>FLNX01002745.1_pt1 | contig 28505 bp, 24 predicted proteins | sample 1140341 | NCBI WGS metagenome assembly FLNX01 (sample SAMEA3878208, study PRJEB12797) | bioreactor metagenome | biome: Moose rumen | place: Sweden | collected 2011-10 | reverse complement strand
GGGTATTTTTCATATAAACGTTAAAAAAATCCCGCATTTAACAATATTAACCACTTATTAAACAAAATTAGCGTTTTTTTTTTTTTTAACCAAAAAAGCAGTACATTTGCCGCCGTAATCGCGATTAACAAACATTATTAACTTAAAAAATTTCAGATTATGATTAAATTGGCAATTATTAATGAAGTGATGGGCGTTAACACAAAACGCGTCACAAACCGTGTTACTAATCAAGAAGAGGATTTTAAAACTATGGGCATTGTTTTCTCTACAGGTACTGACTCATATTACGGCGAGGCCGTACAAAGGGACGTTGACGACATCGTGGCTCAGGCTAAAGATGAACTCATCCAGGAAAAACTTTGTTGGGTCGATTTCGGATGCACTCATCGAATCGTCAAGGGAAAAGAGGGCGATTTTCACCGAACTGAAATCCGTGTCCGTAAAATAATCCCTGTGAACAGGAAGTAAAAATCCACAGTTGACAGTTGACAATCCACAATAAGCTGTTTTCCGAAAAAGAGAAATTTTTGTTATAATTTAATATATATATATATGAAATTATAAAAATTATTTTTCAAAAAAATCGCTCAAAAATGAGCTTATTGTCAACTGTCAACTGTCAACTTGTCAACTTCAAATATAATAAGATATGGAGATAAAATTAAAAAATAATATTTTCGACGTTACTTTAAATTTAGAGGACGATTATGACCCTGCCGAAACAGGTAGCGGTGGCTGGGAATGGAGAATCCAAGGTGATGTTTGCATAAAAGGCTCATTCCGTTGGGAAGATGGCAAAGTGATTGATTGGGATGGATTTCTCAGACTCCCTTTCTCAGTGCCTTTGGCATTTATGTATATTGGACTATCTATCGACGATATACCTGATGTTTTCGTGGATAAGCAATATTATCTTGAACATTTAAGAGATTATATTCTTAATATAGTATTATCTCAAATGTTAGATACACCTATTTTAAGAAACGAAGAAATAGAGATTAAAGATGATATTACTTGGAAATTAATGTATTGGAGTAAAAGGTGTCGTAATGCAGGACTTGATTTTGAACCTATTTTTGATAAAGAAGTAAATTCAATCTACGAAAAACTCAAAACTTTGTGGAATGTGAGAAATTTTAAGTAAAAACTATGGAACCAAAGAAAGTAACTTTAGAGGACGGTGCCACTCCACGGAAAGTGGTGGCCACGTCAAAGGGAAGTGCCAAGCACTACAATGACGGGGGTTTTGAATATAGCCCCTACGAATCGACTGGTGAAAGTACCCGTGAAAATGTGGTGCGCGACGGTGACAGCGTGGCGTACGTAACGAAAGGTAAGAATCCCTACCGAGTAGTAACGCTTAAGGTGAGGGACGATGACCCTGCGTTGTGTGCTCGTATGCAGGAGCAGCTGAACGGCTTTTTGGAAGGCTTCAACAAAAAGACCTTCAAGCCGCTGCCGAAAAGCAAACGGAGCAGAATCAACTTACTCTGGGATGCAGACAAGATGCGGATTGAGCTTTCGGAGAAAGAGAACTCATGTCTAATCTCTATGCGCATTCCGCTCGGCTCTGCCGAATATATGAAAGAAAAGGCATTTAATAACTTACAAAACATCAATCAATGTTTTACTATCAACAAACAACGTATTCTCCGTGTGTTCCGTGCAGCCGCGAAAAATTCTGGGAAGTAACGACTGATCAGCACGTATGCGCACTCATCGACCAGGTACGCGCACAGGTGCAGCTGGGCGACATTGACAAGGCGAACGAAATCAAACGCAAGCTGCCCATGTTCCTCTTCATGGCAGGCGAGGTGAAAGCCCACCTCTATGAAGGAAAGACCGAACTGAACAAAGGCAGGACGGAATGCTGGAGAAACCAGAAACACACCTACCTGAACGGCCTCGTGATGCTGGACTTTGACAATATGGCAGTCGAACCACGAGACTATTATGAAAGCGTCATAAAAACTTTCATTGGTAAGATTGACATCTTGCTGGTGCACATCACGCCCAAGGGTAAAGGCTTACGTCTGGTCTGCAAGGCCGACCCTGCCGTCGGCAACCTTGCTGACAATCAGAAAAAAATAGCAGAACGCATCGGCCTGCCACTGGACGAAGCGTGCAAGGATTCCTCTCGCGGCTCCTTCGTTTGCAAGAAGGAGGATATTCTTTACATAAATAATGATCTTTTTACATACGAAAATGAAGACTATGATAAAAAATATGGTGAAACTTATCGCGCTGGCAATAGTCGAGGCATTGCTCGTGCTGCTGCTCCTGCTGCTCACTCCGATAGAGATGCTGACAGAAAAGGTGCTCAACCTGTGGGAGAGGACAACGGACAAGCATCTGGAACTACTGAACCAAGTAAAATAACCCTGACGCGCGATGAAGAAGGAAATTATTGTTTTGGGACGTTACGATACTCGGACATTCAAGAAGCACTTTGGCAGGCTTATGGTGGAAGACCCTCTGTTGGCGCTCGCCATACGGGAGTACTCGCAATGGCTGGGCGACTGCGGTATATCTGTGACAATTCGCAAGCAAACATTAGGGCAATCATTGACGATTGTGGACTTCCTGCAGCAGAGGTCGATGACATTGTTAGTGCGGTTGTCAGCAAACCAATGGCACCGTTCATACCACCGAAGATGCGTCAGGTCATTCAAGGTCTATGTGTCAAGCTTAATGTACCGTCACCTTTTTCAGAAGCTGGGGGTAGGGAAAATGGACGTGGGAACGGCTTGGAGAGAGCGGTGGCAGTGGATTATGGCTACTGGGCTAAAAGACTCAACCCGCTTCTTTGTAACGGACTGGACGATGCCGTCAAGGCATTGCCAGACGACATCAAGATTGGCGGCGCAATGGCAGCAGCGGCCATGTTTGGTACCTACCTCACGCGTTGTACTTTCCTGCACGGAGATGGAGAACAAAGACGCCTTTCGTTTCTTGTATATATCATCGGTTTACCAGCATCGGGCAAGAGTTTTCTCCCGGTGCTTGACCGCCTGATCATGGAGCCCATGCGCGTGGCCGATGAAACAGGACGAAGGCAGGAGCAGCAGTACAAGGAGGACATGAAGAAGCGTGAATCGTCCTCGAAGAATCAGAAGGAGGCGGCAAAGGAAGTGCCACATCCCGTCATTCGCTACGTGCCGTCCAGCATTTCTAACGCCATGCTATACAGCCGACTGCGTGACGCGAAGGAAACCGTCAACGGCGAGGAAATGCACCTGCATCTCTACACCTGCGAGGCAGAGCTGGCAGCGGCACTGCGTGCCCAGACGGGTTCATGGGCGGGTAAGCTGGACTTGGAGTGCAAGTCGTTCCAGAACGAGGAATGCGGTGTTGATTACAAGAACTCGGAATCGGCCAACGGCATCTATCAGGTGAACTGGAATCAATGTGTCAGCGGCACGCCAGATGCCCTGCGTCGCAAGTTCAAGATGACCAACGCGCTCGACGGTCTGACAACGCGTATTGCACTCTTCGAAATGCCCGAAAAGCATTTCAATATTCGATCATTGAAGACAAGTCAGAATCGCGACTTCGACCTTGAAGCACGTCTGCGTTCTTGGGGTTATAGGCTCGACAAGCTGTATGGAGAATTGATTTGTCCGAAGCTCGTTAAAGCAGCCTGGGAATGGTTGAAGGACGTAAGTGACGAGGCACAAGAGAACGACGACATCATTACTGACTTCTTTGACAAGCGCGTCACCATGTACTTCGTGCGCTACGGACTGGTGCATAATGTACTTCGCGACATTGCATACATCGAACAGCTCATGAAGGACGGCAAGCCGCTGAAGTTGCGCATCAACAAGAGCGACATTGAGTTTGGGCAGCTGATGGCTGACTTCATCCTGATGATGCAGATACGCTTGTTCGGTGAGCAGACTTGGAACGCACTGGAAACGGCAAAGAAGGACTTTGTACCGCGCAGGCGCATGAACAAGTATTCTGAACTTTATGACCAGATCCCTCTTAAGTTTACCATTCAGGACATCGAGAAAGTCTATAAAATCAACGCGAAAGCTGCTTCGCAAACCGCATCAAGGTTAGTTAAACGAGGCTTGATTACGAAAGAAAAGAGAAACTTTTTTAAAAAAATCGTCTTAACTGATAGATAATATGAAAAAATTGTATTTGTTCAGCATTGGGCAGCTGATTAAGCTCGTAGAGCTCTTAAAGCCCATCATCGAGATTATTAACCAAGTGATTAACGTCTTTAAGAAGGACAAAAAGGAAGAGGAAGGAGGAGAAGAAAATGACGAAGAAAGTAAGTAAAAATACCACAGGGGCAGCACGCCTGCCCCGTGGTATTCGCAACAACAACCCGCTCAACATACGGCGGTCAACGTCCCACTGGATGGGCAAGGTGTACAACTCCACCGACCGAGAGTTTGAACAGTTTTCGAATATGACCTTTGGTGTAAGGGCAGGCATGTTGCTGCTGACCCGCTATGTGGTGGACTACAAGCTGCGGACGCTGAAGGGCATCGTGCACCGCTGGGCTCCCGACGGCGACGGCAGTAACAACGAGCGGGCATATGGTGAGGCCCTCATGCAGCGCGGCGTAACGCCTGACGTGCAGTTGACGAAGGAATGGCTCTTCGGGCTGATGGCGGCCATGTGCAAGGTGGAGAGCCAATACGCGCTGACGCGCAAAACCTTCGAAGTGGCATTCGCTATTTGTACAATGGCAAAACAAACGTGGAGGAATGTATAATGCTTGAACTTCACCAAAGACGTGTTAATTTTGATGGTGAGATTTTGAATACTGATGTCATCATGAAGAAACCAGCCTCCGAAAGGGAATTTGCTTCGTGGTGTGCCGAACACAAGCATGTGGACCGTGCACAACTCATTGCAATGTTATATACTTTGCCCGAGCTAATTTACGAATTTATCATGACAACAGGCCATTCGGTACGTTTCGACAAGTACGGCATCATAAAGATAAAGGAACTGCATGGAAAGCTATATGTGACGTTCCGTAATCATCCAGACTTGGCTAAGAGGCTGATGGATGAAACGTATCTCATCAAGCATTACGAAATGATAGACGGGGAAAAGGTCATAAAAGGCGGGCGCATGTCAAGTCCTTATAACGACTTCTAATCCACAATCCACAATCCACACTCCACAATAAGCTTTTTTCGATTGAGTGAAAATATGTTAACGAGGGTTGTTTATTGACCCTCGTTCTCTTTTTAAACATGCCAATATTGAGGAAAGAACGGAAGTCAAAGATTCCGAGGCGAACAGTTTTGATACCGAAATCGATTTCGGCATCAAAATGTAACTGTTACAGGGGACTGGCACTTGTTTCGGTGCTTGACAGTTTATATAGAAGGCGACTCGGCCATTGCCGCCAAGAAGCGTGAGTACGGTCTGACCGGCAGCAACAGCTACAACGGCGGACAGGGAAAAAACGTCAAGCCTGTAAGAAGGTGCTCAGAACTTCAAGGACAGCTTCACGCGGATGCCGTGCTTGCAGGCGGTGGGCAGGTCGTTGTAGGAAAGACGGCGCACATACTGCACGTGCAGCAGATTGAAGACGTTGTGAATGCCGACGGCCACCTCCCAGTAAGGCCGCTTGGGGTCGATGATGTAAGTGCCCTCGGGGAACTGCATGAGCAGCGGGCTGCCTGCATTCTCGGCCAGCGTGGGGTTGTTCCGGTCAGTCAGGTCGCCCCACATGCAGCGCACGCCGACAAACTCACGCCACTTCAGCTTCTTGAGCAGGGGCACGCGGTTGAAGAGCTTGCCGTTGAGGTCCCAGTTGAAGTGTACGGCCAGGAAGCGGTCGGTGAGGAACTCCATGTTGTTAATGGTCTCAAAGGTGTTCTTCTGCACGATGTAGGAGAGGTTTGTCTCGGGCATGATGAGCAGGGGGAAGGGCACCCTCTCCCACTGTATGCCGCCCTTGATGAGGAAGTCGGCCTTACCCCACGAGGCAAACCAGAAGCGCTTGTAGATGCTGGCCTCGGTGTAGTTGTAGCTGTAGTCGCCACCCAGGATGTTCTTGATGCCTATGGCATGGCTCACAGTGAAGATGGGCGCATCGAGGTTCACCTTACGCCGACGCTGCTTGGTGTTGATGTAAGTAGCTCCCGGGCAGTACTCCAGCTCGGCACGCAGCTCGGTGGTGCGGAACTTGGTGTTGGGTGTTGGGGGTTGGGTGTTGGGTGTAAACCTCAGTGCTCCGGCAGCCTCGTTCTCCTCGGTCTTCAGGCTCACCTTGGTAGTGAAGCCGAAGTCCTCCTCGCGCTCGAAGGTCAGCTGCTGGCGGTTGTAGAACATCATTTTGTCCACCTTCGTCCACTTGAAGGCGGTAAAGACATTATCCTTATCGGTGCTGAGGAACTTGTCGGCAGGTGCCATCACGTCGTAGGTGGAGGTGAAGGTGAGGTTACGCTTAGGAAATTCGCGCGGCAGGTATTCCTTCTCGTTGAACGAGTAGGTCAGCTCCGTCTTGTAGTAGCTCTTCTTGCTGCCCCACCCGCGGGCGTAGTAGCCGGAGAAGAACCAGTGAGGACTGAAGTTGGCTGTGGTCTGCAGGCTGACACGCGTGCGGAAGCCATCGACAAAGTTCTTGGAAACCACGGTGTTGATGGGGCCTATGTCAACCTTCGACGGCTTGCCTGTCTCGACGAAGTTCTCCATGAGTGCCTTCAGGCCTATCATGATGTACTTGAAGCCCTTGATCTGCGTGACATGGTCAACAAAACTGTCCATGGACTCTTCGCTCTTGGTGAGGCTGACGCGCCGGTACTGGCTCCAGAAGGCCTCGTCACGCATGGTGGCACCCACTTCGCGCACTTCGCGCTTCTTGCCGCGGAAGAGGTGGTGCGGCAGCTCGTCGAAGGCATAGTCGGTAAGGCGCGTGGTACGTATGACGACGGCCTTCTGCACGAAGTCAACCAGCTCCAGCTCGGCTATCATGTCATCGACGGTAAGCACCCACGTAGAGTCGGGCAGTTGCGTGAACTCCTGCTCTATGCGGAACGACTCTATCCAGTTGACGCTGCTCTTCTCAGGAATGGTGAGCTCACAGCGCTTAACCTGGTAAGAGGAGTCGGCCAGTATGTAGATGTCGCCACGGAAGCCGAAGTCCAGCTGGTTGTTGGGCATATAGTGCAGGTGAATGCACTTGTCACGCTCCACATAGACGGTGTCCTGAATATAGTAGCGGTAGAAGCTGATGGCGGCCTTGCCGATGGGCGACGTCATGGGGTGTTGCAGAATGCGTATCTGGTCGTCGTAGATGTTGACGTCGGCAAAGAAGTCCTTGGCCACCACGCTGACAATGTCGCCCGTCTGGAACAGGTCGCCCACGCCTGCCGTCTTCTGTCCCTTGATGATGGTCCGCTCAGCGTGCGGGTCGCGGCGGTAAATCTGCTGCGTCACCGTCTCATCGACCGAAAGTGGCAGTATGAGTTTGTTGTTATAGGGGCACACCTCCACCTGGTCCTTCATCCACTGGGCTTTGAAGAAATGGTTGTTCTCAATGGTTGAGGGTTTCAGGTCGTTCAGCGCCAGCGTAATCTTCTGGTACTTGTCGTACTGGTAGAAGTCGCGACGGCTCAGGTCAGTCAGTTTCTTGTGGGCTATGACCTTCTTCATCAGTTCGACGGCGGGGTTGTTCTTCCGGCTGTACTTGCCACGTTTCGTCGAGACCACGACATCCTCAATCTGCTGTGCGTCAGACTTCATTCTGATAATCATCGGGCTGCGGGTCATCGTGGTCACGTTGACCGTCTGCGGCTCGTAACCCAAAGCGCTGAAGGTGAGTTTCCAGCCATTGTGGCGCTGTATGCGGAAATGGCCGTCAACATCTGATGCCACCCCCACATGGTGACCATAATAAATCACGCTGGCCATAGGGATGCTGTCGCCAGTTTGGTCGTCAACCACCTGACCGGTCAGGAAACTCTGTGCGGAAGCTGTTGCTCCTCCAAATGACAAATAAAGGCCAAGGGATAAGACTACCAGTAGCCATATCCGCTTATCAGTCTTCCTCACAAAATTGTTCATTATCAATTAGCCCTTATCAATTAAGCCTCGCGGCTTAGTCCATTTCCTCGTCGGCCTCGTAGCCGCCCATCTCACGCAGTGCGTTCTTCAACATGGTGTGCTGCTGGTAGAGGTTGTTGACGGCCTCCTCGCCTACGGTGTAGTCGTGCATGGGGCTCTTCAGGAAGAAACTGAGGAACCGCTGTATGCCATGACGGCCGGCACGGGCTGCCAAGTCGCTGAGCAGGCACAGGTCGAGGCACAGCGGGGCTGCCAGGATGGAGTCGCGGCAGAGGAAGTTGATTTTTATCTGCATGGGGTAGTTCATCCAGCCGAAGATGTCAATATTGTCCCAGCCCTCCTTGTTGTCATTGCGGGGCGGGTAGTAGTTGATGCGCACCTTGTGACAATAGTCCTGGTAAAGGTCTGGCTGGTCACTGGCTTTCAGAATAGTCTCTAACGTAGAGAGCTTGGAGACTTCCTTCGTGCGGAAGTTCTGGGGCTCGTCGAGCACCAGTCCGTCACGGTTGCCAAGAATGTTAGTGGAGAACCAGCCGCTCAGTCCCAGATGGCGAACACCGATGATGGGTGCAAAGCCCGACTTGACGAGCGTCTGACCGGTCTTGAAGTCCTTGCCGGCAATAGGCATGCGCATCTTCTCGGCCAATTGCCACATGGCGGGAATATCTACCGTGGTGTTAGGGGCACCCATAATGAAGGGGCAACCCTCTGACAGCGCAGCGTAGGCATAGCACATGGAAGGGGCTACATGCTCACGGTCGTCGGCACGCATGGCGGCTTCAAGGTCGTTCAGACGGTAGTGTACCTGTTCGTTCACGGGAACATAAATCTCGGTTGAGGCAGCCCACAGCACCACGATGCGGTCACAACGCTTTTCCTGCTTGAAACGGCGTATGTCCTCACGCAGCAGCTCCACCATCTGCCAACGGGTTGGCTGTCCGTTACCATTCGAAGAATCGGGACTGGCCTTCACGTTGTCACCGTCCAGCCGCTTGGCATAGTTACGGTCGAAGGCGGCCTTCATGGGGACTATCTGTTCCAGCTCTCCCTTAACGGGCAGTATGTCGCGTTCGTCGAGTACTGCGGCATACATTGCTGCCTGAAAAGCATTCTGGGGATAGACATCCCATGTGCCAAAGACTATGTCGTCAAGACTTGCCAGGGGAACCATGTCGCGCACTGCCTTGCATTGTTTGTCATCACCGCGGCCTACACGCACCTTGCCATATTGGGTAAAGGCTCCTATGGGCTTTGCCAAACCTTTACGAGCCATCAGCACACCTGTCATGAAAGTGGTTGACACGGCTCCGCAGCCAACTATCAGAATGCCTAATCTGCCGTCCGCCGGCTTTACATTTCTTTTTTCCATGCTATTATAATATTTTTTTCTATTTGTTTCAAATTGTTGATAACGCGGTCGGGAATCCGCTCGTCACAGGGATTGTTGCTCCAACCTTCACCTTTCAGCCACACCGTCTTGCAACCGGCTTCGCGGGCGGGAAGTATGTCATTCTGGAAACTGTCGCCCACTACCACCACCTCATACGGCTGCAGCTGCAGGGCCTCAACGCCAAGCACAAAGATGCGAGGGTCGGGTTTCCTGATGCCTACCACGGCTGACTCTACCACGTGGCTGAAGACTCCGTCAAGGGCAAACTCACGCAGAACGGTGGTCATGTTACCATAGAAATTACTGACCAGCACCAACGGGAAACGCTGTTTCAGCCGCAGCAGCACCTCACGGCTCTCACTGGTGTGGTGCTCCACCCGGACATAAAGGTCAGCCAGAAGGGTGTCAGCAACGGCGTCAACGCAGCTGGCGGTGCCAAGCTGTTTCAGCTGGAGTGCTATCTTCTTGGCCAGCGTGGTGCGGAAGGTATCAGCAGGCAGGACGAGTGCCTCAGCATCGAGCGTACGCTCTGCCTGAACATAGGCATCGCGGAACTGCTGCTCAGTGACAGCCACACCGGCCCGCTGATAGGCTTGCCACAGCATGCGTCCCCAATGGCAACCGCCCGTGTCGAGCGTGCCGCCATAGTCAAAGATGATGCCTTTTATGTCTGTCTTCCCATTCATTTCTGTTCCATTATCTGAATAAACCTTGCAGCGATGGCCTCAACTGCCGACTCCCTGCAACGGGAGAAGCTGGGCCAGTCGTTCAGGTCAATCATGCAGAAGGTACCGTCCTTCCGAATGACGGCATCGCCGCCAAAAACCTGAACTCCTGCCACGTGGGCTGCACGCCGGGCCTCCCGCTCCAACAGGGCTGCGTCATAGTCATAATGGCACGGCCGACCATTGACCTGCTCGTCGCCAAACTTCGTGTCGCCGTCGTCACCCGGATAGCAGGTACGGAAGAAACCTGTGCCTTCCACCCCGTAGAACTTGACGAGGTCGCCCGATATGTGAGGACTGACGACAACATCAGAAATGCCACGCTGGTGCAAGGCGGCAGTAAGCCGTTCCACCTCCACGCTGTCAGCAGCAAACTGCACGTCGGCAGACGACTGTGCCGACGCGTCGCCGCGTTTTACCCAAAAGCCGCCGTCACTCCAGTCAGCGGAGGCAAGCGGTACTCCTGCCTTTTGCAGTGAGACAAGAAGCAGAGAACGATGACAGCAAAGGCGTACACTTGCCGGAGTATTCAGCACCGTCATGCCGCTGCTTTCCAGCACCTCAAGCTGACGGAGCGCCTGGGGCGAGCGTGCCATTGAGACGCAAGCGCCTGAGTTCTCCAAGGCGGCAGGGAGTGACGGGTCGTCCTCGACAAACTCACTGACACTGAAGCCCCGCTGCCTTAACCGGCTGCTGACGGCATTCATTATGGCTGTGTCTTTCCCTTCGCTATTAGGAGAATAACAGGGAGCACGTCGTATGGCAATAACGCTATGCTGCACGTTCCTTTTTGTTTTAGCGCACAAAGTTACACATTATTTTCAACAAAAAAAAATTCTTCACCTTTTTCTGCCGTTTCCGTCTCTGTCTTTCACCTTTTTTATACGTTTAAGACAAAAAGTTACTTACCTACCGGCAATTCTATCCAGAAGTCAGAACCTACGCCTTCCTGCGATTCCACTCCCACCCGGGCACCGATGGTACGGGCCACAGAGCGACAAATGGGAAGGCCAAGACCAGTTCCTGGCACAAATTCGTCGAGTTTGACAAAATGTTCAAAAATGGACTCACACTTGTCTGAAGGAATACCACATCCGGTGTCACGAACCCATATACGCAGCATGTCATCTGGCATGCTGTCGTAACCCATGATGACGGAACCTTTCTCGGTAAACTTCACGGCATTCAACAGGTACTGCTCCAGAATCTCGGAAACACGCCCACGGTCAGAATGTATAATCATTCGACCACCCTCGTTGTTATTAATGAACTGCAAGTTGGGATTAGTGTTCTGCTGCCGGAAATGCCCTATCTTGTCATCGATGAGCATATTCACATCAAAATCTTCATTATGAGAAGGTTGCGCACCGGCCTCCATCTTCGAGATATTGACAATGTCATTAATCATGCGGAGCAGCTTCTGGTTGTTTTCCTGAATAAGGGCGACAAGGTGTGCACGCTCCTCCTTGTCCTCTACCATGGGGAGCACGTCACTGAAGCCCACTATGGCATTGAGCGGCGTACGTATCTCATGGCTCATGTTCGCAAGGAAAGCCGACTTCAGACGGTCGCTCTCCTCGGCCTTGTTACGGGCATCGGTCAGCTGCTGCTGAATGAGCTTCTGCTCGTCAATGCGGCGTGAGGTGCCTATCAGTTCCAGCGGGGTGCCGTCAGGAGCACGCCGTCCCACCATGCAATAGCTTTCCCCCCAGTAGAGCTGGTCAGAATACAGGGCTCTCATGCGGTATTCAATATGGACATCTTCCACCTTTCCCTCAATAAGATCACGGAAAGCCTGCTTGCCGCGCTCTGCATCCTCGGGCAGCAGATGGTTAAACACGTCTGAAACTTTGGTATCGGGGGCTGCAGAGTAATTGTCGAACTCACGGAAATCACTGTCAAAAGCCACGGTAAACGAAGGCACATCAACTTTCCAGGTAGCCAGTTTCATCGCCTTGAGCACCAGCTCAAACTCAACATTCCGTTTGTTCAGTCCTTCCAGCATTTTCAGCTCACGCTTCAGTTTCTTCTGTTCTCGGCGTTGCCAAAACAGAAAGGCTGCAGCAAGGACTACCGACAATGCTCCAACTATCCAAAGCAAAATGTCAGTCCGCACAAAAAACAGCAATAGATAAAATGAAATCTGCATAGGCTTATAGGCACATATTCTGCCGCAAAATTACAACAAAAATTTGAATACTACCACTTTTGAACGGAAAAATGAAAGAAAATTTGCATTTTAACTCAGTTATTTGTACCTTTGCAGCATATTTTTACAATAATGGAACAGACTTTCGAACTAATTGCCAAAACCTTTATGGGTCTTGAACCGGTCTTGGCAAAAGAATTGACCCAACTGGGGGCTAACGACGTACAGATTGGCCGGCGCATGGTGTCGTTCACCGGCGACAAGGCAATGATGTACCGTGCAAATCTACAGCTTCACACTGCCATACGTATCTTAAAACCTATCAAGCACTTTAAGGCTCGCAGTGCTGATGACGTCTATGAAGAGGTAAAAAAGATTGACTGGAGCAACTATATCGGGGAAGACAAGACGTTTGCCGTTGACAGCGTTGTCTTCAGCGATGAATTCCGACATTCCAAATTCGTCAGCTATAAAGTGAAGGACGCTATCGTCGATCAGTTCCGGGAACGTACCGGAAAACGCCCGAACATCTCGGTGGCAAACCCTGACATACGGCTGAACATGCACATTGCAGAGGACAAATGCACACTCTCACTGGATTCCAGCGGAGAGAGCCTGCACCGCAGGGGATACCGTCAGGAGTCAGTGGAGGCACCGCTCAACGAGGTGCTCGCTGCCGGCATGATTCTGATGACTGGCTGGAAGGGAGACACTGACTTCTACGACCCCATGTGCGGTAGTGGTACGCTGCTCATCGAGGCGGCACTCATTGCCCGCAACATGGCTCCCGGGCTCTTCAGAAAAGAATTTGCTTTCGAAAAATGGCCTGACTTCGACGCTGAACTCTTCGACGACATCTACAACGACGACTCGGAAGAACGGGAGTTCACCCACCACATCTACGGATACGATGTAGATGTCAAGGCCGTAAACACTGCCCGTCTCAACGTGAAGGCTGCTGGCCTGACCAAGGACATCACCGTGGAAGAGGCTGATTTCAAAGACTTCCAGCAGCCTAAGAACAAAGCCATTATGGTGACCAACCCGCCATACGGCGAGCGTATTTCCACACCTGACCTGCTGGGAACCTACAAGATGATAGGAGAACGGCTGAAGCACCAGTTCCAAGGCAACGACGCATGGGTGCTCAGCTACCGCGAGGAATGTTTTGACCAGATTGGTCTGAAACCCAGCATAAAGATTCCTCTCTACAACGGCTCTTTAGAGTGCGAGTTCCGCAAATACCAGATGTTCGACGGAAAGCTCCGCGACTTCCGCTTTGAAGGCGGCACGGTGAAAAGCGAGGACGAGAAACGCCAGATGGCCGAAAAGCACCGGTTCAAGAAAGAACGCGAGTTCAAGAAACGCATCAGCGAACAGGAGGAAAACGAAGAAGCTGACATTCGCAACTTTAAGTTCCACTCATTAGAGCGGAAGCAGGAAGAACGGACAGAGAAGCGCAGCAGGCGGGGCGAGGAAAGACAAGGTCGCAACGACAAGCGGAAAAATTACGACAAGCCAGCACGCGGCCGAAACACTGGACGCGACTTTGGCAAAAAGAACAGGAGATTTAAAGATGACGAGAACTGACCTGAAGAAATGGTTGTTCCTGACAGCCATTCTTTTTATTAGCATACCAATGACAGCCCAGAACAAGCTTTTCACCCTCGAAGACCTGAATTGGGGAGGTAACAACTTCTATAACCTACAGCCCAAGAACCTATGGTTTACCTGGTGGGGTGACGAGCTGATGTATCTGGATGCCGAGGAAGGCGGAAAGCTGCATGCCGACGGCACTCACGAGACGGTTTTCCAGCTCAGCGACATTGGTGCCGACTGGCATAGCGCCTACTCTGCACAGTACCCCTACCCCGACCAGACACTGGTGCTGCTGAGCAACAGCCGGCAGCGCGTGCTATACGACTTCGGAAAGAAAAGCGTGGAGTGGCGCCAGACCACTGCTGGCGAGAACAATAGCGACTGGAATGCCCAGTCGCGAGCCGTGGCCTACGTCAAGGACAACCAGCTTTTTGTTCGCACTGCTGACGATGCAGAACACCAACTGACTACAGACGGCAGCAGGGAAATAGTCTATGGACAAAGCGTGCACCGTAATGAGTTCGGCATAGAGAAGGGCACCTTCTGGAGCCCCAACGGCAAGAAACTGGCATTCTACCGCATGGACCAGAGCATGGTGACTGACTACCCACAGGTTGACATCTTCCACCGCACGGCAGAATATGTGCCCGACAAATACCCGATGGCCGGCGAAACCAGCCACAAAGTAACTGTTGGGGTTTATGACCTGGAGACGGGCAAGACCACTTACCTGCAGGCTGGCGACCCGACGGACCGCTACTTCACCAATATTGCGTGGAGCCCCGACTCTAAGACCATCTACATGTTTGAACTGAACCGCGACCAAAATGACTGCCGCCTGGTCAGCTATGCTGCCACAGGCGAACGGCTGGGCGAGCTCTACCGTGAGACGGACGACTGTTATGTGGAGCCCATGCATCCTATCATGTTCCTGCCATGGGATGACGACAAGTTTATCTTGCAAAGCCAACGCGACGGATATAACCATCTTTATATATATAATAAGGAGGGAAAAATGATTCGCCAGCTGACCAGCGGGGCGTTTGTCGTCATGGACGTGCTGGGCTTTAACACGAAGGAAAAGGCGGTCATCATCAAAGCCAACGCAGACCATCCGCTTTGTCACAACCACTATGCCGTCAGCACAAAGAATGGCAAGATGACACGTCTGGACAACGGCAAGGGTGTACACAACGCCATGCTTTCAACGAGCGGCACGATGCTGGCCGACAAATACTCGGCACCTGACGTGCCACGCCGCATTGACCTCATTGACATGCAACGCTCCATCCTCCACGCTCAACACTCAACCATCCTGAATGCCAACGACCCGTGTAAGGAACAGGGTTACCAGCTTCCCACGTACGAAAGCGGCACGCTGAAGGCAGCCGACGGAGTGACTGACCTCTATTGGCGCATGGTGAAACCTGCTGACTTCGACGCAACGAAGAAATACCCCACCGTTGTCTATGTCTATGGAGGCCCCCATGCAAACAATGTGGAGGCAAGCTACCGCTGGGGAAGCCGTTCGTGGGAGACCTATATGGCGCAGAAGGGCTATGTGCTCTTTATCCTTGACAACCGCGGCTCACAGTATCGGGGAAAAACTTTCGAGCAGGTTACCTTCCGACAACTCGGACAAGTGGAGATGCAGGACCAGATGGAGGGCATTAAGTACCTCAAGTCGCTGCCCTTCGTCGATGCAGACCGTATTGGCGTACACGGCTGGTCGTTCGGCGGTTTCATGACCATCAGCCTTATGGTCAACTACCCTGACGTATTCAAGGTTGGCGTGGCAGGAGGCCCTGTCATTGACTGGCAGTGGTACGAGGTGATGTACGGCGAGCGTTACATGGACACCCCGCAGACGAACCCCGAGGGTTACAAGAAGACATCACTCCTGAAACAGGCCAAGAACCTGAAGGGCAAGCTGCAAATCATTACAGGCTATAACGACGACACCGTGGTGCCTCAGCACTGCCTCTCATTCCTTGCCGCCTGCATCGAGGCTGGCACACAGCCTGACTTTTTCGTCTATCCTGGTGAGCCCCACAACATGCGTGGCCATCAGAGCGTGCACCTGCATGAACGTATTACCCAGTATTTTGAAGACTATCTGAAATGAAGAAAGAACAAATCCTTGTACGTATTACCGGACAAGACCGCCCCGGACTGACCGCCAGTGTCATGAGTATTCTGGCCCATTACGATGCACAGATACTTGACATCGGACAGGCCGACATTCACTCCACCCTGTCGCTGGGTATTCTCATTCGCATGGACGAAATGAAGAGCGGACTGGCCATGAAGGAGCTGCTCTTCAAGGCCACAGAACTGGGGGTGAACATCGGGTTCTCACCCATTGGAGACGACGAGTATGAAGACTGGGTGGGCCATCAGGGCAAGAACCGATACATTCTCATGGTCATGGGACGCCAGCTGGAAGCCCGCCAGATAGAGGCTGCCACACGCATCATTGCCAATCAGGGACTGAACATTGACTCCATCCTCCGACTGACAGGACGCAAGAGCATTAAAAATCCGACCAAGCACATCCGGGCCTGCATTGAGTTCTCACTGCGTGGTGAACCTACAGACCGCCACCTGATGCAGTCGGAACTGATGAAGCTCTCACAAAAGATGGAGATTGACTTCTCTTTCCAGCGTGATGACATGTTCCGCCGTATGCGCCGACTCATCTGCTTCGATATGGACTCGACCCTCATACAGACAGAATGCATTGACGAACTGGCCGAGCGCAATGGCGTCGGCGCAGAGGTTCGCGCCATCACCGAGAGTGCGATGCGTGGCGAAATAGACTTCAAGGAGAGTTTTACACGCCGTGTTGCCCTGCTCAAGGGGCTCGACGTAAGCGTCATGCAGGACATTGCGGAACATCTGCCTATCACCGAGGGCGTTGACCGCCTGATGTCGATTTTGAAGACTTGTGGCTATAAGATTGCCATCCTCTCCGGTGGATTCACCTACTTCGGGGAATACCTGCAACGCCGCTACGGCATCGACTATGTCTATGCCAACGAGTTGGAGATAGGTGAAGACGGAAAACTGACGGGTCGCTATGTGGGCGAAGTGGTTGACGGTCATCGTAAAGCGGAACTGTTGAAGCTCATCGCACAGGTAGAGAAAGTCAACTTGGCGCAGACCATTGCCGTGGGCGACGGTGCCAACGACCTGCCAATGATTAGTGCCGCAGGCTTAGGCATTGCCTTCCACGCCAAGCCCCGTGTGGTAGCAAATGCTGAGCAGAGCATCAACACCATTGGGCTTGACGGTGTGCTCTATTTCCTTGGCTTCAAGGACTCTTATCTCGGAGAGCAGGGAAAATTATAAACTGACAAAACGATACACCAACATAACAAAAAGACAATGAAGATATTACTGTTAGGAAGCGGCGGTCGCGAGCATGCGCTTGCGTGGAAGATTGCTCAGAGCAGCAAGTGTGAGAAACTCTATATTGCGCCAGGCAACGGAGGCACTGGCAATGTGGGCGAGAATGTGCCGATAAAAGCTGATGACTTTGAAGCCATCAAGCAGTTCTGCGTCGAGAAGCAGATTAGCATGGTCGTAGTAGGCCCGGAAGACCCCTTGGTAAAAGGTATTTACGACGACCTGAAGGCCGATGCGCGCACAAAGCTTATTCCCGTTATTGGTCCGTCGAAGGCTGGTGCCGTGCTCGAAGGCTCAAAGGACTTCGCCAAAGACTTCATGCAGCGCCACCATATTCCGACAGCCCGTTACGAGACCTTTGACGGGGAACACCTTCAGGAAGGACTCGCTTTCCTGGAAACCCTGCAGCCTCCCTATGTGCTGAAGGCTGACGGTCTGTGTGCCGGCAAGGGCGTACTGATTCTCCCTACTCTCGAAGATGCCAAGAAGGAGCTGAAGGAAATGCTGGGCGGTATGTTTGGCAACGCATCCAGCCGTGTGGTCATTGAGGAGTTCCTCAGCGGTATTGAGTGCTCGGTCTTCGTACTAACCGACGGTAAGCACTACCAGATTTTGCCGGAGGCCAAAGACTATAAGCGTATTGGAGAGGGTGACACGGGTCTGAACACAGGTGGTATGGGTAGCGTGAGCCCTGTTCCTTTTGCTACAAAAGAATGGATGCAGAAAGTGGAAGACCGCATTATACGCCCCACAGTCGAGGGACTGGCCGCAGAAGGCATTGATTACAAGGGCTTTATCTTCTTTGGTCTTATCAATGTGGCGGGCGACCCCATGGTCATTGAATACAACTGCCGCATGGGCGACCCCGAGACAGAAACCGTTATGCTGCGGCTGAAATCAGACATCGTTGACTTGTTCGAAGGCGTGGCCAACGGCAATTTGAACGAGAAAGAAGTGGAGTTCGACAATCGTGCCGCCGTCTGTGTCATGCTGGTTTCAGGCGGCTACCCCGAAGCTTATAAGAAAGGCTACGAAATTACGGGTATTGACCAAGTAGAGGGCAGCATCGTCTTCCATGCCGGAACAGCGCTCTCTAAATCTCAAGTCGTCACCAACGGCGGACGCGTCATTGCTGTTTCCTCATACGGCAAGGATAAAGCTGAAGCATTGGCAAAGTCGTTCACCGAAGCCCAGAAGATTCAGTTTAAGGACAAGTACTTCAGAAGAGACATCGGAGCAGACCTGTAAATGCTAAAACGGACACAGAACAAGGTAGCAGAAAGCCGCATCGCCCTGCCTGTCATAGCCACTTACGGCGTACTCATCTGGCTGGCAGCGGGACTCGTCACGCAAATGTGGTGGGTACAGTTCCTGTGCATCACTGCTGCGGCATATCTCATGGTTGAGCTAAACAACCAGAATGCACTCATTCGCATTTACTCGCGAATGGTATCCTGCTCCTTCCTGGTACTGACGTGTACAACTGTTTTTCTGTTCCCCTCGTGGCAGGCCTGTGTCGGAACATTATTCTTTGCTGCATTCCTGTTACTGCTGTTCCGCAACTATCAGGACAAGCAGTCACCCGGCAGTACGTTCTATGCATTTTGTCTGTTCGGACTCGCCTCACTGATTTTTCCGCACGTGCTCTACTTCCTGCCCATTTGCTGGATTCTTATGGGTTCCCGCCTGCAAATGCTTTCATGGCGCACTTTGTGTGGCTCGTTTTTGGGTGTTTTGACACCTTACTGGCTGTTGCTTCCCTACGTTTTCTGGACCAATAGCATGGATCGTTTCTACGCCCACTTCGAACAACTGGCACAGTTTGAGACACCTTTCGACTTCGAGTCATGGACTGTCAGCCACTGGCTCTGCTACGTTTTGTTCATCGTACTGGGATTTATTGGCATGGTGCATTACACCCGGCAGCGTTATCAGGACAAGATTCGTACACGTATGCTTTTCGACTGTTTCAATGTGTTCCTCTGGACATCGGCCGTCTGGTTGGCCGTCCAGCCGCAACACGTCGAATTGCTGTTACCTATCATGACCATTAGCGTCAGTCCCCTCGTGGCGCATTTCATTGCCCTTACCCACACGCGCTGGACCAACATTGCCTTCTACGTCATTCTTGCTGTAACATTCACCGTAACCGCCATCAACCTATGGATGAGTTTATCGCAACTTTGACCGACTGGGGCTATGCCGGCCTCTTCGTCGGGGCCATCTTAGCCGGAAGCGTGCTCCCGTTTAACAGCGAGACGGTCATGGCTGCGCTCTATGTGGCAGGTCTGGAACCCTGGGCACTCATTTTCTGGGGCACGTTAGGCAATTTCATCGGCAGCATCATCAACTACTTTATCGGACGCATGGGCAAGATGGAGTGGATTGAGCGTTACCTGAAGGTGAAACGTGAAAAGCTCGACCGCGCACGCCGGTGGGTTGCCCGCTGGGGAGCATGGATGGGTCTGCTGGCTTGGATTCCGCTGCTCGGCTCAGCCATCACGGTGGCTTTGGGACTGATGCGTTCAAACATCCCCCTGACTTTCACTGCCATCTTGGTCGGAAAGCTGGTTCGTTACATCCTCGTCATCTATGGTACCAGCCTTTTTATGTAAATAATTCATAATTCATCATTCATAATTCATAATTATTTCTTAACTTTGCACTCATTATTTATAAATAATAGAAAAACGAATGAAACAATTTAGACTGGTGGATAACGCACTGGGCTGGCTGGCTTTTCTGATAGCCGCCTTCTGCTACATCTCCACTATCGAACCCTCAGCTTCTTTCTGGGACTGCCCGGAATTTATTTCTACTGGTTATAAACTCGAAGTCGGACACCCACCCGGAGCACCCTTCTTCATGCTTACTGCCAACCTGTTCTCACAGTTAGTCAGTGATCCCAGTCAGGTAGCACGTATGGTCAATACCATGAGTGCATTGCTTTCGGCTGTTACCATTTTGTTCCTTTTCTGGACCATCACTCACCTTGTGCGACGGTTGCTCATCGATAACTGGGACGAGCTGACAACAGCCAAGACCATTGCCATTGAGGCTTCTGGCATGGTGGGTGCACTCATCTATGCCTTCAGTGACACATTCTGGTTCTCGGCTGTTGAAGGTGAGGTTTACGCCTATTCGTCAGCGTTCACCGCTGTCGTGTTCTGGCTCATTCTGAAGTGGGAAGACCATGCTGACGAGCCGCATGCCGACCGTTGGCTCATACTCATTTTCTACATGACCGGTCTCTCCATCGGTGTCCACCTGCTGAACCTGCTTTGTCTGCCAGCCATTGTGCTTGTGTGGTACTACCGTCGCTATCAGCACCAGGATGCATCAAAGGACCTGCGCGGCTCACTCATTGCCCTTGGTGTTTCGGTTCTTATTCTCGCCGCCGTGCTCTATGGTGTCGTTCCCGGAATCGTACGTGTAGGCGGATGGTTCGAGCTTTTCTTCGTCAACACCCTTGGCTGTCCGTTCGACACAGGTGAGATTATCTATATGCTGGTGCTTATCTGCGTTACCATCTGGGCTATCTATGAAACCTATACCGACCGCAGTTCCCTGCGTCAGAACCTGGCCTTTACACTGTCTGTTGGACTGCTGGGTATTCCGTTTACTGGCTGGAGCCTGCTCTCGGTATTGTTTGGCTTTGTTGTGCTGGCAGCCCTGTTCTTTGGCCTGCAGTGGAAGAAATCCGGCAAGCCGTTTGTTTCTGCCCGCATCAAGAACACGTCACTGCTGTGCCTGCTGATGCTGATGATTGGTTATTCATCGTATGCTGTCATCGTCATTCGTTCGTCTGCCAACCCGCCTATGGACCAGAACTCTCCCGAGGACTTTTTCACTCTGGGTGAATACATGGGTCGTGAACAGTATGGTCAGTACCCCTTATTCTACGGTCAGGCCTACACCTCACAGGTTGAACTCCGTACTGAAGGCAACTATTGCAAACCCGTTGTGAAGGGGGGTGACCCTGTCTATCAGCGTAAGGAGAAAGCTTCTGCTGACGAGAAGGACGAATACTTCGTTGTTAGCACGAAGGACCGTTACCAATATGCCCAGAACATGCTGTTCCCACGTATGTGGGATGCAGGTCATGCTCAGTCCTACGAGCAGTGGATGAACGGTGTTGACGGCAGCGAGGTTCCCTACGACCGCTGCGGTGAACAGATGACGGTGAAGATGCCGTCACAAATTGACAACATCTGGTTCTTCATTACCTACCAGTGCAACTTCATGTATTGGCGCTACTTCATGTGGAACTTCGCCGGCCGCCAGAACGACATTCAAGGAAACGGCGAACCGGAACACGGCAACTGGATTACTGGTATCTCGGCATTCGACGACATGCGACTGGGTAACCAAGACAACCTGCCTGACGACCTGAAGAACAATAAGGGACATAACGTCTTCTACTGCCTGCCGCTCATTCTCGGACTGCTGGGACTCTTCTGGCAGTCGCTCATGAAACAGCAGAAGGGCATCCGTCAGTTCTGGGTGGTCTTCTTCCTGTTCTTCATGACCGGCCTGGCCATCGTCATCTACCTGAACCAGACACCCAACCAGCCCCGTGAACGTGACTATGCCTACGCCGGCTCGTTCTATGCCTACGCCATCTGGTGTGGCATGGGTGTGGCAGCACTCTACGAATTAGCCCGTCGCTACCTGAAGAAAGTCAACCCCGTCGCCATCGCAGCTATAGTTTCTGTAGCAGCGATAGCTGTTCCCATCCAGATGGTTAGCCAGACATGGGACGACCACGACCGCTCAGGCCGTTACACCTGTAGCGACTTCGGTCAGAACTACCTCATGTCCTTGCAGGAAGAAGGCAACCCCATTGTCTTCACCAATGGTGATAACGACACGTTCCCACTCTGGTACAACCAGGATGTTGAGGGAGTGCGCACGGATGCCCGTGTTTGTAACCTGAGCTACCTGCAGACCGACTGGTATATCGACCAGATGGTGCGTCCGGCCTACGATTCTCCGAGCGTGCCCATCACCTGGCCGCGTATTCAGTATGCAGGCCGTGCCAACGACTATGTACAGGTAGTACCCGAAGTGAAGGAGAGCCTCAGGGCACTCTACAAGGAATATCCTAACGAGGCTCGCGAAGTGTTCGGCGATGACCCGTTCGAGCTGAAGAACATCCTGAAGTTCTGGGTGCGCAACGACATCAATGATCATCAGCGCGAAATCATGGAGTTTGTCATGGGCGAGGGCAATCCCATACACGTCATCCCCACCGACACCATTTACATGACCATCGACAAGCAAGCCGTGCGCAAGAGCGGCATGCTGTTGCAGGGCGACTCCATTCCTGAGCGTATGGCTATATCATTAAATGGCCGCAACGCGCTCTACAAGAACGACCTGATGATGCTCGAAATGATTGCACAGTGTAACTGGGAGCGTCCTATCTACGTGGCCATGACAGTAGGTGCAGAGAACTACATGAACCTGGGCGACAACTTCGTGCAGGAGGGTCTTGTTAACCGCATAACGCCCTTTGCCACTAACGTGGAGGGCACCGAGAACTTCGACATTGACAAGACTTACGACGTAGTGATGAACAAGTTCAAGTTTGGCGGGCTCGACAAGCCGGGCCTCTATCTTGACGAAACCGTCATGCGCATGTGCTACACCCACCGTCGCATCTTTGCACAGCTCATTACTAAGTTAGTTGAGAAAGGACGACTCGAAGAAGCAAAGAAGGCACTGGCCTACAGCGAGAAGATGATTCCAAACTTTAATGTTCCCGACTGTTATGACTCTGGCACGCTCGAAATCACCAAGGGCTATGCCGCCGTTGGTGACAAGAAAATGGTTGGTGAGCATTTGAGGAACCTCTGGAAACGCTCTTCGCAGTACATCACTTACTACTACAACCAGCCAGACGTTTGGTTCCTGTCGTCTCATCGCGAGCTGATGCTCAACTTCTACGTGCTCCAGAACTGTGCCGAGATAGCATCGAAGTCTGATCCTTCGCTCATCAAGAGCCTCAAGATGGTGGAGTTTGTACAGCCTATATGGAATCGTTCCGTCAGTCTGCTGAAAAATAACATGAACAGCGGACGCGTCGTATCTGCCGACGACGAGAACTTCATGCACTTCTATGTGCTCCAACAGCTCAACATGGTTATTGAACAAGCTGCTCCAGCACAATCAGACAAGTACATGAACGAACTCATCGAGCTCATGACCCGCTATAAGGAATTAGGTGGAAGCCTGGATTAATGTGGAGGGTTGAGAGTTGAGACCGAAAAGCAAATCGTAAATAGAAAAAGGTGTTAATAGAACAACCGTCAAAGTGGCTGCGCTGGATTTTTCCGAAAGCAGTGTGGAGAATGGATCCGTCGGTGAAGGCCGTCTATCTGACCTTCGACGACGGCCCCATTCCCGAGGCCACACCGTTTATTCTCGACACCCTCAGGCAGTTTGACATTAAAGCCACTTTCTTCATGGTGGGCGATAATGTCAATAAATACCCTGAGCTCTATGAGCGCATCAAGGCCGAAGGTCACCAGGTAGGCAACCACACCTATAACCACCTGGGAGCCTTCAAGCACTGGACGGTAACCTACATCATCAACACCTTCAAGGCCAACGAGCTTATCCACGCCCACCTCTTCCGTCCGCCCCACGGAGTGATGCGCTGGAGTGAGTACTACTGGCTCAGGAAACACTTCAAAATTGTGATGTGGGACCTGGTGACACGTGACTACTCCAAGTGGATTACGGCAGACGACGTCATCAATAACGTGAAGAGCTATGCACGCAACGGTAGCATCATCACCTTCCACGATTCTCTGAAGAGCATTGAAAAGCTACAGCGTGCACTACCAGAGTCCATTCGTTGGCTGAAAGAACAGGGATATGAATTCCGCGTCTTTGAGTAACAGGACAAGACAAAAAGGCTCCCCACTCCATTAAAAGAGCGGGGAGCCTGTTTGTTAGGTGAAATTTACTGATTACGTGTACCAAATAGAGGGCATTGAACGTGCGCCTCTGTCTTCTACTTCATTGTAGATGTTGTCCAGTTCGTACGATTCCTGGTCGTACATGAGTTTTGTTGATTTCATAGTTAGTCCTCCCTTTAGGCTTGATTTTACATCACAAAGATACAAAATAAAATGACAAGTTGCTCATTCTTTAACGTTTTTTATTACAAATCATTAATAAATACCTACTTTTTAGTATCAAAATGGTATAAAACCAACATTCTCTCAATAAGCACAAAAACAACCAAAACACAATCTTTTTGCAACTTTTTTGGCTAAACGCTTGCAGAATTGAATTTATTTGACTACATTTGAACCCCGAAAGAAACTTAAAACATAATAATATGATTGACGTAAAAGCAACATTAGCCTCAGCTGAGGAGCGCATGGAGATGGCTGCTATGTTTCTGGAAGAGGAACTGAACCGCATCCGTGCAGGCCGCGCCAACGTGGCCATTTTGAGTGGTGTAAGAGTAGAGTCATACGGACAGAAGGTACCCTTGAACCAGGTGGCCAACGTGTCAACGCCCGATGCCCGTACCATTGCCATCAAGCCTTGGGACCGCAAGCAAATCAAGGACATTGAGAAGGCTATCATGGACAGCGATGTAGGTATCACGCCCGAGAACAACGGCGAGATTATCCGCTTAGGCATCCCCCAGCCCACCGAGGAGCGCCGCCGTGACTTGGTGAAGCAGTGCAACAAGATTGCCGAGAAAGCCAAGGTGGAGGTACGCAACGTGCGTGGCGACATCAAGGACAAGTTGAAGAAAGCCATCAAGGACGGTCTCTCCGAGGACAACGAGAAGGACGCTGAACTCGAGCTGCAGAAGCTGCACGACAAGTACATCAAGAAACTCGACGAGCTCATTGAGGCCAAGAACAAGGAAATAATGACCGTGTAAAACGGAATCGGCACGACCGTAGGTATTTCCGCTTCGAAGAATCCGAATTGCTTTGGCAGTTCGGATTCTTTTTACTCTATAACTTCGTAAAAGACACTTGCATTCTAAAAAAGTCATAACGTCATAACGTTTACGTAAGTTTTTTAAGTTTTTCTGCCAAACGTTTGGTTAGTTCACTAATTCTTTTTACCTTTGCACCGACTCACAGTCTGCCCGATAGGGAAAGTGGGTCAATTAACATCGAGGGAATGAAGTCTTAGCTGTTGTAGAGCGGACTTCGAAAAGGCGTTTACGAACGTTATCGTCTGTGTTCTCAAACTTAGCAACTTTGAATCTGTGCACAGAGGTAATGCAACGAAACGTCTGCGTTAGGATTGATTGTATATCCTGCCGCACGTGCCTTTATTTATAATAAGGTACGCGCGTATATACGTATATAATCGTCTGGCGTGGGCTGACTGCGTTGCTTATCCTTGCACAGGGGCAATGCTAAGGCCTGAGAACAGGGATGGGCGAAGGTAGAGAACTCCCATGCCTTTTTTATTTCCACCATTTTTGAAGTGTTGCTGGTTCTGGGAGCTTTCAGCAGAACGAGGCATGTGTCCCGTGCTTCCACAAGATACATATTAATAAGGTTCTCGCAAGAGATGGCGGGCATCAAAGGTGATGTAAGTCTATAACAGATTAAATCTGTTTGTAAAGGCAACTAATAATTACAACTAATAATAATTAAAACAAAAAACAATTATGAAACAACAAAATTTACTAACAAAAATGCTCCTGCTATTTGCCCTCGTAGTAGGTAGTGTGTCGAGTGTGTGGGCGCAAGAAGTTTATACTCATACATTTACAAAAACAGAACTCGAAAACTTATTGACATCAGATCAAGAATTGACTGATGACAATGATGAAACATTATCATTTAAATGGAGCTTCACAGCAAAACATGACAATTCTAATGTAACAATGAACAATGGCGACTCTCGTGGTATTCAAGTTGGTTCTGGCACTACTACTAATTCATGTAGAACCCTGACATTATCAACATCAGGTATCAGTGGTAATATTAGCAAAATTGTAGTGGTTGGCGGTCTGGCCAGAAGTGGAGCTGGAACTATTAACGCAAAAATCAATGACTATGACTTTGGAGGATCGAATGCAACACAAGGATTAGTTGCATCTGGATCTGAGGCAGGAACTTACACATTTGAAGGTAACGCAACAGGAACTGTATTAATCACAATGTCTCAACCAACTACAAATAAAGCCATGTATCTTAAAAGTATTGAAATAACTTATACGGATGCGTCAGCAGTTGAAAAGCCTACATTCTCACCTGCTGGTGGTACAATATATGAGGCAACAAACGTTACAATAAGTGCTGCCACCGGATGTACTATATATTACACGACAGACGGTTCAACACCTACTCAAGCATCAGCTACAGGAACTTCCGTCGTCATCCCTGCTTCTGGAACGACTGTTCTTAAAGCAATTGCAGTGGATGGCTCAAACAAAGTAAGTGGTGTTGCTACTGCAGAATACACATATAAGAATCCTGCACTACTGTATGAAACTAAAAGTTCATTCTCTTCTGGAGAAACGAGTGGTAAACTTGAAGATTTAATTAAATATACATCATATCAAGGAGGAGCGGGCACTGCCCCTGGCATATATAATAACGGGATACGTCTTTATCAAATAAGTGGCTCGAACAATTATGGTGGATATATAACATTGTCGGCTGATGATGGTTATAGAATTACTGGATTTTCAATAAAGACGACAAATACTTATTCAACCACTGTTGACTACACTGTAGATGGAAGTACTTCGATTGGTGAAGGGGAAATTCTGGGGAAAAATTCAGAATATTCGAAAGATGGACTATTCAACAAGTCTGTTTCAATTTATAATTTAGGCACTGGTAGTAATGGCCGTTTGGAAATAGCCTCTATCACAGTATTTTACATCCAAGTAACATCTGCAAATATAGCATCAAGTGGCTACAGTACTCTATCAAATGACAATGCCCTTGATTTTGCTAATGCAGTTGCAGATGACGATGAGGCAGACGCGTTGGTTGCTTACATCATCCCCAGCAATGATGGTGTGAAGCTCACGAAGACTGAAGTAACAGAAGCTCCTGCTGGAACTGGTATTTTGCTGAAGGGAACAGCTGGTGTGACTTATACAATTCCTGTAAAAGCTAATGCTACAGCCGTTGGCACAAACTTGCTGAAGGCAGGTCCTGTTACTGTACCAGATGGAAACGAGACAATTTACTTGTTGAAGAGCGGACAGTTCCATCTTGCTTCTGCTGGTACTACAAGTGCTGGTAAGGCTTACCTGGAACTTCCTGCAGCTGTGGGTGCTCCAGCACTCTCTATTGACAATGATGATGAGACAACGGGCATCGGTATGACTACGGTCAACGGACAACAGACAACGGATGGTGTCTATTACGACCTCTCTGGTCGTCGCGTGGCTCAGCCTACAAAGGGTCTTTACATTGTGAATGGTAAGAAAATAGTAATCAAATAAATTAAGGAGAAAAGAAAATGAAAAAGATATATATTAATCCAGAGATGGAAGTAGTGCTGATTAACACGATGACTGTTTTGGCAGCATCAATTGATACCGTTGATAATAAAATTAAAGTTACTCCTGGAACAGAGGAGTCTTCTACCTTCTTCGGCTCAGACAACGAGGACTGGTAAGCATTCATAAAGAATAAATAAAGACTGAACTGCGAGTCGTGGGAGTTCTCCGTATGGGAACTGTAGGTTCTCCGGAAGGGGACTCCCACTTTTACTCTTTGCTAAGTAATTATTCAAAAATAACTTGGTACGATTATTATTAAACATATAATTACCATATAATTAATCATATAATTACTACGCGCAGCAATTAATGGATAATTCGTGGAAATTCGTGTTCATAAATTTTCATCAACTTATTTTTTTACGATTGCTAAATCGTTCTTTTTGAGAACATGACATAAGAAGACGCCGTGAGGCGGATATGTTTTTATTACATAATGGCCACGCTCTTGTGGACCATTAGTTAGAAAGTAAATAATTAGTTTTGTGCGCCGCCTGCCCGTGAGGGGTGGGCGGCGCTTTTTGTTTTTGTCTGCAAAGAATACATGAATTACAATTCCTCAAGAAAAATGTTGAAAAATGACTTCACACTACACTAAACCCGAAAAATACGTTCTAACACACTAATACTCAGTGAGATATTTTAGTGTAGTGTTGCTTGCATCACTGCACT
>FLNX01004402.1_pt1 | contig 28537 bp, 26 predicted proteins | sample 1140341 | NCBI WGS metagenome assembly FLNX01 (sample SAMEA3878208, study PRJEB12797) | bioreactor metagenome | biome: Moose rumen | place: Sweden | collected 2011-10 | reverse complement strand
TGGCTCCGCTCCCTATTTCGAGGCACAACACTTTGCCCAGACCATCAATGACTTGTGCGACCAGATAGAGGCAATCATCGGTACTGATGAACCCTATGCCGTCCTGAGTGATGGCAATACCGTCCTGACGTTCTATTATGATGACCAGAAGACGGCACGAGGGGGAATGGATATCAATACGCAAAGTTGGGATATAGAAAATGGAGAGGTTCCACCCTATGGTGGCATCATGAAAGCTGTTTTCGATGCGTCGTTTGCCAATTACCAACCTACCAGTACGGCATACTGGTTCCAAGGCTGTGGCAACATGACGACAATTGAAGGAATGGAATATTTGAACACGTCAAACGTTACCAGCATGTGGGGTATGTTCGATTGGTGTAGTAGTTTGGAAAGTATAGACCTTTCCCACATGGATACATCAAATGCGGTGTACCTTGCTTATATGTTCAATGGCTGTTCTTCGTTGCAGTCGCTCGATGTGAGTGGGTTTAATACTGAGAATGCCACCGATATAGGTGCCATGTTCCGTTATTGTTCCAAGTTAACGACTGTTGACGTGTCCCACTTTAACACATCTAAAGTAACGAGTTTTTGGGGACTTTTCGCTGAATGCACTTCGTTGACCTCGCTTAATGTCAGCAACTTTGATACAAGTTCGGCTGAGATGATGGCTTATATATTCTATAATTGCAACCAATTGCAATCGTTGGATGTCTCGCACTTTAACACGTCAAATGCTACTAACATGTATGGCTTGTTCGGTCGCTGTTTTTCTTTGACGAGCCTAGATTTAAGTAGTTTCAATACGGAGAAAGTGACAGACATGAGTAATATGTTCGCATACTGTAACTCACTGACAAGTCTTGATGTTAGCAACTTCAATACCGCTAATGTGACAGATATGAGTCTCATGTTCGCTTACTGCAACGTACTGCCCAGTCTTAATGTAAGCAGTTTCAATACTGAGAATGTGACTAACATGAGATACATGTTTGCTGGCAGTTTCACCCTGAACAGCCTTGACCTGAGTGGTTTCAATACGGCAAATGTGACGGATATGACAAATATGTTCGATGCCTGTTATGGACTGTACAACTTGAACGTAAGTGGTTTTAATACCGCCAATGTGACCAATATGCCTTACATGTTCGCTGGCTGTGCAGGGTTGGTAAGCCTTGACCTGAGTAGTTTCAATACGGCTAACGTAACAGATATGTCAAACTTGTTCTATAGTTGTATAGGTCTTGCTGCCATTCAAGCTGGTAATGCAAATATCCCTGCTGCACAATATGCTCAGATTGGGAACCCGAACCTGTTGGTTTATGTCAACGACGCTTCATTAGCACCTGCTGGTATTCAGAATGTGGTGATTAACGGTACCGCTTCTGAGATCGTGCTGACGGATGCGGATGCCGGTAATAACAACTGGTACTGCCCGCAGATGTTCACGGCAGAGAAGATCAGTTACACCCGTAACTTCCAACAGCAGACACAGATTGGTGTGAGCCGTGGTTGGGAGACGATAGCCCTGCCGTTTGACGTGCAGACCATCACCCATGCCACCAAGGGCGTGATCAGTCCGTTTGGCAACAGCAGCAGTAACTATCACTTCTGGCTGCGCCGTCTGACCCGTAACGGACTGCAGAGCATGACACAGATAGAGGCGAACACCGCCTACCTGATCAGTATGCCGAACTCGTCAGAGTATAGCGAGGAGTATAACCTCGCTGGCGAGGTGACCTTCTCGGCAGAGCAAGTGGATGTGCCAGAGACCAATCCTATCTTTGACGAGAGTGCTGATTTCTTCATCTGTCCCGTCTTCGTGCGTATGGAAGCCCAAGAGTATGTCTATGCGCTGAACGTGGGCGAGTCTCGTGGCGGCTATCCCGAGGGTAGCGTGTTCGAGCAGAACTACCGTGAACTCCGTCCCTTCGAGGCATTCACAAAGCACTTGAACAGTCCTGCCCGCTTCATCACCTTCGAGGACCTGAACAACGGCAACGTGACTGGGTTGCAGGAGATGGAAGTGGTAAGAGGCAAGAAGGAGGATGTTTACTACGACCTGCAGGGTCGTCGTGTGCTCTATCCATCGAAGGGTGTCTACATTAAGAATGGACGCAAAGTCGTGATTAAGTGAGCGAAGAATTGAGCTTGCTCGTATTCTTCCGAACGTGAACGAGTTCGAGCAACGCTCAAGGTTGTGATTAAGTAAATAACGGATTACACTTTGTCAAGAAAAAGTCCTTGATTTTATGTCTGGATTTTTGGGGCTTCTAGGAAATCTGGAGGCTCCAAATTGTTTATTTGGGGCAAAAAAGCCCCTTGTTTTTGCCTTTGGGGTAGTTAGTCGGTACCTTCCTACCCGTTAGGTACCGCCTTCCTACCCGTTAGGTGCCGCCTTCCTCCCTCGAAGGTACGGGCTAAATAGGGCTTTTTTACCGCTTTTTTGCCCCTTTTTTAGGGTCGAAAAGACCCTTCAAACAGATAAACCGCTGTCGCTCAATGGTTTATCGTAACCCCTCATATTTCGCATATTTGCAGCCAACTTGGACGTTGGTCGATTTCACGCGATTCTCCAGAAGCACTTTGTCAAAATTATTCCTTGTTTCCTCCGCTTTGTTTCTCGTCTTTTGACAAATTCAAGGCGACAAGTCAACGTAAAAAAGTACTAAAAAAATTTGGCACTTTCTTGACTTATCCTTATCTTTGCAATTAATTCAAACTTAATCATTGATGAGCAATCAGGAATATATCAATGGCTTCTCGCCCAATCTTTTTTGGGATGTTGATTCATCGACACTATCGATGGATGATCATTCCCGATTCATCATTCAGAGAGTGATGGAGTATGGGCAGATGAGAGACTGGCGACTTATTTACCGTTATTACGGGCTCGATAAAATTGTGGAGGAGTGTAAACAGATCCGTACGCTCGACCCTGTTTGCCTCTCGTTTATTACTACTATCTCGCATACCAATAAAGAAGATTACAGATGCTATCACTTCAGACAGTCTTTCCCGACACTTTGGAACTCCTAAGGACATTGTCTCGACAGCCTTTGCTTTCACAGATGAGACTGGTAGGAGGAACCTCCCTTGCGCTTCAATATGGTCATCGCCGTTCTGTTGACCTTGTTTTTTTTGGAACGACAACGGAAAATGTTGATGAACTCACTGAGGTCATGCATCTGTGTGCCACGGATGTAGTAAGAGGGAATTGCACTAAAAGCATCAAAACATATTTACTGGATGGTATTAAGGTAGATATCGTCAACTATAAATATGCATGGATAGACAATCCTCTGACAGAAGATGGTGTCATATTGGCTTCTCCTAAAGATATTGCAGCGATGAAAGTGAATGCTATCATGGGACGAGGAACAAAAAAGGACTTTGTTGATATGTATTTCTTGTTGCAACATTATTCTTTTAAGGACATCATGCAGTTTTATCTGCAGAAATACACAGATGGGTCAGAGTATCGCGCTCTGTTGAGCATGACTTACTTTGACGATGCCGACTTACAGCCAATGCCCTTTATGTTTCAACCTGTTGAGTGGGAATCATTGAAGAGGGAAATTAAGAAGAACGTGGAAGAATATATTAAATAATGTTTGAAGTCCAATGGACTTAACATATAAAAAACTCCAAAATATTTGGCACTTTCTTGATTTATGCTTATCTTTGCAATCGGAGACTGATAGATTTAAATAAAATCTAAGACAATATTTATAAACAAATAAGGAATGATGAATATAATTCATAAACATCTCGATCGTTTCATGAGAAGATTAGTTGTATTATGCTCCTGTCTTTTGCTGACGCTATGTGTCTCAGCACAGAGTTGGGAGGTCGTTAGGGACAGTGAGGACTATATCTACGGCGAAGGCTGGGGAAAAACCGTCGCTGAGGCTGAGCGTAACGCTCTTGCCAACCTGATTGGTAAGATAGCCACTAACGTGACGGGTGAGGCACAGACCTCGTTGAAGACACAGAACAGCAATGGTAAACTGGATGAGGAGTCGCAGTTCACCCAGACCGTCAGCACCTATTCACAGGCTACGCTGACCAACACGCAGCAGCAGGTGCTCCAGACAGAGCCTGACGCCTACGTGGTGCGCTGGATCAAGAAGTCGGAGGTGGAGAAGATCTTCGAGTCCCGCAAGCGGAAAGCGATCGACTTGGTAGAGTCGGCTATCCGTGCGGAGCGGAAAGGCAAGGTGGACGACGTGCTGCGTAACTACTACTGGGCACTGACCCTGCTGAAGTCGCTGCAGTATCCTAACGAGGTCACCTATACCGATGAGGACGGCAAGGAGCACGTGCTCACCAACTGGTGTAAGGAGAAGATCGACGATACCTTCGACGACCTGAAGGCTATCTACGACAGCCGTGACGGCAATGACATCCGGCTCTCCATCACCTATAAGGGAAAGCCCGTGAACAGTGTCGATTATAAGTATTGGGACGGACAGACATGGAGCGCCATCTATAGCGCCAAGGACGGTTGGGGCGTGCTGGAACTGGCTCCCGGCTACGAGGGCTCGCAGGTGCAGTTGCGCTATGAGTTCGAGTATGCTGGTGAGGCGAAGATCGACAAAGAGGTGGAGATGGTGCTGAACGCCGTCAGGGGAACCCCTATGCCCGATGCCTATACCAACGTGATACTGGAGAACAAGGAGAAGCCCAAGGAGACTGCCGCACGCCATCAGCAGATGGCTTCCCAGTCGTTTACCACCAATAGCGTAGAGGTGATTGCCCCGCCCAAGGCACTCACCAAGAAAGACAAGGACGCCTCTAAATACATGACGACCTTGGAGCAGGTGGTGAAGGCTATCAAGGAGAAGAGATACGACTCGGTGCGCCCGTTCTTCAGTGACGGCGGATGGGACATGTTCACCAAACTGATGAAGTACGGAAGGGGTAGGGTGCTCGACTCGTCGGACATCCGTCTCTATGACGACCAAGGCAGCGTACTGGTACGTGGACTGCGCATGTCGTTCTCGTTCGCCTCTGGTGTCCGCAAGTCGTTCGTCGAGGATGTCGTCTTCGCCTTCAACGAGGATCAGAAGATCGACAATATCGCCTTCGGATTAGGAAAGACCGCCGAGGACGATATCCTGTACAAAGGGGTGTGGGAGGAGAAATCACGTTTCGCCATCATGAACTTCCTCGAGAACTATAAGACAGCATACGCCCTGAAGCGTCTCGACTATATCCGCTCCATCTTCGACGACGATGCCGTCATCATCACGGGATCGGTAGTGAGCAGGGCGAATAAGAGCGTGAGTATCGAGAACCAGTCGACCATCAGTCAGGAGGGTAACCTGATCATCAGGAAGAACCGCCAGACGAAAGACCAGTATCTGGAGAACCTGAAGCGGTGCTTCGCGCGTAACGAGTTCGTGAACATCCGATTCTCCAACAACGATGTCATCAAGATGGGAGAGGGCGGAGAGTCGTACGCCATCCAGATACAGCAGGACTACTATTCCTCCACCTATGGTGACAAGGGATACCTGATGCTGATGGTGGACATCAACCAGCCCGACAGACCGCTGATAAAACTCAGAACCTGGCAACCCGAGAAAGATCCGAAGTTCGGTCTTTACGGACCAGGCGACTTCTAATAAATCGAATAGTATTAACAAAATCTTTTAGCATTATGAAAACAATGAAATTTCTTGTTATGTTTGTTGCCCTGACACTCTCAATGAGCGCAATGGGTCAGAGTTCAGTACAGACAAAACTGAAGGAGAACAAGACTGCGTTAAAGAAAGAAGGTGTGTCGAAGGACGCGAAGAAAGAGGCTAAGCGACTCTCGAAGGAGGGATGGACCGTGTCTCCTGGCGGACTGCCCTTGGAGAAACAGGTCAACCGCCTGTATATGTTCCTGGAGCAGTATGACGACGAGATGAATCCCCTCTACTTCGACGGTGAGGGTCGCTCTACAGCCGAGAACTTCGCAGCAGCCCAGATTCAGGCTACGGAGTTGGCTCGTATGAACCTTGCCGGCAAGATCAGTTCTGAGGCAACAGGTATCGTCGATAACCTGGTGGCTAACAAGATGCTCGCTGACGACCAGGCTGCCTCTATCACGACAACGATGCTGGAGAACAAGACCATCTTCTCACAGAAGTTAGGTCGCCTGCAGACTCCACTGGTCGTTACCCGTGAGTTGAAGAACAAGAACAAGGAGGTGATGGTACGTGTGATCACCAAGGCGGCTGCCATTCAGGAGATCGCCAAGGAGGCTATCCGTGCTGAGTTGGAGAAAGACGGTAAGGAACTGAGCGAGGAGTTGAAGGCTTATTTGGGTAAGTGATTAACGAATCAACATTGAAGATTCATGAAGAGAAAGTATTTCATTATCCAACTGCTGATGCTTGCCATGGTATTGCCTACGCAGGCTCAGAATAAGAATTTCCGCCAGGACTTCGAGGCTTTCAAGAACAAGGCGAAGAAGGAGTATGCCGACTTCCGTAAGAAGGCGCTTGCCGAGTACGCCCAGTTTGTTCGCGAGGCATGGGAGGAGTTCGGTGCGGAGCCGCCTGTAGAGATTCCTGAGGAGGAGAAGGTGATGCCGATGACGACACCGGAATTTGAAGACGAGACTGCATCATGGTTTACGAAACTTCTTGGTCTCGAAAAGAAAGACCCTCAGAAGGAAGCCGAGAAGAAGGCAAAGAAAGAGGCAAAGAAAGAGGCTAAGAAGAAGCGTGAGCGTACCAACGATAACCTTGTCGTCCAAGAGGTTGTCGCAGCCCCCGCTCCCGCTCCCAAACAGCCACAGCCTCTCGCCGAGGTTGTCCCTGTGCCCGAGAAGGCTAACGACTATATGGAGTTCGATGTCTTCGGCACCAAATGCCGTGTGCGCATCGGCGACAACTGCCGCATCCGTCTGAAGGGACTCAGTGGTGATGATGTGGCTGATGCCATCGAGGAGTTCACGAAGCCCCAGTTTGATAACATGCTCTATGACTGCTTACAGGAGCGTAAGAATCATAAGTTCTCTGATTGGGCGTATTACCAGATGCTGCTTGCGTTGACGGATAAGTTCTATGGCAAGCACTCTAACGAGGCTACATTGGTGATGGGATTCCTCTATGCCCAGTCGGGCTATAAGATGCGATACGCCCATGATGCCTCCACGCTCTATATCCTGGTGTCCAGTCAGTATAACATCTTCAAGAAGTCGTTCTTCTATGTCGATGGTGAGTGCTACTACCTGCTCGACAATATCGGTGACGATTCCAAGTTGGCTATCTGTAAGGCTAAGTTCCCCAAGGAGAGCCCGTTGTCACTCCGTATCTCCGCTGTTCAGGATTTCTCTGAGAATCCTACCATCGAGCGTACCATCACCTCACCAAGGAACCCTGATTTCAGTTTCACGGTGACGGCAAACAAGAACTACATCAGTTTCTATGAGACCTATCCCTCATCGTATACCGACAATAACTTCATGACACGCTGGGCAATGTATGCCAACACGCCATTGGAGAAAGGTATCACGGCTCAACTCTATCCCTCTATGCGTGACAAACTGGATGGTATGTCACCGTTAGAGAAGGTGCAGCAATTGGACTGGTGGGTACAGGGAACGGTAGATATCCAGCGGGAGAACCCCAATCAGGAGTGTCTGCTCTATGCCTTCGATGATGATGTATGGGGCTACGACCGTGCTTTCTTTGGTGAGGAGACTATCTTCTATCCCTATTGTGACTGTGAGGACCGTTCTATCCTCCTCTCTCACTTAGTGAGGGATCTGGTGGGTCTGGATGTTGTCTTGGTGTACTATCCCGGTCACTTAGCGATGGCTGTCAACTTCCAAGAGGATGTTCCTGGCGACCATATTATGGTGAATGGGCGTAAGTTTACGGTTTGCGATCCTACTTACGTGGGTTCCGACGTTGGTGAGACGATGCCTTCCATGAAAGACAAGAGTACGACGGTTATCCTGTTAGAGAGAAAAGGTTAGTAAGTGTAAAAACAGAAAGTGGAACTCAAACGAGTTCCACTTTATTTATATCCTGCTCCATCTCGCAGTAGTGACAGGTCAGGATACCGTCTGTCACATGGAAGTGGGTGAGCATGGGCTCGTTGTTCGTGATACACTTGGGGTTGTTGCATTTCACGATGCCCCGTATCTCGTCAGGGGTACGGACGGGTTTCTTCTCGACCACCTCAAAGTCGTGGATGATATTCAGTACCACATTGGGGGCGACGACGGAGAGACGGGAGATCTCCTCGTCCGTGAACCATTTGTTCTCTACTTTGATAAACCCTTTCTTTCCCAGTTTCTTGGAGGGGAAGTTATAGCCTATCGTCACGGGAGTCCCTAAGTCGGCAAGTTTCAGCAACTGTGCCACCTGGTAGGTCTTCTCGGAAGGGATATGGTCGATGACGGTGCCGTTCTCAATGGCGGCGACGAGCATTTGATTCTTATTCATAACTTCGGACGCTTTACTTAATGATTGTTTTGTCTTTCTTTACTTCCTCTAAACTGATGCCCAGCACATCACAGAAAATCGCCTCACGGGCAAAGAGCCCGTTGCCAGCCTGCTGGATATAATAGGCATGCGGGTTGTCGTCCACATCGTAGGCAATCTCGTTGACACGGGGCAGCGGATGCAGGATCTTCATGTTGGGCTTGGCGAGACGCAGCATCTCGTTATTGAGGATATACACGTTCTTCACACGCTCATACTCCATGAGGTCGGAGAAACGCTCCTTCTGCACACGGGTCATATACAGGATGTCCGCATCGGCAATCACTTTCTCGTTGAAGGCGGTATGCTCCTGGAACTTGATGCCGTGATCCTTGCAATATAGTTTGTACTCATTTGGCATGGCGAGTTCCTTGGGTGCCACGAAATGGAAGGTGGGGTTGAAATGGCGCATCGCCATGATCAGGGAGTGAACGGTACGTCCGTATTTTAAGTCACCCACGAGGTAGATATTCAGGTTGTCGAGTGTCCCTTGCGTCTTGTAGATGCTATAGAGGTCGAGCATGCACTGGGAAGGGTGTTGGTGGGCTCCGTCACCTGCGTTCACGATAGGTACTTCAGTGACCTCGGAGGCATACTGGGCGGCACCTTCAATAAAATGGCGCATGACGATGACATCGGCATAGTTGGCGACCATCGAGATGGTGTCTTTCAATGTCTCTCCCTTCGTACCACTGGTAATCTTCGGGTCGGCGAAACCGATTACACGGGCACCAAGACGGTTGGCGGCAGTCTCGAAACTCAGACGGGTACGGGTAGAGGGTTCAAAGAATAGGGTAGCGACGACACGTCCTTTCAATAGTTCTCGGTTGGGATGCTTCTCAAACTCCTGAGCCATCTCTATCATGTAGAGGATCTTCTCACGGGTGAGGTCAGCAATAGTCACAAAGTCATGCTTTTCCATATATTGTGTTCCTTTAGGTTTTTTCCGACTGCGAAGTTACAACTAATTGAGCAGAAAACCAAATATTCTTCGCTAATTTTTGTATCTGGAATGTATCAAAGACGGACGAGCGTCGAGCCCTGGTTGCCAATCTTCACGGCATAGACACCTGCGGGCAGGTTAGGCAGTTCCACGATACCTGCATCAGCCTTGGCGTCGAGCACCTTCTGACCAGAGAGGTTGTAGACGGTAACCTGCGTGTCGAGGTCGCCACTGATATGCAGCGTGCGTCCGTTGAGTGTGGCACCGATGTGCTTGGAAGGCAGTTCAGGAATGCTGGTTTCGATACCGAGCACGTAGAGCAGTCCCTTGTAGGCATTCATCTTGCCGGCACCGTAGCGCAGCGGGTCATCCTTGGTGTAGTCATCGGTAACGCTGCTGTGGGCAATGATATCCTTGATGTCAGCATTGGTGAGTTTCTTGCCCTTTTCCTCCATTGCAGCCTGTACCCAGAGAGCCATGATACCTGCTGCTGCAGGGGTGGACATTGAGGTGCCGCTCATGATGGCATAGGGGTACTTGCGAGGCTCCTTCTGTCCCTTGAACTGACCGCTGTACTCGGCAGTCCGGAACTGATCCTCTCTCACAAAACTATTACTTGCCGCATAGATGGCATAACCGGGAGCCGATACATCAGGATATGCGCGGCGGGCTTCGCTGAAGTCGTGACCGAAACTGCTGAAACTGGCATAGCGTCCTACCACCTCTCTCGGGGACTCAACAAGAGGCTTGTCTGAGTCATCGGGGTAGTAGGGGTTGATGACGGATCTATCTGTGGTGTAGGCTCCAATGGTGACGGGCTCGCCCGACGTGTTCCAGTCGCCCATCGAGTTCTCAGCGGTTCCGGGCTTGAAAGTATTCTCATCGTCCATCGAGTTGGCATAGATGTTACAGTAGTCGCCCCAGCCCTGGATGCGAACGTCCTCGTTGGGGGAGGTGATCAGCAGCATAGGCAGATACTCCTCCTTCTCCGTCACCTCGTCTGTCAGGAAATTCAAACCTTCACCTTCGACATGGATGTTGACGTAGTCGAAGTTCTGGTTATTATTATCGAGGCCAACGCCTTTGTTGATGCCTATCGACAACTTACCTTCCTTTATGTACTTAGCCACCTCGTCGCCAACATTCTTGTAGACGTCGTCGTTGACGGTCACTGGACTGAAGTCGTCATCGGGGGCGTGGGCTTCGTCAGTTTTCACAGTCACCTCAAATTTTGTTTCGGAGTCCTGCTTTGCAGATGACGTCAGGGGCAGGTTGCAGGTGTAGACGGGATTGTAGTCCTGGTCGACGATGACCAGGTCGAGTTTGACCTCCTTGCAGGTCTTGATAAAGGCATCGACACCGAAAGAAGAATTCGTCTTCTTGAGCACCCACTTCTGGGTCTTGCCCATGCTGATGGTGTGGTCCATGTACATCGAGTCGGCACCCTCGTTGCTGGCGCACAGAGCCATGATATTGCCTTGGTTGCAATAATTGCCTATGAAGCGTGCCATGGAACTGGTACCGTCGTGAAACCCATCATGGTTGTTCGCACTCCAACTGACGACGAGCGGTTTGCCCTCCTTCTCGGCGAAGTGCCTTATGACGGAGAGAGCCTGCATGTTGTTGATGGTACCTAAGTTGTCCTTGAGTTCGGGGTACTTTTCCTCCTGCTCCTCCGAAATTTCATCTAATGCCAAATACAACTCAGCATCGGGTGCCATGCCGCCTATCTTGCCGCTGGTGGCGTACTTACCCGTGAACCCGTTCTTGTAGTCCATGATGCTGCCCGCTGCAATGCTGGCGCAGTGGGTTCCGTGTGCGCCTGACGGATCCTTACATACCAGGGTATCCAGGATGTCGTTCGGGTCAGTGAAGAACTCGCCCATCACTTTCTGGTTGATGGTCTCGCCACTGGCTGTCACCATCGGAATGTCGTCAAGGTTCTCGCCCTTGTCGCGATTCGACTCGTCGCATGCAATGAATACGCCCTTGATACGCAGGTTACCGTCCTTGTCCTTGAAGATGGGGTGAGTGAAGTCGAAGCCACCGTCAATGACTCCGATGATGACGCCCTTACCCGTGTAAGCCTGTGGCAGGTCGGGCAGTCCCTCGGCATTTCCGGCATGAGCCTCGTCCACCTGCGATGCCTTGCGGGCTGTGTCTGTGCGCTGATGTCCGCTACGCGGCATGTCCACGAGCAGCACACCATCGATGGCAGCAATCTCGTCCAATCGTGCCATGGGCAGGTCTACCAGCAACTGGTTGCCCATGACTGTACGAATCTCGCCACCCATCCCTTTCATCTGGTTGGCAATGGTAAACAGACTGGCGTCTGCACTACATGTCACAGTGAATACGGCACGCTGCTGCTCAGTCTCAGTGGAGGCGGCACGGTGTGCCTGAACTTTATACTTCAGCGCATTGACGCTGGGTGAGTACACATTTTGTGCTGTCACCACCTGACCTGTCAGCACCATGGTCAGCAACGTTAGTAAAGATTTCATTTTCATAAGTTACCTGTGTTATAAGTGGAATGTATCCAATTAGGTTGCAAAGATACGATAATTTTTGGAAAATACAAACCTCTTTAAGTAATTGTTACGTTTTTCCCTGAGCCTGACCCCCGATTTTCCTTGCTGGAGGTACCTTTTCTTGATGATACGGATGAGAAGATGACAGGTAACCGTTCCCCTGTCATTAGCGAATCAAATAAAAACATCTCCCCTTCTCCCGTTTTCTTCTGAAATACCGATGTACAGGGCGTTTCAAGACGGGACTAGTTGCTCCAACTACTCCCGTGCCCTCCGCCCTTTATTTATCGGGCATTGAGCCACCTGACGGGAGGAGGGGAGATGTTTTTTCGATTTTCTTAAAAATTCTATGAGATCAGTTACCGACTAACCCCTGTTTTGTTACCGACTGAAGCCCACTTTCATACCGATTAAAGCCTTTAATCGAGTCAATTAAAGCCCTCATTTGATAAAGATATAGTTTATCACCCGTTCCGATAATCCCTATGGGGGTATTAAGATACCTCCCAAGGGTATTGGGGATAATCCCTTAGGGGGTATAGGCTATATCTCCAAGACCCTTGGAGATAATCCCCAAGACTCTTAACCCCCATACCTTCGACCCACGGAGGCGGCACATTCGACCCTCGAAGGCGGCACATTCGACCCTCGAAGGTACGGGCTTCGCATCGAGGAAGCGGCACCTTCAAAATCGAAGTCTCTGTAGGGCGAAAGTCTCCGCTGCCTCCGATCACAGTGAGCAATGCCTCCGATTAAAGATGGTAAAGTTTCCCCTCTCAGAGAGGAGTCGCTTCTATCTGTGAGGGAAAGCATCCGCCATGGTCATCGGAGGCATTTCTATCAGCAAATCGCCTTTCCTTGTCACCGTTGCCGCTACGTTGTTACCAACAACCCTCTGACGATCAGATAGTTTTGCAAGGCGGCAACGGTGACAAGGGTTTTGAAAATTACGTGTAGGGAAGTTGAGACTCAAAAGAAAAATAATTATCTTTATTTTGACTTTTCTTCCAAAATCAACTGCTCAATAATTGGCTTTATCGCAGGAATGTCCGTGATAATGGTTTCCCATAATTGGTCGGGGCGGATCTTATAATAGCCATGCACTAGGACGTGGCGCATTCGCTCTATATCTGCCCAGTTCAACACAGGATGAGTGTCACGAAAAAGATGGGCTCACATCAATGGCTTCAATCATGTGATTAAGCCGTTCAATATCTCTAACCTCTTCTCTCATAGATTAATTTTTTGTCACGATTGGCTGATTCTACGGCAAAAGGCAGCAAGCAGCCGTCTTCTATCAAGTCAATACGTCGACCCGTGCTTTCCTCCAACTCGCCCATCATGTGCGAGATGGTAAGCAGGGAAATGCGTGCTCCCTTTTCATACTCCACAAGTATGTCCACATCAGAATCTGCAGTTTCCTCACCTCTGGCGAAGGAACCGAAAAGCCAAGCCTTCACGACGGGTTGTGTCTTGAAGTATTCGGCTATTTGTTGTGTCATTGCCTGTGTACTCATATTGTTGACATTAATAGTTTCCGCAGGCAAAGATAATAATTTAATCTTACTCTACAAAGAAAAAAATAAAAAAAGCGAGTCAAAAAACGTGGACGGTTCTCATTGATCCACTTTCCTGTCCAAATATTTTTTCTATTGAAAGAAAAGTCGTACCTTTTGGTAATAATCTCAGTGGATCACTGAGAATCCCCGATTTTCTCGTGTCGTTACTCTGACAGCCGTATGATAGCCAAATCTCTGTTTTCTTGTGAAGTTCGGTACTCTTTCTGCTTTTTTCGCCAATAAGTGCGTGGGAAGTTGAATCTTTTTTGTAATTTTGCAGCTCGTAACAATACACTGTCAGATATGACCTTGAGAAAAAAGAATCTATGGATATTAACCGCTATTCTGATTAGCGGTCTGTTGGTAACCTCGTGTGCAAGAGAAGACGACATCACTGACGCCAATGGACAAGACGACGGAGGTATGAACATCGTGGAGCAAACCGACTTTGCCGAGTACATCAACCAGAATGTCTATGTGGGCGATGACTTCTATGAGTATGCCGTAGGTAAATGGCTGGAAAACAATTCGTTGAAGCAAGATCAGAGATGGATCGGCACCATGAGCACACAGGAAGAGTACATGAAGCAATTCATCAGTACTGTCTGCGGTCCCGACACTAAGGATGATGTGATGAGACGTCTGTGCGACACATACCATAAGACGGGCTTCGAGAATGACCAGAAAGTGCTGAAGGCTAAACTCGACCAGGTAGACGCTGTGGATACGAAGGAGAATATGTGGACATTGATGGCACAGTTCATCAACGAGGGCTATACGATCCCTGTAAGCCTATTGTGCGATAACCAGTTGCGTACTGTCAATGTCTCTTTAGATTTCCCTGAATCGCTGCAGGAGTTTTCTTCCACGGGTAAGACACTCATGGCATACGCTGGCATGACCGAGGAGGACACGGTGAAGGTGATGAACGTGATAAAGGACTGGAAGGACATGCTCGTCAAAGAGAAAATAATAAAAAATCGCCTGTCGGGAAATACGCACCGCTACACCATGTCGCGTAAAGAACTCTTCAATCTGAACACGTTGGCACGTCGTGCTGGCAGTACCAACTCCATGACAGCTATTCTGAATGCTCTCCAACTCGAAGACACTGAAAAGATAAGTGCCGACAAGAAATTTATTGCAGTAGGCAACTACCTGGACAAATTGACACTCGACGAGTTGAAGTGGTTCAGCAAGTATAACGTCATCAATCGTGACTACCTCTTCATGGTAGCCCCGGCAGACTATAAGGACGACATGGTGGAAGGTAAAGGGGTCACTGAAGTGCTGACGAATCTGGTTAATTACCCATTCAGTCCGGTTAGCATCCGCCTTAGCGGACTATACAACAAGACCATCCCTGTCGCCAACCGCGACGCAGTGACGAAGATGTGCGAGGAGTTTCGTACTACCTTCAAGGAGCGCATCAACTCCCGCGAGTGGATGAGCGAAGCTACCAAACAGAAAGCCATCGAGAAACTGGAGGCAATGCAGATATACGTTGGCTGGCCTGATGACGACACTAAACGTGCAGACTGGGAGGTGCAGGTGCCACAGACCGACAAGGCTACGTCGACGACCTATCTCGACATCTGCGACCTGTTCAAGCAGCGAACCGCTATCATCCGTAATAAGAAGGGGAAGAAGAGTCTGGCGGAACAGTTCTATGCCAACGAGCTCTATTCATCCTCATACACTGCCAATGCTTTCTACTCGCCTGAGAGTAACTCGGCGTTTATCCTGGCAATCAACCTCGTAGCACCTATCTACGACCCCACCAAGAGCGATGCTTATAACTACGCCGTACTGGGGGCCAGCACTATCGGACATGAGATGACCCATGGATTCGACAGTGAGGGCTCTTCATATAGTAAGGATGGAAAGAAGGAAAACTGGTGGACGGCACAAGACAAACAACAGTTCGAAGCACTTCAGAAGAAGATGATAGACAACTTCAATGCCTTTACCTACGGCCCTGGCTATCAGTGTGACGGGAAGAATACACTGGCAGAGAACATTGCCGACTTGGGAGGACTCTATATCAGCTACGACACTTATCTGAAGCGGCTGAAGGAGAAGGGCATCTGCGAGGGTGCTGAATTCCAACGCCTGTGCCGTGAGTTCTTCCGTGCCTTTGGGTATGCCTGGATGGCGAAGATGAGCGAGAAAGGCTGGAAGAAATACTTGAAGGACGTGCACTCCGCTCCCTGTCTGCGTGTCAATGGAAACGTCTACCTGATGGATGCCTTCTACGACGCGTTCCAAACCGAGAGCGGCAAGCTGTACAAGGCTCCTGATCAGCGTATCGAAATCTGGTGAAATGTTTTTCTGCAAACAGAATTACTTCTTGGAAAGAAACAAATGAATGCATGAATACGAGAAAGACAAAGAAAAGAAAAACTCAAAATTCTTTTGGTTTTCTTCTCACTTAATCGTACCTTTGCAAATGATAAAGATAGAAAAGAATGGATATTAAGACTGCTGAATTTACCCTGAGTGCCCCGATGGTAAGCATGTGTCCTAAGGACACAAAACCCGAATATGCCTTTATAGGACGTTCTAATGTGGGGAAGTCGAGTTTGATTAATATGCTGACCAACAATAAGAAACTTGCCAAGACTTCAGCGACTCCTGGTAAGACCTTACTGATAAACCATTTTATTATTAATAAGGAGTGGTATCTGGTAGACCTCCCCGGCTATGGCTTCGCCAAACGCTCTAAGAAACAGGTGGATCAACTGGACCAGATGATACGTGGCTACATCCTGCAACGCGAGCAGTTGGTGAATGTCTTTGTATTGGTGGACATACGTTTAGAGCCACAGAAGATTGACTTGGAGTTCATAGAGTGGTTAGGAATGTCGGGCGTTCCTTTCGCTATCGTCTTCACCAAAGCCGATAAGTTATCGGTGACGAAGGCTAACCAGAGTGTGGAGGCGTATAAGAAAAAACTGTTAGAGACGTGGGAGGAACTGCCTCCAATGTTTTTGACATCAGCCGAGAAGAAGCAGGGACGTGATGAGGTTCTTGGCTACATAGAGCAAATCAATAAGGAATTGAAGCAATAATGGCGAAGGATACCCCATACGTTGACGTGCAGAACCTGTCGAAGTCGTTTGGCGCACTGAACCTGTTTAGCAATATCAGTTTCAGTATCGCCGAAGGACAGAAGGTGGGGCTGATAGCCAAAAACGGAATGGGTAAATCCACGTTACTCTCAGTGCTTGCCGGTAAGGAAGGACACGATACGGGTGATATCATCTTCCGTCGTGACCTGACTATCGGTTTCTTGGAGCAGTCTCCACAGTTCGACCCAGAGGAGAGTGTCCTTGATGCTTGTATAAAATCCCCTAAGTTAGGGGACAACAGGGGTCTGAACAGGGGAAAGACGAGCGGTTGTTCAGACCCCCAACCCCCTAACTTAGGGGGCTTGCAAGCAGGAGAAGAGGAGAAGGTGCTGAAGGCAAAACAAGTATTGACGCAGTTGAAGATACGTGATCTCAGCCAGCCGATGGGACAACTGAGTGGTGGTCAGCAGAAAAGGGTAGCATTAGCGAACGTGTTGCTGATGGAACCTGACCTGTTGATACTCGACGAGCCGACCAACCACCTTGACTTGGAGATGATAGAATGGTTGGAGGGTTTTCTGGGAAGAGGTAACAAGACATTACTGATGGTGACCCATGACCGTTTCTTCCTGGATCGTGTGTGCTCCGTCATCTTAGAGTTGGACGACCATACCATCTATTCCTATCGTGGTAATTACTCCTATTACTTAGAGAAACGACAGGAACGGGTGGATGCCAAACGGGCGGAGATAGCCCGTGCTAACAACCTCTATCGAACGGAACTGGAGTGGATGAGACGGATGCCACAGGCTCGTGGTCATAAGGCTCGCTATCGGGAGGACGCTTTCTATGAGTTGGAGAAGGTGGCTAAGCAACGGATAGAGGAGCGCCAGTTGCGTCTGAAAGCGAGCAATGTGTATATCGGTTCTAAGATCTTTGAGTGCCAGTATATCTCCAAACGTTTCGATGATGTCATCATCCTCAAGGACTTCTATTATAACTTTGCCCGCTTCGAGAAGATGGGTATCGTGGGGAATAATGGAACAGGAAAGTCTACATTTATCAAGATGCTGCTGGGGCTGGAGCCTGTGGATGAGGGACGTATCGTCATTGGCGAGACGGTTCGCTTCGGCTATTTCTCACAAGAGGGCTTACAGTTTGATGAAAACCTGAAAGTCATCGATGTCATCACCGCTATTGCTGACTATGTGGATTTTGGAAGTGGTAAGAAAATCTCCGCGTCCCAGTTATTGCAGTATTTCCTCTTCACCCCAGAGCAACAATATAATTATGTATATAAGTTGAGTGGGGGAGAGCGTCGCAAACTCTATCTCTGTACGGTACTGATGAGGAATCCCAACTTCCTCGTGCTCGACGAGCCCACCAACGACCTGGATATCGTGACGCTTCAGATATTAGAGGAATACTTACAGGACTTCCCCGGTTGTGTGATTGTCGTGAGTCACGACCGCTACTTTATGGATAAGGTGGTCGACCACCTGCTGGTATTCAAAGGACAGGGGGTGGTGCAAGATTTCCCCGGCAACTATACACAATATCGGGAATGGCAGGGATTGGAGGATGCTAGGGGAACTGGTAATTCTAGTAATACTAGGGGAACTAGTAATACTAGTAATTCTAGGGAGTCCCACCGCCACGACGACCGTCGCCGGTTATCTTATAAAGAGAAGCGTGAACTCGAGCAACTGGAACGTGAGATCGCTGCCTTGGAGGATGAACAGCGACAGTTGGAGGAACAATTGTGTAGCGGTACCCTGAGTGTTGAGGAACTGACGGAGAAGAGCAAACGCCTGCCTGTCCTCAAAGAGGAATTGGACGAGAAGAGCATGCGCTGGCTGGAACTGTCAGAAATAGAAAGTTAAGTATATGATACAACAATATCCATCACAACTACTGGAAAAGGCAGTGCAGGAGTTCTCAAAACTACCTGGCATCGGGAGGAAGACCGCCTTACGACTGGTACTTTATCAGTTGCGGCAGGATGCAGAAGACGTGCAGTCTTTTGTGGAGGCGATTGCCAAGATGAAGCAGGAGGTTCATTATTGCAGGCGTTGTCATAACATCAGTGACTCAGACCTCTGTCCGATATGTGCAGACAGTCACCGTGATGCCACTACGATCTGTGTGGTGGAGAATATCCAGGACGTGCTTGCCGTGGAGAATACACAGCAGTATTCCGGTCTCTACCATGTGTTAGGTGGTGTTATCTCACCGATGGACGGGATAGGTCCAGCCGACCTGGAAATCGACTCGTTGGTGGAAAGGGTGGCAAATGAAGATATCAAGGAAGTGATACTCGCCCTTAGTTCCACGATGGAAGGTGATACGACCAATTTCTATATCTTCCGCAAACTGGCAGCCTCTGACGTGAAGTTAAGTATTATCGCCCGTGGCATCCCTGTCGGTGATGAACTGGAATATGCGGATGAGGTGACTTTAGGAAGGTCGATACTTAATCGTACTCCCTTTGAAGGTAAATAAATAAGGAAATAATATGAATGCCGAGACATTACAATTTATATTGACGACCCTAATGGAACTGGTGACACTGGCTTGCGCCTACTTAGGGCTGCGACTCATTAAGTGGAGTTGGCAACGGCGTATGTTGCTTATTGGCATCCCCCTGCTGGCAAACATCATCCTTTATCTCGTTTATCGCACTACGCCTTTCTTCTATCTGGGCATCGTGCTACTGATTTGTATTCCTTTCGTATGGCCAAGAAAAAGTTAACGATTGTCATAGTCAGTTACAACGTACGTGACTATCTGGTGCAGTGCATCGAGAGCGTTCGCAAGGCATTGGAGGGACTTGACGGAGAGGTTTTCGTCGTCGACAACTGCTCGAAAGACGATACCGTCAGTTATCTGCAGACGAATTATCCTGATATCCACTTGATTGCCAATCAGGAGAATGTCGGCTTTGCCCGTGCCAACAACCAGGCTATCCGTCAGTCAGACTCGGAGTACGTACTGCTGTTAAACCCAGATACCGTTGTTTTCGAGAATACCATCCGCTCCTGTGTCGACTTTATGGATGCCCATCCCGAAGCGGGTGGGGCAGGAGTACGTATGCTGACGCGTGACGGCAAGCCTGCCCCCGAGTCACGACGTGCTATTCCCACACCATGGGTCGCCATGCTGAAGATGTTAGGCTTTACTCGTCGATACTATATGAGTAGACTGCCTTGGGACGAGCCTTGTCAGATTGAGGTCGTCAGCGGTGCCTATTGTATGTTGCGGCGTAAGGCATTAGATCAGATAGGGCTTTTGGATGAGGACTATTTTATGTATGGAGAGGACATTGATTTGTCTTATCGCATGATCCATGGCGGTTGGCAAAACTGGTACTTGCCCTATGACATTATTCATTATAAAGGAGGCTCTACCCAGAAATCATCGTTCCGCTATGTCCATGTGTTCTACCAGGCGATGCTCATCTTCTTCCGGAAGCATTACGGTCATCTGAGTTTCTTTCTCTCGTTGCCGATCCAGGCGGCTATCTATTTTCGGGCGTTACTTGCCATATTACCAATGATGGGAAGACTGTTACGCCAATTTGTGAATCCTCATGAGGACTATGATGGGAAAAATTAGAATTAGGGCTATTGAGCCGGAAGACTTGGATTTTCTCTATACGATAGAGAATGATGTCTCTCTATGGAATGTCGGAACAACGAATGTACCGTATTCACGCTATACGCTCCACGACTATATTGCGCATGCCAATGATGATATATACAGTGACCGGCAGGTGCGCTTGATAGTGGAGGACGAGGAGGGTAAGACGGTTGGTATCGCTGATGTGGTAAACTTTGACCCTCAGCATCTACGGGCAGAATTGGGTATTGTCATTCAAAAATCCTACCGTCATTTAGGTTATGCTTCCGCTGCCATTAAGGAAATGCTGCATTATTCTTTACGGGTGCTCCATCTTCATCAGGTCTATGTGATTATTGACAGTCAGAATGAAATAGCCAGGAAACTGTTTAATAAGTTGGCTTTCAAGGAGTCGGCCCGATTAAGTCATTGGCTCTTTGATGGGCATGAGTTTCATGATGCTATCCTAATGTATCGGTTTTTATAAATTTTAACATAAATAGTTTTGTGGATATGTTTTTTCTTCCTACCTTTGCACCCGCAAAACAGAAAATGGTGCGTTAGTTCAGTAGGTTAGAATGCCTGCCTGTCACGCAGGAGGTCACGAGTTCGAGTCTCGTACGCACCGCAAAGAAACTCATTGAAGCGTTATTCAGTGAGTTTTTTGTTTAACTAACCTCAAAGCGATATGAGACGAGTAGTGTTTTTCATTCTTACGGTAGTGGCTTGCATCGGCATGCAGGCACAGTCGAAACGTGGCATCTCTATCTTAGGCGACTCCTATAGCACCTTCAAGGGGTATGTGCTTCCCGACAGTAACTATGTGTGGTATCCGCAGGAGAAAGCGGAGAATAACGACGTGCAGGACATTCAACAGTTGTGGTGGCATCAACTGATCCGTGAGCATGGCTATCGCCTCTGCCAGAACAACTCGTTCTCGGGGGCTACTATCTGTCATACGGGCTATGACCGTGAGGATTATAGTGACCGTTCTTATTGCACGCGACTATGGCACTTAGGCTCTCCCGACATCATTCTGGTATTCGGAGGCACTAATGACACATGGGCAAAGTCTCCCGTTGGCGATTTCCAGTATAGCGGTTGGAGTCGGCATGACCTTTTCAAGTTCCGTCCAGCCATGGCGTATGTGCTTGCCAATCTGCAGAACCGTTATCCTGGCACGGACATCTATGTGATCATCAATGATATCCTGTCTGACGATATTACGATTTCAATGAAGACCATTTGCGACCATTATCATGTGCCTTATATCCAGTTGCACGATATCGACAAGCAATGGGGACATCCCTCCCAGAAAGGTATGACCCAGATTGCGGAGCAAGTGGCAGAGGTACTGGTGAATCAGTAGTCGTTGGCGTGCTTGATACCTTGGATATAACCAACGATTCCGACTATGATCAAGACGAGTCCTGCGCCTAACAGCATGTTGGTGGTGTAGTGAAAAAGATAGCCCGCAAGTAAGAGCAAAGTACCTGCGACTACCATCAAAATCCCTATCAAAGAAGCGTTTTTCTTCATCAAAGCGTTAAAATTTGCTGCAAAGATACGAAATAATAGAGAATCTGTGCGTTATTTTGCGCGAAATTGTGTACCTTTGCACCCGCAATTTTGCAAAACAACAAATAATTATTAATTTTTAGTAGTATGAATCAATACGAAACCGTTTTCATTTTGACTCCCGTTTTGTCTGATGAGCAGACAAAGGAAACGGTCGATAAATTCAAGAAGGTTCTCACCGACAAAGGCGCAGAGATCTTGAATGAAGAGGCCTGGGGATTGAAGAAGATGGCTTACGCTATTCAGAAGAAGTCTACGGGTTTCTATTTCCTCGTAGAGTTCAAGGCAGAGCCATCAGTGATTAAGACTTTGGAGACCGCTTTCCGTCGTGACGAGAAAGTTATTCGTTTCCAGACAGTGAAATTCGACAAGTACGCAGCAGAGTATGCTGAGAAGCGTCGTAACAAATTTGGTAAAAAAGAGGAGGCATAATTATGGCACAAGAGACAGAAATCCGCTATTTGACCGCTCCTTCTATCGACACAAAGAAGAAGAAGTATTGCCGCTTCAAGAAAAGTGGTATTAAATATGTAGACTACAAGGATCCCGAGTTCCTGAAGAAGTTCCTGAACGAGCAGGGTAAGATTCTTCCCCGTCGTATCACGGGTACTTCGCTGAAGTATCAGCGTCGTGTTGCTCAGGCTGTTAAGCGTGCTCGCCAGATTGCACTGCTTCCTTACGTAACTGATATGTTGAAATAAATAAGGAGGAGGACGACAATATGGAATTAATACTGAAAGAAGATATTATCGGTCTGGGATATAAGAACGATATCGTAAACGTGAAGTCAGGTTACGGTCGTAACTACCTGATCCCTAAAGGTAAGGCCGTCATCGCATCTCCTTCTGCAAAGAAGATTCTCGCCGAGAATCTGAAGCAGCAGGCTCACAAACTCGCAGCCCTCAAGGCTGAGGCTGAGAAGAAGGGTGAGGCTATCAAGGATGTTGCATTGTGCATCGCCGCTAAGGTAAGTGCTACAGGTCAACTTTATGGTTCTGTTAATGCGGGTATCGTTGCTGAGGAACTGAAGAAACTCGGTCACGATATCGATCGTAAGATCATTACTATGGCGGACGCCAAGACTGTAGGCGACTATACTGCGACTGTTCACTTCCACAAGGAGGTTGAGATCGACATCCCTGTAAAGGTGGTTGCAGAGAACGCTCCTGCTGAGGAAAAGAAAGAGGAGGCTGCTCCCGTTGCTGAGGCACCCGTTGCCGAGGCTCCAGTAGAGGAGGCTCCTGCTACAGAAGAATAACCATGCTGTAAAGCAATCATAGTTATTATACGTAAAGAAGGTGAGTCTAACTCACCTTCTTTTTTATATACTTCCTCTCCCGTGATTTTACCCTTTGCAACAGCGCCCCTTCTTCATGATAAAATAAAACCGCTGGATTCACATCCAGCGGCAATTCTCTCAATTTTGTTCGAGTTGCTAATTACTCAGCAGCAGCGCTGTCAGCAGCAACAGTGTCAACAGCAGCGGTATCAGCGCTATCAACAACCTCTACAGAATCGGTGTCAACCTCAGCAGTCTGAGCCTTGTTACCACAAGAAGCGAAAGATACAGCAACGATGGCTGCGAACATAAATACTAATTTTTTCATTTTTCTAAGCTTTTTAAATCTGTAAAACAATCATTTGTTTATTAAAACGCTGCAAAGGTAGGCATTTTTTTGATACGTTGTACTTTTTTTTGTGACTTTTTTTACCCCTTTTTTGTAACTTTTTAGCAAATGCCTATATATCAGGTATTTACGAAATGTTAAAATTCTTGGTGTTTTTACACTTAATTGAATATTTGCTAAAATAGGGGTGTTTTTCATAGAATTTATGTACCTTTGCATTTGGTAATAACGACACCTTATTATATATATGATAGATACATCGGCTTTTCAAGGCAAGAAAGCGGCTTATTTTACGTTAGGGTGTAAACTGAACTTCTCTGAGACTTCTACCTTCGGGAAGATGCTTCAGGGAATGGGCGTTCGAACTGTTGCTAAAGAAGAACAAGCCGACATCTGCTTGATAAACACCTGCTCTGTGACGGAAGTTGCAGACCATAAGTGTCGTCAGGCTATTCACCGTATGGTACGCCAGCACCCAAATGCCTTTGTCGTTGTTACTGGCTGCTATGCGCAGTTGAAACCCGAGTTTGTGAGTAAGATAGAAGGTGTCGATTTGGTATTGGGCGCTAATGAGAAAGCAAATCTCATTCAGTATTTGTCAGAGGCGTTCACCCAACGTGATCAATCCGCTTCATACAGGACGGTGAAAACGAAGGATATCAACACTTTTGCTCCCAGTTGCTCTCGTGGTAATCGTACCCGTTATTTTCTGAAAGTGCAGGATGGTTGTGACTATTTCTGTACTTATTGCACCATCCCCTATGCCCGTGGCTTTAGCCGTAACCCCAGTATCGCCTCTTTAGTGGCTCAGGCAGAGGAGGCGGCACATGAGGGTGGAAAAGAAATCGTGCTGACTGGTGTTAATATTGGTGACTTTGGTAAGACGACTGGTGAGAAGTTTCTTGATTTGGTCAAGGCTTTGGATGGTGTGGAGGGTATTGCCCGTTACCGTATCAGTAGTCTTGAGCCAGATTTGTTGAGTGATGATTTGATTGACTATTGTGCGCATAGCCGAGCCTTTATGCCCCATTACCATATTCCATTACAGAGTGGTAGTGACACGGTGCTGAAACTGATGCATCGTCATTATGACCGTCAGTTGTTTGCGGATAAGATCCATCGGATTAAGGAAGCGATGCCCGATGCCTTTATCGGGGTCGACGTGATGGTTGGCTGTCGTGGTGAGACCCCTGCATGTTTTGAGGAGACTTATACATTTCTCCGTGAACTTGATATTACCCAGTTACATGTCTTCCCATACTCAGAGCGTCCAGGTACTTCAGCACTCTCAATCCCTTATGTTGTTGCCGATGGTGACAAGCGGGAGCGTAGCAAACGGTTACTCGACCTGTCGGACGAGAAGACGCATGCATTCTATCAGCGATATATCGGTAGTGAGGCGGAGGTGCTCTTTGAGAAAGCCCCTCGTGGGAAAGCGATGCATGGATTTACGAATAATTATATTCGCGTGGAACTCCCAGCCTCATTGGCTCGTCCAGAATATGACAACCAACTGATGAAGGTTTGTTTAGGTGACTTTAATCATGATAAGACTGCATTGAAAGTTGAAGAATTCTTAGCAAGCAAAACGTATTAAAGAAACGATTAGAAAAATTGAAAAAGAAGAATGGATAAGGTCGCAATCGTCATATTAAACTGGAATGGGCAGAAGATGCTACAGCAGTACCTGCCCACCGTATTACAATACTCTCGTGATGAGGCAACGGTCTATGTGGCAGACAATGCCTCTACGGATGACTCCTTGCAAATACTTGCCAAGGAGTTTCCAGAGTGTAAGGTCATCCGACTGGAAAAGAACTGGGGCTTTGCAGAGGGCTATAATAAGGCATTGCGACAGATAGAGGCGACATATTACCTGTTACTCAACAGCGATATAGAAGTGACTCATCATTGGCTGACACCCCTCATAGAGTTTATGGATGTACATCCAGAGGTGGCGGCATGCCAGCCCAAACTCCTATCCGTCCTTGACAAGGATATGTTTGAGTATGCAGGGGCGAGTGGGGGATTCCTTGACAGTCTTGGCTATCCCTTCTGTCGTGGTCGGATATTCAACTCAGTAGAGCGTGACAATGGACAGTATGACTATGCTACCGAGATTCTGTGGTCGACAGGAGCGGCACTGATGATACGCTCCAAAGACTATTGGGAGGCAGGAGGACTGGACGGTCGTTTCTTCGCTCATAACGAGGAGATAGATCTCTGTTGGCGGTTACGCATCCGTGGTCGTAAGATTTATTGTTTGCCAGAGAGTTATGTTTATCATGTAGGAGGTGGCACACTGCCCAAAGGCAATCCGATGAAAACCTACCTGAATTTCCGCAACAACCTCACGATGCTCTATAAATGTCTGCCTGACACAGAACTCCAGAGAGTCATGCGCTGGCGTTGGTTCCTGGATTATCTTGCTGCTTGGCAAACGCTCATACTGAATAGGAACTGGGGCGATTTTAAGGCTATCTACCGTGCCCGTCGAGTCTTCTCGCAATGGAAGCATGACTTCGATGCCGACCGTTCCACTATTCAGCAGTCACGTGTTGTTGTGGATATTCCTGAGCAGCGCAAGTTCTCCATCCTCTGGCAGTATTATGCTAAGGGACGCAAATTCTTCTCTCAGTTGCCGTTTATTGAATAGAAATCTCCACTGGACATTCAGTTTCTTTACGCCATGCTTTCAGGAAGTCAAACCATTCTTTGGCGTTGTGGTAGCCAAAGGATTCGTTGTCGGAGGTGTAGATTACTTTATATGCCATGTGGTAGCCATTAACCTTGATAACGTAAGCATAGTTGTCTTTGTTGGCAGGCTCCTCGCTGATGATATTCTTCTGGGGAACTAAGATGGCTAATCCAACTGTCTCACGCTTACCATTGATGGTGTCATTGGTGGGGAAGTCGGAGCCCCAACAGGCACGTAGTCCTTCCTTGTCGCTGAACTCCTTGGAGCCTTTTACATTGATGATACCTGTTGAGAAACGGTAGTCACTGACATCCTTGTTGAAGAATACTTCAACATCCGTATCACGATGACCAGCATATTGCGTATAGCGAAGTGTCATGTTAACTGGTGCTTTGTCAGCGTCAGCCTTCCACCCGCGATCTACTATCTCGACGATGGTACGTAGCGGACCATAAGAGATGATGCGCTGAGTACGGCTACGGACTGGTTCTACGAGGGTAGGCTTCTCGCCATCCCAGCCACGGAAAGCACCCAGTCCGAAAGTCTGTCCTACCCATAGCACGTCGTCGCCATAGCCTTGTGCCTTCTGGTCCTGGTCCGTATAGAACTGGGTCTCCTTCAATTCTAATTGTTTCTTGAATTTGCCGTAGAGGTCAAGGGTCTGGCGAGCATCGAAATAGATTCGAATACCGTTCAGTTCGCTTTCGAAGTCTACCCCATGATGGTGTTGCAAGTTATAGGTATAGGCGGCATCGCCACGGGCGGTGATTGACTCGATGAAGTTGTTTTGCTGGTTTTTCTTCAGTTTTTTGTCCTTTGTATTTGCCATCACCATCTCCGCAAAGACACGGGCAGGGTATTGGCGTGGCTCGCCCGTCTCGTAGAGAACCACGGTATATTGTCTTTTCTCCTTCTTGCCAAGGTCGGCAAGGAAACAGAGTTCGTCGAATGTCTCATCCTGGTTGAGATCGTCTAACTGACAGGGTAACTCTTGTCCGTCGAGGGTGACAACGGCAGAGCGAATATCACCATAGGGGGCAAGTTGGATAACGACGGGTTGGTCGTTACGGACAATATTTGTCTTATTGTTAACGCTGACTGTCAGGGTGCGTTGGGCAGATGTCGCCATGCAGCACATGGTCAACAAACAGAAGATTAGTTTTCTCATATTATAAGGTGTTGTTCTTACTTACAAATTTCACACAAATAAACGGAAAAGCCATCTTATTGCACTTTTTTTTATCTTTTTTAGGTTAAAATTTGGAATTTAAAATATTTTTTAGTACATTTGCACCTGTATTTAACAATATTAAATCTTTTGGCTCGTTTCATAATCGTGCGTAAAATATATTTTTTGTTGATAGTCATCATGCTCATCTGCTTAGGTTGTGAGTGGCGTTTGAAGTCTAATGAGGAGGCTTCAAACGAGCATTTGGTGTCTATCGAACGTTACGATAGAATCGAGAGCCTGTATTTGACAACGGGTGATTATTCTGCTATTTTGCAGATGAATAAGTCATATCCTACTCAGACTCGTACTTTAATAGAAGATGTATTGCAACTCGGACAAGTGAACGAGCCAGACATCAATCTAAAGTTCTTGCATTTCTTCCGTGACTCCACACTTCAGCAACTGATTAATGACGTGCAAGAGCAGTTTGCTGACATCGACGATCTGAACAAAGAGTTGTCGGATGCTTTCGTTCGATTGAAGAAAGCAATCCCCTCAGTAGAGTTCCCACAAGTGTATGCCCAGATTGGCTCGTTCGACCAGAGTATCATTGTGGGGCATCAGATGTTGGGAATCTCTTTGGATAAATACTTGGGAGCCGATTATCCCTTCTATGTGGAGCATTATACGGAAGGTCAGCGCCGCATGATGACACGTTCGATGATTACTCCAGATTGTCTTGGCTTCTACTTGCTCAGTCTCTATCCTATGCCTGCGAAAGAGGAGTTGACGCAAGAGGAGCGTGACATGCACATGGGTAAGATACAATGGGTGGTGAACCAAGTGACGGAGCGTCAGATTTTTGACAACAGTCGTGTGTCAACGGTCGACAGTTTTATGAAGCGCAACAAGAAAATAGATATGGACCAGTTGCTCCGTGAAAAGAACTCAGCCATTTATTGACAGATTTCCCTGACACATTCCTTTTTCTTTCATATAGTTCACTAACAAGTTGGTGAACTCGTAGTTTTTAAGTCCCCAATGGGGAGCAACGACCTTTTCAGGAGGTGATTGGGAAACGAAACGCTCCACAACAATATCTTTTCTTAAGTGCTGTAAATAGTTGGCTATTAAGATGATATACTCTTTAGTGGAGTAGAGATGAAAAGGCTCTTCCTCATACATTCTGGCGAGTGCCGTACCCTGAATGACCTGTAACTGATGAATCTTTAGCAGATGCAAAGGTAA
>FLNX01003414.1_pt1 | contig 28613 bp, 24 predicted proteins | sample 1140341 | NCBI WGS metagenome assembly FLNX01 (sample SAMEA3878208, study PRJEB12797) | bioreactor metagenome | biome: Moose rumen | place: Sweden | collected 2011-10 | reverse complement strand
CTCCTGTGCCTGTTCCACCTTTCCATGCCGAAGTACAGGACAAGCGTCACTATCGGATAGCGGACTTTGCTGGAGTTGCCACCTTTGCCGTCATTGTCCGCAAGCAGCTGTGCCCTGTAGCCAGCACCGTCATAGCCGATTACCCTAAGCGGCATGTCGCTGTCTATGTCCGTCTGGTTTTCAAGTCCGTACAGGCACAGCCTTATGCGACCTTCCTTCCAGAACTTGGCTACGTCACGTTCCTGTTCGTGGAGCTTTCCTCCGTCCGCCTTGTACTGCGAAAGCGGTGCGGCATCCGTAAGCTCGTCCTCTTTGACAAGTTCCTTTCCGTCAAAAAGCAGTACGTTCACAATGTCACAGAATACGTCGTTGTATGCTTCTAGCGTCTTTTCCGCTATGTCCTTTTCGCCCATGCTGTTCTCATTAGACCCGTTCGGCAGTTCCCGAATCAGCAACCTTAAAAAACTGCATTTTTGCAGGGCTTAAGCCTGAAAAAATGCAAGACCTGTGAGGAAACCATCGGGTTTCCGAATCAACTCTATTATATGCCGTGAAGCCTCGATTTTCAAGAGACAGAATCGCCGACATCCTGTCGGTAAAAATTGTTGTATGCCAAAGCATGAATGCAGTTCGTTTCCTGTTTAACATTCATTCAACAAACTGATTTCCCCTTTTGCAAGGGGCAAACATGAAATCGTCATGGAAGTGGACAGCCGAAAAATGCATTATCCTGCAACGAATATCCGCTTCTGCTAATAAACATTGAGAGACAACTATGAGAAACGGAAAGGCGACCGTACCCGAACAGGTATTTTTGCAGGAAAAAGGCAGTATTTTTCCGCCAGAAAAAAAATTTTTTCTGGCAGATAAATTTTTTTTCTGGCGGAAAAAAAAATTTTGCTGGCGGAAAAACGGAAAGATAGGAATAGCACTTTTTCGCCTAGTTGACATTTTTTATTTTTTGTGATTTTGAGATTAAAAATCTCGAAAAAGCCACAAACGTGAGTTTTTCGAGATAACTCTGAAAATGCACCGTTGCAAACAGCTCCGACTAGAAAGCTTTACTTCAAGGCTTACTCCCAGTGTAATGTAAATGAAAGCGTATTGCTCCTGCCACCGTTCTTGTCTACCACATACATGGAGACATTCATCGTCTTGCCTGCATTGGAAGAAGAATTTAACGGAAATGAAGTACCCCAGTAGTGACCAGACCCTAGACTAGGACGTGCATCATCATAATTAAAAGATCCCTCGTTTGTAAATGTCTGTCCCGCAAAGGTATAAGTCTCAACCGAGTGGTCTGCAGGATAATACGTTCCTTTCCATGTTAGCTTAAAAAAACAGTAGACTTTAGGATGCTTTGCCGAAGGTATCTTCATAGGGTCAGCCTTCGGCAGATTCTGGACAGCGTCGTCAGCAGACATGCCGCTTGTTAAAAGCTTGTTTCCCTCGCTGTCCGTTGCATAACAGAATGTCAAATCCGAAAGGATGATGTCATAATCATCATCACTGTCGCCTGCGTCATTTGAGCAGCTTGCAAAAGAAAATGCCATCATCACGGAGAGGAGTAAAACAATTACCCCCCCCCAATTTACCATTACCTTAATCTTGTTAAACATAGTCATTAGAATACTCCTGTTTATTTCAATCTCCACTTACAACATAGCTATAGCTCACTGAGTTGCTCTTATTTCCTCTGTCATCAATAAAATAGCATTCAGTGCCAGCTTTTACTTTCGAACCACCACCTTTACGAAACCCATGAACTAGTATAAGGTACTCGGACACTCCCATGTTTTTCCAAGCCCCACCTACATTCCATTCCACGAAGTTTCCGCTGGTATGCTCATTCTTTTCACCAACCTTTACAACATTGGCAGAAGAATCCACCATAGTTAGCTTTCCAGCAAACCAGTATCTGACATTTGTAGCACAATGTTTGGAATCCTCTTCAGCCAAAGAAGCAAAAGCACTAACATAGGGAAGATTCATTGAATCAATGTTCTCAAAATCTATTCCTATTGCTTTCAGACTGTCCTCTTTTACAAGCTTGAACTCCGTAATGCGGAACTCACCACCATCATCGCTTCCGCTGTCATTCGAGCACGATGAGAACGCAAAGGCAGCCGCGATAGCTGTCAGTAAAACAAATGCTTTTACCCCCCCCCATATTTCTTATATCTTTAAGTGCACTCATAGAAAACTCCTTTTCATGCTACTACTGCTTGCCCTGCAGCTTTTTGAGCTGCTTTTTAAGCTCTTCATTCTCTCGGCGCAGCTCTTCAATCTCTTTCTGCATGGAAGCCACGTCATTCACTTTTGATTCGGCTGCCTTCTTTTTTGCCTCTGCTTCCTTGTCATAGAACTCATAGGAAACAATGTAGGTACCCTGCGACTTGTCCTTGTAGGAAATGAGCCTGTTGCCAACGCAGTCCCTGTAGGTCTTTTTGTCCTGGGAATCGGTAGCGTACCTGTCTCCCCCAGAAACGAATGCCGTAACTTCGTGCAGGTCGTATTCTTCAACCATGCCGTCTGCAATGCTCTTGAGACTTTGGGAAGATGTCAGCTTTGGCAGCAGAATAACGGAGAAAAGCTTTCCGTTCTTGAACACAAGACTTATGTTTGTCATCTTTAAGGCACGCCACTTGCCGTCGACATAATATTTTGTCAGCGTTGTCATGGCACTTCCGTCTGCCAGTGAAACAGTCTGGACTGCATCGGGAAACTTCTTTGAGTTCTTCCAGCCATCAACCTTTATGGCTTTTTCTGCATCAGCAACGGAGCTGCCGAACTTTAATCCCATAAAGTCCAGCTCCTTTCCGTCCCAGTTTTCTTCTTCTGGTGGAGGAGTGTATGCGGGAATGTCGGCGTAGTTGCTGATGTATGCTTCCACAGTCTTGGAACTGTAGTCATACGAAACCTTGTCGCCCCGTTTGTTGTAGTAAACGTCAAGGCTACCGGTGGAATCCTGTTTGCTCTGGGACACCGTTCCCGTATTGACAATCTCTGTCATGTAGTCGTAGGCTTTCGTTTCGGGAACTGTAACATAGGTGGCACTGACCATCTTGTCATTGACGAATGTGAAGGTTGCCATCTTCATTTCATAAGGGACATTGCCCGTATCAGCGTAAATTCCCGTAGTAGCAACCGTAACACCTGTCGCAACAGAACTCAAAACACCAAGTCCCATTCGAGCCGCCGAATTATCCTTTTTGTAGGCTCTTGTCACGAAGAGCGTTCCGTCAGGGTTTACGGCAAAGCTCGTACGCTCTACGCTCAGACGCTCGTTGCCCTCAAACAGCATCTTATCATCGGCTTCGGACAGGGAACTTGCAACAGGAACCCGCCAGAACGTCAAGCCTTCAGAATCAGGGGCAAGAGATGCCGTTATGTTTCGGATGTACGAGGAACTGCCCTTGTTTATTGGTTCAAGGATATCCTTTGCTATTCCGTATTCAGAAAGGAGCGTATAGACCATGACGTCGGTGGCTTCGCCCGATGCAATTTCGTCAACGCCCACTATGTCGGACTTGTACTGATTCTCGCTCTTGTCTGATGTTGCTGTCAGCGTTCCGTTCATCTTCCACTTGTTGTTTCCATTTTGCTTTACAATCCTGATGGCAAGGATGCAGTCGGCTTCCTTTTTGTCCTTTACAACGGTCATTCCGCCATACGTGGTGAAGAGGGTCTTGCTCTGCAACTCCACAAGATTTCTTACCCAGTCATCCACTTCGGGGTTGTTGGTGCGGAAATCAGTTTTCTGCAAGAATACTTTTTTTGCAGAATCCGAAGCAACTGCAAGCCCCATGCCCAATGCAAGTGCAATAACCGAGGACATGAATGCCCTGACAAATTTCATCTTCATATCTATGCTCCTTTCTAATAACAAAAATTGTTTTTCAGCCTGCCGTCAGAGACAGTGTTTTATTACGAACTTATCACATTCCAAAGGCTCTCTTTGAATCAAAAGGATGAACCTGGTGCATACAAAACGCCTCCACCCCACGTTCCTGACCAATCAGGCTCGAAACCATAGCTTCTTGCACTCCTTAGTTGCTGAGCAACATAGCGGGCATCAGATACATCCGCATAATGATTATATTTTGAATTATAATGATCATAGTACCGCCAACCACTAGATGTAATATCGACCGCCAACAAATTAGAACACTCATCGAAAGCATTGTTCCAAATCTCCACAATATTTGATGGTATCGTTATGCTATAAATAGAAGTTCTGAAAAATGCATATGTTGGTATTACGGAAAGTCCACATCCTATGGTTATATCAAAGAGATTGGTGCAGTTGGAGAATGCATATCTTCCAAGCAAGCTCACTGAATCGGGGATTACAACCTCTGAAAGTCCAGTACAGCCAGAGAATGCATTATCTCCTATACTTGTTATGGTCATTGGAAGATTAATACCTACAAGCGTCGTACAATCCTTAAAGGCATTTGCAGGAATATCAGTACCTGTTGCATTGGAGCAGTCTAACGTAATACGAGCCTTTGGATTCGCCTTCAATGCACTTGCAATATTCGCAATAAGGGATGCAGTAAGAGGTTCTTCAACCTTTACTATATAGCTACCATAAGACAAACCTTTTATGTAGTCAGGAATACCTATTTTTTCCCAAATGGCATAAAGCGTGACGGTAACACCGTCATCGTCTGTCAGGTTAGAAACGCTTGCCCCACCAGCATACTGGGAATCAGAAGCGTTCTTGTTCGTACTCCAGCCTGCAAACTTATATCCACTCCTTCTGAACTTGTTCGCACTCAAGGCAGCAGCTTTGTCATAGGTCGCACTCTGGTCACCCATGCTTCCCGTACCACCGTTTGCATCGAATTTGATTGTGTACGTGTTCGGCTTCCACACCGCGTACAGCGTCACGCTCGCCCCAAGCTCCGAAGTCAGTGCAGGAATGCTGGACGCATCGGTATACTTCGGGCTAGTTGCAGAAGCACTTGTTGCCCATCCTGCGAACGTGTAGCCAGTTCGGCTAAAGGAGTTCGGGTTGAGTGATGTTGAACCGTCAAGGGAAGCTCCCTGTCCAGACATAGAACCAGTACCGCCGTTGGCACTGAATGAAATAGTGTACGTATTGCTTGCCCAAACAGCGTACAGAGTAATCGTTGCGCCGTTGTCTGCCGTCAGGTTCTTTACGCTCGTCCCACCTGCGTAGTCAGAACTTGTTGCACTGCTAGTCTTGCTCCAGCCCATGAACTTGTATCCATCGCGGCTGAATTTATTTGCACTCAAAGCAGCAGCTTTGTCATAGGTCGCACTCTGGTCACCCATGCTTCCCGTACCACCGTTTGCATCGAATTTGATTGTGTACGTGTTCGGCTTCCACACGGCATACAGCGTGACGGCATCATCGTCTGTAAGGGCAGAAACGCTTTGTCCGTTAGTGTATGCAGCAGTTGTTGCAGACTGCGTTGTCGCCCAACCTGCAAACGTGTAGCCAGTCCGTGTAAATCCATTGCTGCTCAACGGTGTTGGCGATGCGGAAGATGCCGTTTGGTCTGCCATGGTTCCGCTGCCGCCATTGGCATTGAACGTTATTGAATACGCTCCTTCCGTCCACAATGCGTACAGGATGATTGTAACGCCATTGTCGGCGGTCAAATTCTTTACGCTTTCGCTGTTTGAATGTGCAGGGCTTGAAGCATCGGCAGAACTGCCCCATCCGCTGAACGCAAACCCCTTGCGCTTGAAAGTGTTCGCAGGCAGATTCATAGCCTTGTCATAGGTTGCTCCCATATTTGCCATGCTTCCCGTTCCGCCGTTCGCATCGAATTTGACAGTGTATGTATTCGGCTTCCACATTGCGTACAGAGTAATCGTCACTCCATTCTCTGAAGTCAAATTAGAAACACTGGCCTTGTCTGAATATGCAGTGCCAGTACCGTCAGATTTCGTATTCCATCCTGCAAAACTGTAGCCTGTCTTTGTAAATCCGTTCGGCGTAAGCGAAATTGAAGAACCATAAGCAGCAGGTGCAGAGGCTGTCGAACCACCTGTTCCTCCGTTCGTATTAAATGCAATTGTATAAGTATTTGCCGCGTAAGAAATGTTCACCACCGTGCTTCCATCATCTGCTATGCTCGTGTTCGGCACGCCCGATGGATGGTACCCCGGATATTCATTTGCAGTTGCATTTGTATTTCCGCCTGAAACACCTGTCAAACCGCTTTGGGTGTCCGCAGCCGTACCGTCTGGCATGACGTGCCTCACTGTGTAGGTTGCAGGAGTACCTTCTTTCCATACTGCATACAGAGAAATGCTCACCTTTAGAACAACCTTGCTTCCTGGCTGATACTTTACAGTTCCTCCAGAACTTGTCGCCCATCCAATGAACACGTACCCCTCGCGGACAGGTTTTGTTGTCGTAATGGTAACAGATCCACCTACTGAAGCTTTTGTAACGGACGGTGCAGATACGCCATCAGCATCTGAATAGTATGTAACGGTAAAAACGGCTGCCGAGCTGGAAGAAGAAGTTGCAGAATCGTCATCGTCATAGCTTATGCCTCCATCACCAGAGCCACCTCCTGCACACGACACGGTCAAAAAAAGCAAGCCTATGAAAACAAAAATGCCATAAAAACGGAACAAGTTCCTCATATCAGAGTCCTCCTGTAGATTAAAAGCTGCAAATTCCCTTGCCAGCTAATTTTTACGTACTTTTTGGACTTTGCCGTTGCACATCATATATGAATGCCATCTGTGTTTTGTTTGACTTATTATTCTGCAAAACAGCAATTTTATTGCTTTTTATGCAATAACAAATAAAGTTTATTACACAAAAAGCAATATGTCAACAAAAATATGGCTTACAATACTGTATTTGAGAAGGCATGCGTGTGATTACAGAAGAGTTTTTTCGTGACAGGCTACGTTTTCTAAGGAACGAACGCAAAATTTCTGCAAGGGAAATGAGTCTTGCACTGGGGCAGAACGAGACTTACATAAATAAAATTGAGACAGGACGATGCTCTACGACCATTTCTTCTTTTCTTAAAATCTGTGAATATTTTGACATTCAGCCAGCAGCTTTTTTTGACAGTGAGCGACAAAATTCTGTTTTAAATGATGACGAACTGCTTTCCTACTTCCACCGCCTTACACCCAGACAGTCGCAATACATGACAGCCTTTCTCCGAGACTTGACGGAATCACCAGCAGAACACTAACGGATGTCCCACTGCTCCGTCCTGCTGCCCGTAAAGCCAGACCTAATCAATCCTGCAGCCAACGATGCTGTAATGAAGGTCGAACCCTTCAAAGCCGAATCTCTTTTCTGCAATGACAATTGCAAGCCTGCCTTCGAACGGACTTTTGATGTAACCGCAGACATAGACATCATCTACCGTTACATTTTTCTTTGCACTGATAATTTTTGAACCCCTTTTTCCATCCGATGCAACGCATTCATAATTGATGATTCTGAACATCTCGTGCATAAGCCTGCCGGTATCCGTTACAGAAACCTGAATGTCTGCAAAGGACTCTCCATCTTCATACGGAAGTTCCTTAAACTGGCATGGGACCATTGCAATGTCATACTGAGCTAACGCATCATCTATTTCTGCATGATATTCTTCAATTAAAGAATCTACTGTACTGCCCTCACCGGTACTGTCGCTTCCCTTTAAATGCAGCACAATTTCATCTGTCACCAGATTCTGTATGTAAAAGGATGCCTCGGAACAGCCTGTACCTTCCAGCATCTGCTGTTCCATAAAAGCAAAATGCCCATCTTTGGAAAACCCAATGGCATACAGAATTGTATTGTCATATACACAGTGAAGGGAGTCAAGATTGTTCTTTTCTGCAACAAAGACAGACGGCTTTACCATCAGCTTTGATACGTCCACATCCTGTATGCCGATGGCTTTTTCCTGCCTCAAAACAGGTTCCCCCTGCTCCACACAGAATTCAGAAATGGAGTGCAACACCTGTTCCTGTGCAGGAGACGAAACATCAGAAAGATGTTCATCGGAAAGCTGCGCATCATCCTTTTTGCTGCAAGAAAAGCACAAGATGCATATCAGGGTCATTGTAGGAAAGAGAACGGAAAAACGTGAGGTTGCATTTGTTTTCATAGCCGTAAGAACGCCTCCTGCCACTACTGTATACAAACCGGCAGCGTTATTCAAGGCTATCGACAGGACTTGCTATATCCTTATGATTTTTCCCCCATTGCATTCGGGAACTCTTTTTCCATCTTTTACGGCACACATTCCGTTTACAAATACAAAGTCAATTCCATCTGGGGGAAGATCAGGGTTACCACATCCAGGAAAATCTGCATTCTCCTTAATTGTTTCAGGATTGAACACAAGCAAATCAGCTTTTGCACCCGTGCGAATCCTTCCACGATCATGCAGTTGGAGCACTTTTGCAGGAATATACGTACATCTGCGGACAGCTTCCGTCAAAGGCAAAAGTTTTTTTTCATGAACCATAATCCGAAAGAATCGTGCAAAGACCGCTGCATCCTGGGGGTGCCCCTGTCCTGGCAAAGCCCTTCCGCTATCAGATGATACCATTACATTTGGAAAAGTCAGAGCCTTGTAAATGTCATCTTCAACGCCTGTAAAGCAAATTATGCAGCAGTCAGGCTCGTTTTTCCTCATATATTCAAATTTTTCTTTATCTAAATGCTGTCCGCAAAAAATGCCGTTTGCCGCAACAAACTGGCTGTAATCCCAGTGATTTGCATCTATCTGATCCTGATCATAGCACGTAGAGCCAGCCATTGTATTGAACGCCGTATACATGCCACTGTCAGCCCAGATGCGGAATCCTTTTGCCTGATAGTCTGCAATCATGTCAAGGCATCTGTCCATTTGCCCATCTGCAAACATGTAGGACAGGTGCGAGACGATAACGTCTGCACCTGTATTTTTGGCAACGTCAAGCGTTTCTTTTAGAGATTGCCAGTCATTCGGAAAATTCAACCTCGTATGAACGGCAACGGGCTTCCCTGCTTCGGCAGCGACTCTGGCAACCTGCATAAATTCATCAGTGGTCGTTCCAGGTGCGTACTGAATGCCAAACGAAATGCCGCATGCTCCGTCAAGAAGATCTTTCCGTGCAAAGTCCTTCATTGCATCAATTTGAGACTGAGTGGCACTCCTGTAGCAGTTCACAGCACCAGCCTTTTCCCTCAGGGTAAAAGAATGCCCCGTAAAAGAAGTTTGGTTTATGTTAAAGCCTTTTTCTTCTTGCAAAAGGTAAAATTCCTTTATTGATGATGCACACGCAGGGCTTATGCCGCAATTGCCTACGGCAACAGTAGTCACTCCCTGTGCAAGCTCCTTTTCCCCACAAAAATAGCAGCCATCTGTATGTGCATGGACATCAATAATGCCAGGCATCAATACGTGTCCACGGGCATCATAGATTTCAAAGCCGTCAACTGCATCGGGAATGCAGCTTTCGCGAACAATTTCCTTTATGCAATCGTCCTGAATGACAATGCTTCCAAGAAACTGTTCACAGGCTTCGGGATCTATGATTGATGCATTTTTTATTATCTTTCCCTTTTTCATAAAGCCGTTTATTTGAATTCTGTCCATATCCTGTCATAGATTTCCGTGACAGTTCCTACATTTTCAATTGATTCTACCGAATCAAGAAGCCCCTCGGGAGCTATTGCAACGTTTTTAAGTTCTTCTTCTGACAATACGGATTTTGCATGTTTGCTGCAGTTCTGATAATAGGTGTTCAGTTCCATATTCCTTACGCTTTCCTGTGACAAAAGGAAATTAATGAGGGCATATGCATTATCCTCATTTGGAGCATTCACTGGAATGATGTAATTATCCTGCTGGCTAAAAATGCCTGAAGGATATGCTATTTTTAAACCAAGCGAAGGGTCTCTGTCAATCCCAGCTTTGCATTGCGAAGCGTTTGCATAGCACACGGCAGCCTCGCCATTAACGACAAAACCTTCAGGATCATCTGTACTGAATGCCTTTACGTTTTTTCTGAACGTGCGCAACCATGCCTGTGCTTCAGAAAGGTGCAAAGAATCTTTTTCGTTATACGAATATCCATTTACAGAAAGGGCAAGCCCTATGTTTGCACGGGGGTCATCCGTAATTACGACATTGTTCTCAAGTGAAGGATCGGCAAGGTCTGAAAGACTGTCGAACGTTAATGATGTTTCTTTGGGATTGTAAAGGACTGCCGGAAACATTACTGCATACGGAACGGTATAGCTGTTTTCGGAGTCAAAGAATTTGCTCTGGAACACAGGATCTATTGAGTCATAATTAGGAATCTTGGACACATCGAGTTTCTTAAGCAAGTTTCCTTTTTCATTCATGATGTCAATGATGTAATCACCGCAAATTACGACATCGTACTGTCCTCCATTTACGGCTTCCAATTTTGCAAGCATCTCTTCATTTGTAGAAAAATACGTGTAATTGACTTTTATGCCAGTTTCCTTTTCAAATGCTGCAATATTGACATCAGGAACGTATTCCTGCCACGTAAAAAGGTTCACAACACCATTTGCCTTTGTCTTTTTTCCGCATCCCGTTAGAGAGAATACCACAAGAGCCACAGCAAGAATCATGCAATTTTTTTTCATAAAACACCTCCGCTCATTGAGCTTTATTTTTTTTAGATCTGCTGTCAATCAAATACCGAAGGGCAACAGACAGAAATGTTACAAGAGTCATTAATGCACACAAAGAGTTTATGACAGGGCTTGGCTTTAGCCTGAGCATTGAATAGATTTTCAAAGGGAGGGTTGTTCCGTCAGCCCCCGAGGAAAAGGTTGTTATAATTACGTTATCCAAGGAAAGAACAAAGCTTAGCAGTGCAGAAGACACGATTGCAGGAACGATGTCAGGAATGAGTATATCGCAAAAAGCCCTTGCCTTGCTTGCTCCAAGTGTTCTTGCAGCCTCTATCGTCAATATATCCACAGTTGAAAGCCTAGCACGTACCATGATTATCGTGTAGGGAATGCAAAAAGTCGAATGGGCTATCGATACGGAATAAAGACCAAATGGAAATTTCAAAAAGGAAAACCAAGTCAAAAATGCTATGCCGTAAATTATTTCAGGTAAAAGAATCGAAAGATAAGACATGTTTTCGAGAAATCTGTTTATTTTTGAATCACGTTCCCACATAGAAATTGCCGCAGGAATTCCCAGCAGGAGGGAAAGAATGACAGTAATGACAGCAATCAAGAAAGAATTTCGTACAGCAAGACCAATTTGAGCATTAGAAAACAATGCCTTATACCAACGCAAGGAAAGACCGTACCACACGGCACTGTTAGGAGATGTTGTATTGTTAAACGAATAAATGACAACCATGGCAATCGGAAAATAAAAGAAAAGCAGTATGAGCCATACATACCCTTTTCCAACAGTTCTCTTCACATTTACGGCCATATTTTCCTCACACTATTCCTATGGAAGCCTTATTTCCCAAAGCCTTCTTGTAAAGCCTAATAAGAGCCAAAGACAGTATTGACATTATTACAGACAGTGCTGCACCGAACGGCCAGTTCCTGGCTTCAAAAAACTGATTCTTGATAAGATTTCCAAGCAGGATGGAATTTGCCCCACCCAGTAAATCTGAAACATAGTAAATGCCAATGGATGGCATAAAGACCATGATGCAACCAGTCATTATGCCACTGAACGTCTGAGGAACTATAACGAACAGAAACGTCTGCACTTTATCTGCCCCAAGGTCGCTGGAAGCATCGATTAATGTCCTGTCAAGTTTTTCTATTGCGTTATAAACCGGCAGAATCATGAAGGGAAGCATCGTATAGACTATGCCAAGCATGACTGTAGACTGGTGGTAAAGAAAGTCATGGGGAGATTTGAAAATGTTCAAAGCAGTAAAAACAGTGTTGATGATTCCTTTTTTCTGCAGGATAATAATCCATCCGTACACGCGAATGAGCGTATTTGTCCAAAACGGAATCATCAAAAGAGTCATAATCAATGCCTGCTTTCTTTTAGAAAAAAAGGTAACGCAAAATGCGAACGGATATCCTATAACAAGGGTCAGCACCGTTGTTACTGCTGCGACAAAGAAAGAATGCACGAATATCTTTATGTACAAAGGATCGAACACCCTTTTATAATTGTCAAATGTAAAATGAGGCTCAATGCCCCACTTTGTTCCTTTAGTCATGAAGCTTATTGCAACTATATACACCAAGGGAATTGCCATGCAGAATATCATCCATGCGAATGCAGGAAGAGAACCTGATATTGATACATTGACCCTGCCTGTCTTCTTCATTATATGCCACCTTGCAATCTCGATTCTTTTTTTTCATTCACAAGGACACTTTCAACAGGAGACCATGTAAAATAAACGTCAGTTCCTGCTGGAGGTATGACATTACGTCCACTAACTGCACTTGCGGTAAATACAAATCCATTCTGAGTTTCTATGTCAATTCGAGAAAAAGAACCGTTAAAGTGATGGTTTACAATTTTTCCGTCCAACTGAAACCCATAGTCAGGAAGTTTGCTTTTGTCAGTGTTCCAATAAATGGTCTCCGGCCGCACGGATATGTACAGGCTTGCATACCGTTTGTAAGAAGCATCATATTTGTTGATAACCGTTCCTGCAGGTGTTATGAGCCGAGCAAAAAGCTCATTTTCTTTAAGAAATTCCAATTCAGTCACCGCAGATATTATGTTAGTGTCGCCAATGAAGTCTGCTACATATTTGCTTTCTGGCTTGTTGTATATTGCCAGTGGAGTATCAACCTGCTCAAAGCATCCCTCGTTCATCAGGCATATCCGACTGGACAGATTTAAGGCTTCTCCCTGGTCATGTGTAACATAAATGAACGTAGTTCCTGTCGTCTGCTGAATCCTTTTCAAATCTGCCTGCATCTGCTTTCGAAGCTTTAAATCCAATGCAGCCAAAGGTTCGTCAAGCAGCAGTATGTCAGGCTCTGTAGCCAAGGCTCTTGCAAGTGCAACCCGTTGTTTCTGTCCACCAGAAAGATTTGCCGGATACCTGCGTTCAAAAGAATCCAGCTGAACCAAGGAAAGGTATTTACGGGCTTTTTCCTCTATGTTTTTTTTGTCGAATCCCCTTACCTTTAACCCGTAGCCAACATTTGCAATTACAGACATGTGAGGAAAAAGGGCATAATTTTGGAAGACTGTATTTACATTCCTTTTGTTTGGAGCCACATTCGTTATGTCTTTTCCGCGAAGAAAAACGCTCCCTGTCGAAGGAGTTTCGAGACCTGCAATAATGCGCAGCAATGTTGTTTTTCCGCAACCGCTGGCACCAAGAAGAGTAATGAATTCTCCTTTTTCTACTTCAAGAGAGATATTCCTTAAAATTTCGCAATTGCCAAATCTTTTTGTTACACCCTGAATGGAAAGTATTGTTTCTGCCATACGACTCTTCCTTACGTGGTGAGTATAATTTTTATTTTTACAAAAGTCTATCATTTAGATAGGCAATCTTTATACTGTTTTTTTATTGCTTCTTATTGGAAAAAACTATAAGGTCATGTCGAAAAAGTCACGAAAAAGAGTTATTCGAGATTCCCATAAGACCAGACATGCACATTTTTCTTTCAAACAGACAATTCCTAGGGTATACTTTTTACAAGGCTTTCGCTTTTAAAAGTGGAAACAGTTGAAAAAGGAGATGCAATGAAAATCAATGCAACCGAAATGAAATGGACGCGGCAACCGAAGCAGAGTTTGGTAACAAAGGACCGCGTAGAAATAACAACGGAACCTTTCACAGACTTGTGGCAAAGGACTTACTATCATTTTAGAAACGACAATGCACCCGTACTGCAACTGTCATCTTCAGAACAGTATTTTTCATTCGTAGTCCGCACCGAATTTGACACGAAAGTGCGCTATGACCAAAGCGGAATCATCATGTATCTGGACAGCGAAAACTGGCTGAAAGCTTCTATGGAATATGAAAACGATGCCATCCAGCGGCTTGGAAGCGTAGTAACAAACAACGGCTACTCGGACTGGGCATCCGTTGATGTCGATGCAAGCATAAAGTCAGTGTGGTTCAGACTCAGCCGACGCGAAGACGACTTTTGCATAGAACATTCCTTTGACGGTACTCATTTCAAGCAGATGCGAATCTGCCATGTCTTCAATGCAAAAGACACCATTCACTTTGGCATCTATGCATGCAGTGCAGAAAACTCCTCGTTCAAGGCTGTGTTCACCGACATGGAACTGACAGAATGCAAGTGGCTGGCACACGATGGACAGGCACCTGACAGCGACTAGGAGTCTAACAGCGAACCGCTGTCAAACAAACCGCTTTCTCATCACCCTATTTTATGCTACACTGTCTGAATGAGCAAACAAATGATTATGGGCAACCAGGCAATTGCACTGGGAGCCTTAAAGGCTGGCGTCAACCTTGTGGCTGGTTATCCCGGAACACCTTCAAGCGAAATTATAGAATTCATAGCCAAATACAATAAACAGACAGGCACATACGTTGAATGGTCTGTAAACGAAAAGGCAGCAGTGGAAGTAGCAGCAGGTGCAAGCTATGCAGGCAGCAGAACGCTTGTCACCATGAAGCAGGTGGGACTCAATGTTGCCTCCGACCCAGTCATGTGCCTTTCTTATGTGGGCATCAAAGGCGGCATGGTCATCGTCTCGGCCGATGATCCAGGACCGATTTCAAGCCAGACGGAGCAGGACACAAGAACGTTCGGCTCATACTCAAAGATTCCCGTATTCGACCCTTCAACACCACAAGAAGCCTTTGACATGATTCAGAAAGCCTTTGATTTGTCGGAAAAATACTGTACACCCGTCTTGCTGCGTCCCACCACGCGGGTAGACCATGCCTACGAATCAATGGAATTTCCAGAACTGCCGCCCTGCCGCACGCCGGGTGTGTTTGAAAAGGACACGCAGCGGTGGGTCATCTTTCCGCGGGCATCCTACAACAACCACAAGCGCATATTCAACAGAAACGAATCCATCCTGCCTCAGGAATTTTCGCAGGGCGCGTTCATGAACGCGTTCAACAGAATAGAAGGAGCCGACGGCACAAAGATTCACGGTTCCGGGCTGAACCTTGCAGCTGGAGGAATTTCGTGGTGCTACCTAAAGGAAGCCCTCGCCATGCTGAAATGCCAGCACCCTGAAAACGAAAGCATTGCACAGGCACGCATCCTTAAAATCGGGACGCCATACCCATTTCCAAATCCCCTTGCAAAGGAATTCCTTTCGGACAGCCAGAGCGTTACGGTCTTTGAAGAGCTTGATCCCGTCATAGAACAAAGCCTGCTTTTGCTGTGTGGCAAAGAAAAACTTCAGGCCACGATACACGGCAAGCTTGACGGAACAGTGCCAGAAGCAGGAGAACTTTCCGTGGAAATCGTAAAGGAAATCCTCGAACAGCTTGCCCATATTGAAAGTAAAGAGCAGAAACAATCTCCGTCACTCCAGTTGCCAGAAACAGACCTGCCTGTCCGTCCGCCCGTCCTGTGCGCAGGATGCCCCCATCGGGGAGCATTCTATGCCGTAAAGCAGGCAATGAAGGGACAAAAGACAGCCTATTGCGGAGACATCGGCTGCTACACGCTCGGCAATGCAAAGCCTCTTGACATGTGCGACACCTGTCTGTGCATGGGTGCAGACATAACGATGGCACAAGGTTTTTACCACAACGAAAACGACAGAACCTGCTTTTCGTTCATAGGCGATTCTACTTTCTTTGCGTCCGGCATTACGGGAGTCGTCAATGCAGTCTACAACCAGTCTCACCAGACACTTTGCATCCTTGACAATTCAACTACTGCCATGACAGGACACCAGCCTCATCCAGGGACAGGCGTTACCATGATGGGCGACATCGTTGAAAAAATCAGCATCGAAGCCATTCTAAAAGCCATAGGCGTAAGCCCCGTACTGACGGCAAACCCATTTGACCAGACCAAAGCCGTAGCCGCAGTAAAGCAAGCTGCCGCAAGTCCCGGAGTCAGTGCAGTCATTTTCAAAGCCCCCTGCATCGCCATTGCTGCAAAAGTGGGCTGGGAAAAGCCTCATGCACTCACCGTCAGCACAGACACATGCATTGGCTGCAGAAAATGCATTAACGAACTGGGATGCCCAGCCCTGAGCGTTGCCCAAGACGGCAGCAAAAAAGTACTCATCGATGCATCACTGTGTACGGGATGCGGTCTTTGCAGCAGCATCTGTCCAACAAAAGCCATCAGCTGAAAACAGGAGAAACTCAATGTCCAGAAACATATTGATTTGCGGAGTCGGAGGACAAGGAACAGTCCTTGCGGCAAAACTCATTGCACAAGCAGCGGTAAGCGCAGGAAAAAAAGTGCTTTCTGCCGAAACCATCGGAATGGCACAGCGCGGTGGCTCCGTTGTAAGCCACGTGCGCATAGGCGAAGACGCATTTTCGCCCCTCATTCCAAAGCAGCAGGCAGACATCATCATATCGTTCGAAGCTGCCGAAGCCGTCCGGAACCTTTCATTCCTTAAGCCCAACGGCATGATAATCGTAAACAAAAAGGTTGCTCAGCCGGTAACGGCAAGCCTGACGGGAAAAACGTTTTCCGAAGACACAATGATACAGGCTCTGAACGGCTGCACCCCCAACGTTACCTGCGTGGACACGGACAAGGGATGCACCGTACTGGGCAGTCCGAAAGTCGTCAACACGCTGCTACTGGGTGCAGCATGCCGTACGGGAATCATAGAAATGAAGGACATCGAGCAGGCAATCAAGCTGCTGGTAAAGCCAGCCTTCTACGACCTGAACATTCAGGCACTGCACTACGGGCAACAGCTCGCCTAAAAAACGTGCATAAGGGAACTAAGGATACAAAAAAATACAAAGGAGTGCTATCATAGTATATATGCTCGACTGGATATACAAAGGTTCAGGCTCTGCCTCGGTGACAATCATTTCCATCTCAATAATGCTGCTGTCAGGCTTCATCATGTCGCGAATCATAAAAAAACTGAAGCTTCCCAATGTAACGGCATATATTCTGGCAGGCATCATCATCGGCCCATTCTGCCTGAACCTTATTCCACACCATGTCATAGACAACACGGACTTTCTTCCTGACATTGCCCTTGCATTCATTGCATTCGGCACGGGAGAATTTTTCAGGCTGGACACGCTAAAGAAAAACGGGTCAAAAGTCATCGTCATTACAGTGCTGGAATCCTTTACCGCATCCCTGCTGGTATTCATTACCGCGTTCTGCATCCTGCATCTGGAACTGGCATTTTCCATAGTACTTGCGTCTCTTGCAGCCGCAACAGCACCAGCTTCCACCATGATGACCATACGTCAGACCGGAGCAAAGGGCGACTTTGTGGAAACACTTCTGCAAGTGGTTGCCTTCGATGACATTGCAGGCCTTTTGGCATACAGCGTTGCCATATCCATAGCAGTTCATTCATACACAGGGGAACCTTTTTCCGTATCCCGCATACTAAGCCCCTTGGCTGTAAATGCCTGCGTTATCGTGCTCGGACTGCTGTTCGGGCTGTTGATGCAACTTGTCATCCAGAAGCGTCGTTCCAGCGACAACAGGCTCATCATTGCCGTAGCCCTGCTCTTTGCATTCTGCGGCATCTGCACCATCTTTGAAGTTTCGCCCCTGCTCGGCTGCATGTCCATGGGAACCATGTACATCAATGCAACGAAGGATGAAAAACTGTTTCGTCAGCTCGCCTATTTTAGTCCTCCAATCCTATTGCTTTTCTTTGTACGTTCGGGCATGTCATTTGACCTTCAGTCCCTCGTGCATCCAAGCGGAGCAATAGGTTCTTCTCCCCTCATTCTGATTGGCGTGCTCTATTTCATTGTGCGTATCGTGGGAAAATATTCGGGTGCATTCTTTGGCTGCCTGTTCACAAAAAAGGAACCCAAGACACGCAATTACCTTGGACTCGCACTCATTCCACAGGCAGGAGTCGCAATCGGACTTGCTTCACTGGGAGCACGCACCCTGCAAGGCGAAACAGGCAATGCATTGCAGACAATCATCCTTGCATCCAGCGTCCTGTATGAACTGATTGGACCGGGCTGCGGCAAGCTTGCACTCTATCTTTCAGGCTCGTACTCAAACAAGCTCGAAGAACTGGTCACGGTGAGCGAAAACGAGCCTGACGGCACTCAAAAAACAGAATTGGAACTGTTGATAGAGCGCATCCAGAAAATTCAGGAAGAAATTCCCAAATGGAACGAAAACGAAGATGAACACGCATACACCGAAGAAGCAGAAAAAATCTATTCATGGAGGCACAGAAGATGAACATGCATGATCCCATTGCAGCACTGCTCGGAACATGGTCGCAGGAACTGAACATGGCGAGCGTCGTTCTGCGCATAGCAACGGCAGTCTTTCTTTCCGCCGTCATCGGATGGGAGCGTTCAATCAAACGGCATACGGCCGGACTACGAACATTCATCGTGGTCACCGTTGCAGGAACGCTGTCCATGCTGCTTGACATCTTTCTGAACAACATCTTCGGCACAAAATTCTTTCTTATTTCGGCAGCAACCGTCCTGTCTGCAAAAAGCATTGCAACGAACTCGCTCTTTTTCAGCTCACGAAACCAAATACGCGGCATAACGACATCGGCGGCACTCTGCTGCAGCTGCCTCATCGGGCTTGCCGCAGGAGCTGGCTTTTACACAATCACGCTCGTAGCCGTAGTGGCACTGCTGTTCAGCCTGTCAGCAATGCCTGTGCTGGAAAACTATTCAAAGGATCGTTCAAACCACTTTGAAGTACATCTGGAACTGACCAACAGCCATTACCTGCAGAACTTCGTTACTACGCTCAGACGACTCGGGCTAAAGATAGATGCAATAGAAATGAACCCTGCGTATGCCAATTCAGGACTGAGCGTCTATTCCGTTGCCATTTCAATCAGCAGCGAGGAATTGAAAAAATACAAGACCCATCGCGAAATCATCGAGGCACTCAGGACTCTAGACTATGTATATTATATAGAAGAAATCTAGCGGCACCTAAAGGAGTTCCTCACCTTTTTCAAGGAATTTCTAAAATTATCCTAAAATTCCCTTGACAGAAACACTTTTTGCACTTACTATTCAAAGTAACGCATTTACCATATACAGGAATTTATATGAAGCTGACAGAAAAACAACTTTCACAGATAAGGACTCAAATAAAGAGAGTAAAAGATTTTGGCAATCCATTCTATGCAGACCGCTTTAAGAATGTCAATTCAGAAGACATCAAGACCCAGCAGGACTTTGAAAACCTTGTTCCGTTCGTGACAAAGCAGGAACTGCGCAACGCATATCCACTGGGACTCGCCACCGTTCCCGAAGAGGACATCGTACGCATCCATTCATCATCGGGGACAACTGGTGCACCAGTCGTGATTCCATACACGCAGAAGGACGTAGACGACTGGACAACCATGTTTGCCCGCTGCTATGAGCTGGCTGGAATCACAAAAAAAGACAGGATTCAGATAACGCCGGGCTACGGCCTGTGGACGGCAGGCATCGGCTTTCAGGCAGGATGCGAAAAGCTCGGTGCAATGGCAGTGCCGATGGGTCCCGGAAACACGGAAAAGCAGCTGCAGATGATGCAGGATCTAAAAGCAACCGTCATCTGCGCAACATCTTCCTACGCACTCCTTTTGGCAGAAGAAATTGAAAAGCGCGGATTAAAGGAAAAAATCTGCCTGAAAAAAGGTGTCATCGGCTCAGAACGCTGGGGCGAAAAGATGCGCAACCGCATACGGGACATTCTGGGCATAGAACTGTTCGACATCTACGGACTTACGGAATGCTATGGACCGGGCATCGGAATCAACTGCCTGGGCGAAGACTGCATCAACATCTTTGACGATTTCGTATACATTGAAATCCTTGACCCTGCTACGGGAAAACCAGTTCCAGAAGGCGAAATCGGCGAAATAACCCTGACGACGCTCGTAAAAGAGGGAGCACCTCTGTTCCGATTCCGCACGCACGATCTTGCAGCCTTTGTTCCGGGAACAAGCAAGGGCTTGAACTATCCGCGCATCACGCAGATTCTCGGCCGCAGCGACGACATGGTAAAGGTAAAGGGCAACATCATTTTCCCAAGCACCATTGAAGATGTCATCAAGGCTGTACCGGGAACATCAAGCGAATACCGCGCCGTTATTGAACATGCAGACGGCAAGGACAAGATGACGCTGTTCGTGGAAGTAGAAGGCGGCACAGACCGCACGGAAGCTGCCCTTGCCGTTGCCTATACCTTTAAGCAGAAGTACAACATGACGCCAGAAGTAAAGATTGTCGGTGAAGGAGAGCTTCCCCGCAGCGAAAAAAAGACAAAGCGCATCGAAGACCGCCGCTTTGAATAGATACAAGGCATCTCAAAAAGGCAATCTCGAAAAAGGCGCGAAAGCGAGTTTTTCGAGATGCCCTTATGATTTTCCTTTTTTTCTTGTGATTATCTCCGCAATTGAAAAGCAATTGTCGCCCATTTTTTCGATTTTTCGAACCATGTCGATGTACAAAAGTTCGGCTTTTACATCCTTTCCCTGCTCAAGGCGGTGACAACGATTCCCGTGCAGACTGCGACAGGGTAGCTCCAGAATCCCAAGTTCTGAATCTTTTGAAGGAAGGACATGTTTTCAGAATTCAGGGAAATAGCCTCAGAAAGCCACCCCAAAGCGATGAAAAGCAGGGAAAAGCCCATGACCGCAACCCCCATGTTTGCGTAGCGGTGGCGGCGGATTACTGAAAGAATGTAGCCCAGGGCAAAAATCGGGACGGCAAAGGCTGAAACCTTAAAGTCAAAGCCGAAGAGGGAGACAATCCATGCAGTAACGGTGGTTCCGATGTTTGCTCCGAAAATGACCGCCACCGATTGTTCCAGAGTCATAAGGGCGGCATTCACGAAGGAGACGACCATGACAGTTGTTACTCCCGATGACTGAATCACCATGGTAAGAAGACATCCCGTAAGGAGACCTAAAAAGCGGTTTTTTGTCATAAAGCCCAAAACGCCCTGAATCCTCGCACCAGCCGACTTTTGAATTCCGTCGCTCATAAGCTTCATTCCGAACAAAAGAAGACAGAGACTTCCTGCAAAATTAAAAAGGGCGAAAATCACATTCCCGAAATCCATGTTTCCTCCAGAAAATCCAAATTAACGGATAATTGCAAAAATTGTTGAGGCAGCGTAGCAGAAGATCATGACGATGCCTTCCAGCCTGCCAACCTGACGCTTCGAGATTGAAAAAATCCATGCCATCAGTGTTACAAAAATCAGAATGCCCATATCATACGCAGAAGCCACATTGATGCTGACAGGATTGATTGCAGCCGACACTCCCAGAATAAAAAGCAGGTTGAAGATGTTTGAGCCTAATACATTTCCAACGGCAAGGGAAACTTCGCCTTTTTTAGCGGCAACGATTGACGTGACAAGCTCTGGAAGGGATGTTCCGATTGCGACGATTGTAAGGCCGATGAGGGTTTCGCTCATGCCAAAGAAACGGGCAATATTCTGTGCACTGTAAACGACGGCTTTTCCTCCCACGATGATGAGGATCAGTCCCAGCACAATCAGAAGAAGACATTTCCACAGGGTAAGAATTTTACCGTCATTTTCTTCTGAAGGATGGCCTTTTGCGTCAAAAATAAGATATACAATGTAAGTCACAAAAAGGATAATCAGGATTATTCCAAGCCAGCGTGAAACAAAGCCGGAATCAGCATCCATGGGAAGCGAAAGAAGTTTTCCGCCAAAAAGAGACGGAGCGATGCTTGCCAGCAGAACGAGAATCGTAGAAAAAAATGAAAGGGGAAAATCCCGTTTGAGAATGCCCTTGTCCACTGGTACAGGATGAATGGCAGCACACAAGCCGAGTACAATAAGGAGATTGAAAATATTGGAGCCGACTACATTGGAGAGGGCAATTTCATTTGCACCAGAGAAAGCTGCACTGGTACTCACGGCAAGTTCCGGCATACTGGTTCCCAAAGCCACCACAGTAAGACCAATTATAATAGAAGGGATTTTTAAAAGACGGGCCAAAGCAGAGCTTCCGTCTACAAAAACATCAGCCCCTTTGACCAAAGCCGCAAAAGCAAGAATTAGAATAACTACGTTTAGAAAAATCATATTTCCTTCAGAAAATCCGTTCGCAGAAAAAAAAAGAGACCTTCCCTGCAAACATAAAAATTTGCAGTAAAAGTCTCGCTTCATTAGAAAATTAATTTCTAGGAACATATTCCGGGGAAGTGATTCCCGTGATGACGAAATAATGTTGCAGCCTTTTTGGAGCTGCTAGCTACTCCCTTGTTACTTATGGAACGAATGTAACATAAAGCACTGTTTTTTGCAAGGGTCATACAGGCAACCTTTAAAAGTTCACCCTTTCGCACAGCAAGCAGACCTTATAGAATGCCCTCATACACAAGCAGGTCTTTTCCGTCTACCGTCACAATTCTTCCATTTTCAATAGATTTGTCTGATTTTCCTATTTCAGAAATCCAGATTAAATCAGAATTTGCCAATGAAATCATTTCATCAGGCAGCTCATTTTTGCCAGAGCAGATTACTCCGTCTACGAGACGAAGAATGGGTATCCAATCTTCTGTAATCACAGGACACATAAGAATTTCTCCCTTCTTGTGACGAATCGATGAAACAAAATCTTTCGGTGAGTCAGCCTTTACAATGCGTCCTGTTTTCTTGCAATGCCCTTTGGAATATCCTCCTTTTCTTCCTCTGGCAAGGATATTTCCCATTATAAGCACACGAATTGTATTTACAGGAATTGAACTTTGCAATGGAATTCCAGCACATAAAATGATTTTATCACCAAACGATGACAGTTCTGCGTCCATCATTGTTTTTACCGCATTTTGAATCATTTCTTCGCTGTCATCTGCAATTTTTGGCATACATAAAGGAGTTATACCCCAGTTTAAGAGGAGCTTTCTTTGTATAGATTTGTCTGGAGTAACTGCAATAATAGACTGGTCGGGACGGAAAGAACTTATCATTGTTGCTGTATGTCCGCTTAATGTTGGAACAAGTATTGCTCTGGCTTTTATGTTTTTAGCAGTAAGATATGTCATTTCTGCCATTGTCTGACCTACAGTCTGGGTGAGATTTTCGGATAAATCCTGCTGCATCTTTTTCCTGTAATCTTCACTTTCTTCTACTGTATGTGCAATGCGGGTCATGGTTTCTACAGCTTCGACAGGGTAACTTCCATTTGCAGTTTCTCCAGAAAGCATAATGGCATCCGTTCCATCGAATATTGCATTTGCCACATCAGTAAGCTCTGCTCGTGTTGGTCTGGGGTTCATAATCATAGAATCAAGCATTTGTGTTGCGGTAATAACAGGTTTTCCAACCTTACGACATACAGAAATTATGAACTTTTGTGCCAGAGGAATCCGTTCCGTAGGAAGCTGAACTCCTAAATCTCCGCGAGCAACCATGATTCCATCCGCTGCCTCTGCAATTTCCTTTATGTTATTCAAGCCTTCTTCATTCTCAATTTTTGCTATTATCTTCATGTCAGAATCAAGGCTTTCCAGATACCTTTTAATTTCGTGTACTTCCGATGGAAAACTTACAAAGCTTGCTGCTATAAAATCGCACTTCATTTTCGCTGCAAATGCAATGTCTGACTTGTCCTGCTCGCTCATAATGGGAAGCCTTGCATGCAAACCAATAAGGTTAACGTTTTTTTTACTTCCGATTTTTGCTGAATTGGCTGCGATGGCATTTACACAGTCATTTTCAACATTTAAAACATCCAGCTCAAGAAGACCGTCTGCAATAAGAACTTTTATTTTCTTTCCAGGGTCTTTTGCAAGCGTTTCTTTTGTTCTGGAAACAAAGTCTTTCCAGTTCAATGAAATATAGGCAGAATTTTTTTCTGAAGCAGCACTTGTAAAGCATCCGTCTGTTTTTAAAGTTACATGATCTCCTTTACAAATTAAAACCGTTTTTCCGTTTTCTACATCTCCGGTTCGAATTTCAGGACCTTTCGTATCCATCATAAGTGCTACGGGTATTGCCAGCTGACTAGAGAGCTTTCGTACTCTTTCCATCTGCTGCCCGTGGTATTCATGGTTACCATGGGAAAAATTGAAGCGTGCAATGTTCATGCCGTTTTTTATGATTTTTGAAAGAATTTCATCATCTTCTGTCGTCGGCCCCATGGAGCAGACTATTTTCGTTTTTAGAGGTTTCATTTTCTTAGTCCTTTATCAAAACAGTTTTTGTTCATAATCATAAAGCAATGTCGAAAACTTGCTTTCTCGTCTTTTTCGAGGTTGCCTTTTATGAATCAGCATTCAAATGAGAGGTAATTGTCCGTGTTTTGCTGAAAAAAGTTAGAACAATGTTTCAATGAATGAGACTATCAATAAGAATTTATTTTTGTAACGAAGAGAGGAAAATAGGCTTATAAAAATTAAAATTAACGACTGGAAAAAATTCAGAATACAAGGAACGATAAGTAAATAAAATGCAGCTTTAATTTTGGAGAAAGATACTATGGAACTGATATTTTTAAGGCATTCTGTATCAATGGTGCACAGCAAAGGAGCTGCGTGAATTGGTATGCATAAAGACGAGCAATCACTTTTTTGTAGATGAAAAGTTGAGAGTCCAGGCAAATCATTTTTAACATTAAAACAATATGCACTTAATAAAAAGAGAATAAAGAAAAGTAAAAAAAACTTATTCAGCTTGGCCATTAAGGTCAAGAAGATTCTTTTTAGTTGATGCAATTGCTTTACGGACTTTTGAACCGTCAACTTCTCTATCGTTCCTCGCATTTTATTTCTAAAAACTTCCACCTATGCACTCAGACCATGAACCAAAAGTAGTATAGCAATAGACATAACACGCAGTTGAACCAGGAAAAAGGTTTGCAATTTCGGATTTAGAAAAGGAAATATAATTAGAAGCAATGGAAGAATCTGAGTCTGAACTGGAAGCAGGTCCTGCACAAGATGTCAGAAAAGCTGTGGCAAGCAGGCTTACACATGCAAAGGATACAAAGATATGATGAATTTTCATAAAAAGCTCTCCTTCGTGACGTTTTCTAAAAAATCATAACATACCGAAAACAAGAAATCAAGGCTACAAGGATTTGGATGAAGAAAATTTTCGATTGACTGGCAGCTCTGGAACCCTTACACTTTTTACGTCTACCATTTCAACTATGTTTTTCTTATTTTCGCTTTGCAAGAAACCGAGGGAATACAATGGCAAAGTTACAAATCCATTGCACTGTCCTATGTTTGCATCCGCAATCTTTATTGCAGCGTGTTCACCGAATCTTTTTGGATTTGCAAGTACAAATTTCATGCTTGTTGCCCGATTGTTAGTAGCTTTACATTCCACTATGGTAACCTTCCCGTCTTTTTCAAAAAGAAAATCCAGTTCCGGAGAACCACTTGGGGCATGGTAGTAATACAAAGGCAGACCGTGCTTTGCAAAAGATGATGCAACCATGTTTTCTGCAACAGCACCTTTATAGGCTCCTAAATCTCCGTTCAGAATCTTTGCAGCAACATCCAATCCCAGCTGGGAAATCAATAAGCCCGTATCTACATGAAACACTTTGAATTCAGTGGAAATCTTTTCTGCTTCGAGGGGAAAAGCCAAAGCCTTTGTGTTATAAGAACGAACAACAAGACCAACATCTTCCAAATATTGTAAACCGTCAGCTTTTTCTGGAGAGTGTCCTTTTACATCTACCAAACTATACTGAAATTTCTTGTATTCTTTTGAAAGCTGAGCCGGTAAAGATGAAAGACAGGCTTCCGCGCGGAGTTTTAAAACTTCATTTATCTTATCTTGTCCATCTTCGGTCTTGTAACGGCCAAAATCATCCTTTATGGAGTTTAGTATTTGATTTTGTACTTTGCGAACGGCATTTAAATCATGTGCATTAAAAAAAGCATTTACAGCTTCTGGCATTCCACCCACTATTATATATTGAAGATACAGAGTCCGCATGCTCTGATGAACAGTTTCTTCTACAATTGACTTCTGTTCAACAGATTTTTGAACATATTCAAAAACTTTTTCATCCATTCCGGTATTCAAAAGAAATTCCCTAAAAGTCAAGGGATACATTGTAATCTGTTCTTCGTAGCCCACTGGTACACCCCGAATATAAGGATTTCGGAACCCCTTTACCCCAAGAAAGCTTCCCGTACAGATAACATCAAACCTTCCGTCTATGTCCCAGTATTTAAGAGAACTTCTTGCATTGGCGCAATCTTGAACCTCATCAAAAATCAAAAGCGTTTTACCCGGCACAAAGCGGACATTTGGCTCAACCGCAGAAATGGACAGCAGCATCCGGTTTACATCAAAATCTCCTTCAAAGGCTTTATGCAGTGCCACATTTGCTCTTAAATCCAAGTAAACTACGCTTTCATAAAAGCGCCTGCCAAATTCTTTTACGATATATGTTTTTCCTACCTGCCTCAGTCCTCGAAGAACCAGCGGATGATGCGATCTGTTTTTCCATTCAATTAAATCATTAATAATATCTCTCTTAAGCATATATCCTCGTAAAACTCAATGCTTTGTCATTTTTCAAAGGTATTTTACACCAGTTTTTGTCATTTTTCAAAGGTATTTTGCACCAGTTTTTGTCATTTTTCAAAGGTATTTTGCACCACTTTTTGTCATTTTTCAAAGGATTCACGAAAATGCCAGTACATTCCCCATGCAAAAGCTGCAGCATTGCAGGTCTGTACCGATATTTTCTGCAGAGAAGAACCTTGGCATGTCCATACGCCAGTGACATGGCCTTATTTATGGTATAAATTTATTCAAAAATCTGATACATTTCGTAAAACTCAGTGAAAAAAAACAAACGCCTGCATTTGTGCATAAGGAGTTTCCGACATGGAATATTTTGAATATAAAGGAAAATCTTATCCATCTAAATCCGTTTATTTTCAAAATGAAAACAATGAATATATTATTTCCACAGAGGATTTAAGTTCTGCACTCCTTCAAAATGGTTCTGATTATGATTCAGATGAAGCAAGATATATTGATGAAAAAATTTTCTTTTTTGTACCTGAAGATATCCTAACTAAATCTGATGAATTTATCGAAAGATATGTAGACGAGGGTATATGATTCAGTATCAATTTTTTCCGCGTTCCCAAGGCATAACAAAAGAAATCAAAGCTATTATAGAATCCTTTAAGTCTGTTGAAAATGAAATTGACTCCAACACAAAAGAACTAAAATCAAATGATGTTTTATCAAAGGTAAGCCCCTTCTTGGAAAAAAATTCATTTACGGTTGAAACAGGAAAAGGTAAAAATGATAAAATCGATGTTCCTGTCCTTTTTGGAAAAGACAATAGCGTTGACAAGTCTTTTTTTGCAGATGCTTTAAGCAATGATGGTCGAATTGTTATCGAAGTTGAAGCTGGTCGTGCTACAGAGAATAATCAATTCTTAAAAGACATTTTTGAAGCATGCATGATGTTCGATGTTGAATATCTTGTTCTTGCCGTAAGAAATATTTATAGAACCCATGCAGATTTTGACATAATCCATACCTTTCTTGAAACAATGTATATTTCAAACAGAATAAAGCTACCATTGAAAGGAATCCTGCTGATTGGATATTGATAAAATGTGTTAGGACTAGTAGGGGTTGCATCACCGTTCCGTAGAGACAGCGAAGGAACGCTAAAACACCCACAGAAAATCACAAAGGCAGTTTGACTGTCGAAACTCCTGAATCATTTTTTGTAAGATTCATCTCCTGTTCAGATAAAATTTCCATAATTTCAATTTCCATATTCTTTTTAAAATTCTCAATTTGTGTTTTTGAAAAATTTTTCGCATACTCTCATAAAGGTTGTTTTGCCTCAAACAATTTCATTTTTATCTAAACCTCACTTGAAAATTAATTGCAATGAAGTATTCATTGTTTTCTCTAAAGATATATCCCCAGTCGCCTTTTTTTGTTCGGAGACTATGATGTCGTATAAGTTTGTGCTTATTTCCGATAACTACATAAATTATATATTACTCTTTCTTCTATTGCAGTCAGCGCAAAGCATCTGGCAGTTTTCCGCAACAGTTTTTCCGCATGAACTATGGCAAGTTTTGTCTGAACTTCATCTACAGGAAGTTCATTCGAATAACGGGCACGAACACCAAACATTGTCAAACGCTCCGCACTCTCCATAAAAGATTCTGGAATATCTGTCAAAGGTGATATAGTTAATTAACTTATAAAAACTGAGAAAAATGTTGTATAATACTCCATATGTACAGAAGCAAAGATTTAAGGGAACAGGCAGTCCGATACAGGAAGGCAGGTCATTCGGCTGTGGAAACCGCGGAGGCGTTCGGAACGTCCGATGACACGATTTACAGGTGGGAGAAACAGTTTGACGACACGGGCGACCTCTCGACAAAAAAACGGAGTGTCAGGCACTCAAAGATTGCCCCCAACGAACTGAGGAAATATGTGGAGGAAAATCCTGACAAGATGCAGACTGAAATCGCCGAGCATTTCTCGGTAACGCCTGCGGCAATCTGCAAGCGGCTGAAGC
>FLNX01003061.1_pt1 | contig 28643 bp, 24 predicted proteins | sample 1140341 | NCBI WGS metagenome assembly FLNX01 (sample SAMEA3878208, study PRJEB12797) | bioreactor metagenome | biome: Moose rumen | place: Sweden | collected 2011-10 | reverse complement strand
GAAGCAGGTTATCTATTTGATGAGTCTGCAAAAGTCGCACCCTCACGGGTGCGTGAATTGAAACGTTCAGCCGTTTCAGCCTTGATTGATGATTCATTGTCGCACCCTCACGGGTGCGTGAATTGAAACATTTCATCTACATCATCAGTGCCAAACTTTTCTTTGTCGCACCCTCACGGGTGCGTGAATTGAAACTAATAAGTAGGGGGGGCTTATGTCACAGATTAAGTCGCACCCTCACGGGTGCGTGAATTGAAACGACAGAGGCGGCTATCGAGTACGACAATTCGAGGTCGCACCCTCACGGGTGCGTGAATTGAAACTCAGACTTTGAAGCCGTCTGCTCAAGTTTCATGCGGTCGCACCCTCACGGGTGCGTGAATTGAAACCATATTGAATGCGAACGTTATCAACAACATTCTGTCGCACCCTCACGGGTGCGTGAATTGAAACTTGATTGCTTACCGAAGCCGCAACGTAAAGAATCGTCGCACCCTCACGGGGGCGTGAATTGAAACATTCTGCTTGCGAGCAAGGACAGACCGCATTAGTCGCACCCTCACGGGTGCGTGAATTGAAACATTCTGCTTGCGAGCAAGGACAGACCGCATTAGTCGCACCCTCACGGGTGCGTGAATTGAAACATTCTGCTTGCGAGCAAGGACAGACCGCATTAGTCGCACCCTCACGGGTGCGTGAATTGAAACACGGCGGAGCCGTCCTTGTCGAGTGGTTCAACGACGTCGCACCCTCACGGGTGCGTGAATTGAAACCAGGTCGTCAAAACTCTCATAGCAGACCTCGCCGTGTCGCACCCTCACGGGTGCGTGAATTGAAACGAAGTAGAGCGACGACGACACCCAGACATCTACGTCGCACCCTCACGGGTGCGTGAATTGAAACCTAGTTCGGTAACGTCTAAGGCTTCCACGGCTGGTCGCACCCTCACGGGTGCGTGAATTGAAACATGGAGATTTTATATAATGCTTGTTGTCAAAAAATCATTGGTTGAGCGGTTCAACAGGGAATTTGGAAAAGGTGGATTGCCTGTCGGAACGGTGCACGGAGACCGTAAGAAGGTATCTGACAATCCGTCTAAATGGGAAAGGGTGGAAAAAGAAAAGAAAATGGATATACCAGTACAACATGATGGCGAATATGTTCTGACTTCCAACGGAAGCAAAGATTTTGGAGAGATTTCGCCGGAGATTTCAAAAATTATCGGAAGGCAGGCGGGGAAAATCCGTTTTAGGATTGGTGTACGCAATGATGATGTGGGGGATTATGGTGAAAAGCATATTGAACGCCCTGATAGATTGTCGCAGTTGAATTTCGCAGGTTTTAACAATGCGAGAGATTTTATTGAATATACGTGCAATAATTTCGATGAAATCTATTCCAGTGGGAAGCGGCTCATGTTGACAAAAGTAGAGGGCGGGCATACTTGTATTATTGAACTGAAACCAAACTCTGACGGAGATTTTTATGATGTCATTACAGGATTGATATGTCGGAGAAAATCGATTTTGAATAAGTTGGCTAAAGAAAAAATAAAGCTGTTGTGGCAAAAACCATAACAGCTTATAAGGTCGAAATCTTTAAGTCCCTCATGCTTAAAGTCCTTTAGGGCAACCCAATGGGATTTATCAAGGGTACTCCCGACGATTCTTAATATACCATAATTGCCTGATTTGTCAACGATGTTGACGACCTCTAGTTAATCGGCAGTCCTGATTGCTGCGGATTTTTTAACCTCGTTGAATATAGTCTTCTCGCTCTTCATGCAACACAAATAGACTGATTGTCACAAATCCCCTTTCTATTGCTATCTCAGCCTACTACACATACCGAGAAGGAGACTTCCAAATCAAATACGCTTCCCGTTATGCTAAGCACAAGCTGAAACAAAATGCTTCGCCGAATTTTTGAACCAAATTCTGCGGAGCATTTTCTTTTTCTGCTCTGTCATATTTACCGCACCACAATCATCCCGCAGCATAGACGGTTTCGAGCGCATGGCCGGCGATGTTTCTTCCGCATCGGAGAAGCTGAAGAAACATCGCGGTCGTCTCAGATTCTGACGGTGAAGCTGCTGCCTTGTCCTTCCTGGCTTTGCACTTCGATTTCTCCGCCGGTGATGTCGAGAATCCGCTTGACAAGGGCGAGTCCAAGTCCGTTGCCTTTTTGCGCGTGGCTCCTGTCGCCCTGGTAGAATTTCTCGAAGATGTGCTTTTGGGTTTCTTCGCCCATGCCGCAGCCGGTATCGCTCACTTTTATCTGGCAGAGTCCGCCGCTTTTTTTGAGGCTGACAGAAACTTTTCCTCCGTCTGGCGTGAACTTGAATGCGTTTGAAAAAAGATTGTGCCAGACGAGCGAGAGAAGCTCCGAGTCTCCCTTCGCCAGAATCGAGTCGTCGATGTCGGTTTCAAGGGAAATCTTTTTGTCTTCCCAAATCTGCTCGAAATCCAAAAGGCATTCCGTTATCTGCTCGCTCAAGTTGAATTCCTTTCGTTCGGGGAAAATCTGCTGGTTTTCAAGCTTGTTCAGCCGCAGAATGTTCGTTATGAGGGTCGTGAGGTTCCGGCTGGCGGCGGTGATGCTCTTCGCGTATTCAAGGCGCGTCTCTTCCTGCAGGTTCGGCTCCTGCAGCATCGTCGCGTAGTTCTGGATGACCGAGAGCGGGGTCTTCAGTTCGTGGCTCACATTGCTGATGAAGTCCAGCCTGAGCGTCTCAACGCCCGAAAGTTCCCTTGCCATCAGGTTGATGTTGTCGATTACCACGTCGATTTCGTTCCTGAAATGCTTGCGCCTTGGAATCTGCACCGAAAAATCACCTTGGCGGATGGATTCCGTTGCGTTCAAAAGCTGCTTGATTGGCCGTTCGATTTCGATTTTTCTGTGAAGGCGGATTATGAGCGTGAAGATGAAACTCATTATGAAAACATTGATGAAGCCCGCAATCGCGCGAACAGAGATGACTTTTTTTGAAAAGGGCAAATTTGCGTTCCAGAAAAAGACTATGATTGAAACCGTGGTTACGATACAGACTCCGAGGAAAACGAAGGCATAGTTCCTGAATGAGAACACGCTGAATGTAAAATCTTTTTTCTCTTCGCTCATTTCAAGACCGCCTTGTAGCCGAGCCCGTGGACTGTGACAATCTCAAAATCCTTGCAGTCGGAAAGTTTGTCCCGGAGTTTTGTGATGTAGACGTCCACAGCCCGTGGTGTCGCGTTCGAGTCCGCATCCCAGAATTCGTCCATGAGCTGGACGCGGGTGAAGGTCTTTTTGGGGTAGGAGAGCAGCTTGTAGAGCAGGTTGAATTCCCTCGCCGTCAGGTTGATTTCCTCCCCAGAATTCGAGGCGCTCCTGCCGTCAGCGTCCATCGAAAAAGAGCCCACCGTGATTTTCTTGCTTTGGGCGATGTTCGCCCGCCTCATCAGCGCGGAAATCCGAAGGAGCAGCTCCTGCAAATCAATCGGCTTCACCATGAAGTCGTCGATTCCTGCCTCGAAGCCTTTTTGCTTGGCGGAAAAATCGTCCCTGGCGGTGACGAAAATTATCGGGACTGTCGGGTTGATTTTCCGCACGGTCGAAGCGAATTCAAAGCCGTCGATTTGGGGCATCATGATGTCGGAGATTATCAGATCGAACATCTTGTTGTACATGGCGTTGTAGGCATCGTTCGCCAAAAGGCAGCCCTGCGCCTCGTATCCGTTCTGCGACAGGAAAGAGCACATTGTCCTGTTCAAGTCTTTGTCGTCCTCAACTACAAGAATCTTTATCATGTCCATATTATACCCCCTGCCTGCCGCTTTTCCCTAGAAAATGTGTGTGAAAGTCAGAATGATTCCGTCCAGCTGCCATTTTCTTCCGTCAGGCTCCGTTATCGGCATCAGGTCCTTGTCGTCGCAGAAGTTTCTCTTTCCCGAAATTGGAAGCATGAGCAGGAAGCGGTTTCTTGGTCCGATTGAAGCCGAGGCGTTCAAGGTGAATGTCAAATCAACAAAAGTCGGGTCGGAGATTCTGTATTTCTCGTCGAAGAAGGATTCCGAATAGTAGCCCGAAGCCGTCGCCGAAAGCCCCACGGAGTTGAAGTACTTGTTCGGAACGATGTAGTTCATCGTGGCGGTCGCGCTGTAGGAAAGTCCGTTCGCGTTCTCTCCGATTCCCTTGTCCAGCCAGATTTCTCCGTTTGCGATTCCGGTCATTCCCTTGTAGATTGCCTTGTAGCTTCCGCCAACCATGAAATGCTGCTTTCCCTTTGTGACAAGCGAGCCGATGTCGAAGTTGACCGCCGCATTCGCCCAGAAGTCGTATGTCCAATGGGTGAATGGTGAAAAATACTCGTACTCGTTCTTTTCGCCGTCGTATCTTCCAATGAAATCCAAATCGAGAAATCCCAAATTCAATCCCCATGATGTTCCGATGTCGCTTCCTGCCGCCAGAGTGAAGAAAGGCAGGGGCTTGAACTGGAACTGCGCGCCCGTCCTGAGCCAGAGAGGAGCGATTTCTCCGTCCGCGATGAACTCAAGTTCCGGGCTTTTCCTGAACTCCGTGAACCTGTGTGAAAAACGTCCCTGAACCATGGGCATGAAGTAGGGAATCTTCAAGTCTATCATGTCATTGTTGGGCAGATAGACACCAAGAATCGTAACCATGGGGTGAAAACTCGTCGCAGGCGGAACATAGGCCTGGGCATTTTGAGCCTTTTCCTCCTGCTGAGCTTCCTCTGCATGAACAAACCCCAAAAGGGAAAGTGCGAACGTCAAAACCATCAGTCTTTTTCTAAAACAAAAACACATATTATTCTCCTAAAATCTTTTAGAGCGAAAGTCGATTTTTTACACAGCAGTGGCCGAAACAAGCGGAAGCGGGGTTCCTGCCCAAAAAACACTAAACATCGCAAGCGATGTTAACGCCACCGCGGAGCGGTACTGCCGTTTTGGGCAAGACTGCGCAAGCAGGCTGCGGTTCCCGCTGGGAGCTTGTTTCTGCAACTACGGTATGCATAAACTCGACATTCGACTTTTCAACTTTCAACTTTCAACTTTCTCGCGTTGAAAATGTAGTACACCGCCGGCATGACAAAAAGCGTCATCACCGTTCCAAAACCGAGTCCTCCCAGAACCGTGAGGTTTATCGGCTGAATCATCATTGCTCCTTCGCTTGGGAAAAGCGCCATTGGGACGAGCGAAATCAAAGTCGTGAGCGTGCTCATCAGAATCGGGCGCAGGCGGCTTTTTGCGCTCTCAACGCAGGCTTCTTCAAGGCTCATGCCGTTTTTGCGGAGGTTGTTGGCGGCATCCACAAGGACTATTCCGTTGTTTACGATTACGCCCACCAGCATCAAAAGACCGAGCACGCTCATCATCGAAAGCGGTTGCCCTGTCATCAGGTAAATCAATGCGACACCGATGAAGGAAAGGGGAATTGTGAAATAGATGATGAAAGGGTCTTTGAGGCTCTCGAACTGGCTTGCCATGACCGCGAAGACCAGAACCATCGCCATGATTATGATGACGATGAAGCCTTTTCCCATTTCGATTATGTCGCTCATGTCGCCCGCAGTCTTGAAGCTCAATTCTTCATCCTGCACAAAATTGTTTCCCACAATCTGCATGATTCTCGACTGCACGCTTGTGATGGGCACGCCATTTTTAGGCACTGCGACCACCTTTGTCATGCGGGTCTGGTTTTTCCTTGTGATTGAAGACGGAGCCGTCACTTCCTCGTAGCTCGCCACAGCGGAAAGGGGAATGCGTTTTCCAGAGTTGCTGGTGACAAAGAGCCTTTCCAAATCCTTCACTTTCTGTTTGTCGCTTTCGTCCAGCGTCACTATGATGTCAGAGTCGTCGCCGTCAAGGCTGTAGGTTCCGGCTTCAAGTCCGCTCACCGCAGCCCTTAGTTCCGTGGAAATAGACTGGATGCTGAGACCTAGGCTTTTGATGGCTTCCCTGTCCAGACTGATTTTCACCTGCGGAAGTCCGTTTGAAATGTCGCTGGAGACTTCGTTCACAATGTCGCCGCACTCTTCTTTTATGAGGGAAACGAGTTTTTCCGCAGTCGCCGAGAGTTTTTCAAGGTTGTTGCAGTGGATTTCAAGCTCGAAGCCGCCCGAGGAAGACGAAGCACTGTTCAAGCCGATTGAAGTTGCCTCGAAGTCGAATTCCGCACCGGCGAATGTCGGAAAGAATGAGCGGAGAATGTCCTTTGCCTTGTCGGATTCCTTTTCCGTGAGAGACAGGAGAAGGGTAGCCTCGTTTGAAGAAGCCGCCGTGCTGCCTCCCACTGTGTAGTTCGAATATTCAACGAAAGGAATCTTTTCCAGAGCCAGCCGCTCCAGTTCCTTGATTTCCTCCTCTGTTTCGTAGATTGGAGTTCCTTTTGGGAGAGTCATTGTGACTTTTACCTGCGACTCAGGATTTGAAGGAAAGAGAATGAAGCCGCGGCCGGGAAGACTTCCCATTGCAAGAACAAAAAGAACGACAAGGGCAAGAATCGAAAGGAGCTTGTGGTGGAGAATCCATCTTACGGCTTTTCCGTAGCCCCTGAGGAGAGAGAATCTCTTTTCAGTTTTCGCCGCCTCTTCGACTTTTTTCGGTGCGACTTTGAGATAGTAGGCAGAAAGAACCGGAACAAGCACAATCGAAGTGAAGAGCGAACAGATGAGGGCTATGCTGATTGAAAAGCCCAAATCCAGAAAGGCCTCGCCCATGGCTCCAAGAATGCTTCCGAAAGCCAGCATAGGAACGAAGATACAGACAGAGGTGAGTGTTGAGGAGATGACCGGCATGACCATTTCACCCGCTCCGTCTATCGAAGCCTGCAATGGGCTTTTTCCCTGGGAAGCGTGGGTGTAGATGTTTTCGAGAACGACGATTGAGTTGTCCACGAGCATACCGACACCCAGCAAGAGTCCCGAAAGCGAAATCAGGTTGAGGGAAGTTCCTCTAAAGTACATGAAAACCAGAGTCGAGATGATTGAAACAGGAATCGAAAGACCGATTATCAATGTGCTTTTGATATTTTTGAGGAAGATGAAGAGCACCACGATTGCCAGAAGCGCGCCCGTCAGAACCGAATTGATGACTTCGTGAACGGTCGCCTCAATCTGGTCTGTGTTGTTGGAAACTTCGATGATTTCAACGTCATTCGGAAGCTGCTTGAGTATTTTTGGAAGGGCTGAGTGCAAGGCGTGGGCGGCAGCCACCGAGTTCTTTCCGCTCTGTTTCTGGATTTTGAACTGAATACATGGAACGCCGTCGAAGTATGAAATTGAAGTCACGTCCTTAACGCTTTCTGTCACGTCTCCAATGTCCTTCACGCAGATTGGGATGCTTTCAGCGGATGAAGAATTTTTCCCGACAATCGAGGGCTTTGCGTAGGATACAACGGTGTCTTCGATGTCGGAAAGGCTCGTGAAGGCTCCGTCCGAGACTATCGTGTAGTTCGTGTTTTCAGATTCGATGATTCCGGCCGAAGACGAAAGATTCTGAGCCTTCAATGACTGAATGACAGTTCCCAGCGAAAGCCCGTAGGATTCAAGACGCTCCTGGGAAAGCGAGACTTTGATGCATTTTTCCTGTCCGCCTGAAATGTCCGCGCTGGCAACTCCGTCAATCTGCTCAAGGTTTGGAGCGATTATTTCGTCTGCGTACTTGTAAAGCTCCTCCGGCGTGTGGTCGCCCTTCATGGCAAGTGTCATGAGCGGAATGAGGCTCGCGTCCAGGTGTGTTGTGGTCGGACTTGTTGCTGAATCCGGAAGGCTGGAACGCACGCTGTCGATTTTGTCGCGGATATTGTTGCTTGCGGTGTCCAAGTCGGTTCCAGTGGAGAATTCGAGCATTATCTGGCTGTATCCGGTTGATGAAGTCGACGACATGTGCTTGAGCCCGTTGAGACCTGAGAATGCCGATTCAAGAGGCCTTGTCACATTCTGCTCCACATCCTGTGAGTCCGAATTTCCGTAGTAGGTCTGAACCATAATCATGGGATAGCTTGTGTCGGGGAACATATCCAGCGGAAGCCTAAGCCCGCAAAAAAGTCCGAGCGCGACCATGATTGTAAAGACGATTAAAACCGTAAGCGGTTTGGAAAGTATTTTTTTCAGCATTGTCTTTCTCCTCTGTTCATGTATTCCTTCTTCTGTCACTCATCTTTTTGAAGCAGGGCATTCACTTTCTGTCCCTCGCTTATCATGTTCTGTCCTTTGACGATTGCAAGATTCCCCTCAGAAAGCCCGGAAGTTATCTCGGTCTTTCCGTCGACGCTGAGCCCTGTCGTCACTGGAATCCTGCTCACGCCGGCGTTTTCACCGGTCGAGTCTGCCACAAAGACATAGGGCTTTCCGCCGTTGTAGACGATTGCCCGGTTGGGAAGAGCGAGCACGCCGTTTTTCGTTTCCGTGATGAGCTTTACATGGGCGAACATTCCGGCTTTTACGATTCCCTTGGTTTCTTCTATATTGAGTGTGACTTCCATCGTTCTTGTGGAAGGGTCAAGAATCGGGCTGATTCTTTCGACCTTTGCCTCAAAAAATTCCCCAGGATAAGACTTGAAAGTGACAAGCGCGACCTGTCCTTCCTTGATGAGCGGAACGAATCTTTCGCTCACGTTGATGTCGATTTCCAAATCGTCCGTGCTGCTGATTTCGGCAATTGTGGTCGAGGTCGTGGCGTAGGCACCAACCGAAAGCGGCAGTTTCGTCACGGTTCCGCTGGATGTGGCCTTGACCGGGCTGAGCGCGAATTCCGCGCCGGGCTTGCTGGGGTCAATCTGGGCAATCACATCTCCTCGATTAACCCTGTCGCCGCCTTTCACTGAGATTCTGGCAATCTTTCCCGCAACAGAAGGGAGAATCTCCACGCTGTCCACCGCCTTCACCGTGCCGCCGAATTCGATGTAGTCCTCCATCGTCTCCGGGGCGATTTTTCTCACGCTCACAGTGAACGACGCTTTCTCTTCGTTTGGCTTTTTTCCGTCTTTTTTTTCACCGCATGATGTAATCATCATCATCAAAACTGCAGCGATGAATGAAACAATGAATATTGAAATTGCTTTTCCAGTCCTTGTCATATTTGTCTCCTTGATAAAATCTGTAAGTATCTTTGCGAAAGTCGAGTTTTCACAGTGGAATGGCAGAAACGAGCGGAAGCGGGGTTCCGTCAACAAAAACACTCAGCCACCGCGGAGCGGTACTGCCGTTTTTGTTGGCGGGTTCCCGCTGGGAGCTCGGTTCTGCAACTTCGATATGCACAAACTCGATTTTCGACCTATTTGTTTCTCCAGCCATCTGGCAAATCCAGCATGTATTCCAAATCCGTAAGCGCGCAGATGTAGGTGTAGAGTTCCGACTGCTCCGAAAGCCTGCTCTTGTTCAGCTGCTCCTCCGCGTCCCGCACTTCGATTAAGTCCGCCGAGCCTGCGTTGTAGGCCCTGCTCACCAGCGAATAGGATTCTTCTGCAAGGGCGATGTTCTCCCGGCAGGATTCAAGGGAGACGGCGGAGCTTTCCAGCTCGTCGAAGAGTTTCTGGCTGTCCAAAAGGATGTCGTCCTTCTTCTGCTCAAGCTGCAGCTCCAGCTTCTCCTTCTGCCTCTCAAGGTCGTGGTATTTGATTCTGTTGTTCGAGAACGGAAGCACGTTCGTGAAATTCCACGAGAGCGTGAGGCTCGCGCTTCCCCTGTCCGTCCACGAGGAAGAGTCGAACCAGTCGTTGTCCAGTCCTGTCATCGTCTGCTTTGTTGCATAGTTGAAGGAAAGTGTCGGCGTCCACGAGTCAAGGTTCAACGCCTTCATCTGAGATTCCACCGAATGAATCTGAAGCTCCAGCGACTCCACCTGGTTGCTGTATGCCGAGTGCAGTGAAAGCAGTTCCTCCTTGTTGAGCACTACGATTTGGGTCTCAAGGCTTCCTGAGAGAATGACTTTTGTCTCCGGCGAAAAACCAAGAATCGAGGCGAATTCCCGAAGCTGCCTGTTCAGGGCGATTTCTTCTTTTTCGATGTCCCTTTTCATGTTCTGGTAGGTGACTTTGCTCTGCAGAAAATTGATTTTTGATGAGCCGCCGTTCCTGTAGCTTTTCTCGGTGTTCTCGTATCTTTTTTTCGTGTTCGAAAGCGACGCCTTGTCTGTCTCAAGCGTCTTCTGCTGGAGGAGCAGGGCGTAGAAGAGTTTCTTCACGTCCCTCTCGTTCTGCCTCACTGTCTCGTCCCAGCTGAGAAGTCCGTTCTTGTAGTCGATGTTCGCTTTTTTGACTTTCTGGATTATCGAAAGTCCCCAGCTGAGTGAAATTGAAGCTGAACCTATGGCAGAATAGTTGTCGATTTCCTTTTTAGCCGTGCCCTCGTTGGGCTTGGAGATTGTGCCCGAAAAATTCACATCCGGCAAAAACGCGTTCAGGGAGTGGTTCCTTGCGTCCGCCTTTGAGTCCACGTCGATTGCCGCGCTCCTGATGGTCCGGCTGTGCTCCCTGGCATATTTTACGGCATCCTCCACCGTAAGTTCGACTTCTTCCGCCTGCTTTTCCTCTCCGTCGTCCGCATACAGATTCAGAGCCGACAGGAAAAGAATCAGCATGAATGATTGGAGTATTTTTTTCATACACGCACCCTCTCAAAATCTTGTTTTCATGGAGAGCCTATTCTTTTTGTGTGTTGGAAATGTTTCCGAAATGTTTCTGAAATATTAAAAGGGCGAATGTCGAGTTTTCACATTACAATGGCCGAAACGAGCGGAAGCGGGGTTCCTGTTCAAAAAACACTCTGCCACCGCAACGCGGTACAGCCGTTTTTTGGACAGGGTTCCCGCTGGGAGCTCGTTTTGGCAACTACGATGCACAGAAACTCGACATTCGACCTAAAAAATTTGTATTCGTGTTCAGGAAAAATTTATAGCATACTATTCCTATTGAAATGATAGGTAATATCGCCATAATATACAGATCATGACTCTGCAGCAAATAAAATACGCCATCGCGATTGCCTCCTGCAATTCGTTCAACAAGGCTTCCGAGAAACTCTACATTTCGCAGCCGTCCCTCACCAGCAGCATCCATGATTTGGAGGACGAACTGGGCTTTCCTATCTTCAACAGGACTTCACGCGGAACCCGTGTGACAGAGAGGGGGGCTCTCTTCATTTGCGACGCGAAAAAACTCTACATGGACTACGAGTCGCTTTTGAAAAAATATGCATCGGGGGAGAAGAAGTCCTTTTCGGTCTCAGCCCTCTACTATGCGTTCGCGCGGAAAGCGTTCGTCCAAATCGTGAAGGAATTTTCTGTCGGGGGGTATGAGTTTGCCTTCTGCGAAAGAAAGGCTTCTCTCGTCATCGAGGATGTCGCTCTTGGAAAAAGCGAAATCGGAATCCTGTACCTGAGCGACTCGAACAGGGACTCGATTTCAAAGTGCCTCAAATCGAACGGCCTTGAATTCCACCATTTGACAGAATGCAACGCCTTTGTCTATCTCCACAAGAACCATCCGTTGGCGAAAAAAGAGTCGGTCTCGCTCGACGAGCTTTCTGCCTACAGTTTCGTGACGTTCGACACCGACGACGTGAAGTCCTTCTTCTCCGATGAAATCATCGTCCGCTACGGCTTGAACCAGGCGATTACAGTCGCCGACCGCTCGACGGAGCTGAATCTTCTCAAAACTCTCGACGGCTACACTTTTCTCTCCGGCGTTTCCGGCGAGGAGACGAACGAGGACTTCGTTCTGGTTCCGCTAAAAAATCCCGACGGCGGACTCAGCCACAGCTTCGAGCTCGGCTACATCGCGAAGTCCGGCGCGAAAATGGACGAAATCTCTCTTGCGTACATCGATTCGGTGAGAAAAATCCTGAACATCGAAGGGTTTTTATGCTGACTTTCAAAGGTCTTCTATAGATTTTTCCTATAACTGCCATAAGAAAAATATATTAGGCACGATTTTTAAAATCCTATATACCTAGTGCATTGCTAGGAAAATACATGGATGGAGGTCTATATGAAAAAGGATATCTTGAAAAAATCGTTGCTTTCGGCCCTTGCTTTCGCGGCTTTGGGATTTTTTTCCTGCAGAGAGGAAAAAAATGATGTGAAGACGGTCATCGTCGGCACTGGTTCCGACTCCAAGCTCTACTGCTACCTTGACGAGAAGGGGGAGCTTGCGGGCTTTGAAATCGATGTCATGAAGGCCATCGACGAGCTTCTGCCCCAGTACAAATTTGAATTCCAGACTTTCGACTTCAAGAACATCCTTCTGGCTCTTTCAGCCGGGAAAATCGACATCGGAGCGCACATGTACGAGTCGAACCCGGAGCGGAGGAAGAATTATCTTTTCACCGAATACGGCTACAACGACTTCTCCAAGTACATCGTCGTCTTGAAGGAGAACACGGAGGTCCAGTCGCTCAAGGACTTGGTGGGGAAGACCGCGCAGGCTTCGACGGGCAGCGCGACCGGCGCAATCCTGCAGCACTGGAACGAAGACCACCCGAACGAGCAAATCAACGCCGTCCTGACGAGCGCGCTCACCAACGAGCAGGTCGTCGCGGCGATGAAGAACGGAACTTACGATGCCTTCTTCTCGAACATTCCGAGCTTCAACCAGATTCAAAAAGAGTACGGCGGAATCTTCAGGCTTGTAGAGGAGCCGATTTCGACTTCCGCGTCCTACTTCATCTTCAATCTGGACAACCCGCAGTTGAAGGCCGATGTCGATGTCGCGCTCAAGAAGCTGATTGATTCGGGCGAGCTTTCCCGCCTTGCAATCAAGGATTTGGGCTCGGACACTACGCAGAACATCAACAAATAGAAAAGCGTGCCTATGAGTGATTTGTTTTCTTGGCGGCGGCTTGTGCAGAATTTCCCGGTTCTGATTGTCAAGCTTCCGGTCACTTTCGAGATTGTCGCGGTCGCGTTCAGCCTGGGCTTCGTCCTCGCGCTTTTGATTGCGACCGCCAGAATCAAAAGGATTCCAGTCCTTGACCAGATTCTGACCGTGTTCATTTCATTCGAGCGCGGAACTCCGCTTCTGGTGCAGATGCTCGTCGTGTATTACGCGCTTCCGATTGTCCTGAAGGCTTTTTTCGGAATCGATTCGCGCAGGTGGGAGAAAATCATTTTCGTCGACCTCGCGCTGATTCTGAACCAGGGCGTTTTCTTGGGCGAGATTTTCAGGGGCGCGATTCTTTCGATTCCAAAAGGACAGAGGGAGGCCGCGATTGCGTGCGGTTTTTCTGAATTCGACGCCTTTGTGAAGGTCGTCCTTCCCCAGGCGGTGCGGATTGCGCTTCCCTCGACTGCGCTCACCCTGATTGGGCTTTTCCAGGAGACTTCGCTCGTCTTCATGATTGGAGTCATCGACATCATCGGGCGGGCGAATGCGCTTGGAGCGACGACAGGGCACAGCCTTGAAAGCTATCTGATTGTCGCGGCTGTTTTCCTTTTGATTAATTTCGCCCTCACGGCAATCACCACGAGAATCGACAGGAAATTCGCCTTCGGAGTGACTGCCGCGAGGACGGGGGCTGTATGAAATTCAGTTTTGAGTATCTTTGGAAATGCCTGCTTTCTGGTGTGGTCTTCGTTCCCGTCACCTTGAAGCTCGCTTTGATTCCGCTGTTCCTCGGGCTTGTCTTCGGCACATTGATTGCTCTTGCCCGCATTTTCAAGGTTCCGGTGGTCGAGAAAGTCTTCAAGGTCTTCGTGGCCGTCTATTCAGGCATTCCGCTGATGGTCACGCTTCTGGTTTTCCATCTGGTTTACCTGAGCTGCTTCAAGCCCGGACGGAACGGGACGATGATGCTCGCGTATTTCACGTTCACCTTGAGCAGGACGATTATCCTGAGCGAGACGATTCGGGGGGCGTTCTTGTCGATTCCCAAAGGACAGTACGAAGCCGCATACGCTTGCGGGCTTTCGACTTTCCAGACTGTCAAGAGAATCATAATTCCGCAGATGATTCCGGTCGCGCTTCCGAATCTGACGAACAACACTCTCGGTTCAATCAAGAACACGTCGATTGTGCTTGTCCTTGGAGTGGTCGATGTCCTGAACGGCTCCACGATTCCATGCGCCGACACCTACAGCTACGTGGAAGGGTATGTCGCTGCTGCCATCATCTACTGGGCGATAAACGCGGTCGTGGAATTCTTTCTTGTACGGCTTGAAAAATATCTTTCGAAGAAAAGGTAGGCGAAGATGATAAAAGTTGAGCATGTGAAAAAATCCTTCGGGCGTCTTGAGGTTCTGCACGACGTCTCCCTCACTGTGGAGGACGGAAATGTCGTGGTGATTTTGGGGCCGAGCGGAAGCGGAAAGACGACTCTGCTCCGTTCGATAAATTTTTTGGAGAGGGCGGACGGGGGCAGCCTTTCAATCGGCGGCGTTTCGGTGGACTTGCATTCCGCGAAGAAAAAGGAGGTGCTTTCTGTCAGAAGGAAGACTTCGATGGTTTTCCAGAACTACAACCTCTTCGCCAACAAGACCGCGCTTGAGAACATCGTCGAGGCTCTTGTGACGGGACACGGAGTTCCAAAGGCGCAGGCGGTCGAGCGGGCGAAAAAAGAGCTTGGGAAGGTCGGGCTTTCGGACAAGGAAGATTACTACCCGAGCCAGCTTTCAGGCGGCCAGCAGCAGCGTGTCGGAATCGCGCGTGCGGTCGCGCTGGACGCCGAGGTGATTCTGTTCGACGAGCCGACAAGCGCGCTCGACCCGGAACTCGTGGGGGAGACTCTTTCGCTCATCAAGCAGGTCGCGAGGGAAGGGCACACGATGATTGTCGTGACGCACGAGATGGGCTTCGCCGAGGAGGTCGCCGACAAGGTCGTATTCATGGACGGCGGCTATGTCGTGGAGGAGGGGAAGCCGGACGAAATCTTCTACCACCCAAAAGAAGAGAGGACGAAGCAGTTCCTGAAGCGGATACTGCCGCCGTCAGACTATACGATATGAAAACTACAAAAAGGAAGATTGTATGCAGAAACAGATTCAAGACACAATCCGCGACAAGCATCCGGGCTTCGCCGATGTCCAGGTGGGCGTGTCGGGGGAGCTTCGTGGGAAAGCGCAAGCGCACTGCCTGAAGAACGCGCACAGGACGTTCGAGCAGGGAATCCAGTGCGTGCAGGTGAACAGCATGAACGCACTCGTCTCGTTGCAGGACACCGTGATGATTATCCACTCTCCGCTCGGCTGCTCCGGCTGTGCCGCGTTCGGCGCGATTGACAGGCTCAACGTCTACAAGCACCACCGGGGACGGGACGACGCCCCGGACAGCCATGTGGTTTCCAGCGCGCTCGGCGAAAAGGAGGTCATCCTGGGCGGGGAGAAGCGACTGCAGGAGACGATTGAAAAGGCGGTCGCACGCTACAACCCGAAAATCGTCTTCATCCTCTCTTCGTGCGCATCTGCCATCATCGGAGACGACATCGACGCGGTGGCGGAGCGGATGGAGAGAAAGTACAGGATAATCGAAGGCAGGGACATTCTTCTCGCGCCGGTCCACTGCGAGGGCTTCAAAAGCCGGAACCACGCGACGGGCTACGACCTCGCCCTTGCGACTCTGCAGAACTATGTGATTCGTGAGGCGCGGCCGCCAAAGCAGAAGGGGCTAATCAATCTTTTTGCGACGCATTCTCTCAGCTGGGCGGACCAGCAGGAGATGAAGCGGATGCTCAAGGCGATTGGGCTTGAGGCGAACATCCTTCCGTACAACGCAAGCTACGAGGACATCATGAAAATCCCCGCGGCGGAGTACAATATCTCTGTCTGCCAGATTTTCGGAGACGAATACATCAAATTCCTGAAGGAAAAATACGGAATCCCCTACGCGGTCACGAACATGCCGATTGGAACTAGGAGCACGAACCGCTGGCTTCGGGCAATCGCGCACCTTGCCGGCAAGGAAAAGGAGGCCGAGGAATTCATCGCTTCTGAAAGTGCCGCCGTCGCTGACGAAATCGCGAGAATCAAAGAGAAGACGGATGGGCTCCGCGCCTGCCTCACGGCCGGAACTGGACGCGGATTCGCCGCCGCCACCTTGATTGGCGACTACGGGATGAAGCTCCTCTGCATGCACACTCCGTATTATGACGAGGCCTACATCGACGACTTCAAGCGGCTAGAAGAACTCCACGGCTCGGATTTCCTTGTGAACATCGCAGACATGCAGCCCTACGAGCAGGTGAACCTCCTCAAAAAATTCAAGCCGGATGTCTTCATCGGAATGTCGAACTGGGTTTCCCGTCTTGGAATCCCGTCTCTCCACATTCTCGACTCCAAGAGGCCGACTTTCGGCTACCGTGGAGTCTTGTACCTCGGACGGAAAATCGAGGACGCTCTCGACAACAACAACTTCAACAAGAATCTCTCCCGCTTCTCGAAGAACGCCTACCGCGAGGAATGGTACAAAAAAGACGCGTTCAGCTATCTGCAGATGCCAGAGGATTGAGGGAATCAAGAGGACAAGAAGGAATAGAAAATGGAAAAATGCATAGAAAGACCAAGAAATTTGTGCTCGCTCCACGGCGCGCTCGATGTCGTCGGGAACATCTACAGGGCGATTCCGATTCTCCACGCGAGTCCCGGCTGCTCCATGCAGGCCTCGAACCGCACGAACCTCTATTATCTTGGCGGCTACCACGGTCTTCCAAGCTCCAACGCCTACGAAAAGGAGGTCGTCTTCGGCGGAACCCAGCGGCTCTACGAGACAATCAAGGGCAGCCTCGAAATCATGGACGGAGACTATTACGCGGTTCTGACCGGCTGCTCGATGGGAATCAACGGAGACGATGTGGGAAGCGTCGTCGAGCGCTTTTCCGGTTCGGAATACCCGATTGCGAGCATAGACACCGCAGGCTTCCGCGGCGACACCTACACGGGCTACAACATGGCTCTCCTGGCGACAGTTAAGGCGCTCGCCAAAAAGACGGAGACAGACCCGCTTCTGGTGAACATCTACGGCCAGCCGCCAAGCTCCGACATCACCTTGCGCGGGGATTTCGAGGAAATCACGAGAATCCTTGCAAGAATCGGCGTGAAGGCGAACACTTTCTTCATCAGAAGGGATGGAATCGAGCAGCTCAAAAATTCTGGAAACGCCGCCCTCAACATAAATCTTTCCCCCTGGCTCGCGAAGAACGTGGACGCGTACTACAAGCACGAATTCGGAATCGAGACGCTCAATCTCAACGGCTGGCCAATCGGTCCAAAGGACACGGCTGATTTCTTGAGGACAATCGGTGAAAGGCTCGGAATCGAAAAGGAAATCGTGGAGAAAGCCGCGCACGAGGAGGAGCTTTACGTCTGGGAGTATCTGGACTCGCTTTTCGGCAATTTCGAGCGGCACCGCTTCATTTTGGTCGGGGAGAGCGCGAAGGCTTTGGGAATCGCCCGCTTCCTTGTCAATTCTCACGGCCACATTCCGCTCGCCGTTGTGCTGACGGATTCTGTGTACGAAAAAGACCGGCAGAAAATCCGCGACGAAATCAATAATCTCGACTGCCCTAGAAAGGCCGACGTCTATTTTGAGAACGACGTCTACGAAATCGAGCAGATTGCGAAGAAATACGAGGGGCGGGCGACGCTCTTCATGGGAAGCTCCTACGAAAAGAAAATCGCCCAGAAACTGAACGCATTCTTCGCAATCACGTCAAATCCCTGCCTCGACAAGGAGATTCTGAACCGCTCGCACGTCGGCACCCACGGCTGCATCTCCCTTGTGGAAGATTTGTACAACCACTTCTAGTGGCAGGCTTCGACTCGGATGCAAAAGTCAAGAATCCTCGACATGACTGAGGGAGCCATTCTCCCCCAGATTGCCGCTTTTGCCCTTCCTCTCTTCGCCGGAAACATGTTCCAGCAGCTCTACAACACGATGGACTGTTTCGTGGTGGGGAAATTCCTGGGGAAGGACGCACTTGCGGCCATCGGGGCTTCCTCCCAGTTCGTCTTCACCGTAATCGGCTTCTTCGCGGGATTTTCCACTGGAGCGCAGATTGTGATTTCCCAGGCTTTCGGCGCGAAAAACATCGGCCGTATGCAGGATGCGATTCACACGGCGATTCTCAGCTCGTTCTTCATCAGCCTGATTATGACGGTGGCGGGAATTGCCCTGTCTCCTCTTGTGCTGCGTTTGATTTCCGTCCCGGAAAGCGTTTTCGAGCAGGCTGATTCTTACCTCAAGATTTACTTTGCAGGAATCGGCTTCCTGATTCTCTACAACATCGGCTCCGGAATCCTCCGCGCATTGGGAGACTCGCGGAGGCCGCTCTACTTCCTCGTGTTCTCTTCGCTCGTGAACATCGCCCTTGATTTTCTTTTCGTCCTGGCCTTCAAATGGGGGATAAGGGGAGCTGCATGGGCCACTGTGATTTCCGAGGGGCTTTCGATTATTCCTGTTTTCTTCGTCCTGATGAAAAGCGACGATGTTTTTAAAGTCCAAATCAGGAGGCTCCGAATCGACTTCCAGATTTTGAAGGAAATACTTCGAATCGGGCTTCCAGGAGCAATCTCCTCTTCAATCACGGCATTCTCCAACACTTTCATCCAGAAGTATGTGAACGCCTTCACTTCTTCCTGCGCGGCGGGCTGGGCGGTGTTCGTCCGGCTGGACCAGCTCATGCAGGCTGTGATGCAGAGCATTGCGTTTGCGGCGATGACTTTTGCGGGACAGAATTTCGGAGCCGGCAGAATCGTGCGGATAAGGGAGGGAATCAAATCGGCCCTCTCAGTGAAGATTGCGCTAGTGGCTTTCTTCGCGCTTGTTCTTTTCATCTTTGCAGAATTTTTGACTTCGATTTTCATAGACGATGCCGAATCCATCCGCTATGGTGCGGTTTTCATCAGATGCACGGCTCCCTTCTACATCCTCTGCGCCGTGTGCATGTTTTTTGCCCAGGTTCTTCGGGGGCTTGGAATTTCACTGGCTCCCACGGTCATAACCTTCGCGGGCTTCGTTCTCCTTCGGCAGGCTTTCCTTTTTGTGGCGACCCGCCTCACCCCAAGCTTCTATGTGGTTTCAATCGCATATCCCGTGGTTTGGGTTTTCACTTCCATCGCCATGATATGCTGTTATAGATTTCACTCGAATAATTTGAAGGAGGAGCGGACATGACAAAAATCAGACACGCGAGTCTAAATGACCTTGAAAAACTGAGCGAGGTTGAATCCCTCTGCTTTCCACCAGCTGAGGCTGCAGGCCGGCAATCAATTGAAAGACGGCTTAAAGTCTTTCCAAATCACTTCTGGCTCCTGTTTGAATGTGACGAGACTGGGAATGAAAAGGAACTGATTTCCTTCATCAACGGCCTTGTCACAAGCCGGAAAGATTTGACGGACGAAATGTACGACAATCCTTTGCTCCACGAAGAAAAGGGCGACTGGCAGATGATTTTTGGCGTGGACACAAATCCTGCCTTCCAGCACAGGGGCTTTGCTTCCAAAGTAATGGAGCAGGTCATTTCTGACGCAAAAGACCAGGGCAGGAAAGGAATCGTGCTTACCTGTAAGGAAAAACTCCGCACATTCTACGAGAAATTCGGCTTTGTAAGCGAGGGCGTCTCGGATTCCACCCACGGCGGCGTGGTCTGGCTCCAGCTGAGGCTTGCATTCTCCTGACCAATAAATTTTTCTGCTAGCTCCTATTAAAAAAATTTATACATATTAAAAAGCTATCACTTCTATAAAAAAATTATATTTCACACAATTCCTTAAGTCGTGTATACATATTCTGTCGCCGGGTTGCTGGCGGAAATCAAAACCAGAAACTGTACAGGAGGAATTGTGTATGTTTTTTTTCAGTTGTAAAAAAGAATCTTCAAGACTGCAGAAGGTTCGTTCTCTCATGAATGTTTTGAAAGAAGAGCTGTGCGGCGCGATTGAAATCATGGCGCGCTATTCTTCATGTCCGCATCCGATGGTTCTGCCGGGAGTCAACGGCATATTCTTGGGGACAGTTCCAATGGTGTATTAGCAAGACTTGGACTGTCGTTGTAGAAGAAGTTCACATCTAAAAAATTTTGGGTTGCCCGGATTAACCCCCTATGAAAGAGCAGAGTCTTCCGTGGATTTTGTGCGTCGGGCAGCCCTTTTTTTGTCTTCCGAGCCTTTTTCGGCTATTCAAAAATTCTATACCTTCGATAAAAAATTTGTATTAGGCATGATTTTTGAAATCCTATATAACCTACTACATCGCTAGGTAAATACCGGCGGGGAGGTACAAAAATGGAAAAAAACAAAAAATCATCCACAACTAAGAAAATTTCTATTGCGAAAATCGGCTTGCTCTTGCTTTTCTGCGTCTTTCTTTCATGCAACAAGAAGGGCGCGGGAAAAGCCGAGTACAAACTCGTCCAGGGAAAGCAGACTACGAGCACTTTCATCAGCCCGCTCGTGCAGATTGCGGACGAGAAGGGCTTCTTCAGCGAATACAGCCTTGATGTCGAAACCCAGCTCGTCGACCGCTCAGGCTCCTTCGAGGCGGTGAGCGCGGGAAAACTCGATTTTCTGACTTTCGAGCTTGTGCCGCACTTGAGCTACGGAGCGCAGGGGGCGGACGAAATCCTGTTCGGGGGTACGCTCACCGGTGGAATGGCCGTGATGGCGAACAAGAATGTCGCCGAGGAAGTGAAGGACGTCCGCAACTGGAAGGGGAAGACAATCGGCGTGAAACTGCTTTCGACATCGGAGCTGGTTTCAAAGTACGTTCTCCGCGAGGAATACGGATTCAAAATCGACGACGAGGTGAAGTACAAATTCTACAACGAGAACGAGCCGCTGATTGCTGCGGTCTCGAAGGGCTCTGTCGACATCGCGTTCGTGAGCTCGTCTTTTGTCGACAGCGCGGTTTCCCAGGGCGTCGTCTATCTTTTCCCCGAAGTCGATTTGCAGAAGGATTATGTCTGCTGCCGCCAGGTCGCGAACGGAAGCTGCTTCAACAGCAACAAGGAGGCTTTCAAGCGGCTTTTGAAGGGCGAGATTCGTGCGTACAAAATCTACAAGGAAAACGAGAAGGAGGCTGTCGATTCGATTGTCCGCGCGACGCATCAGGACGAGGATTTTGTGAGGCGGACGTACTACAGCCCGGAGACAAGCCAGGGCGCAATCTACAATCCCGACCCGAATTTCAACGGCGTTCTTGGCGACTATCAGATTCTGCTCGACTGGAATTACGTCCCCCGCGGAGTGGAGCTTTCTGACTTCTACAACATCTCCGTCTATGCGGACGCTTTGAGCGAGGTCATCGCGGAATTCCCGAACGAGCAGTTCTACAAGGACATGTGGGCCTACTTCCTTGAGAACAACGACAAGCACCCGGAGTTCAACTACAAAAAACTGTAAAAACGGAGCCACCATGATTTCAATAAAGACACCAAAAACATACATGAACGAAGCCGGAATCGTTTCGCGCGCCGGCGAATACATTTCAAAAATCGGGAAGAATCCGCTGATAATCGCGGGCGAGAAGGCGAAAAAGGCCGTCGGCGATGAATTTTTCGCTTCGCTCGAAAAAAGCGGAGTCTCCGCGAAAAATGTCGGGGGTTTTTCGGGCTATCCCTCCCAGCGGCAGTTCGATTCATACGCGGAGAAGGCTAGAGCCTTGAATGCCGACGTGCTAATCGGAATCGGCGGCGGAAGGGTCTTGGACACGGCCAAGGCGACAGCTGACATTCTAGGCCTCCCGGTCGTTGCCGTTCCGACCGTGGCCGCGACCTGCGCCGCATGGGCCGCCATCTCCATCCAGTACGACGACGAGGGCGGCTTCGTCAAAGTGAGGCAGAACAAAGACTCTGCCCGGCTCGTGCTCGCCGACCCGAAAGTGATTTTTTCGGCTCCCGAACGCTACTTGTTTTCAGGCGTCGTGGACACGTTCGCGAAATTCTACGAGATTCGCCCGACTGTTGAATTTTTCCCGGAGGACGTTCCTTCCGCAATCGCGCTGAATGCTTCGGAAATCGCTTTTGAGAATCTGGAGCGCGACACCTTCAAGGCGGTTTTTGACTCGAAGAATGGCGTCTACGGCGAAGCGGCTAAGAATGTTGTCGACGCGGTTGTCTACCTGGCCGGTTTCGCCGGAAGTTTCAAAGGCGAGCACGGGCACTACAGTTTCGCGCATCCGTTCTACCACACTTCAACGCGGCTCCATCACACAAATGTCAAACTCCATGGAGAGAAAGTCGCGTTCGGAATTGTGACGCAGCTCGTTCTTGAGGGAAAGTCGGATTCGGAAGTCCTGGAGGCGATAAAAATCTTCTCCCGCTACGGAAACGCTCATGTTCTTGAGGATTTCGCCCTCACTTCTGAAAAAGACTTGGACTTCATTTCCGAGCAGGTTCCAGAAATCTTCGACTATGTGCCGTACAAGGAAAAATCTGCGATAAAGGGCGCTCTGCTCAAGGCGGATTCTCTCACCAAAAAATTCAGGGGGCAGAAATGAGCGTGAAAGCACGAAAAAGCATAGAGTCGCTTCCGCCTTACCGCGCCGCCCGGAGCGTCGACACGCTGAAGAGGGAATACGGCCTGAAAGAAATCACAAAGCTTGCCGCGAACGAAAACACGCTCGGTTTTTCGGAGAACGTCTGGGAGGCTTTGAGAAAAATCAGCTCGCAATACCCGGACGGAAGCTCGTACAACCTGCGCGCTAAGCTTGCGGAGAAATTCGGTCTTGAGCCTGAGAATATTGTCGTTGGAAACGGCTCGTTCGAGCTTTTGTACCTTGCGGGAATCGCGTACTTGAACGCCGGCGACGAAGCGATTGCCGCTCTGCCGAGCTTCGGCTGGTACAAGACCGTGACCGAAATCCTTGGCGCGAAATTCATCGGCGTTCCCGTGGAGAATTTCCGCATCGACTTGGAAAAAATCGCGTCGAGCGTGGGCGAGAGGACGAAAATCGTCTGGCTCTGCAATCCGAACAACCCGACCGGCACGATTTTCACTCAAGAAGAGCTGGAAAATTTCCTCCAGAAAATTCCCGACAGCATCCTTGTGGTTCTTGACGAAGCCTACATCGATTTTGTGGAGGAGGATAACTTCCCGGATTCGATTTCGCTTTTGAAAAAGCACGACAATATCCTGATTCTGCGCACGTTCTCGAAGGCGGAGGGGCTTGCGGGCTTCCGTGTGGGCTATGCGATTTCGAATCAGGAAATCACCGCCGCGCTGAACAAAGTCCGGATTCCGCTGAACGTGAGCGCGCCCGCCCAGTTCGCCGCTCTCGCGTCCCTCAAAGATGAGAATTTCAAAAATCGCACTCTGGAGAATGCCCACCAGCAGAAGAAGCTCTTCTACAAGGCCTTTGGGGAGCTTGGCTTTTCCTACGTCGTCTCGAACACGAATTTCATCTTCTTTGATGTCGGGCGCGAATCCGATTCTGTCGTCGAAGCGTTTTTGAAGGAGGGGATTTTAATCAGAGGCGGTTCGGAATACGGCTTTCCGACGATGATTCGCCTGACAATCGGGACTTCGAAGGAGAACGAGCGCGTCATAGAAATTTTCAAAAAACTTTTTGGAGGCGAGAATGGCTGAGTCACTGAACGAGAAAAAAAACGAATCCGTGATAGAAATCGAGAACCTTTCACTGACCTACGAGAACGAGGAAGCGTCCTACACGGCTCTTGAGGACATCAACCTTTCGGTGCGCCGCGGTGAATTCATCTGCATCGTCGGTTCCTCAGGCTGCGGAAAGAGCACTCTCCTGTCCGTCCTTGAGGGGCTTCAGGAAGCGACAGGCGGAAGCGTGAAAATCAACGGAAAGCGGATTCACGGAGCCGGAGTGGAGAGGGCGGTCGTCTTCCAGAATTATTCGCTCTTTCCGTGGATGACCGCCGCCGAGAACGTTTCGTTCGCGGTGTACGAGACCGAGAAGAAGCGGGGGAAGAAGATTTCGAAGAAGGAGGCTTTCGAGACCGCGCTTTCGTTCCTTCGTAAAGTCGACCTGACAGGTTTCGAGAACAAACTGCCAGGGGAACTTTCAGGCGGAATGCAGCAGCGTGTGGCCATCGCCCGCGCTATGGCGTGCGACCCGGAAATCCTCCTGATGGACGAACCGTTTGGGGCGTTGGACGCGAAGATAAGGGAGAATCTGCAGACGCTCTTGCTGAAGATGTGGCGCGAGGACGAAAAGAAGAAGACAGTCGTTTTTGTGACGCATGATTTGAACGAGGCCGCAATCCTTGCCGACAGAATCGTCTTCATGATTCCGAAGCGCATATACGCTGTAATCGACGACGACCTTCCCCGTCCGAGAAACTATTCTTCGATACAGGAGAGCGCGGAGTACAAGGCGCTGTACCAGAAGCTCGTGAAATACTTCTACAATGAGTCTTCCCACATAGTCGAAAGCGGAGGTGAAAATCTATGAGAAATTTTTTGTCGAAATATGTGCTCAACATTGCGAATTTGTTCTTCCTGCTGACCCTGCTGTGCTTCCTGCTTCCGAGCAAGTACGCGACCGAAATGAGAATCGGATTGAAAAGCCCGCTCGTGTTCGGAATAGTTCTCGTGCTGGTGGAGCTCCGCTTTCTTTTCAGCCTGCGGAGCAAATCGAAAGCCCAGGCCGCTAAAGACATCACTCTCTTCGTCTTCGTCGTAGCCTTCATTTGGGAGCTTCTGGTCTCAAGGCTCAATCTCTTTCCGTATGTGTTTGTGCCGGCTCTTGAAAACGTCTTCTACGTGTTCGTGCAGGATTACGCGCTTATCGTCACAGGTTTCTTCAGCTCGATGTACCTTCTCTTGGTGGGAATGACGACTTCCATCGTGATTGCGGTGATTTTGGGAACGCTCGTTGGCTGGAATCCTAGGCTCACAAAGGCGATTTATCCAATCGCTAAGGCTGTCTCGACAGTTCCGCCTCTGATTTACACGCCTTATGTCGTCCTCATAATGCCGACTTTCAGAATGGCTTCGATTTTCGTAATCTTCCTGACGAATTTCTGGAGCACCTTCATGGGCGCGATAAACAACACGGCTTTCGTTGAAAAAAGAATCATAAATTCAGCGAGGGTCTTGAATCTTTCAACACTTGTGATTCTGTTCAAAATCATCATTCCGTTCAACCTGCCGAGAATCATCAACGGTCTTCCAATCCACCTCGCTTCCGCGTTGATGACTTTGACTGCCGCTGAAATGCTAGGCGCGGATTCGGGCATGGGCTTCTACGTCCGAATGTCGCTCAACTTCGCCAACTACACGAAGGCAATCAGCGGAATCTTCTTCATCGGCCTTGTCGTGACGGCCTTGAACGCCGTCATCAACTTCGCAAAAAAGCGGTTGATAAAGTGGAGCTATTGAAAAGAAACGGTCAACGCTGTTTCCTGGCCCTGGAAAAAACTCCAGGGCGTTTGCCTGTGGCCCTGCCTCCGTTGCGCAGGATTCTGAAAACTTTTCCGCGTTTTTTGTTCATGAAGAGGCCTCTGCGTTTGGGCATTGGAGGCGCCGAGGAAGAAATGAGAATAAAATGGCAACTAGAAAAATATCTGGAAAAATAGTGCAAATAATGTGCTAAAATATTCTCATCCAATTTCTTGCTCCAGAGTATTGCAAAAATGAAAGAGAACAAAAAAACAAAAACGTCGAAACTTTTCCTGAACATGTTTTTCCCGCTCATTACGATTGTGTTGGTGAGCGGCGGCTTGCTTGCCTTCGTGTCGAACAACGTAATCAAGAGGTATGTCCAGACGAGCGCGTTCGTCTCGATTGAGAGGCTCAATTCCAATATCACCGCGTTTTTCACGCCAGTTGAGCTGACGATTTCGAACTTCGCGAGGACTGCGGAGAAAAACTACGATGAGGATGTTCTCCGCACGACGCTCTACTCGCTCGCTGACGGAATCGATTTCTCCAACGGACTTTACTACGGCAGCCGGAAAAGCCGGTTCGACGGCGGAATGTACCTGGACAGCACCGGTTGGGAGCCTCCGGCGGAATGGGAACCCGCGAACCGGCCGTGGTTCCAGGGGGCTGACATGGAGAACGGAAAGATTCATTTTGAAGAGCCGTACATCGACGACCAGACAAAGAATCTTTGCGTGACCATCGCGAAAGGCGTGATGGAAAATGATGGAAAGGTAATCGGAGTCGTCGCGGTAGATTTGATGATGGACGAAATCGACCGAATGGTCCGCGACATAAGCGTGTCCGAGCACGGCTCCTTGTATGTGCTTTCTGCCGACGGAAAGTATCTGACGAACGACGACCCCGAGAAAATCACGGTGGCGGATTATTTTTCGGAGTCGGCGATAAAGGAGGAGGCGTCCGCGTTCCTCGACGGAGAGCTGAAGGCGGTCATCAAAAAAGGAATGTACTATGCGGCCGGCAGAATCGGGGACACACCGTGGTTCATCATGGCGGAGGGGCCTGTTTCTGATTTCAGCAGCGAATTCACAAGGATAATCACTTGTTTTGAGATTCTCATCATATTCCTCAGCATATTCTTCGCATTCTTCAATCTCAAGGTGGTGAAGAATCTGCGGGCGGGAGACAGGAGTTTGGGGCGGAAGATTTTCACGGAATCGCAGAACCTTGTCCTCGCGTCCAAGGAGAACGCCTCGACCGCGCAGAGCCAAAGCTCGTCGATAAAGGAAATTGTCGCCACGATGGAGGACAACAACGCTATGAGCGAGAACATCGCCACGAAAATCAAGGACGTGGCGAGCGTCGCGAACGCAACGAACGACAACGTGGCGAACGGAGTCTGCTATCTTGAGGTGAACGTCAACCAGCTACAGGAAATCGCGGAGGCGAACACGAACACAATCGAGAGCATCAAGGAGCTTGGGGGCAAAATCGAAAACATCTGGGACATCGTCACAATCATCAATGCCGTCGCGGACCAGGCTAAAATCATCGCGTTCAACGCTGAGCTTGAGGCTTCGAGCGCGGGCAAGGAGGGGAAGAATTTCCACATCGTCGCCACGGAAATACGCAGGCTTGCCGACAGCATCATCGACGGGACGAAGGAAATCAAGGAAAGCATCTCCGAGATTCAGAACAGCTCCGACAATTTGATTCTCATGAGCGAAAGCGGCACGGAAAAAATCAAGGTCGGCGTGGAGAACGCCAAGAGCCTTGAGAACAGCTTCATCAGCATCAAGAACGCTTCCGAAATCACGGCCTCCAGTGCGACCGACATCACCACAATCATCCAGCAGCAGGCTGTCGCGAGCGAACGGATTCTCGACATGCTCAGGCAGATTTCCCGAAGCATAGACGGTTTCGAGAGCATGACAGGCGACGTTTCTTCCGCGTCGGAGAAACTGAAGGAAATCGCGGCCTTGCTGAACTGAATCGAGTTCGCTCGGATTCTTGCGGTGGAGCCGCCGCCTTGAAGTTTGATTTGACACCGTAGCGAACCGGATTCATAATGAACTGAATTCGGCGGAAATGGCAGATGTGGCCGCTTTCGCCGATGAGGATAAAATTCTAGGTCGAATGTCGAGTTTATGCATACCGTAGTTGCAGAAACAAGCTCCCAGCGGGAACCCGCCAACAAAAACGGCAGTACCGCTCTGCGGTGGCTGAGTGTTTTTGTTGACGGAACCCCGCTTCCGCTCGTTTCTGCCATTGCACTGTGAAAACTCGACATTCGACCTTCTAAATTCTCATGGAGGAATCATGAAAAAAATTCTTGTTGCAGCATTTGCGTTCGCATGTTCTCTTGCCGGACTTTTTTCCCAGGAGAAGATTTTCCTGTGGCCGGGAGATACTGCCCCAGGCTCGAAAAATGTGAAGGTGGAACACGAGATTGTCGAGCGGAGCAAAGTCGAGGGAGTGCACAACAGGGCTGAAATGGGAATAACGCAGCCTTACATGACGATGTACAAGGCTTCCAATCCGAATGGAGCCGCCATCATCATCGCGCCGGGAGGAGCCTACCAGCGCGTCGTGTACGATGTTGAGGGCGGTGACAGGGCCAAGCTTTATTGCGACAACGGCTACACCGTTTTCGTCTTGAACTACAGGCTTCCGGGTGACGGACATGACGAAGGTTCGTACGCTCCTTTGGCCGATGCACAGCGCGCTATCAGAATCGTGAGGGGCAACGCCGAAAAATATGGAATAGACCCTGCAAAAATCGGTGTCATGGGCTCTTCCGCTGGTGGACACCTGGCATCGTGCCTCGGAACCATGTATGACGAAAAAATCGGCTCTAAAGTCGACGCTTTGGACGATGTGAGCGCGCGGCCGGATTTCATGATGCTTTGCTATCCCGTCATAACAATGCAGGACGGAATATGCCACGAAGGCTCAAGAAAGGTTCTCATTGGAGAGAAGCCGAAAAAGAAGTTGAAGAACGCGTTCTCCACCGATCTCCTCGTGAACGAGAAGACTCCTCTGACGTTCATAGCCCTTTCCCAGAACGACGGGTCTGTAAAACCGTTCTACAACGGTGTCGCCTTCGCAAAAAAGTTGAGCGAGAAGGGAGTTCCGTACGAGCTTCACATTTTCCAGGATGGAAAGCACGGATTCAAGACCGATGATTCAAAAGCCACCTGCAACGATTGGCAGAAGCTTTCGCTCGATTGGCTGAACGCTTATGTGAACAAATAGGTCGAATGTCGAGTTTATGCATACCGTAGTTGCAGAAACAAGCTCCCAGCGGGAACCCGTCCATCAAAACGGCAGTACCGCTTCGCGGTGGCTGAGTGTTTTGATGGACGG
>FLNX01003060.1_pt1 | contig 28669 bp, 28 predicted proteins | sample 1140341 | NCBI WGS metagenome assembly FLNX01 (sample SAMEA3878208, study PRJEB12797) | bioreactor metagenome | biome: Moose rumen | place: Sweden | collected 2011-10 | reverse complement strand
CATCTCGCCCAGCCATATCGCGCCCGTGTTGTTCGTCGTTATCGTGGTCCTGTCGATTGAGATGCAGGATTTTTCAAGGCCTGTGGCTTCCGCCGCTGATTTTTGCAGGTTCGCCGTCCAGTGGCAGGGCGTGTGGAGCAGTATCTTTCCGTCCACGGGGACAGCCAGCGCTCCGTTCGTCTCCTTCATGGATGTCGCCCTCATTCCGTTCTTCCACGAGTGGTCTACGACGAATTCCGCGCTCCCGAAAACTGATTCGTCGAAGCCTGCGCTTTCTTCCGAAAGATTTTCGACTTCGATTCTGTTTGCCGTTTCTGATTCAGACTCTGGCGCATCTTCTATTTCGACTTCGATTCCGCCCTCACAGATGATTTTTTTGAGTAGGCTCTCGTCCTCTCCGAGCAGAATGGCGACCGGCTCGCCTTCATATTTCACTTTTCCGGCGCAGAGGATTTCGGTCTCTGTCTGGAGCATGGTCGCCGTCTTCTTTCCGGGAATGTCGTTCGCGGTGAGAATGCGGCATTTTTCCCTCTGTTCCACAGGGACGCTCTCCGAAAAAACGACCGAGACGAGCCTTCCGCTTCCCTTCGGACTCCGCACCAAAAGGGCGAACAGTTCGTTGTCGATTTTGGAGTCCGTGTTCGACTTCGTGAAGTCGGTGAAGAACGCTTTAGTCACCCGCAGGTCTTTTTCGATGTTCGAAACGATGTCTTTTGTTGAATCAGGCATGGTGCTTCTTTCCGGTCTCCTTGACTTTCTCTATGACGAAATCGCTTTCCTCCTCCGTCATGTAGGGGTAGAGAGGAATCGTTATCGTGTTCTGGTAGTGCTTCTCCGCGTTCGGGAAATTCTCCGCCGTGAAGTCAGGGTAGAGCGCCTTCCAGTATGTGAAGTGGAAAATCGCGATGAAGTGCATTGAGATTCCGAGTCCGGCCTCCTGCAACTCCTTCGCGAACGTGTTCCTGTCGCAGTCGAGCTTCTCTGGCTTTATCTGGAGAAGATAGAGGTGCCATGCGTTGCCCTCTCCGTCGGGCGGAAGAGTGAGGAAGTCGCAGTCCTTGAACGCCTCGTTGTATTTCTTCACGACTTCGATTCTTGATTTCCTGAAGTCGTCCGCCTTCTTCAATTGCTCCCTGCCAATCGCGCTCAAAACGTCGGGCAGGTTCGACTTGAAGCCCGGAGCGATTATGTCGTACTCCCACGAAGCCTTGTCGCTCGTGTAGCGGTCCCATGCGTCCCTGTCCATGCCGTGCAGGCGCATCTTCGTCATCCGCGACGCGAGCGCGTCGTCGTTTGTCGTCACCATGCCGCCTTCTCCGGTGGTCATGGTCTTCGTGGCGTAGAACGAGAAGACTCCGATGTCGCCGAGCGTGCCCGCGAATCCGGCCGCCGTTTTTGACGGGAACGAGTGCGCCGCGTCCTCTATGACGAAAATCCTGTTCTCTTTTGTGGAATATTTTTTCGCAAGCTCGTTGATTCTCTTCATGTCACAGAGGTTGCCGGCGACATGGACCGGCACAATCGCCACGATTTTGTGTTCGGTGTCCTTCTTCAAAATCTCTTCGATTGAATCAGGCGAAATCGAGTACGAGTCCTTTTCTGTGTCGGCGAAAAAGACGTCGCCTCCCAAGTGAATGGCGGACGCTGCCGTTGAGACGAAAGTGTAGGGTGTCGTGATGACGGCCTTTCCTGCCTTGACTCCGCACGCTTCCATGGCGAGAATCATTCCGCTCGTGTTCGAGTTCACTGCGAGGGCGTGTTTGCTTCCGACATATTCCGCGAATTCCTTTTCGAATTCGTGGGTGACTTTTCCGGTGGTGAGCCAGCCAGACGACATCACTTCCAAAACGGCGTTCTTCTCTTCGTCACCGATGCTCGGCTTGAAAAAAGGTACTTTCATTTTTTTCTTCTCCATTGAATCAAAAATTGTTCCGTTCCTGAACGTTCAGAGCGTTATCTTCTCGCTTGAACTCGCTATTCTCTTCGCCTGCGTCTTGTCCTTCGTAAGCTCGTAGAATTCGTCGAGGCTTGGAACCGCTTTCCTCAGAATCGAAATCAATTTCTCCTTGTCGCGGAATTCTTCTTTCTTTTTTGAATCGAAGAAGCAGATTGGTTCGAGCTTTTCGAGGAGGGCGTTCAATTCCCCGTCGTCCATCTCCAGGTTCTTGAGGATGAGGATTTTCTCGTACTCGGTCTTCTGCGGATTCTCTTCGTCGAGCCAAAGCGGTTCGTAGTTTCTTTCTCCTTCTCTGGCTCCGATTATCTTTATCTCGATGTCCTTGCCCGGTTCCAGCCCTGAGAATTTGATTATCTGCTCGGCCATGTCGTAAATCTTTATAGGCTCCCCCATGTCCAGAAGGTAGGAGCGGCCGTTCTCTCCGACTCCGCCTGTCTCAAGCACAAGCGAGCAGGCTTCGGGAATCGTCATGAAGAACCTTTCCATCTCCTTGTCGGTGACGGTGACTGGCCCCCCGTTCTTTATCTGGCTTTGAAAGAGCGGGAGAATCGAGCCTCTTGAACCGAGGACGTTTCCGAACCTTACGAACATGAAAGCCTGGTTCTTCTTCGTGTCGGCCTTTTTGGCGAACTGGAGGACGAGTTTCTCGCATAGCATCTTGGAGACGCCGTAGATTGAGACCGGGGAAACCGCCTTGTCCGTGGAGATGAGCACGAACTTGGACACGCCGAATTCGACCGAGGACTCCAAAAGGTTCCTTGTTCCGAAAACGTTGTTCTCGATGACGGCGACCGGGTTCTCCTCCATCATTGGAACGTGCTTGTACGCCGCGCAGTGGAAAATCACGTCGACCCGGGTTTTTTCGACGATGTAGCGGACGTACTCCCTGTCCTTCATGTCTCCGATTATCGGGACGACTGTCGCCTTTTCCCCGACGCCCTCGTTCTGCAGCACGATGAGTTCCCTGTAGATTTGCACGATTGAATTTTCTCCGTGCCCGAAAAGGTAGAGCCTCTCCGCGCCTCCGCTCAAGAGCTGCCTGGCGAGCTCCGAGCCTATCGAGCCGCCCGCGCCGGTTATCATGACGCGCTTGCCCCTGAGGTACTGGAGGCTTTCGTGGAGGGGGATTATGATTGGAGTGCGACCGAGAATGTCCAGCGGATCGATTTCCCTCGTCTGCACGAAATGCGCCTTTCCGTCCACGATTTGGCTCACGCTAGGAAGAATCCTGATGTGGGCGAATCCGCCTTTCTTCAAGTTCTCGTATATTTCCCTGATTTTCTCCGTCTGCGCGCTCGGTATGGCGATTATGGCTTCGTCGAGCGGCCCGCACTTTATGACGGGGGCTATGGAGGCTATGGGGCCCAGGACGGGGATGCCCTCTATTTTTGTGCCTATCAAATCCTTGTCGTCGTCTAGGAAAGCGGCGACCCTTCCGAATATCTTCTTTCTCAAAATGTCCTGCGCAATCATCTGTCCCGCAAAACCCGCTCCGATGATGTACAAGCTAGATTCACTTTTTTGCAACATATCCTTTGATTCTATCGCAACGGCGTTGTTTTTGAAATTGCAAAACAGACATTGAGGGGGTGCTTCAGGAAAAAATGGAGCCCGCGGAATTTTGCAGCGATTTAATACCAAAAGAAATCCACAGGCTGGGCTTGTTTTTTTCTCCGCCCGGCTCACCTCCGCGCCTTTTCGCGCCGACTTGAGCAGTTGCGCGGTGTTCCAGTTCTTGCGGGGCTTCCGGCCTACGAAGAAAAAGGCTGCCAGACATATTTCAACCGGAAAGACCACCTTTGGACTCTCTTTCAATACGAAAACGGCGATTTCAAGATTCCAGATTCAGCCGACAAAGAAATGATTTATGGCGGCTGCAACTGTGGAAACTGCCACTTCCCCCCAGAGGGAACCAGCATTCAAGAACCATGCCGTGCTCCGCGATTTTCTTCCGCATGTCGAGGCCCTGGTGTAGATGTTCATCAAGTGGGCGCGTCTTCCTGTGGGGTGGTCAAAGGTTTGCATGACCGTGATGTAGCTGATTGAAGCACATCCGGCGATTTTTTCGCCATCCATGGCAAAGACCGTGGTCTGCTCTCCGTGCAAAAAATATTCCCGGGAATGGGCCACAAGGTCGGAATCAAAGGCTGCATCTGGTGCAAGTCCGTTTACTTCCCTAAGCATTTCAAGGCGGATTTCCATCAGCTCTTCAATATTCTCTGCACTTGTTTTCTTTATCTGCATTTTTATTCTCCCTGTGGAACGGCCTCGTTCAGGCTTTTGTTCCTGTAGTTTAAGTTTGTCCTGAGGCTGTAGCCCTGCTTTTCCCAGAAAGCGTTGGTCTTGTCGTTATCCTTAAACACAAGTCCGAAGATTTTATTGATTCCCTCTTTTTTAAGGGCTTCTTCTGCTTTTGAAACGAGAGTGGCCGCAATCCCTTTCCGCTGAAAATCAGGATGGACGCAAAGATGATGGATGATTCCCCGCCTGCCGTCATGACCTGTAAGAATCGCTCCGACAATTTTTCCGTCAGACAGAGCCGCAAAGCATGTGGAAGGATTGCGCTTTATGTAACGGCTGATTCCTTCCCGGCTGTCGTCCACCGGATTCAAGGCTCGCTTGGTTTGCTCAACCTGATTCCACAGGGCGTAGAGTTCGTCGTAGTCCGCCGCCGTCACGATTTTGTAAGTAAGCTTGTTTTCCATAATTACTTTCCCCTTGTCTTGAAAATTTTTTTGTTCAGCGTAAGATAGGGAACTCCTGCGGCTCCTGTTTTTGAAGTGGCCTTCGCGCCGGATTCAGCTTTTTTTGCCGAGGCACAGGCGGTAAGCGAAAGTGAAAGTGAAAGCGCGACTGCCGCAAGCGCAAATATCGTCTTTTTCATAGAATCCTCCTACTGCTCCCTGTGTACAAAAATCTGGTCGCGTGCGGTAATCCACCATCTGCCGTCGATTTTCTCGTATGTGTCTTCGTACTTGAACTTTCTTGCGGTCAGTCTAGCATGGACTCGCGCAAACTCAATGTGCAGATTTCGATGATGTGCGGGATAAGCGACAGAGCTTGGAAAAGTGCCTAGAAAATGATATATAGACGAATTTTTATATGTCAAAATTTTTAACAAAAGTAAGACTTTTATACAAATAATTGATTGAATGTAAAAAAAAATGACACATCATTTAATTTGGCTTATACTTTGAGGAGATAAGGAGGTCTCGATGAATCAAGATTTAATTGCAAAAAATATTGAGCAGTTGCGTATAAAGAACGGAATGAAACAGGACGAATTCGCAAAAAGACTTATTGTTTCTCGTCCGACTGTCTCAAACTGGGAACAGGGCAAGGCTGTGCCGACTACCGATCAGCTTATGAAGATTGCGCAGGAATTCCATGTAAGTATTGATGAACTGCTTGGTCTTAAGCAAAAGCAAAAAATCATGTTCATTCTTGATTCGTCCATTCTCCTTCGTCGTCCAAGAATCTTAGAGGACATGGAAAAGAAGAACATCCAATACATCTGCATTACAGAAACTGTATTATCTGAACTGAATTATCAGAAAGATAAAGGAAAACGAAAACAACAGGCATGGCTTGCAATGAAATCTTTTAAGGAGTTGCAGGATAAAGACAAAAACCGATTTAAAGTTCTTTCAGAATCAGGAAATGAATCGCTCAATGACAACAAAATAATAAATGCCGCAATGAATCAAGCGAAAAAAGATTTATCTAATATGGTTTATCTTGTTTCCAGTGATATTTACTTCCCCTTAAAAACACAAAAGTTATCAAATCTTGAAACGCTCACCCTTGATGACTATGAAAAAAAGTTTTCGGCTACAGAAAATGATTATGATGAGAAGGCTACTGGAGATTTTTTTGCTACGGTTTTAGAAAAAAATATAGAAAAGGCAAAATCAATCTATGAAAAGAATCCTGATGTAAACCATACAGATCCAAAGACTGGATTTACTCCGTGTATTCAAGCGGTCAGAAATAAAGATAAGTCTATGCTCGAATGGTTGCTTTCTCTGCCGGATTTGGACATGAATAAATGTGATGATGTCAAATACCGCCTGCCGCCAATAAGTCATGCAGTACAAATGAACAATTTGGATTTCATAAAACTTTTACTGAAATATGGAGCGGATATCGATAAAGGTTCTCAAGGAACAAACTACGGAAATACGGCATTGATGATAGCTTCATGGCATGGCAGGCTTGATATCGTTACCTATCTTGTTGAACAGGGAGCCTGTTGCAACCAGCAGGATTCTAACGGTTTTACTCCGTTGATAAAATCCTGCATAAAAAAACATGTCGAAGTTGCAAAGTTCCTTTTTGACAAAACAGATAAAAATATTCGCAGCAGAAACGATTATATGACTGCACGGGATTATGCCTTAAAAAGTAAGAATACAGATTTGATTTACATTTTTGAAAGAGGGGGCGCTAAATGATAGATAGAGCCTGCATTTCACTTACGAGTAAATGTCAGCTTTGCTGCACATATTGTCATTTTGACAAGCATATTGATAAAAAGTCCTGTGAAGACTTAAAAAGTGAATCTCTGAAAGGAATTTTGAAAAATATAAGCGAGTATGCATATAAAAATGGCATTTCTTTCAAAATCGGTCTTGTTGGTGCTGGAGAACCTCTCATCAGATTTGATTTAATTCAGGAGTCCGTTACATTCCTTTCTGAAATTGATGCAGATGAAAATATTTCTCTTTATACAATTTCTAACGGGATTTATTGTACGCCAGAGATTATGAAATTCTTTTTTGACAATCAAAATCGAATAAAGCTGTGCCTTTCACTCGATGGAAATCCAGATATCCATAATGCATGCCGTAAGTTCAAAAATGGTGCTCCCAGCTTTGAGAAAGTTTGGGCTACCATTGAACTTTACGAAAAATACTTTGGAAAAATGCCCTCTGTAAATGCAACTGTACATAGAAAGTCAATTCAAAATGCTGATGTTGTGCTTCAGTTTTTTGAAGAGAATTTTTCAGAAGTAACGTTTTCTCGGTTAGTTGATGAACAATCTCCTGAACTTTTTATCACAAAAGAAGAATTCAAGTTCTTTATGGAAAAGGCGAAACAAACAAAACTTGAGCTTCGCCAGTGCCGTCTGCCAAAAAAATATGACTGCACTATGTACGGACAACTCTGTGGAGTAGGAAGAACAAATATTTTTTATGCCGATGGAAAAATCTATCCATGCGGTCGATTTATTGGAAACGAAAAATTTGTATTAGGAAGAGAAGGGGATTCTCTTTTTGAAATTGAAAAAAACATAAAACAGTTGACTCCATGCAAAGACAGAGAATGTTATTTCGATAAAAATGTCTTGGAGGCAAGAAAATGAAAATTTGCGTGTATGGTATTTCTTGTTCCGGAAAAGATACTCTTATTTCTGAATTGCTGCAAAATTCTGCAATGAAAAACTTTCGTCACTACAAGGGATCTTGGCAACTCAACAAGATTGCAGAGAGAGTATTTGGCAGAAACTTTAAGCTTTTAAATGAGTCCGAAAAAGAAATTGTCCGAAAACAATTTATGGAATCATTGCAGAACGAAGACAACTTTTTGGTAGATGGACATTTCTGTTTTCCGAGTTTAACGGAAAGAAAGTTCCAAACAGTTTTTACGGATTCAGACCTTGCTTTATATGATTCATTTGTGTATTTAAAGTCGAAAGCAACAGAGATTTACAAGAGAATACAAGATTCCGAAAAGAACAGAAGATTTTCATCTCTTTCAGTAGAAGAACTGCATGAGTGGCATTGTTTTGAAATAAACAAGCTCAGGGAAAAATGTTTTTATGCCCAAAAAGATTTTATCATTATCGATGATGATTTAAAAAATGCAGTTGCTTATCTTTCTAGGTATGCAAATAACACTCGGTTTAACTCTATTGAAATTGTAAGATATATTGTAGATTCAATCGAGCTGTCTGAATCTAAAAAAATTGCATTGATTGACTGCGACAGAACGGCGACTGCGGAAGACACAACCATTCCATTCTTTGAACTGAATGGCGGAAACCTGACTGCTCTAAAAACTATATTTGCAGATGACTCATATTCCCATTATCAGTTTTGGAAACAGGCAAAACTGTATAAAGATTTTTCAAAATATCCAAACATTGCAGACTTTCACTTAAATTCCATCGTCTGCGATAAAATTTCATCCTTAAAAAAGCAGGGCTATATTGTTTACGGTCTGACATCTGGTGTTTTTGAAATATGGAAGCAAATAAATGAAAAGCATCAGCTTTTTGAATCAATTATTGGAAATGATTTGTCAGATTCAGGTGTTATCATTTCTGATTTTGTGAAAGGTTTTGTGAGTAAATTATTGAAGCAGAAAGGATATTCTGTTGTTTCGATTGGTGACAGTATGTGCGATATTTTTATGCTTGAAGAAGCGAATAAAGGATATATCTATGCACCGAATAAGCTTCGGCCACATGTTCAAAAATATATTGATGAACATTCCAAAACAAAAATAGTGCAATTTGCAAGGAATCCGCATCAATATGCTGGAATACTATCGGAGGAATAGAATGATTCATATTTTAAACGAAGAATTTAAGTCAGAGAATACAAATGAGTTTATTTCTATCTGCAAAAGCAACTCTGGTGTAATGGGTTCTAGACTACGCAATGCTCATTATGAGTTGGGAAGAATTCTGACAGAGAACTATCAAAATCAGTTTTCTGGTCAATGCTGCATAGTTTCGTTTATGCGTTCTGCGCTTCCTTTTTTTTTTTGGTATCGTTGATATTCTTGACTGTCCTATTTTATTTTATGATTCAAATGATTCAGATTTTTTTGATAGGAATAAGGAAGTTATCAAAGGCAAGCTGATTTTATTTGTTGATGCGGTAATAAATTCAGGAAAAGGAATGCTTGAAGCTATTGGAAAATCAAAAACTTCATACCAAAATATAAAAATTATCACAAATGTTTTATGCGATAAAGCCATTGAAAAATTTACGAATTATGATGTATTTACTGTTAGAGTATCACAAAATTCTTTTAAGGGAGCAAATGTTTTGAAACAAGCTAATGATAAAGGTCCTGATACAGGTGACAGACTATTTAAAACTTTCTTATAAGTAATATCTTTTATATTAGTAAAGTAACTTATATGCTGATAAAATAAATCTATACCCTCGGAAAAATGATTTTTATAGCAGATGTTCTTAGTTCTCTTATTTCTTTTCTTGGTCTGCAACAGAAGCAAATAAAAATATTTTGTTAAAAAAGACTATTGGCAAATTTTTCTTTTACATAGTCATTATATTGCGGTTTTATTCATTGGAAAAAACTTCCGATTATTATTCTCCCGATATCGTGAGACTTTATGGAAAAATTTACAAAATCTAGGTATAATTTACTGTTGAAAAATAAAAGCGGGAAAACTACAATGAGCGCAAGTTACAAAAAACTCTGGAAAATCCTAATCGACCGCGACATGAACAAGAGCGACCTCATCCGCCAGGCAAAAATCACCAGCAATATCGTAGCAAAAATGGGCAAAGGCGAAGATGTTTCCATGGAAAGCCTTAGGAAAATCTGCATAGCTTTGGACTGCGAGATTGGGGATATTATGGAAGTGAATGCGGGTGATGGAGAGTGAAAAATGAGTGATATTTTTGATATAAAAGACATGACAGAAGAAGATATCAAGCTTCAGTTCATTACGCCTGCTTTGACTGCAAAGTGGGATGTCAAAAAGATCACTATGGAAACTTCTCCTGCCAACAAGTTTACAGACGGTAAAGTTCACATCAAAGGTAATATTCCAAGCCGCGATAAAGGTAAACGCTGCGACTATGTTCTCTGGTATAACAAAGGAACCCCTTTAGCAATTGTAGAAGCAAAAGATAATAATAAATCTTCTTCGTATGGAATGCAGCAGGCAATCACTTATGGAATTATGATGAATGTTCCATTTGTTTATACTTCTAATGGTGATAGCTTTTTTGAACATGATTTTACTACCGGTCTTGAAAAAGAATTTCCCTTATCTGAATTCCCAACAGCAGATGAACTATATACACGTTGGAAAGGTGTTGATGCACAAAAAATTATAGAAGTTGAAAACCGTGAACGATATTATATTGACGGAAAATCGGCTATATATGATGTACCTCTTTGTTTTGAAGAGACACTCATGAACACACCATTCTATTCTGGAGCAGACTGTTATCCGCCACGTTATTATCAGCGTAATGCAGTAAACAGAACTCTTGAAGCAATTGCAAAACATCAGGCTCGTATTCTCATTGCAATGGCCACTGGAACCGGTAAAACATATACCGCCTTCCAAATAGTTTGGCGTTTGATTGAATCTGGAACTAAAAAGAAAGTTCTTTACCTTGCGGACAGAAATAATCTTGTGGACCAGTCTATTCAGCAGGATTTTAAGCCTCTGGAAAAAGTAATTCATAAAATCAATTTTCAGAAAGAAGATAAATCTAAAATCTCTGCTTATCAGGTTTACTTTGCTTTGTACCAGCAGTTAGATTCTGCAAAGCATCATGATGAAGATGAAGAAGAAACAGAAGAAGAGATTGAACTTGAAATTTCAAAATACAAGGAATTCTTTTCTCCAGATTTCTTTGATTTGATTATTGTTGATGAGTGTCACCGAGGTTCTGCAAAGGCTGATTCCCGCTGGCGTAAAATCCTTGAATATTTTAATGGTGCAACACAGATTGGTATGACTGCAACTCCAAAAGAAACAAAATATGTTTCGAATATCGATTACTTTGGAGAGCCTGTTTATTCATACAGTCTTAAACAGGGAATTGAAGATGGATTTCTTGCTCCGTTCAAAGTAATTAATGTTCATACAAATATAGATGACGGCTGGAGACCTAAAAAAGGGCAGAAAGATATTCACGGAAATGAAATTGAAGACCGTGAATATAATCTTTCTGACTATGATTACAACATTATTATTCAAGACCGTATTGATGAAGTTGCAGCTGAAATTACAAAGTACCTGAAAGAAACAGACCGCATGTCTAAAACAATTGTATTCTGTCCTACAGAAGATGCTGCAGACAGAATGCGTGTTGCATTAAACAATTTGAATACAGACATGGTTCTGAAAGATAATCAGGGAAACGTTAAGGAACAATACGTTGTTCGCATTACAGGAAGTGATAAATACGGAAAAGATAAACTCGATTATTTTATTTCTGTTTCACAGCCTTATCCTGTAATTGCTACGACTTCAAAGCTCCTTTCAACTGGTAGTGACTGTAAAATGGTAAAACTTATAGTCATTGATGAACTTATTAATTCAATGACTGAGTTCAAGCAGATTATCGGCCGTGGTACACGTCTTAGATATGAAGATGGTAAAACACATTTTACAATTATGGACTTCCGCAGAGTAAGCCGTTTGTTTGCAGACCCTGACTGGGATGGCGAAATTGAACAGGATGAAGATTTCGGTTCGGCTACGCTCACCGACCAGAAAATACTAGAAGAAGAAAAGCCGGTCACTGAGCGTAGTCGAAGTGACGGACTAGATGAACAAAAAACTGAAAAACGCACAGTTCAAATTATTGGAAAAGGTCAAATAAAAGTAGATGTTCTTCAGCGTTTAGTTTCTATTTATGACACTGATGGAAAACTTCTTAAACAGGAATCAATCGAAGATTACACTAAGGAAAGTATTCTTGGAACTTACCAGACTTTGGAAAATTTTATTCAGACCTGGAATGGTGAGCATAAAAAAGAAATCATTCGCAATATGCTTAAAGAAAAAGGCATAGACCTTGAACCGATTAAAAAAGGCCAGAACATGACTGATGTCGATGACTTTGATTTTATCTGTCATATTGCATTTAATCAAAAACCGCTTACAAGAAGAGAACGGGCTGAGAATGTAAAGAAACGTGACATCTTTGGAAAATATGGTGAAGCAGCTCGAGAAGTAATCAATGCGCTTTTGGATAAATATGCCGAACTTGGCATTTATGATATTGAATCAACAGAGATTCTGAAACAGAATCCATTTACAAAATATGGAAAGCCTGCTCGTATTGCAGCATTGTTTGGTGGAAGTGATAAATACCGGGCTGCACTGAAAGAGCTGGAGAACGAATTGTATAAGGTTGCATAAGGCTGTCACACGGATTTGCAAATTCCTACGGAATTTGCGATGGAAAAGGTAAAAAGTCTAAAATCAGTGTTTTACGTAGTAAAACACAAATCCGTGTGATAATAGGATAGAGGAAAAAAATGAGCAACTTAAGTAGTTTTGTAAAACGCATCCGTGATGTAATGCGTAACGATGCCGGTATTAACGGTGACGCACAGAGAATTGAACAGATAGCCTGGATGCTTTTCTTAAAGGTATATGACGCAAAAGAAGAAGATTGGGAATTTGAAGATGAAAAATATGAATCGATAATCCCGGAAGAACTCCGCTGGCGTAACTGGGCACATACAGAAAATCAAGGTGATGGTCTTACAGGTGACAAACTCTTGAACTTTGTAAACAACAAACTTTTCCCAACTTTAAAAAATCTTGAAATCTCACCTGACACGCCAATCCGAGCGAGCATTGTCCGCACAACTTTTGAAGATGCAAACAACTACATGAAGGACGGTGTGCTTCTGCGTCAGATTGCAAACATCATTGATGAACTTGATTTTGGAAGCTACGAAGAAACTCATGCTTTTGGTGAAATCTACGAAACAATTCTTAAAGAACTCCAGAGCGCAGGTAGTGCCGGAGAGTTTTATACACCAAGAGCCGTTACTCAATTTATGGCAAAAATGATTAAGCCCCAGATTGGCGAGACAATGGCGGACTTTGCTTGTGGTACCGGCGGCTTTCTTTCCAGCTGGATAAAAGAACTTGAAGAAGTAAAAGACGCTAAAGGCAGCATTTCAAACGAAGAATCAGAAAAAATCTATAACTCAGTTTATGCCGTAGAGAAAAAACAATTCCCATACATGCTTTGTGTTACAAACATGCTTTTGCATGGTCTGGACAGCCCTAATGTCTATCACGGAAACTCACTTACATATAAACTTTTGGACTATACCCAAAAAGACGCATTTGATGTAATCCTCATGAATCCCCCTTATGGTGGAAGCGAAAAGGACGACATCAAACAAAACTTCCCGGCAGACTTGCGTTCCAGTGAAACAGCTGATTTGTTTATGGCAGTCATCATGTACCGCCTTAAAAAAGATGGTCGTGCAGCAGTAATTGTTCCAGACGGATTCTTATTTGGAAACGATAATGCAAAGAACAATCTTAAGAAAAAGCTTCTTACGGATTTTAATCTTCATACAATTGTTCGCTTGCCTGGAAGTGTATTCAGCCCATACACAAGTATTACAACAAACATACTTTTCTTTAATAATGAAGAGCCGACAGGAAAGACCTGGTTCTACCGAGTAGACATTCCAGGCGACCGCAAGCACTTTAGCAAGACAAAGCCTATGGAATTAAAGCACTTTGATGACTGCATTGCCTGGTGGAATGACCGTAAAGAAATTACAGACGAAGAAGGAAATCCAAAAGCTAAATGCTACGCAGCACAGGAACTTATTGATTCAAATTACAATTTTGATGTATGCGGCTTTCCTCACGAGGAAGAAGAAATCCTAAGCGTTGCAGAAACAATTCAAAATTACGAAGAAAAGCGTTCAAAACTTAATGCTGATATAGACAATCTTCTTGCACAGATTACAAAGCTTCATCAGAAAGCGCAGAAAGGGGAACTGTAAACCCATCGAATTCGAGGGGTTTAACTGTAAATGTATAAAAAATCTGCTATAACATATAGGAGGATTTATTATGGATCAAAATGAATTGGATTCAACTTGCGGCGTTTCAGACGATGAACTTACAAAACGCTTTATTGAAGCAGTGCGAATTGAAAACGAAATAAAAAAAGCAAAGGGAACTCCTATTTCCTGCTACGACTCAGCAACAAACTCCGCATATTTGCTTTATTCAGATGGAACGAGAAAATATGTCCGAGCAAATTAAGAAACAAGGCTATGCCAGTTACAAACGTTCAGAACTTCTCACAATTCTAAAACCATTTTTAGGTAAGATTGTAAATACTCAAACCGGAATTGAGGCTAATCTTTCCAAGCACTCAATCGACAAAATGACGAGTGCAAAAGCTCTGGAAAAATCAAAAGCAAATGGTTTTACTCTTGCAGAACATTTTGAATTGGCTGCTAAAATCAAACCTCTTTATGAAAGCGCAATACTCGTAGCCTCACATGGAAATCTTAAAAATCCTGATGATCCGAATGTTGTTTCAATAAAAAGATTTGTTTCTGCCGCAATTTTACAAAGTGGTAGAAAAGCAGATGTATTGATTACTGTAAAAGAAAGTATTGCAAACGGACACAGAATATATTCAATAGAACTAGATGAAATAAATAAAGCCTCCGAAAGATTCGAAGGCTTGAGTGACGCGGCTGAAAAATCAGCGGACAGGGCAACTAAGACACCTCACATCGATGATTCAAGTATAACAGATGAAGCCAAAAAGTCAAGCGAGGAACATAAATGACCGCCAAAGATTTGAAAAACGCGCTTTTACAGGAAGCCGTGCAGGGGAAATTAGTCCCTCAGATTGCAAGCGAAGGCAATGCAAGTGATTTGCTGGAAGAGATACGCAAAGAAAGACTGTCACACGGATTTGCAAATTCCTACGGAATTTGCGATGGAAAGAATAAAAAATCTAAAAAAAGTGATTTACGTAGTAAATCACAAATCACTGTGACAAAAAAAGAATTGCCAGAAATTACAGAAGATGAGATTCCTTTTGAGATTCCAGAAAACTGGTGCTGGTGTAGATTGGGAGAATTAATTACTTTTATTGGCGGTTACGCATATGATAGTCATTCTTTTATAGAAAACTCTGATTATCAGGTTCTACGTTTAGGTAATGTAAAAAATGGGTACTTACAGCTTTCTGCAAAACCTGTATATATTAATGCTGAATTAGCAGAAAAAACAAATGCATTTAAATGTATTCCAAACGATATTTTAGTTACAATGACAGGAACTCGCTTGAAACGAGATTATTTTTTTACAACTCTTATCACAGAAAATGATAAAAATTTGTATGTAAATCAGCGTGTTGGATGTTTAAGACCAAAAAAAAATATATATGCTAAATTTTTAACCTGGATATTAAAAAGCAAACCTATTTTAGATTATATTTTTGAATTTGAAACTGGAACCGCTAATCAAGGTAATCTGGGCTCAGAAAACATCAAAAAAATTCCTATTCCCCTTCCACCACTAGCCGAGCAAAAACGCATAGTCGCCGCAATCGAAAAGTTCATGCCGCTCATAGAAGAATACGGCAAAAAAGAAAGCGCGCTCAAGGCAATCAATGAACAAATCGGCGCACTCACAAAAAAAGCGATTCTGCAGGAAGCGGTTCAGGGAAAACTTGTTCCACAAATTGCTGCCGAAGGAAACGCAAAAGATTTACTGGAAGAGATACGGAAGGAAAAATTGTCACACGGATTTGCAAATTCCTACGGAATTTGCGATGGAAAGGATAAAAAATCTAAAAGCAGTGATTTACGTAGTAAATCACAAATCCGTGTGATAAAAAAAGAATTGCCAGAAATTACAGAAGATGAGATTCCTTTTGATATTCCGGAGAATTGGTGTTGGTGTAGATTAGGAGAAATTTCTATATTTAATGGTGGATATGCCTTTAAAAGTGAAAATTATGTTTCACAAACAAATGGGGTAAGAGTTTTAAGAATTTCTGATTTTGACGAAAATGGAATAAAAGAAAAAGATCCTGTTTATTATCCCTATAACTCTGAAATGGAAAATTATAAACTTTCTGTAAATGATATTATAATATGTATGACAGGTGGCACAGTTGGTAAATCTTATTTAGTTAAAAACTTGAATGAAGAAATGTATGTAAACCAACGTGTTGCAGATTTAAAATGTTCTAATTTAGTAGAAATAGATTATATTTATTCTGTTATTCTAAGTTATCATATCCAATCATCAATTCAACATAATAAAAACTCTACAAATGATAATATTTCAGCTGATTTGATAAAAAAATTCTTAATTCCTCTTCCTCCACTTGCAGAACAAAAACGCATAGTTGCTGCGATAGAAAAACTTTTGCCACTCTGTGAAAAACTAGGAGAATGAAAATGAGTGTTAAATATACAGCTGATGCAAAAAAGAAAACTGTTTCACATCTTATTGATGAAAAAGCTATAAAACTAGTAAGACAAATTTTACCTAATTATTGGACCATAAGAGATTATAAGCCCGATTATGGAATTGATTTAGCAATTGAGACTTTTGATGATAAATCTTTAGAAACATTAGGAGAGCATTTCTTTGTCCAAGTAAAGGGTGCTGAAAAAGTTAGAAAGGGTAAAGTAAAAATAGATTGTAAATCAAAAGTTTATATAATGGATGTAATAAAATTTTCATTGGAAACTGATTTGCTCTTTACCGTTCAACGGATGGGACATGGTTGTCCTGTTATGTTATTTGTAGTTGATATTACAGGGCAAATAATTTATTTTGTAAATTTGAATGATTATGTTGATAAAGTTTTATTAGATAATGAAATAGATTTTATTCATCAAAAATTAATCACAATAAACATTCCCAGCGTTAATAGAATTAAAACTGAAGAAGATGTCTCGTATTTATATTTTTTCTCAAAGCGTGCGAAGTTTTATTCATTCTTTGAGACAGCAAAAGCTCAATTTAGCAATTTTTCATATATCACAGAATATAACATATATAAAGATACAGCTAAAAAATATGCAAAACAGTTACTAGCCTTTGATATTATATCTTCAAAACATTCAGAACGCTATTTTGAAAATATAAAAAATAAATTGATTGATATTTCAAATGATTTTTCAGTTTTTCTTAAAGATTCAACAAGTGATAACGTGATAACGGAATGGGAAATTCCCCATTTTTATGGTTTGTACACCCGGTTAGAAGCTGATATAATTTTATACATACAATCAGTATGGGATACATTAAATACTATTCAAGGAATGTATGAGGATTGCTGGCGAAAATGTTATTTACCTACGGATTATTTTGCAATAATTCAGGAAACAAAGTGATTTTATAGATTATAGGAAATTTTTTATGACAAACGACCAATTGGAATTATTAAAAATATTTGCTACTGAAGCTTATAAAGATGTGGCTTCTCCAATTGCTAAACAGATTGGAAGTACATTACATGAAGTAGCAAAACTTATATTATCCCCTGTTTATTATCCAACAAAACTTTTGAATACTCGTATCGAAAATTGGTTTGAAAGGATTAGTAAAGAAATTCCAACAGATAATTTGATAGAAGCAGCTCCAAATATTTCAATTCCGGCTATGCAGGCTTTAGCATTGAATCAAGATGATACTTTACTAGGAGAAATGTTTTTTAATATTTTAAAATCATCGGTTGACAAAGAAAAGCAACAATTTAATAGTCCTGCTTTTCCTAAAATATTGGAACAATTGACAAGAGATGAATGTGTTTTTCTAGTCTTATTAAATAAACAATCTTACAAAATTCATCAAGAACAGGATTTTGATGAAGCAAAGAATAGATTTTATAATAACCGTGAAATATTAAATGAACTTCCTGTACAAAACTAAATTATCCAGAGAATATTTGGTTATATAGTGACCATTTAAATCATTTGAATCTTGCAGGATGCTGGCAATATAAAAATCAAAAGCCTATATTTGATGCAGAAAAGATAACAGAAACTAATGGAGCTTTTTCAACAACACGGCAAAGACAAATTGGGATAAGAATCTTTTCTGAGTTTAGACTTACAGAATTTGGAAAAATATTCTGCAATGTCTGTATTACAGAAAAATGTGATAATTTCATAAAATAGTTATGGACCAAAAATTCCTAAACCGCCTTATTTCAGAATGTCCTCTTACAGATTTTTCACAAAACGGAAACGTTACTGAAAGAAGAATTGCAGCTTGATAAATACTTAGAACAATTCACTTCTTTCCTTTTGATCCACGAGGGAGGCTCTACTCCGTAAAGTTGCCTGTACTTTCCACTGTGAAATCTGATTGGATGAACACCGTACTTTACAGCAATTTCCTGAATCGTTGATTCTTCACGCAAAGCTTCGTGTGCAACCTTAGCCTTGAAATCCTTGCTGAATGCCTGTCGTTTTCTTCCCATCTGTATGTTTTAAGCCATAAAAACGACAGTTTTTTGAAGTGGCATATGTTATACTGTGTTCTTCAAGAAAAATTGGAACAAGAATTTTTCCGAAAAAGTAGGGGGAATATGATGCCGGTCGCATTGGAAAAGCTGAAGATTGTCGCCGAGAAAATCAAGCTGGCAAAGTCAAAATTCGTTTCAATGGCGGTCGGAATCGAAAAAACGCCGGCCTTCGTCAGGGGCAAGCGCGTGGTCAAAAAACTGGCCGTCGCATTTTTGTCGGCATTTCTTCTCTTTCTTATCGTCTCCGCTTCAATCAACATCTACATGGTCTGCAGTACAAGGAAATTCGTCTATGACTCGATCTCGGATTTGCCTCCTCGGTACACGGTCATCATTCCTGGGGCGCGCGTCTACAGGAACAACGTGTCGTTCGTCGTCCGCGACAGAATCGAAGGGGGGGCGGCGTGTGTGAAGCGGGGAAAAGGGGAGAGGGTCCTCATATCTGGCGACCACGGCAGAAAGGAGTACGACGAAGTGAACCAGATGCGGAAGTACATGCAGAAGATTTACGGAATCGACGGCGGCATAATCTTCCTTGACCATGCCGGTTTTTCGACCTACGAGACTATGTACAGGGCGCGGGATGTCTTTCGCGTAGGGGATGCCGTGATTGTGACTCAGAAATTCCACACGGCCCGAGCCGTCTACATAGCCCGCAAGATGGGAATCGACGCCGTGGCCTACGCTGCCCCCGAACTGAATCCGTTTTCGGCGCGAATCCATGCAAGCTGGGCTGTCCGGGAGTACCTCGCCCGTGTGAAGAATTTTTTCCTTGTACTGTTCAACATCCCACCGACTTATCTCGGCGAAGAAATCCCGATTGTGGGCGACGCGTCCAAGTCGTGGGATGAAATTGAATGATTGAGCCGTTTGTGCGCGATGGGAAAATTTTTGGGGGTGCCTTATGAGATACAATTATTTCGATTGGGAGGACGACACTGTCCATGCGGTCGGAGGAGAATACCGGGGAATCGAGACTCCGCGGGATTTGTACGACGCGCTTTCGTTCATCTGGAGCGCGGACACCTGCGCGCCGCGCATGAGGGAGAACTGGTCGCAGGAAAACCGCACGCTGGGGCAGTGCTCCATCACGGCGTTCCTCGCCCAGGACATTTTCGGCGGAAAAGTGTACGGGATTCCAAGGGACGGCGGAAACTTCCACTGCTACAATGTCGTTGGCGGAGCGGTTTTCGACTTGACCAGTGAGCAGTTCGGGGATGAGAGGCTCCGCTACGAGGGAAACCCTGAGCAGTCGAGGGAGGTCCATTTCGCAAAGAAAGAAAAATTCGAGCGATACAAATATCTGAAGTCGGAGCTGAAGAGGCTCTGCTCTTCGTCATTGTTCACTCGCCGTCCTATGAGAAGGAAGGACCGCCAAGTCGCCGATTTCGACACGGTTTTGAACCTGATAGACGCCTGCCGCATCGTCAGAATCGGCCTGTTTGACAGGGACGAGCCTGATTTCCCGTACATCGTGCCGTTGAATTTCGGCTACAAAGTCGTCGATGGAAAAATCTTCCTGTACATTCACGGAGCGAGGGCCGGAAGGAAATGGGAATTGCTCCAGAAAACGCAGTTCTGTTCCGTGCAGATGGATGTGGACGACGGAATGGAGCTGATTCCTGTCGCAAGGGACATAACGGAAAGATACCGCTCTGTCATGGGAAAGGCCAGAATCAGGCTGCTTTCGGGCGACGAGATTGCGCGGGCCATGGAAATCTGCGTCGGAAGGTACGAGATGTGCAGGAATTTCGACTGGAACCGTGCGGCCCTTTCACATGTGGCCGTTTGGGAACTGGAGCTTTCCGCCCTTTCCGCCAAGTGGAACAAGGTCAGGGGAAACGCCGACTAGAAAGCCTCACTTGTTGATGAGGAAAAGTCCGGCCAGACAGAGGATGATGCCGGCGATTTTTGTCGGTTCGATTTTTTCATGGTACAAAAAGAATCCGACAAAAATCATCACAATCGCCAGCAGTCCGTTCGATACCGTCGAGAGGCTGCTGACTTTCCAACCGGACTTGTAGGCGAAGATGAACCCGACTTCAAGCCCCGTTATGACGATTCCGAGGACGACAGTCGCCCAGTTCGCGCCGGAAAATTCCCTGATTATGTTCCCGCCTTTTGAGGAGACCAGAAAAGCCGCGAGCGAGAACACTGTCGCGACGAAGTATGTCACCGTCATCGATGAGTATGTGTTCATCTGAGGCGGAATGCCCTTGGCGCAGATTTGGTAGACTGTGTTTGAAACGATGATGAGCGCAAGCGGCCAGATGTAAGAGAGCATTGGAATCTCCTTGTGAAAAAAATCGCCCATCTTCAAAGACCTAACGATGGAGCCGGACACGTCCAAAAAAATGAGAGTCCCTACCCGGTGGCAGTGCAGTCAAGGATAGCACGGAATTTTCGTTTTTGGCTAGGGCTGCTTTCTCCTCGTTTCCTCATGCGTCTTGTAGGACGCTCCCCTGCTCGTTGCGATTTTTTTCCGAAAAAGTCCTGTTTGGGTGTATAATGAGCGCATTCGGAGTTCAAGTTTTTTGATATGCCTGATCAAAAATGAGGTACACTAAGAATGATTTTGACAGTGAAAAACCGCAGCGCTCTTCTTGATGAGAATTTTCGTTTTGTGGAAGCTGAGACTACGAAGGATTTTTTCACATATTTCGACTACTTGTGTGAGAACGTCCTGGACTTTGTTCAGCCGGATGAGAAAGAGCGGTTCGTCGACCTTGTTTCTGGAAAATATGACGGAGCCGACAACAGGAGCGGAGTCTTCCATCTTTTGAGGAACACCGGCGAATACCGCTACAACTTTGTCACTGTCAGGAATGTCCGAAAGCCGTATCTCGCGCGCATAAGGCTCTTCGATATTTACGACGCGATCGACTTCATCAGGACGGCGGTCGACGAGAACAACAAGATTCACACGGCTCTCGGACTCACGAACGACTATCTTTTCAGCTATCAAAAATCAGAGGATTTGCTCACACTTGCGTACTACAGCCAGGGAAAGGAGATTGTCCTGCACAAAATGCGCCTTGGCGACTGGAAGAATATGCTCGTGGAGAGGAAGCTCGTGTCCGAGAAGAGCGTCGACAATCTGAACGTATTCTGCAATGAAATCGCTTTGAATCCGAATTCCATAATGTCCAAGCTGGAGGGGAGCATCAGGACATCGGGCGCTGTTCAGGAGAACCTGCGCTTGATAGGGGCTCGCTATGAAGGTCTCGACGGCACGTACATGATAGGCCGCATCCTGTCCGACGAGGAGATGGCGAAACTCCACGGCTCCCACGCGCTCATCGAGGAGCTGCAGCTGGATGCGCTCTCCCAGGTCTACAACAAAAAGACGATAACGGCCTATGCCGAGCAAAAAATCAGGGCGGCTCTCCAGGAGCCGTTCGCGCTCGTCATTGTCGATTTGGATCATTTCAAGCCGGTGAACGACAGGTTCGGGCATCTCGCCGGGGACAAGGTCATAGCCCGGGCTGCGCAGAAGATAAAGGAAATCGTCGGCGATGACGGAGTTGTCGGACGCTTCGGCGGCGACGAATTCATGATTGTTTTGGAGAGCGTCGCGAACGTGAGCATATTGCGCGGCGCGCTCCGTGCGATAATGGTGCAGGTCAAAAAGGAATTCGGGGGGAATTTCGACGACATCGTTCTGAGCTGCTCTGTCGGAGCTTCGGTATATCCGACAAACGGAACGACCTACGACGAGCTTTTCAAGAAGGCGGACTTCTGCCTCTACCGTGCGAAGGAAAAGGGGCGCGACCGCTACGTCTTCTACCGCGACGACCTGCACGCGCAGGCCTATGCTGAACGCTTGAAGGAGAACGGGGAGGGGAAGGCTTCCGAAGGGCGCGAGGTCCAGGAATTGAAGCACTTGGCGGAGTACTTCAAGACTCTCCACAAGAATCCTCGCGAGGCCGTCATGAAACTCCTCAAGCACATGATTGGCTTGTACTCCGTCGACTGCATACACATTTACGCGGGTGAGAAGATGGAGTCGATTCTACATGTGGGCGAGGACAGGCCGGAGATGCGCACCGCGGAATATGCGCTGAGCGACGACTTCAGGAACTCGCTCGACTCCGACGGGGTTGCGCTTTTCAATTTCGTCTCGGAGATTCCGGAGGACAACGTTTTTGGAGCCGCCCTCAGGAACCGGGACGTGTCTTCCTCGATACACTGCGTAATCGGTTCGAAAAATGATTTTTCAGGAGTGCTCGCCTTCAACAAGACTAGGGTTCCCGCCCGTTTCGCGGACTACGAGGAGAACTGCGTCCGCATATTCGCCTCAAGCCTCGCGTTGGTCGATCTGGATGATTTGCGGGATTTTGAGGACTCTGGTGGCTACAGTTCCGACTAGCCTTGTCCTTTGCGGCTGGGGTTCAAAACGGCTACGCAAGCGCACCCGCGTACTCGTAGCCGGCTTCTTCTACGGCGGCTTTTATCAGGCTTTCATCGACCGGCTTTGAAGTTTCGATTGCCACTTCCGACTTTTCGTGCGAGGCTGTCGCGCTGGTGATTCCGTCGACTGCTTCGAGCGCCTTTTTCACGTGCATTTCGCAGTGTCCGCACATCATTCCCTTTACTGAAATTTTCATGGTTGTCTCCTTGTTTTGTGTTTTGTTCGATATGAGATTTCCCGTGATGGAATTCTCCACTTTTTTGTCGTGCCTTGAATCTCGCGCCTTCACGAAATTCAGCCTCAACGCGTTCGTCACGACGAAGAAGCTTGAGAGGCTCATCGCAGCCGCCCCGAACATGGGGTTCAGTTTCCACCCGAGAAGGGCTGTGAACGCGCCCGCCGCGAGCGGAATTCCTATGACGTTGTAGAAGAACGCCCAGAAGAGGTTCTGCCGGATGTTCTTGAGTGTCGCGCGGCTGAGCCTTATGGCCGCAGGAACGTCGGACAGCCGGCTCTTCATCAGCACGATGTCCGCCGCGTCTATTGCGACATCCGTCCCCGCGCCGATTGCGATTCCGATGTCCGCTCTGGTGAGGGCGGGAGCGTCGTTGATTCCGTCTCCGACCATGGCGACTTTTCCGCTTTCCATGAGCTTCTTGATTGCGGCCTCCTTTCCGTCGGGGAGCACTCCCGCCACGACTTCGTCGACTCCGGCCTGGGCGGCAATCGCGTTCGCGGTGATTTCGTTGTCGCCCGTTAGAAGCACCGTGTGTATTCCCATGTTTTTGAGTTCTCTTATCGCCTGCGCGGAATCTTCCTTTATCGTGTCGCTGACGGCGATGATTCCGAGAAGGCTCTTGTCTCGCGCGAAAAGCACTGGCGTTTTTCCCTGTGAAGCGAGCGCGGATGTTTTTGACGAAACAAATGCCGAAGAAGTCTCTGTCTGGCAGAATTTTCCAATGTATGCCGCGTTTCCGCCGGAAATCTCTTTTCCGTCCAGCTTCGCGGAAAGTCCGTTTCCCGCCTTGATTTCAAATTCGGTCGTGTCCAAAAGCTTGAGCCGCTTTTTTTCGGCATATTCCACAATCGCCTTTGAAATCGGGTGCTCGCTCTTTGCTTCGAGTGCGTAGGCTGTTTCAAGCAAATCTTTTTCAGACGAACCTTCCGCCGCGATGACGTCCGTCACCTGCATGATTCCTGTCGTGACGGTTCCCGTCTTGTCGAGGGCGGCAATCTGCGTTTTTCCCGCCATTTCCTGGGCCGCCGCGGTCTTGAAGAGGATTCCGTTCTTCGCGCCCACTCCGTTTCCGACCATGATGGCCACTGGGGTCGCAAGTCCGAGCGCGCATGGACAGCTGATTACGAGGACCGCCACAGCGCGGGAAAGCGAAGTCCCGATGTCGGAGCCGAGCAGCGACCACACGATGAAAGTGACGGCGGCAACGGCAATCACGGCAGGGACGAATATCCCTGAGACTTTGTCCGCTATTTTCGCTATCGGAGCCTTCGTCGCGGCGGCGTCGCCCACCATCTGTATTATCTGCGAGAGAGTCGTGTCCTCTCCGACCTTCGTCGCCTCGCACTTCAAGAATCCCGTCCTGTTCACGGTTCCCGCGCTCACGCTGTCGCCCACAGCCTTGTCCACGGGGACGCTTTCGCCTGTGAGCGCCGATTCGTCCACCGCGCTCTCTCCGTCCACGATTCTTCCGTCGACAGGGACGTTCTCCCCCGGACGGACCACGAAGATGTCACCTTTCTGCACCTGCTCTACAGAAACAGTCTTCTCTTTTCCGTCGTCCTTTCCGACAACGATCGCGGTCTTCGGAGCGAGTTTCATCAGTTTTTTGAGGGCGTCTGTGGTTCGCCCCTTGGAGCGCGCTTCGAGCGTTTTTCCGACGGTTATGAGGGTTAGAATCATCGCCGCCGTCTCGAAATAGAATTCGTGCATGAATTTCATTACAGAATCCGGGTCGCCAACCGTCGCCGCTTTCGTCATTGCGAAGAGGGCTGCCGTGCTGTAGATGAAGGAGCTTGCCGATCCCAGCGCGACCAGCGTGTCCATGTTCGGAGCGCGGTGGAGGAGGGCGCGGAAGCCGCTGGTGAAGAACCTCTGGTTTATGACCATGATGACTGCCGAGAGGATGAGCTGGACCAGTCCCATCGCCACGTGGTTTCCATCGAAGAACTGCGGAAGAGGCCAGCCCCACATCATGTGCCCCATCGAAAAGTACATGAGCGGAACGAGGAACACGATGGAAGAGACCAGCCGCTTTGCGAGAACCGGTGTCTCCATGTCCTTGAGCGCGCCCTCGTCCGAAGCCTTTCCGCCTTTCCGTCCGCCCGATTTCGCGCTCGCCCCGTATCCGGCTTCCGTCACAGCCTTGATTATCGCCTCGTCGCTCGCGCTGCCCTCGACCCCCATCGAATTCGTGAGGAGGCTTACAGAGCAGCTCTCTACACCCGCGACGCCCGCCACGGCTTTTTCCACCCTTGCCGAGCACGCCGCGCACGTCATTCCCGTGACATTGAATTGTTTCATCTTTTTCTCCTGACCGTTTCGTTTTTTCTATAATAAAAATACTGAATTTTTCTTGATTCGACTGTGAGTTCGTCACAGAAATCCGCTTGATGGGAAAAATAAACCAGTTCGGAAAATTCAGTTTCAGGACTGGTTACCCTGAAATTTTGAAAGCGGAAGGGGGAAGTCGTGGTATAATGGGGAGAAAGTAAGGTTAAAAATGCAGTTAGGCTGGATTGATTTTTCAAGGCAAGACAAAGCCGATGCCATAAACATAATCAACTCGATGAAAGAAAAAGGGGTTCTCGATTTACCGCTTCAAAATTGACGAATCAAAATGCACTAAATGCGGCGCGTGCCAGAAAATCTGCAAGTTCGACATTCCCGTGTACGAGAAGCCGAACAGCGCGGACTGCATAAGATGCGGCGACTGCAAGGCTGGCTGTCCGCACGGGGCGATTTCAACGTTCTCCATGAATTTTTTTTACGAAAATTGCCGCAATGGGCGTATTTACCGCGTTGTTCGTTTCGTGCGCGTCAGTTCCAAGGGTGTCGCTCTGCCGCGTGTTCCCTCAACCTATTAACGACGAAAAGGTCGCGCAGGCTGCCTGTGACTACCTTGCGGAGCGAAAAATCGAATTTGTGTATGATGACAGTACTGTAGGCTTCCTGCTTGCGAACGAAAAGGATGCACTTCGCATAAAGACGGAACTGATCGTGGAGGGTGTCGTTCCTGCCGCATACGCGCATTCTTCGTCAGGCTTCCTCGCGGACTCAGGGGCTGTCACCGATTACGAGAGGGAAGCGCGACAGAGATGCAGCCTAATAGAGCAGCTAAAAAACGAGCTTGAGTCGCTCGACTGGATTAAGAACGCGGAGGTCGTTTTCATCGCGGATCGTGTTGTGGGCGAGGCTCGGGCAGATGTAAGGCTTACCATTGAGGGAACTATCGCTATCGGGCAGCGAATGAGAAACATTCAGTCGCTGGTCGCAGCCGAGGCTTCCTTTGCGCTCCGCGCCGAGAATGTGGTGGTCGTGAGCAAAAACGGGGATATTCTTTCTTTTTAGGAGGACAGTATGAGAGCATTTTCAAAAGTGGCGGCGGTCGCCACATTGGTGCTTTCGGTTTCCTGCCACAGGGTAATGGACTCGGATATTATCGCGGAGCACGCTGATTTTGACATAAATTCGGTGAAAGACAAAAATGCCCCCTTTGAAAAGACATTTTTTTTCAATGGCAAAAAAATGAATCGGCTCGTAACCTACGCTGATTCCAGTCCTGTAACGACTTATGAATACGATGAGAACGGCGGCTATACAGAAACTATGTATTGGAATCTTGGAGTGGGCAATGGTTTCATCATCCACCCACACAATGATTCAAAGATTGATAATTCCCTGCGCAAAAGAAAATATGACGAAAAAGGACGGCTTTTGACGGAATTTGGGTGGAGTTGGGAGGATGATTTTTATGATTCTTGGCAGATTCGCTTCGGGCATGAAGGTTTTTATATATATGAACCATCATCTTTTACGATATACCGTTGTTATACATATAACGACCATGATGATGTTATGACTGCAGATTATACGGTTGTGGGAAATGATGGTATGCCACATGATATAGTTACTTATGAATATGAATATAACGAATCTGGTAAGAAAACACATGTGATAAAAAACAGTCATAGAGAATGGGAATGGGGATTTACTGATGAGTTTACCACCATAGAAGTTTGGTACGAATATGATGATAACGATAATCTGATTCATACAAAAATTCATTCAAATGCATTTTATAGTCCTTATTCTGGAGAAGAATTTTGGTCGTATTATGACACGGGCAAAGTCAAATCATATTTGGGTACGAGGCAGGATGGTTTTCATGGGGAAGAAAAATATGATGAAATGGGGAATATGATTTACAGCAAATATGATGGATGTGAAACTATTTATAGTTACGATTATGATGCTAAAAATCGTATTATCTATGAAAAAGCAATCAGAGGTGAAGATGTGGTAGAAAACTGGTATAAATATAAAAATGGAGAAAAAATCTATAGCAAACATAAATATAAATATAAAAATTACCATAGAGCTGGAGAAATAGAATACTGGTACAATAAAAAAGGAGAAGAAATCTACAGTAAACATAAGCGTGAAGGCTATTATGATGATGTGGAATATTACACAGTGCATACTTACGACAAAAAAGGCAGGATACTGCAGAGTGTTAGGTATAAAGTTGAGCCGATACCGATAGAGCCTACGGCTGAGGAACTAGCGCAAATGTTTGGGCAATATGAGAAATAATTATGGAAAACAGTTTATTGAAAAAAATATTGAAAATGCCCGGCATTGCGAGACACAAAGTGCCGGAGCAATCTCGTTTTTAAGTCAGATTGCTTCGCGGGCAACGCCATAATTTGTATTTTCCCTATCCTCATCAAGAATTTTATGAATCTCGGCAAGGAGTTTCTGCCAGGCTTTTCTTTATTTCGTTTCCACTTGTAAAACGCTTTCACTGACCGGAAGGGCTGCACACATTCTTCGTATCGAAAATGTCTTTTCGCTGGCACGAAGTTGTATGTAAATGAACATAGAATCTTTTCCTACTTCTTCCGGTCTACTGCGAAAAAAACGAGTGCATCCTTCAGAATTTCATTTGCGCTTTTCAGCTCTTCAAGTTCTTTCTTGAGCCTTGCGTTTTCTTTCTGAAAATCCGCATCCGTTTTTCCGGTTTTACTTTTCTTAACCCGCAGCTTCCTCCAGCCTGCAAGTGTTCCGTAATTCAAGTTAAGCTGTTCGCAAGCCTTCTTGATTCCAATGTCGTCCGAGAGCTTCAATGCCTCGTCCTTGAAATTTTGATCGTACCTTTTCATTGCCATACTCCTTAGTTTTTCGGCAATTTAGGCACTGCACTTTTATTGTATCACTCCAGAATCAAACCGCCATCTGTATTGGCAAAGGCAGAATAGGTGTCCCAAATATTGGCAGGGAGTCCGCCTTTTGCAAGTTTTGCTTCGTAGCGGTTGTTCTCGCGGAATTGAGACAGGTTGAGTTTTTCACCGTTTAGGATTTCTGATTTTTGGGGCATTTATTTACCTCCATTTTCATTATCATTTTCCCAAATTTGATAAATAATTTGTTTTATCGATTCATTTGGAATTGCAGAATATAAACTCTTGAAAAGTAGTAGTCGTTCTTCAAGTGTGATATCTTCCCGATTTTTTAAGATATTATTTACCCACTTTAATGAAAAAGAAATTGCGTTATCAGCGTTTTCTTTTGTAATAAAAATCTTAAGAATAACATTTGTAAGTATTGAAACCGTCCAATCTTTTATGTATGCATCTAAAATAAATAGGCTTTGTAAAAAATCTGTTTCTTCAGAGTCAGAATAATTGTTCCTCTCCAAATAATAAATAATAAAATTGAAATCAAAGTAAACGCAATAATACTTAGCCTTTAAGAGCTTATAAATTGCAGCAAAATAGTGTTCT
>FLNX01001149.1_pt1 | contig 28823 bp, 34 predicted proteins | sample 1140341 | NCBI WGS metagenome assembly FLNX01 (sample SAMEA3878208, study PRJEB12797) | bioreactor metagenome | biome: Moose rumen | place: Sweden | collected 2011-10 | reverse complement strand
ATTGCCTCAGTTGTCGATAGCATCAAAATGAAACCGCATAAGCATCTACTCAAGGTAGCCAACCTGTTCGCATACGGCAAACTGTGACAGTCGGACACCGTGGAGATGGGAAAATATGCAGAACGTGGACCATGGGGCATTGAACAGACAAACTGGCTGGTGACTCCTGCAGTATCAACAAAACGTAGAGCTACACAATGATGAAGATTAACGGTCCGTAAGACTTAGGTCAGCCGCGCTATCGCTTGTCTAAAAAACGAGCAGTGCGAGTGGCCTGAAGGGGTTACGGTTCATGCGTAGGCCCTGGAGATGATCAGGTTCCGGGCCCTGATTGAGGCGTGTAGTCAGAAATAAAAGCAGACTCAAAACTTAACAAATTAGTTTACATTAACTAAAAAGTTAAGTATAATATCCTCATAGTTTGGTTAGAACGGAGGATATTTTGAAGGCAAGGCTCTTTAAGTCAAAGCTGAAGGCCTTGGGAGCACGATTTCACCATGACGGCTCAAATCATGAAATCTGGGAACTGAAGAACAAACGGAGAATTCAGGTTCCAAGACACAATAACATTGATGATCGTCTGGCAAAAAGACTCCTGAAAGAAGCCGAATGCTGAAACACAGGCCCTCAGAAGAGGGCTTTATGAGACTTGCTTTCAAATTTTGCTGTATGAAGTTAGAGGATTATCTTTCTTATCCCGCCCTGCTTCAGGGCAATAATGACGGCTATGCAGTGGAAATTTTTCATCAGCCTTTTCCTGATGATTTGCCCTTTTCCCCTAATTGGGTCACTTGCGGATATGATTTGGATGACGCAATTATCATGGGAAAAGATGTCATCATAACCTGGGCTGAGGAATTTATCAGCCATAAAGTTCCAGTGCCTGCACGGGCTGAACACTGCGAAGGGCAGCATGACATCATGCTCCCGTATCACACAGCTCTGAAGATCATGCTCAGAAATGTGATGCTGGAAGAAGAGATCCGGATGGTTGACATAGCAGCCTATGCTAATCTGTCTCTGCAAAATCTTCATAAGGCATTGGACCTCAGAAAGAAAACCCACATTGACACGTTGGCAAAACTTTTTAAAGCAACAAGTCATCCGCTGAAAATAGAATGCTGAGGGTGCTATGAACATTGATCCGGAAATACTGCAGGCATTAACCATATTCCTTATTCCGGGTGTGGTTATTGATTTCATGCTGAGGAACCTAACCTGTGCAAGGCTTGATAAAAGCATGTACAGATTGCTGAATATGGCTTTTTTCAGTGTGATAAACTTTGCTGTCTGGGGATGGATGTTCCCCTTCATCCCGAAAGATGTTGTTTGGTTTAAGGTTCTCGTTCTTATTCTAACGTCAGCTATAACCGGCATAATTGCTTGCTACCTGGTAAAGTGGAATATCTTTTGTTTGGTGTTTTCTACACTAGGGTTTAATCCAAGACAGGAGCCTGCAACAGCATGGGAAAAGCTTTCTATAAGTGACAGTACCAGTTATGTGGTGGTCCACCTTAAAAGCGGGGCAAGTTACAGGGCTTTGTTAAGCGAATACTCTGCCGTTTCTGATGATATAGATCATCTTGATTTGTTTTTGGAAAAAGTCTTTATCTATGATGGTGAACAATGGCTACCTGTTGATGGTAATGCCGGCGTTTACATTCCATATACTGAAATTGAGTCAGTGGAGTTTGTGGAATGAAACCGATCATCAATAGAGCTCCCCAAAACCCACCACCGCCTCCACCCAAGAAAAACGGAAGTGGAAGGATCCCTCCATCAGGGAAATAAGATTTTGGAACGTCGCCATGTGCGGCGTTTTTTATTTTGGGAGTCAGTTACCTGTCTTGGAGTGGTAAATGCCCTGGAAACCAGCCGGTCCCTGCCACCATCCCGGTTGTCCCAACCGGGCAATTTCCGGCCATCACTTCTGCAAAGAGCATGACAGTGAGAACAAGGGACGTGAGAGAAGCGCTTCTGACAGGATGTATGACCGCTATGCCAGAAACCCTGAACACAGGAAGCGGTATCACTCTGGAGACTGGGCAGTCATCAGCCGGAGGTACCGCAGCGCTCATCCCTTCTGTGAGCTCTGTCTTCAGCATGACAGATATGTTCTGGCAGAACTGGTACACCACATCGTTCCCCTGGATGAAGGCGGCACCAATGACTGGAGCAACCTTCAGTCCCTGTGCTCAGCCTGCCACAACGTTGTGCATCATCAGATGAGGAAACAAGGAACAGGTACGGTGTATAAATATAATTAACAGTTGATTAACCTAGCAAAAACAATGCCAAAATAGCGGTAGGGGGTCAAAAAATCGCCAGTTCGGGCAATCTCCGGCACCGCGCCCCATCTCCGTAAATTCGTTCCCCGTTTCAAACGTGTGACGGAAAATGACGTACTAACACGCATAGCAAAATATCCGCATGATTAGCCGTGTATGCGCTATTTTATGGCACATTTGCAATCCGGATGATTGCAGATTTTAGGATTTCTGATTTGTGACGGACATCACATCGCATCCCGACTGGGAAACGGTTTCGGGACTTGTGGCAAACGTCACCAATAATCGCACAACTGTTAATTGTGGCTGTTTTTGATCCTCCCGTGCTGATTTTGTGTCTTCCGTTTACGGGGCGGGAACGGCTGAGGACTCCGGTCCGGATCTCCTGGAAACATGCCCGGGACGGACTCCGGAACGCAGGTTGCCGCTGTGACAGGCGGCGTCCAAATATGACACCCGGCGTCATGCCGGTTTGATGATAAGACTGATGATGAGGTGAGTTATGGCCAGGGATGGTACCTGCAGAGGCGGGGCCCGTGTCGGAGCCGGAAAAAAGAAGAAAGCGCTGGTGGACAAACTGGCCGAAGGTGGCAGTAACCATCACGGCGCAATCACCATGCTTGATCCGGAGAACCTGCCGGATTTCAAGGATGCCTGTTCAGATATTGAGGATGCTGCGGATCTCCCGGCTTCTGAACTCTGCGAAGAGATCCAGGGCGTTGAGATGCCCACGGTCCGTGAGGTCCAGGCATACCTGGATGCCAAACAGCGGGACGGCAAAAACTTTGATGCCGGCAGGATCTACCGCAAAGTGTCCGGATGGCTGAAGGGGCTCAGCTGTGAGAACCTGGTAAGCAACGAACTTGTGGAGCAGTACAGCGTTGCTTATGCCCGCTGGAAGCAGTGTGAAGAGGCGGTGACCAAATACGGCCTCTGTGCCAAACATCCCATGAGGCCGGAAGCAGTCTGTCAGAGTCCCTTTGTGCAGATGAGTGTTCTGTACATGAAGCAGACCTCCCAGCTTTGGTTTCAGATCTTCTCGGTGGTACAAGCCAATTGCGCCACGGATGTCAGAGGTGCCACACCTCAGGATGACATCATGGAGCAGTTGCTCCGGTCCCGGGAGGAATGATGGCCAGGATGCGGAAACTGAAGGGATACCAGCCTACACGCTTCATGGCTGAGACATCCCATTACAGCAAAGCCAAAGCCGACTTTGCGGTGAACTTCATTGAGAACCTGTGCCACACCAAAGGCACATGGTCGGGGAAGAAGTTTGAGCTGATTGACTGGCAGGAGCAGATCATCCGGGATCTGTTCGGGACGGTGAAGAAGACCGGTTACCGGCAGTTTACGACGGCGTACATTGAGATTGCAAAAAAGCAGGGCAAGCAGCTTGCTCTGGACACTCTGCTGCCGACTCCAGACGGCTTCACAACCATGGGCAAGGTACAGGTCGGAGATGCGCTGCTTGATGAGCATGGGCAGGTCTGTCATGTGGTTGCCAAAAGCGCTGTAGACCATGAAGAGCAGGCTTACCGCATCACCTTCAGAGACGGTGAGGTGATTGTTGCCGGCGCCCGGCATCAGTGGAAGGGCGAACTCCTGGCAGATGCCGGATCTGAGGTTGTTCTTACCACTGAAGAGATTTTCAGCCTTCCTAAAGAAAACAACGGTTTCCCGTTCCGTATTCCAATCACTCCGGAACTGAGACTGAAGCTCGGAACCGGAAGAACTCATTTCCTGATTGAGAACATTAAGCCGGTTGAAAACCCGGGGATGCAGTGTGTCCAGGTAGACAGTCCGTCTCACCTGTATCTGGCAGGGCGGTCATTCGTGCCCACGCATAACAGTGAACTTGCCGCTGCTGTCGCCTTGCTCCTGACCTGTGCAGACGGGGAACAGCGGGCAGAGGTTTATGGCTGTGCTGCCGACCGTCAGCAGGCCACCATCGTCTTTGATGTGGCGGCTGACATGGTGCGGATGTGCCCTGCCCTGAGCAAACGGGTGAAGATCCTGGCATCCCAGAAGCGCCTGCTGTATGTGCCCACCAACAGCTTCTACCAGGTGCTGTCAGCTGAAGCCTATTCCAAGCACGGCTTCAATATCAGCGGGGTTGTGTTTGATGAGTTGCACACACAGCCGGACAGGAAACTGTATGACGTCATGACCATGGGCTCCGGTGATGCCCGGACACAGCCTCTGTACTTCCTGATAACCACGGCGGGGAACAACACCAATTCCATCTGCTATGAAGTGCATCAGAAGGCAAAGGACATCCTTGCCGGCAGGAAGATCGATCCGACCTTCTACCCGGTGATCTACGGTGCTGAAGAGACTGATGACTGGACGGATCCGGAAGTGTGGGCAAAGGCCAATCCATCCCTGGGGATCACCGTCTCCCTGGAAAAGGTGCAGGCGGCATGTGACTCAGCCCGGCAGAACCCCGGAGAGGAAAACGCCTTCCGGCAGCTGAGACTCAACCAGTGGGTGAAACAGAACGTGCGCTGGATGCCCATGGAAAAGTGGGATGCCTGTGACTTTGAGGTGGATCCACGGCAGCTGGAAGGCCGTGTCTGCTATGGCGGGCTTGACCTGTCCAGCACTTCCGACATCACGGCCTTTGTGCTGGTTTTCCCTCCCACGGATGAGGATGACAAATACTACGTGATGCCTTTCTTCTGGCTTCCGGAAGAGACCCTGGACATCCGGGTGCGTCGTGATCATGTGCCTTATGACGTGTGGAACCGGCAGGGCCTGTTCGATCTGACTGAAGGCAACGTGGTTCACTATGCCCGGATTGAGAAAGCCATCGGGATCCTGGGGGAACGGTACAACATCCGGGAGATTGCCTTTGACCGGTGGGGTGCTGTGCAGATGGTGCAGAACCTTGAGGGCATGGGCTTCACTGTATTCCCCTTCGGACAAGGCTTCCGGGACATGTCACCGCCCACCAAAGAACTCATGAAGCTGGTGCTGGAGAAGAGGATCGCCCATGGTGGCAACCCGGTTCTGCGGTGGATGATGGATAACATCTACATCAAGCAGGATCCGGCCGGGAACATCAAGGCGGACAAAGAAAAGTCCACGGAAAAGATTGACGGTGTGATTGCGACCATCATGGCACTGGATCGGGCCATCCGGGGCGGCAACGTCAATGCGGCATCGGTTTATGACAACAGAGGGATCCTGTTTCTTTGATCCGGAGGTTATATGAGTTTTATCAGCAAACTGTTTTCACCCCGGAAGGCGTCGAACACCCTGGCAGGCTCCTTCTTCCGGTTCCCCCTGGGAACATCGTCTGCCGGGGCGGTTGTGACCGAAAGGTCAGCCATGCAGCTGACAGCGGTTTATGCCTGTGTGCGTATTTTGGCAGAAGGGATTGCCAGTTTGCCGCTGAACCTTTACCAGCGGGAAGAAGAGGGAAGCAAAGCCAAGGCTTTTGAACATCCTCTGTACAGACTGCTTCATGATGCACCCAACCCGGAGATGACTTCCTTCACCTTCCGGGAAACCCTGATGACTCACCTGCTGCTGTGGGGAAATGCCTATGCCCAGGTGATCAGGAACGGCCGGGGTGACGTGATTGCCCTCTATCCCCTGATGCCCAACCGGATGACGGTGGATCGGGACACAAAGACGGGGCAGATCTTCTACACCTACCAGATGAACGAGAGTGACGCCACCAGGGGCAAGGAAACCACGGTGGTCCTGCCACGGGAACAGGTGCTCCATGTTCTGGGACTGGGCTTTGACGGTCTTGTGGGTTTCTCCCCCATCGGTCTTGCCCGGAATGCCCTGGGACTGGCCACGGCAACCGAGGAATACGGAGCCAAGTTCTTTGCCAATGGTGCTACCCCGGGCGGCATCCTGGAGTTTCCCGGAGTTGTGAAAGATCCCAAGGCTCTGAGTGAGTCCTGGAGCAAAGGCTTCAGCAATGCCAATGCCCACAAGGTGGCCATCCTGGAAGAGGGCGCCAAATACACTCCTATCACCGTCTCCCCGGAGGAAGCGCAGTTCCTGGAAACCCGGAAGTTTCAGATTGATGAGATTGCCCGGCTGTTCCGAATTCCTCCCCACATGATCGGCGACCTGGAAAAATCCAGTTTCTCCAACATTGAACAGCAGTCCCTGGAGTTTGTGACCTACACGCTGTCCCCCTGGATTGTGAAGTGGGAGCAGTCTCTGAACATGGTGCTGCTGAATGAGCGGGAACGTGATCAGTACTTCTTCAAGTTCAATGTGGACGGCTTGCTCCGGGGCGATTACCAGAGCCGCATGAACGGTTACGCCATCGGGATCCAGAACGGCTTCATGAGTCCCAATGACGTGAGGCGCCTGGAGCACATGGATCTGATCCCTGATGAGCTGGGCGGCAACCGCTATCTGTGCAACGGAAACATGATGAGCATTGCCGATGCCGGCAAACAGTATGACAGCGGCGCCGGTGCAGGTGAGGAGCCCGATCAGACTGACGGTACTGGATCCGGGGACGGCTCCGGGGACAGCGGTGAGAATGCCGGCACTGCAAAGCGCCTGTGGCAGCCTGTGAAGATTTAACCGAGAGGAGATAAACATGAACAAGTTTTGGAAGTGGATCGACGCAACCCGTCTGGATCCCGATGAGAAGGAGAAAGTGGTTCCTGAAGAGCCGGAAACCGCTCCCGGCGCTGAGCCTGCAAAGGAGGATGAGCCGGAGAAGGAAAAGAAGGCTGACGGTGAGCGGATCCTGCTGCTTCACGGTCCGATTGCAGAAGAGTCCTGGTTTGACGATGACGTTACGCCGGCCGCCTTCCGGGAAGAACTGTGCAGTCAGTCCGGTCCAGTCAATGTGTGGATCAACTCCCCGGGCGGGGACTGTGTGGCAGCTTCCCAGATCTACACCATGCTGACCGCCTATCCCGGGAAGGTGACCGTCACCATTGAGGGCATTGCCGCCTCTGCCGCATCGGTGATTGCCATGGCAGGTGACAAAGTGCTTATGTCCCCCACAGCGAACATGATGATCCACAACCCCATGACCATGGCCTTCGGCAATGCTGAGGAAATGCAGAAGGCGATTGCATGTCTGGAAGAGATCAAGGAAAGCATCATCAACGCCTATGAGGTCAAGACCGGGCTGTCCCGGAGCAAGATCTCACGCCTCATGGATGAGGAAACCTGGATGAACGCCAAACGGGCGATTGAGCTGGGTTTTGCCGATGAGATGCTGACCCGCACAACTCCGGTGGACATGGAAGCCTCATCCACCTCTTACTCCCGGGCTTCCGTGACCAATTCCCTTATCACCAAAATCGCTGAACAGTGCCGGATCCACCGTCCCAGTGTTTCTGTGGATGATGTGCTGGCAAAACTGGACAGTATGCAGAACACCAACTGATCCGGTCAGACCGGAAACCGTTTTACTTCATGAAGGAGAACACAACCATGCAGAACGAAATCTCTCAGGCACTTGATGCCCGGAATGCTTCCATTGACGCCGCCAAGGCTTTCTTTGCCGAGCACCGGCAGAAAGACGGCACCATGACTCCGGAGGATGCCGCCACCTTCCGCGCTTTGGCTGACAAGGCTGAACAGCAGAACAACTATCTTGATACTTTGACGAGGTTCAATACCATGACTGACAACGCAATGCGTCCCGTTTCCACCCCTCTCACTTCCGCTCCTGTCAGCGGTGCCATTAAAACCGGCCGTGCTTCCGACGAATACAAGCAGGCCATGCTCCAGGCATTCCGCACCAACTTCCGCCAGATCTCCAACACTCTGACCGAGGGCACTGCCGCTGATGGCGGTTACCTGGTTCCTGAGGAGTATGACTCCCGTCTGATCCAGAAGCTCCAGGCTGAGAACATTTTCCGTAAGCTGGGCACCACCATCACCACCTCCGGGGAGCACAAGATCAACATCGCCACCTCCGACGCTGCGGCCGCCTGGATTGATGAGGGTGATCCCCTGCAGTTCTCCGATCCTCACTTCGGTCAGATCATCCTGGATGCCCACAAGCTCCACGTTGCCGTTAAGGTCTCTGAGGAACTGCTGTATGACAATGCCTTCAACCTGGAGAACTACATCATCGAGCAGTTCGGCAGGGCCCTTGCCAATGCTGAGGAGGACGCCTTCCTGAACGGCAACGGCTCTGGCAAGCCCACTGGCATCTTTGACGCCACCTACGGCGGCACCGCTGCGGTTTCCACTGCCGCTATCAAGGCCGATGACATTGTGGATCTGGTGTATGCCCTGAAGCGTCCTTACCGGAAGAACGCCTGCTTCATTATGAACGATGCTCTGGTTGCTTCCGTCCGCAAGCTGAAGGATCTCAATCAGGCCTACATCTGGCAGCCTGCCATGGTTGCTGGTGAACCTGACAAGCTCCTGGGCTATGACGTCTACACTTCCGCCTACGCTCCCAACGACAAGATCGCCTTCGGTGACTTCAGCTACTACCAGATCGGCGACCGTGGCGTCCGGAGCTTCAAGCAGCTCAACGAACTCTTTGCCGGCAACGGTCTGATTGGCTTTGTGGCCAAGGAGCGGGTTGATGGCAAACTGGCCCAGGCTGAGGCTGTTCAGATCCTTACCAAGACTGCATAAGCACAGCAGACTGACAATTGCATTGACGGCCCTTCCCCTGGAGGGGCCTTTTTCCGGAGTGCAGAAACATGATCACACTGACCGAGATGAAGGAATATCTGCGGGTTGACGGGGATGAGGATGATGCGCTTATCACGACCCTCATGGACTCAGCCCAGCAGCTCTGCATGGACGTCGCACGCACTGATGATGTGGAAGAGTACTACACCTTCAATTACGGAACTGCGGCGGTGATGTACGCCACCAATTACCTGTATGAGCACCGCACTGACGCCGATCATCACAGCCTGGTCATGTCTCTGCGTTCTATTCTTTCCGGTGCCAGGGAGGCGAAGTCCTTCTGATGGAAACGGGAAACATGACTGAGCGCATCACCATTTTCACGCCTGCCCAGGATTGCAAGCTCACCTCCCTGGATGACTTTGAAGAGTTCAAAACCGTCTGGGCAAGTGTCCGGGAAGTCACTACCAGGGAACAGATGCGCTCCCACATTGAGATCCAGAGCGGGCAGATCACGGTGCAGATCAGGTATCTCTCCGGTTTGTCCGATGACAGCCTTATCCGGTGGCGGAACCGGTATTACTCCATCACCAACCTGTCCGCTGACCGCCGGAAGGGAGAGATCCTGCTGGGATGCTCTCTCAGCGGACTGAACGAGAACACGAGGGTCACAACATGAGATCCATTGCCACACTGAAACAGCAGGTCAAGGAACTGGTTGAGGGGATCAGCGGCGTCACCGCCTTCTATGACATCTGCCCCAACAACATCAAGACTGGCATTCTGATTGCCAGGGATGTTACTGAGTTCACCGGCAGGGTGATTGACGGTGATGCCCACATTGCTCATCACGGCTTTGATGTGACCGTCTTCAGTTTTGAGAACGCTGACGTCTGTGATGACATCACCGTGACCCTGGTAAACGCCACTGACGGGAAATACTCACAGGACTTCCGCCTCATCATGGTGAACAGCATCACACCATCCGACTACGATCCGGACAGCGGCTTCTGGGCCAATGTCATCAGCATGGAGTTTGTGGAGCGGTGAGCAATCAGTTTTTTCAGGCGGACACCAAAGGTCTTGATGATCTCCGGAAGAAACTGGAAGCCCTGCCGGAAAAGTCCCGGCGCTGGCTGACGGGCAAGATCCTCCGGGACATCATGAAGAAGACCGGGGCACGGAAGGATCTGCAGTCCTACATCAACAGCCATATCGGAAAGCGCACCGGCATCTACGCCAAATCCGTCAGCACTGAGAGAACTGCAAAGGTCCGGAACGACCCCAACCGGATTGTGGGTTACATCCATTTCCTGCCGGTAAGCAAGATCAAGAGTGCGGGCTCAGCCGGCAAGAACCACATGGCGAACAAAACCCTCACCCTGTGGCTGGATCAGGGCACCCGGACACACTCTGTGGGCAGGGGTTCTGTCCTGGGCGGCGGCAACACAGCCCAGCACCTCAAAGACCGCCGGGACCGGGCTGCACAGAGGATCGCCAATCTGCGGGAAAAGGTCTCCAAAGAGCGGAGCCGGAAGAACCCTAATCCGAAGACCATCAACAAGTTGCGGTATTCCCTCTCCAAAGCGCAGCAGAGCCTGGATAACACCATGGACAGACTGCGGCGGATGGGCCGGCAGACGGGACACAAGGTCCGGGGTATCACCGCCAAAAACTTCATGGAGCCGATCCAGCAGAAGGTGGATCAGCAGGCTCCGGCACTACTGGAAAAGCAGATGCAGGATGAGATAGCAGCCTATCTCAACCGGCACGGTTTAACTTAACTTTCACAAGAGGAACAAAAACCATGGCATATACTCCACTTTACAACTACACCGCTTTGACTCCGGTACTCCTGGGCGGCACGCACACCATGTTCTCCACTGATGAAGGCACCACCTGGAAAGAGCTCAAAGGCTGTGTTGAACTGGGCGACATTGGCGACATCACTGAGCCGGTTGAATGCACCACCATTGACGATGACCGCAAGATGTACTGCGCCGGACTCAAGGACTCTGCCGACAAAGAACTCACCATGTACTACTATGACGATGACGCCGATCAGGCCGCTCTGGTAACTGCTGCCGGCTCCCATGCTGAGGTTGCTTTCAAGCATCAGTGGCCTAATGGCAAGATTGCCCAGTACACCCTGCGGCTCATGGGTTACCAGATTGTTTCCGGCACGGCTGACGGTTTCATGCAGCTGAAGATCACTGGCAAGCAGTCCAGTGATGTCACCTGGAGCACCGCAACTGTGGTCCCCGGCTAAACCTTTACCTTCTGATCTCATCATGTCTTAATTCGGGCGGCTCCGGCCGCCTTTTTGGAGAACCTTATGTCTTACATTGACGCACTGTCCCATCTGAAATTCAAAACCACCTCCACAGAGATTGAGGGGATCACCTTCTATCTGCGGGAAATCTCCCTGGGGACCCGGCTGAAGTATGAGAAAGAACAGGACAATATGACCAAGATCCTCAAGATGATGTATGCCTCCCTCTGTGATGAGGATGGCAACCTCACCGAAAAGGAAGAGAACTTTGACCGCTTTGTGGCAGTCATGCCGGAGCGGGTGCTGAAGAAGCTTGTGGACGCCTTCACCTCTCTGAATTACCCCAATCAGAATGAGGACAAAGACCTAAAAAACTGATTGCATCCGATCACACCTTCCGGCTGGCTGTGCGGGTTGCCAGGGAGATCCACAGACCTATTCTGGAAGTCCTGGAATACCCCATGACCGAGCTCAGACTGTGGGCGGCTGTCTTCCAGGAGGAGTACTTTGAACAGAATCCTGAAGAGCGCAGCCGTTCCCGTATGCAGAACGGGATGTCTGAACAGGAGTGTGATGCGGAGATTGCCAAGATGACCCGGATCATGAAACCGGGAAGAAAGAAACGGTGACAGGTGGAACGGAGATGAGGCGCAACTGGTATCTGATTGGCACACTTCTGAGAGAGATTGAAGAGGAACACCTCTGGCAGTTTCTTGAGGAACTGAAGGTAAAGCAGTCTGGGGCGGAACGGGAGTATCTGGATCAGCAGGAAGCCGGGCTGCCGGTTTCTGAGAAAATGCCGGAGCGTGTTTATGACCATGCCATCCGGCACCTTGAACTCCTGGCGGATGCCGGGTATATCAAGAATTTTGACCTGCGGCAGACGGTGGATGGAAGGTACACCATCATTCAGCGTGATGTCCGGATCACCATGAGCGGATATGATCTGAAGGAGGTGATCAACAATCAGAAACTCTGGAGCCGGATTGTAGGCAAAGCAAAAAACGCCGGGATCGCTGTCACCTGTGAGTTTGTCAAAGCCATGATCCCCGAAGCGATCAAGATGCTGATAGACGAATAAGCAGAGCGGCAAAATATGATCTGCCGGGCAGACATGGCAGATCTGTTTTGGCATGATTACCTCTGAGCAACGAAGGAGACGATCATGGAAATCACCAAAGAGCCGGAAACCGATCTGCGCAGTCATTTCAACGAACTCATCACAGTAACAAAGGCCAACAATGAGTCTTCAGTATGCTATGGCCGTATTAAGGGAGAAGGTAAACCCATCAAACTGAATAGTGTGCTTCTGAAAAATTCGTATATTTCCGCATGGGCGGATGATGATATCAGAGCTGACTTTGATGTTGAATATGTGATCGTCAATGAACAGCCGTATGCCAGGACGATCTTCCTTACCAAGATCTATGATAAGGAGGATTGATCATGATTTTTCTGTATGATTACCGTAAATCATGTGCAGTCGCAAAGAAAAATTTACTAGCATTGATCGTCTTTGTGGTAGTTCTTGGTTTTTGCTTGTTACTGGTACAATTGTGGCTTTTAGTCTTCCCTTTTATTGAAGCGGAAACTGCTTGGGGAGATCTTTATAATCTTTTTGTTTGCTGTGGTTTTGGAGGATGTTTCTTTGTTCCTTACTGGATTGCCTACAAATATACTGATTTGAGAAACATGATTGACAACAAAATAAACACAAATCAATAATTGTAAAAATATCATATCAGATAAAAGGGTGCCTTTTGGTACCCTTTTTTATTGAGGAGATTTTATGCAAAACGGCATAGTGAATATGGGGATAAACATTGATCAGTTTATTACTGCGTTTACCCAAATCACGAATGAGATTAATGTTTTTGGTAATGTGTTTAATCAGACGACAGTTAATATCAATCATGACGCAGATCAAATCAACGCCGGACTAAACAATATCCGTAACGGACTGGATGAAGTCACAAACACGGCACGTCAATCCAACAATCACCTGGAAGCAATCTTCAACCGGCAGGAAGCTTCTGCTCAGAGGGTGACAGAAGTCCTTGAAAGTCAAAGTAGCACGATCAATCAATTGGTTAATGGGGCGCTTTTACGAATCGGTGAAGTCGCCATAAACACCTTTGGGAACATCGTTCACACTGGAATTGAAGCAACCAAGGTCTATGAGGACATGTCTTCCAAACTGTCTGCCCTCACCGGATCCATGGACTCAGCCAAGGATAAGTTCTGGGAACTGAATACGCTTGAGGATGAGACCTGTATTGCCACCGACAAACTTTCCCAGGCTTTCATTACCCTGGGGAACAACGCACTGGGCAATTCATCTGCACAACTGAAGGCTTATGCAGCTATTGCCACTGGGACAGGAAAGGACATCAACGAACTGGCCAGCGCTGTTGTGAGGTTCAGCCAGGGGAGAATGAACGCACTGTCCCAGTTCGGCATCACCGCAAAAGAAAACGCCGACTCCATTGTTATGACTTACAAGGGCGTTGATACCGCCATTGAGAAGAACAGTCAGGCTCTTGAAAAATATCTGAGCGGCATTGCTTCCAACAATTTTGATGGGGTGCTTACTCAGAAGTACAACACCGTTGAAGCTTCCATGAACCGCTTGGATAACGCATGGGGGACTTTCTGCACCAAAATTATGCAGTCCGACGGAGGCTTTGGTGAGCTCATTATTATGGGCAACGACTTTCTGGCCAGCACACTCAACGACATTTCAGAATGGTTCAATCAGCCGGATGTGGTTGAATGGTTTCATGAGGTAGGTGATATTGGCAGATCGTGTCTGGAGTCACTGGGTAAAGCATGGAATATTCTGAGTGACACATTTACTACAGTCACTGGTTATTTCCATACCAGATGGACAGAAGTAACAACTTTTTTTGAGAGTCTAGGACTCGGCTCAATACAAGATCTGAAATTCGGTTTTACCGATCTTTTCAAACTGATTGCTCATGGTCTCAATACTGTCATGACTTCAATTCAGACTGCAATGACCATGATGGGCAATTTGGGCTCCAGCATTGCCAAATCCCTTGCACCCGATCAAAAGAAAGCTCTGATTAATGCTCAATGGAAAGAACGTGTCAGATTAGGGCTGGAAGATCCTAATAATGCGGAACGATATGCACAGTTCACCAAAGAACAGAATGAGCGTCTTCATTTTCCCAAGACAGAAGATTTGGCCACCAAAAACGCCAAAGTTCTTGAGGGAGCTCTGAAAGATCTGGATAAGGCGGCCAAAGATCTGTTTTCCGGAAGTAATGATCGGGTACTGGCAAAACTGCTGGAGACGTCCAAACTGTCTGATGCTCCTGTAGGGAAACCAATTGGCAAAACGGATGATGAAGGTTCCGGTACCGGCAAAGGAGGCAAGGGAGGCGGTGGCCGTGCTGCACGTCAGACCGACACCTGGAGCCGGTACTATGAACGCCTTCTGGAGATGGATAACAAGTCCAAAACCCAGCTTGAACAGCTGGAATTTCAGCATGCTCAGAAACTTGCTGAATACCAGAAGATGATCACTGAGAACGCCCATGTGTCCGCTGAGGAAAGAGCCAATGCTCTTCTGCTGATTGAGACAGATTATCAGGAGAAGAGGAAGCAGCTGGAACAGGATGCACAAAATTTCCTGGCGTCCCTCAATCCGGTTGATGCTGAACTCATCCGGCTTCAGGATGGATACTCAAAGAAACTTGAACTTCTGGAGCAGTATCACGCTGACCAGCTGATTTCTGAGGAGATGTTCCTGCTGGCAAGATCGTCTCTGTATGATCAGTACACCGCCGATCTTACCAAGGCCGGCGATAAGGCCAAAAAGGGCAAGGGGAAGAAAGGTGAGTCAACTGTCTTCGGTATCTCTGAGGATGAACTGAAACAGGTTACCAGCGGTCTTGAGGCCGTTTCCAACGGTTTTGCTTCCATGACACAGAACATGGATGAGTCCTCCGGGACATACCGTACTTTGTTCGCTGTGCAGAAGTCGTTCTCCGTTGCTTCCGCCACGTTGTCCTGTATTGATGCCTGGGCAAATGCTCTGAAGACCGAGCCTTTCTGGCCTGCCGGACTGGCAGCATACGCACAGGCGCTTGCCATGACGGGGCAGATCATGAGTCAAATCACCTCCGTCTCCATGCACGACAAAGGCGGCACGATAGCTCCGGGACAGTACGGCATTGTGGGTGAAATTGGTCCGGAGTTGGTGAGAGGCCCTGCAACTGTTACCAGCAGGAAGGACACGGCTGACCTCCTGTCCCGGAGCGGTGACATCACCGTGAACCTGATTGAGGACGCCGGAAGGGCGGGTCAGGTGAACCAGAGCCGGTCAGATGAGCAGACCATCATAGAGGTCTGTGTGGCAAACATCCGCCGGGGAGGTGACATAGCAGACGCCATCTCCAACACCTATGGCGTGGCAAGACAGGGGGTCTGACATGGCACTTGTATCATATCCCCTGAGTCTGCCGGCCCCGCTCCAGAAGGGCTATTCCGGGAAATTCACCCCTGCGGTGTTGCTGGAAGACGGGGAAAAGGGCTGGCAGTCCCAGCGGCTTCTGTCCTATGGAGCACCGGAGACTTTGACCATCTCCATCATGCTCACAACACAGGCGGAATACCGGACATGGCTGAATTTCATTGAGAGTCTGGACAATGGCAATGACTGGTTTTCCATCACGTTGCTAGACCGGAATTACCGCTGCCGGATCCAAAGCGGCAAGTGGACGGAAACCCTTAACTGCCGGACGGAGACAAAGGTGATCAGGGAAATCAAAATGACACTGGATGCGGAGGTGATGTGAGCACCGAAAGACAGAACTCAGTGGAACTGCTGGATGAGGCTGACTTGGGACTCACCTTTGCCGCCAATCAGACGGTGAGTCTTACCAATAACGCTCCCCAGGCATCCGCCATGAAGACTGTGACCTTCACTGCCTATGTGGAGTCTACGGTTGCGGTTGTGGACGGCTACCGGACTGTGAAGCCGGTTTCCCTTCCTGCCATCAGGAATGACACGGGCTATTATCAACTGAACTGCGAGTCTCCGAACTATGGCGGCACTCTTCAGAATATGCCGGAATTTGAGTGGGACATAAAACTCCAAAATCTGTCCGCTATGGACGACTTTTTGGTGTCCGCACTAGGGTCTTCTTACTTTGGCTCAATTATTCTGGACAACTTTGCCGGGAACTGCTTTGTAAACTTCTCCGGTTACACTAACAGGACAGGAGACTTCAATCTCTGGCCTTATGTGGTACGGGGAAAATACCATCCTGTCGTACTGGGAGCGCAGAACATCAAAGCAGGCTTTGAGATCGTTCCAGACTCCTTTATCACGGGAGCATGGGTGCATTGTCTCCTCCGGTTTGAGTATGACGACGCATGGTATGTGGTTCTCTATATGGACGAAAAAAAAATGCTCCGGCAGTCATGGTCTTCTTACGTCTACAACAACAAGCCTTATGTTGCCTCACTCAAACTCCATCCGACCATATTCTTACTCAATTCAACCTTTGCGAACAAGGGGCTGACATGGCCCTATCTGCTGATTGCCAACGTCCGCAGGAGCAGTCTGATCGAGGTGTGACATGACAACGAACTATCTCATAGCCCGGGTAGACTCATCTCATATCGGGGACTATACCAACTCCGGCGACTTTAACGCTGTTGTTCCGAACTCTGTCTCAAGCCATCTGGTGGCATTCCGGTTCTATACCAATTACGAAAAAGCCGCCAAAACCCGCATTGTCCAACTAGACTCAAGCCATGTGGGCTGGCTCCCGGCTCTCACAGAGAACAATGCGAACTATGCCGCACTGACTGTCCAATATCTGGCCCCACGATACACCTCATGGAATGTTACTCAGGCTCTTCCGGTCTATGAGTTTGAGTTGCGGGTTGTCATTACCAATGCGGGTATCAAGTCCAGCGGCACCAAATACTTCTGGGCACAGGAAAATAATTTTTACAACTGCCTCACCTTCAAATGGACTAATTCCGGCGTGCTCAATCCCACGTTCTCCATCGGTGATGTTGAAATTCCTGCGCTGGCAACCGGCAACTGGGTAAAGGTGCGGATCGTCTTTACGGCCGCCACTCAGAACAACAAAGGTGTTGCGGACATCTATGTGGACGGAGTGAAGATCATCTCCGGTTACACACCATATCTGGACTTAATGGTCTCCTGTGGCACCTTTATGTCCTTCTCCCTGTCCAACGTCTCCAAGTGGTCGGATGATCCGTCCCGTGTGGAGATTGCGAACTTCAAAATCTATGAGCAGGACGAATACACAGCCCCTCCCACGGTGACTTTCTCTCAGGAACAGACGGTAGGAAGCAGTCTTATCACCGCCAATGTGACACTGGATCCGGGAATTGAAGACCCCACAGTCTCCTATCTCTGGAGCACCGGGGAAACAACACAGTCTATCCGGGTGTATGCCAATGGGGAATACACCGTAACTGTGACAGACTCGGCCGGCGGCGTTACCACCAAGACCTTAACCCTGTCCGACCTGTTTTGCCTTCCGGCACCTTTACAGGCGGCCTATTCCCAGGAGCACGCACCGTCCGTTGTGCGGACACAGATGTTGGATAAGCACGCAAGACAGCGGACTCTGGCAGGCAAGCCGCCTTCATCCTTGTCCTGCAAGTTCCAGATGGATGAAAGCCAGTTCACCGCATGGGTGACAGCATGGAAGGAGACCCTGAACGAGGGCGCTGACTGGTTCTTTTTGCGGGCTCTGGGGAAGTCCAGCGCAGTGATTGAGGTCAAGCAAGTCCGCCTGCGCAATGGTGAGTGGTCTTACAGTCTCATCCATCACACGGACACCGGAAACCTGTATGAAGTCACCATGAAGTTTGATGTGAAGGAGGCGTGATGGCGGTATTTGACACTCTCAGGACTCTCAATGCGTCCGGCTCCAAAATGCCGGTGATGGCAGTGGAGATCTTCTCCGACAAACTGTCCGCACCCATCTGTCTTGTGCAGGCACAGCAGGACATGAGGCTGAAAGACGCAAACGGAACCACCCGGACATTCACGGCCTGCGGGATAAGCATTTCGCTTCCAGAGCGCAACACATCCGGTTTCTCGGATGTCTCTCTGGCCATCGGGGACACCAGGGGAATTGCTATGGGCTATTGCTCCCAGGTTGTGAACAATGACGGGACAGCAAATTTGCATGTCTTGGAATATCTGCCGGGGGAAACAACTCCGGTCTACAAACTGCGGCTGTCCATGACCTCAGCGGAGGTTACGCCTAAACAGGCGACTTTCACGGCGGGCTGGCACGACTGCCTTAACCGGGCGTGGCCAAAAAGACGTTATACAGCGAGACATTTCAAGGGGTTGAGGTACGTGCAATGACGCTTCCTGAGTCCCGTCTCAAGCATTACTTCGCTGTCCAGTACGCCAAAGACGGGAGGCAATATCCCTTTTTGAACTGCTGGGGGCTCATCTGCGAGTTTTACCGCCGGGAGCTGGACATCACACTGAACCTTTTTACGGACTATGGCCCGAAGACCATGACTGCGGGGTACAAGATAGCCGTATCAGACTTCATTCCAGTGGACTCGCCGGAGTTTGGGGATGTTGTGGCGTTCTTTACCCAGGAGGGGATCCTGTACCATGTGGGAGTCATGCTGTCCCCGGACAGGTTTCTGCACTCTGACTATCGTCACAACACTCAAATCACCCCGCTGGCCTTTATGCACAACCATCACAAGATTTTCCGTCACAGGAGCCGCTTATGCTGATCAAACTGGTAAACCGGACTGAGCCTGACAAAGCCATTGACTTCCAGGACTGGGGTCCGGTGGATATGACCATCACCGAACTGCTGCAAACCCAGAAGGTGGCAGAACTGACGGACTGTCTTGATGTCATGGCGGACGGGGTAGTTATCGTCCCTGCGCTGTGGGGGAAGTTTTCCCTGAAGGACACCAGACTGCTGACCATTGTGATCCGCCCCCGGGGCACTGTGGTAAGTCTGGTGGTTATGGCTCTGATGGTTGCTTACTCCTATATCATGGCGTCCAAAGCGGCCAAGATGGCACGGAAGAACACCAACAAGACCTCGTCCACGTCTTCCATCTATGACCCTAATGCCCAGGGCAACAAAGTGAAGTTGGAGGACGCCATCCCGGAACAGTTTGGATATGTGAAAGCGTTCCCAGACCTCATTTCCGAGTATCACTATTACTACAAGAACAACGTCAGGTACATGGACGTGCTGCTGTGCCAGGGAGTGGGGTATTTTGACCATAGTCCGGACACACTCTACATCGGCAACACGCCGATCACCTCCTACGACTCCAGTCTCTACAACCTGAAGATTGCTGACCCCGGTGTGGACATTTCCGGGCACACTGCGCACAACTGCTGGTATCAGTCAACCGAAGTAACAAGTTCGGGACATGAGATTTCCCCGAAGAAGGAGGACGAGGACGATCAGGACACCGGGTCCAAAAACAGCACGCCGAATTTCAGCGGCAATACCATGCTTATGACGGTGTCCACAACCCGTGTCACTGCTTATGGATCTGCCGGCCCGGAGATTGTCCAGGGCATGACTTATCTGGACTGCAAGTATGCGCCCGACGATATTATCCAGATCCAGAACATGGCTGCCCTGGGAGACCTCAAGTTCCTGGACATCTCCGGCTTCAAGGCATACGACGATGGGGACTTTTCCTTTACGGAACTTGATAACCTCACCCAGACCGGAACCGATGTGAAGGTCTATCTGGAATACATCCCGGTGGACGTGGCAAGCATGGTCACGGCTATCAAGAAGATCAGAGTCCATGCTGAGGCCTGGTCTGTGGTTACTCCCGGCGGCGGACAGATGAAGATCCCCCTGGGATATGTGGATAAGGAAGTCCGGTATCAGTTTGGCGAGGACGGACAGGGTGAATACATCGTCCTCAAAAACCTTGATCTGACTGCCTCTTACGAGTCCACCGGCGGAAGCAGCGGGGTCCACTGGTGGCTTGAGATTTACGCTCCCTCCCAGAACTGTCCGGTTATGCTTGCCAGCAAACAGTCCAGTGACGCGACAGAAGACTGGTATGACTCCAGTGTCCCCCGGCAACTCAACTGCGCTGTGCTGACCCGGACTGCTGCCTTTCCCTCTCTCTCTGTGGGAGATGTGATCACCGTGTCCTGTGAGCGGACATACTGGTATTTGAAAGGTTACGGGAGCCAGGGACCGAGTTACACCAAACAGGTATTCTGCGCTGCGAACCTCTACCGGGTTGTGTCCAAGAACAACAATGTCCTCTATCTGGATCGTGATCTGATTGCTCCCGATGAGACCTGGTATGGACAGACCTACATATCTGTCAGCATGACCGCCTCGGCAGTCTATGTCACCAGACAGGCGCCTTTTGATTACCCGAACCGGGACGGCAACGGTTTCTACCGGGTGATCGAAAACAATGTCACTGAAGGCAATCACCACACGCTGGTTGTCCAGGCGGTGGACTATGAAGCCTTCACTCCCACGGACTATACCAACTGGGCAGGATTCCCTTTCAGCGGCTATTACTCCTGCAACATCTCCCTGCTGTCTGAGGGCAACTCCAGCACCAATGGTCATGTAACCACTGCGGGACCTTACCGGGCCTGTCCGAGAGGCTGTGGGGCCCGGTATTACGAGCTGGACTTCACGTTCCCCTCCGGTCTGTACCGGATGAATGACGAGGGTGAATACAGAGACCGGACAGCCTCAATTCTCATTGAGTTCCGTCCTGCCGGGAGCACCGGATCCTGGACTCAGTACACGGTGTCATGGACCAAAGCCACCGGGGACGAACTGGGGTACACCATCGCCTTTGACATGGCGAATTACAACGGCATTACCGATCCGGACGAGTACTGGGCTTTTGAGTTCCGGGTGACCAATACGTCTGAGTACACCGAAGACAACAAGGTCATGCAGAAACTCTACTGGAACGGTCTCAAGTGCATGATTGCGAATGATACGTCTTATGAGGATGTGACTGTGATTGCCCTGAGTATCAAAGGCTCTGAAACCATGTCTGAAGCCTCGGAAAACCAGGTGGCGACTTACTGGACACGTATGCTGCCGAACATCCACACCGGAGAGTTGGAGAAAACCAAGTCCATCGTTCCGGCGGTGAAGTACATCTGCGATCAGTCCCGGTTTGATGATTTGTATGTCCTGTCCAACTGGATCGATTATCACAACCTGTGTGAGGGCGCCGGCATTGAGTTCAATTACCGTTTTGACGATTTCACGACAATCCTGGAAGCAATAAGGACTGTCCTCCAAAATGGCTATGCGGAACCCGTTGTGTCCGGGAATGAAATTCTCCCCAAGAGGAAAGTCCCTACGGACTCCTTTGTGCAGATGTTCTCTCCCCAGAACATGGTCGGGGATGTGAAATACACCACCGCCATGATCACTGAGGACACGGACAACGAAATTGACCTCACCTATATGGACGGGGACAAAGGAGACGGCACCTGGAAGGAGTATCAGGAGTTTGTGGAACTGGACATCGCTGAGAATACTGGCAGCAAGTCCTACTATCAGCAGGGGAGCAATGTCCAGTCAATGGAACTGCTGGCCTGCACCGATGAGGACAGCGCATACAGAATAGCCCTGCGGCAACTCCGGGAAATGATGTACTGCCGACAGGAAGTATCCTTCAAGACCGAACTGGATGCCCTGAATTGCCAGTATGGGGACGTTGTTCTGGTGGCACTTCCTATGGACAACTCATTGGTGTCTGGAAGAATTACCGCATGGGACGAAACCACAAACAGGATCACAGTGGATCAATATCTGGATCCGGACGCTGTGACGGGAGTGATTTACATCAGAAGACCGGACGGCTCAGTATGGGGCGGAACCTGCGTTTACGCTGATGATTACTCACTCACTCTCACTGCCGTACTGGACTGGGATATACAAGACTGGCTGGACGAAAATCCCAGTCTGGAACAGCCGTATTTTTGCTATGGCGGGACTTTCAAAGGATGGGTAAAATCTATTAAACCCTCACAAAATACGGCGTCTGTGACGGTGGTAAATTACTCAGACAAGATTTTTGTGGATGATATATTTGAGGGGTACGGAATAAGTCCGTATGGAACCTGCAAATATGGGAGCAAATAGGGGAGACCATTATGAGCAGCACACTTTCTGAAGGAGTCAGAGTCCCGGACATCGGCAGCACTTCCTGGGGTGCCGATGTTAATTTCAACTGGGGCTTGTTGAATACAGCCCTTGCGAACATTTCCGGTAATGTGAAGGTGGACGCAGAAAACACCTGGACGGCTCCCCAGACCTTCACCGAAACTGTTTCCGGCTCCATTGATGGTGTGGCCGCCCGGGCCGTGGGGGATGAAGACGGGAACAATATCAAGGCCGCCCTTGCTGGCAAGCAGTCCTCTCTGTCTCAGTCTCAATTAGACGCCTGCAACTCCGGCATAACCGCCTCTGCAGTCCAGCAAATCGGCACCAATGCCGACAACATCTCCGACCTGCAGACCGCTGTCTCCGGCAAAGCGGCAGACGCCGATGTAGTCCACCTTGCCGGGGCGGAAACTATCACGGGGGATAAGACTTTCACCGGCGCCGTGGCTACGCACAATGTAACGCCGGAAGCAAATGCGACTTACGCTTTAGGCGACAGCACCAAATGGTATAGAGACACTTACACAAATACCGTATGGGTGCAAGGAGTCCGGGCTCCCGGGACGTCAAACGCTTTAATTTTGGCGGCTATGGAGACGTGGGAAGACGGTGCCCGGATATTCATGTATGGCAAGGACTACGTGGGCGGCAGTCAAATATATGCGGATATAGACCATAATGACGGCAATCACAACAAGACAGGAGTCCAATTAGACACAAGAGGGTTTTTCCCCGCTGGCGTTTCACGGCATTTAGGACTAGCAGACGCAAATAATAGATGGCTCACGTTTAACGGTATTAATCCCGGTGCGCTGGGCATGCCAAATAATTCAGCCTATATTGATATATCGTCAAGTATTTCAGACCGGGCATACGGTGCAAATAGTTTTGTTGCGGCGGCTACCGGATGGATCTCAATAGGTTCTTTTGCGACGGCAATTCAGATCGCAGACGATACAGCCGGAATGACAATAGCAGGCCTGCCCGGTTCAGACGGCTATGCTTCTGTATTTTTACCCGTCCGGGCAAATGATAATATCCGTGTTCTAATAAATCAGACGTCTACCACTTTTCAATCGTTTAGACTGCTACCCTGTCTCGGCAACGTATAGGAGCGGGAAATGACGGAAGGGACCCCGACAATCGGACTGGTTACATCCTGTCTTGAAAATTTTGAAGACCTAACGAAAGCCCGACAGCATACAGCAATTAAATACGCCCTGCATTATCTGAACGAATATCAAAAAGAAAAGAAGTATTATGACATTGTTATGGAGGCGGGTAAAAAATCGGTCTTTGGCACAATTGAAAAACTAGCAGAAGCCGCTGAAAAGACACTCCGTCCGGCGGACTGGGTAGAGCGGTGTCCGGATTTTCACGCCGATAAGGATGGGAACATGGTTCCGGACTGGGAGACGGATTAAAGTTTTTGGCACGGGTATCACCGAATAGATAGAAGCGCTCTGGACTTGAGCCCGTGACTGTTTGATACAAAGCGCAGTAAGTACACTGCTGTCCATACGCTGGGTAGTATAGGGTCTACTGTGCAGGACAGACGAGTTTGGAGGATTTTGGTCTGTCCACCCATTTATGGCGGGTTGGCTGAGCGGCTTAAAGCGGACGCTTTGAAAGCGTCTGGAGGGCAACTCCCGTGGGTTCAAATCCCACACCCGCCGCCGAAACTCGGGCGTTCCGTCTCACACTCCGGGACGCAGAAAAACCGTGAAACGGTGAGCCGTATGTGAGGACGGCTTCACCCTGCCGGGGTTGTTTAACGGAAACTATGTCAACTTAAGGTCGTTTTCATTTTGACCCGGCACCCCATTATGTGCGTCTGTGTAAACCGGCTTGAATTGCCGTGACTGGCCTCGTGTCAGCCAGCAGAAGTGCCACGGACGCACACCCTAGACAAAATCATGGAAGAGGAGACCGAAGACCATGACCGAAGAGAACGAAATCCAGGAAACCGACATCCCGGAAATCCCGGAGCCTGAGACCCCGGTCTGTCCGTGGGCTGACGCTCCGGAGAACGTGCTGTTTTACGACAAGATTTACGATGACGGGCACCTGGGGTCATTCACCGAGTCCGCCGAACTGGCGTACTCCCTGGGCTGGCTTCAGAACACCATCTCCAAGGACGAGGTGCAAGTCTCTGACGTCAACGGCTGGACATACCGGAAGGAGGTCTGCCCCATGAAGACCCCGGAAGACCTGCAGAAAGAGGAATACGCCGCTGAAATCCTGACGCTCAAAAAGCAACTTGCCGATACGGACTACCGTGCCATCAAGTATGCCGAAGGCGTCCTTACCGATGAAGACTATCAGGCAACCGGGATCCAAAGGCAGGCATGGAGACGCCGGATAAACGAGTTGGAAGCGCTGATCGGAGGTGCGGACTAGTGGACACGCTGATCATCTCCCTGGCGGGTGCCGTGGGCTTTCTGCTGGGTATCATGGTAGGCTTTGTGCTGGCGATTGTTATCGTCCGGCGGCTGATCGAGAAAGGGCTCAACGCCATGGACGGCAAAGTGACTACCATTGACAAGACCGGAGGGGCATCCCAGGAGGGCGGCGCCGCTGCCGTGTATGTAGACCCCATAAGGAGCCGGACATGAGACTGACGGGCGATCAGGCGACCCTGCTGCTGTTTTTGCTCGCGGCTTGCATGGTCATCTTTGTCTTCTGGCTGGGCAACCGGGAGAGCGGCCGCTGGCAGGCCCTCCAAGACCGCGCGGAACAGGCCGAGGCACGTGTCAATCAGATGAATACCGCCGCCCCGGGAGCATACTCCCTGATCCCCACGGCTGAAATCCATTGTGAAGAGCCGGGGGAAGGGTATTGCCGACGGTATAAGGTCTACAGGCTCACCGGCATTGATTGAGAGGAACTTATTATGAGACTGTGTAACGCCACCGGTTATCTCCGGGAAACTGATGAGGTTGTGCTGACCAACAAGACCTTCAAGGGATGGCAGGTGAGATACTTCCGGACTGCCGGCGGTTTTGACTCGGAAATCTGTCACAAAGGCAAGGTTGTTTCCCGTGAAGACATGACTCAGCAGTTCCTGGCTGCACTTCTTCAGAATGAGGAATGGGAGACGGTGAAGCAGGATTGATCAGCCTTTCCAAAAAACCACCCTGCCGCATCCGTTTTGTGCCCCCTTTTTTGCGGCAAAAAACCCCCTCAAAACCGCATGATTTACATCCTAAGAGTGGCATCCGATCCGGAAATTCTGCCACTCTAAAATCAGCCTAAAACATTGATTTTGGCTAGATATTTTGCCAAAGTCCGGTGAACTCATCAGGCACCATTCACGATTTTCCCCGTCTTTCACAAGCCCTTGCCACACTTCACTTTTTGCATCTCTAATTCTTGAATATCAGCAGGTTTCCCAGAAGTTCCCAGCTGCTATCACTGTCAAATTTCAGATCGTTATCTGTTAAAACTTTAAGTGTGTACCATCCAACAGCAGTAAAAAACACAAAAAGAGCCTGAAGATCATCATCCGTAACCTGATGTAAAATCGGCAGGTGCAGGCGGCTGAGCTTGCCAGAAGGCTGAAGGTCACAAACCAGAACATGAACAGCATTCTCAATTTGAGAAAAACAACGAACATTAACCGGCTTGCAGCATGTCTGGAGGCGTTGGGAGCAAGACTGGAAGTGGAGGTAAAAGATGATTGAGCACATGTTCAATCTGCTGATTGTTCAGAACAGGGAGAAAAAGGTTCTGACAATCTGGGACCAGCGGTGGGAGATGTGGTTGTTTCCGTACAAAAAAGCTATATCAGCAGAAGAAGGCTCTGAAGCCGATCTTGTGGAGACAAAAGCCGTCCGTGACTATTTCTCAGACTTAACACTGGCCGGGCGGGCTCAAACAGAGTGTGTTCTGAAATACCAGGAGTACACCAGCAAGTATTCTGTTTCGGACAAAGTGCACAAAGTGTACTATCACCGCTTCTTTCAGATTAACTCTGACGCTCTTCCGGAAACTGAAGAATTTGAGATTTCAGGAAACAGGTTCCGGTGGTGGAATATTGGTGATCTGGAAGTAGATCCTAAAACCAGGGTGAACAATGCAGAGATTGTGGCCACTGTTAAAAACAGGATCTTATGATCAAAAAAAAAAGCCGGGCCCTTGTGGATCCTGCAGAACCATGAATCAAATATTAGGAAAGTGAGTTCGGTTTACCACTGCTTCCAGGTTGCCTCAATCAGGTCGTGATCTCGTCAGAGCTTAAGACTTCACACTAAGCCAGTTCCCCCACAACATACTCATTCCACCGCTGCATTACCTCTCTGCGCTCATCCAGATAATCTGATCTGGAGTAGGCCCGAACCACTGAAGACTGTTCCTGATGAGCAAGGCAGGCTTCAGCCACTTCAAATCTGATCATCTGTTCAGCCATCCATGTTCTTCCCATGGAGCGGAAGCCGTGCATCACCAGCCGATCCCGGAAACCATTCTCCCGGAGAAGTTTGTTCACAGAGTCCTGCTGGAAGTGCCCGGTGGGAGTAGCGAACACATAGCCTGCTTTTCTTTTGGGGTGCCGTGCCAGTACTTCCTGCATCTGGGGAGTCAGTGGAACTCGGTGCTCCCGGTTCATCTTCATTGCCTTAGCAGGGATGGTGATGACATCTTCTCCAATCCATTCCCATCTGAGGCTGGTGAGTTCTCCCGTCCGCAGGAGGGTAAGCAGGGCCAGCAGGATCACGTCATGGGAACGGCGCACCTTGATCTTATCCATGAGGGGCTTCAGTTCTGCGAGATCTTTGTATGACAGCACCGGCATAGGCGTTGAGCTTTTCAGATGGAAGGTCTTGATCTTGATAAGGGGCAGACAGGGGTTGCTTGGTAACATCCCCCTGGCCACACAGTAGTTCAGCACCTGGTTGACGTAGGACAGAGTCTTCCAGACAGTTTCTGATTTGTTCTCAATAGGTTTGAGACAGTCATACACCATGGGCGACTTCAGCTCGGTAACCGGGATGTTCTCCAGTTCCGGCATGATGTACCGCTCCAGCCGGTTCTTCACATTTTGCTTCACCTTCTCATTCTGGTATTCCTTGCCGGCGTACCACTCATCAAACGCTTTTCTGAAGGTGAACAGCCATGGATCCTTTTTTTTTTTTTTTTCCGCCCGCTTCATGAAATCGTCTGCCAGAGTCCGTGCTCCCTGTAGAGTCATTTGCGGGTACTTCCCCAGGATCCGGCGTTTCCGTTTTGGTTCACCATCAGGCGGATAGCAAATGATTTGGTGCCGTTGGGGTACACCAGGATGATGAGGCCTTTGTCGTTGACCTCATGCAGTTTGTCTTTTGGTTTGAGTGCCCTTAGTTGCAAGTCATTCTTGCTTCACCTCGTTGCCCATCTGCGTGCGGTATACTGCGGGCGTATGCGGTAGACTGTAAAGGAAGAAAGTCAGACGGCACAACGATTTGAAGGGTAAAAAATTAGATGTGGGAAGGGTTTGTGAAAGAGGGGAAAATTGAGAATGGTGCCTGGCCAGGGACTCGAACCCTGACGCCTTACGGTACAGCGACCTGAACACTGCGTGTCTACCAATTTCACCAGCCAGGCAAGAACTTATGTTCTCTTGAACTTATGTGTACATTCTAGCACACTTCCTGATGTGATCAAGAGGTAATTCATAATTCACTGTGTTTTTTGGTTCGTATGCTGAATAATTAGCCAACGCGGAATGAAAACCATTAGCGAGAGCTACCAGAGCCGTTGCCCCATCTCTGACAGTAAAAGTGGCGGCGGAAGTGAACAAGCGTAGCGATCAGAAACTGCCGTCCCCAACCCACTATCCCCGGATGTCAGCCCATCCCCTGCGAAAACGGAAACTCCAGGCAGTGTTCCCGGAAGACTGCAGGGATCCGGCCCACCCCCAGAGTCAAGGCCAGAGCCAGACACCTGATGACGGAACCTGGATCTGACTTCTGAGGGATGCTGATGATGCTGCCGTGAGAGGAAACTTCACGCCAGAAACGAGAAAGGCGTAAATTTCCTGAAATTTGGGATCAAACCTAGGATGTTATAATTACCAGATCTTTGTAAACCCTTGAAAATACTAGGTTTTGGGCTAAAAAACCTGTTGAAAGAAAAATTAAAACCTAATATAATAAATCACATACGGGATGTGTGTTTTCAATGTTTTAATATGCCAAGGGTTGACCGAAACTTAGCCGATATGGCTGTACCGGATTTTGCGTATACTGATCGTCACGATGGGCGTGTCTTCGTGCGACCTGTTGACCCAAATGGTAAAGCCCGCAAGAGAACAATTGGCTACTTGACCGAAAGTGTTCCTGGGCATGAGAGAATGATCCCAAACCAGTATTTCAGGGAAAAGTACCGCGATTTGTTTAGCCAGGCATATCCTGATAAGAAGTTACCTCATCATGAGATAAGCGTTGGAATGTACGCACTGACGCTGGGGATTTCCGAGCGAACTAGACTCTACGATGACTTACGTGA
>FLNX01001891.1_pt1 | contig 28849 bp, 19 predicted proteins | sample 1140341 | NCBI WGS metagenome assembly FLNX01 (sample SAMEA3878208, study PRJEB12797) | bioreactor metagenome | biome: Moose rumen | place: Sweden | collected 2011-10 | reverse complement strand
AGGCCACCCGCCCCCCAGGGCACCTGGCCACCAGGCTCCCAGGGCACCAGGGCACCCTGCCCCCGGCCACCAGGCTACCCAGGGCACCAGGAACCCCGAAAAATCAAAAAAATGCAAAAAATCTCCACAAATATTTGCACAATCCAAAAAAAAATACTACTTTTGTCGCCGCAATGAAAATTGCATTGCTTATGGATAATGGAAGCAGGTGAGAGACCTGCGCAGACGCGCTGCCGTAAGGCCCTGCAGCGGAAGACGTTGCAGGAACCCCAAAAAGGGCGGAAAACCTGATTGGGACATGAGAACCACTGCGACACACCCTCTTGTGGTGCCGAGCGGGAAGGAAGCCAAGCCGGAAGACAATCCATAAGCTTCATTGGACCCTCGCGAAATAGGGAAAAGGTGAAAACGAAGTTTATAGCCATATTAGCGACCTTTTTGGGGCTCACAACGTATGCTGTTTCCGCAGAGGAGGCGGCAGGGGTTGATACCCTCTTTACCCTAAAAGAGGTGGAGGTCGTAGCGAACAGGCGGGAGGAACCGGTCATGCCGGTGCAGCGATTAGAGGGGGCGAAATTAGAGCAACTCTCACTCAACTCCGTCGCCGATGCCGTGCGCTACTTCAGCGGCGTGCAAATCAAAGACTACGGCGGTGTGGGAGGCCTCAAAACCGTGGACATCCGCTCCATGGGAACACACCATCTCGGCGTTTTCTATGACGGCATAGAGGTCGGCAATGCCCAAAACGGCACGGTTGACCTCGGCAAGTTCTCCATGGACAATGTGGAGGAGATCAGCCTCTACAACGGTCAAAAGACCGAACTCCTCCAATCCGCGAAGGATTACGGCGCTGCCGGAACACTCTATATCCGTACGCGCCGCCCAAAGTTCGAGGACAAGGACTACAACGTCATGGTAGGCATGAAAGCGGGCACGTTCGGACTCGCCAACCCCTCCATCCTCTACGAGCAGAAACTGACCGAGTCGTTGCATCTCTCCCTCAATGCCGAATATACTTTTGCCACAGGGCGTTACCATTTCCGTATGCACAAGCTCAATCCCGATAGGACGGTCGCTTGGGACACTATAGGCATTAGGCAGAACGGCGATATACAAGCCCTGCGTGCCGAAATGGGACTCTTTGGCTACCTGCCGGAGGGCAAATGGCATGTCAAGGCCTATTACTACCAATCGGAGCGAGGCATACCGCGGGCGATTATCCGCAATGTGTGGACCTCCGAGCAGCGCCAGTGGGACAGAAACGCCTTTGTGCAAGGCAGTTGGGAGAATACTTGGGACTTAGGGGCACGACATATCGGCAGCGGACACAGGGAACTTGCCGTCAAGGTGGCAGCCAAGTACAGCAACGACCGGATGCGGTACCTCAATCCCGATACGACCTTATTATATATAGATAACACTTTCACCCAGCAAGAGGTTTACGTGACCGCGGCTGTGCGCTACATGATATGGGACTGGTGGGGCGTGAGCGTCAGTGGCGATTATCAGTGGAACGGTCTGGAGGGGAACCTCGCTAACTTCGTTCGCCCAAGACGCCACACGGGACTGGTGGCTATCGCTACGCAGTGGAACTACCGGTGGATTAAGGCGCAAGCGAGCGTCTTGGGGACTTTCGTCCGAGACCAAGTCTTGAACCCCACGACACAGATGCCCAAACCCATGGACGCACTCAATAAATGGACTCCGGCTGTCTCCATCAGTTATCAGCCGTTACTCAAGGAGCAGTTCTATATACGCGCGTTCTACAAGGATGTCTTCCGCATGCCGACCTTCAATGACCTCTACTACACCGATGTCGGCAATATCGCCCTCAAACCCGAAGAAGCGCGCCAGTACGACCTCGGGGCAGAGTGGGGGCACTATTTCCAAACCAAGGATTCCGGGTGTCCCGGCATCCGGGTTCAACTTAAAGCCGACGGCTACTTCAATCAGGTCAGGAACAAAATCGTGGCTATCCCTAAGGGCAACAGCCAGTACCGCTGGCAGATGATGAACCTCGGGTATGTGGAGATTCTGGGCGTGGATGTGAATGCGGCCCTCGGCATGACGTTCCAATATGACGTGCACTTGGATATAGCAGGGACGTACACCTATCAGCGGGCACAGGACCGGACAACACCGGGGGACATCACCTATGGCGGACAAATAGCTTATCAGCCTTGGCACAGCGGTTCGGTGATCGGGAGCCTGAGTTGGAAAGGCTGGGCACTCAACTATAGCTTCATTTATGTGGGGGAGCGGTACCACAATAGCGCCAATATCCCCGCTAACTACGAGCCGTGCTGGTACACCCACGACTTGGCACTCTCCAAACTTTTTCAACTCAAGGGCTGGAAGCTCCATACGGCTGTGGAAATCAATAACTTGCTCAACCAGCAATATGACGTCATCCTCAATTACCCCATGCCGGGGATAAACGGAAGGCTCGTCTTAAAGGCAATCATATAATAGTAGGACCTCCGGACATCCGGACCATTAAAAATAACTACAATGAACAAACCAACACTGTTCCTCCTATCCCTCCTACTGCTCGCCTCATGTGGGCGGGAGGACCTTATCGTGCCTGCGGAAGAAGAGCATGTCGGTGTCCCGACGGATAGTATAGCGGGCGACAGCCTGCAGAGGGGGGGCATCAAGGGCTTCTATCTACTCAACGAGGGCAATATGGGGTCGAACAAGGCCACCCTCGATTACTACGAGTACGGCACCGCCACCTATACCCGCAATATCTATGGGACAGCCAACCCGTCTATGGTGCAGGAACTCGGCGATGTCGGGAATGACCTTAAGATATACGGCGGACGACTCTATGCCGTCATCAATTGCTCCAATCTCGTCGAAGTGATGGACGCCGCCACGGCACGCCACATCGGCGTCATCAATTGTCCCAACTGCCGCTATCTGACCTTTAAGGACGGGTACGGCTACCTCACATCCTATATGGGCTATGTCGCTAAGTTTGATACCACCACCCTCCAAATCGTCGATACCTGCCATGTCGGTGCTCAGCCGGACGAGTTGGAGGTGGTGGGTAACAAACTCTATGTGGCAAACTCCGGTGGCTACATGGTGCCTAACTACGAGAATACCCTCAGCGTGATTGATCTGACGACCTTTACGGAGCTAAAGCGCATAGTGGTCGTCAATAACCTCCATCGGGTGCGGAAAGACCGGTATAACCAACTGTGGGTCACCTCCCGCGGAGACTACTATCAGCAGCGAGCCAAACTCTATTGCCTGAATACAGAGGACGATACGCTGATTGACTCGGTGGACATCGCCGTGAGCGGTTGCTGGTTGGATGGCGATAGCCTGTATCTCTACGGGACCGAGTTCAATTATCTCACCATGACGAGCGAAGTGACGTACGGGATCGTCAATGTGGCGAGCCACAATCTCCTGACACGGCAGTTCATATCGGACGCAACGGTCAATATAACAGTGCCTTATGGTATAATGGTTCATCCCGTGACCAAGGATATCTATCTGACGGACGTCAAGGACTATGTCAGCCCAGGGACACTATGGTGCCTCAATAAGGACGGACGAGCCAAATGGAGCGTCAGAACAGGGGATATTCCCGCGCACTTCGCATTAAGAAGATAATAATGGAAACAATATGAATAGCGTATTAGTAGTTTTACTGGCGGTGTCGCCATACATTAGTAGGGTGTTGGAGTATCAGCCTGCACCCGGGCAGTTCTGCAATACCACCATTTGTACTCCCGAGAACCTCATCGGGGCAGAGAGTTCAATGCTTTACTTGGGGGCGTACGGAGGCTATGTGACCTTTGGTTTTGACCACAAGGTCATGAATGTCGCAGACCGAAAGGACCTGCTCATCAGAGGCAATGCCTTTGCCAATAACTGTGAACCGGGGATTATACAGGTCAGTCGGGACGATAATGGCAACGGACTGCCGGACGACACGTGGTACGAGATAGCCGGTGCAGCAGAGGATAGCGCGGAAACGATTTTCGGCTATGAGATAACCTATTTCAAACCCGACAGCCTTAATCAGAATATCCTTTGGCGTGATAACAGGGGCGATAGCGGATATATCTACCGCAATACCTACCATACGCAGGCGTACTGGCAGGAGGATATGGACAGGGAGACCTTGACCTTCCGAGGCACGAGACTCCCCGATAACGCTTACGTTGCCGACACGAGCAACGCGCAACTCTGGCTCTTGCCGGGATATGCTTTTGGCTATGCCGATAATAGGACCGACAGCATTGACCTTGATTGGGCGGTGGATATAGAGACGAGACTGCCGGTGAGGCTGGACGGAGTGGATTTTGTGAGGGTCTATACGGGCGTGAATCAGACCTGCGGCTGGATAGGCGAAACGAGTACCGAGATCCTGGGAGCAGAGGACCTTAATGTCCCTACCGGAGTAGAGACAGTCCAAGTCTCGGCTAACCCGCAATCGCCGGACGTTGAGCCCCAAATACATCAACCTACTGCCGTACGCATCATCTCCGGACATGTCCTTATGGAGGTGGAAGGACACCTCTATGACCTCTTGGGACACCCCCTCCCAACGGACTTCTAAGAGGGACCTGTATGCTTATCATCATATGTGATTCATATGTTATTCATATGTGATTCATATGTTATTCAGCATACATCAAGCTTAGAACAGCATATAACTCGTCAACAAGCAAAGACACATAGTCCAAAGGACTAATAGACAACGGAGTTTTTTTATTTTTCTTTCTAAAAATCGACAATCGATAATCTACAATCAATAATCGCAACACGAATAGTTTTTGTTTATTTTGTAGTGGACACTACTAATATTAGTATTAACTTTTTTAAAAACAACAAACAGATGAAGAAATTTTTTCTTTTTGCAAGTGCGCTGATAGTCAGCGGCTTGATGACTGCCCAAAACAATGTGGCAACGTTTGAAGATGTGCCCGTTGGTATCCAAGACAGTTGGGTCAGTGGCGCAAACACCTGGACAAGTGGTGATTACACCTTTACGACCTACAAGGATGACACATGGGGAGCAGCGTATTATTATGCTTTTGTGGTCAGCAACGAGACAGAGAGCACCTCTACTGGATGGGAAGAGCCTTATCGCAGCGCGTCCGGTGGTGCACATAGCGGCGATAACTTCGCAGTATGGTATTTCGATGATTGGTACGGCAACAATAGTATCACGTTTGACAAACGGGTCGTCCCGGGGTTCTATTGCACCAACAACGCTTACACGGTTAATTCGATGATGTATGGCGACGGCTATGCCCGTGCTTTCACGGAGCAGGACACTTTGTACTTACATGTGACAGCCAAATTAGAAGGAAAACAAGTTGACAGACAGTCTGATATCGCACTTGCCATAGCTCGGCAATATCTCAATGTGTGGAAATATATTGATTTATCCGATTATGGTGAGATTGATGAGATTGAATTTAGTATGACCGGTACCGATAATGGTGCTTCAGGCTTGAATACTCCTGCGTACGTATGTATTGATGATTTCGGAGCAGAGAACGGACACGAGTATTACCCGGGATTGGTTGATTTTCCGGATGTGTCGGGCATAGAGGACATCGAGATGGAGACTGTTAAGGCGCAGAAAATACTCCTCGACGGACAACTGCTCATCAAACGCGATCGACAACTATTCAATGCACAAGGCATTCGCGTGAAGTAATGCAACAATAATAGTAGAATGAGGTACCAAAATACTATTTAAACTCCAAAAAGTGACGATTTGCAGAAAAATCATCACTTTTTTTTGCAGGAATGAGATTTTTTTTGTATCTTTGTGCGCTTTTTAGAATACGTTAGAGTACGCGTAAAAACGACACTAAATAATTAACTTAAAATACTAACATGAAAAAACGCTTCTTCTTGAGTGCTCTTCTCGCTATTGTAGTATCGGGCACTTTAATGGCACAGTACTCGGGTACTGTGATGGCAGAGGGAGAACCGGACCCCGTCATCGGTGCCGATGTCGCTATCAAAGGCACAACGGTGGGGACTATTACGGACTTTGACGGCGTCTTTGTCCTAAACGACGCTAAAGCCGGTGATGTGCTGGTTATCTCCTATTTAGGTTTCAAAGAACAAGAGATTAAGTTAGGGGCTAACACCAATTTAGGTGTTATCACACTGGTGACGGACAACACCGCCTTGGATGAGGTGGTGGTAGTCGGCTACGGTACAATGAAGAAAAGTGACCTGACCGGTTCTGTCGCATCGGTGAAGGCAGAGGACCTGGCGAAAGCACCTGTGAGCAGCTTGGACCAAGCACTGCAAGGCCGCGCGGCCGGTGTGACGGTTACAACCTCTTCCGGTCAACCCGGGCAAGCAGCTACCATCCGTATCCGCGGTATCGGTTCGGCACTGGGCGGCAATGACCCGCTCTATGTGGTCGATGGAGTTATCACCAGTGACATTAGTTTCCTTTCGACGCAGGATATCCAATCGATGGAAATCCTGAAGGACGCATCCGCAGCAGCTATCTACGGTAGCCGTGGTGCCAATGGTGTCATCCTGATTACCACCAAGTCCGGTAAAGGCGCAGAGGGCAAGAAACCCACCATCAACTTCGATGCCTACTGGGGCTTCCAAAACAGATGGAAGAAATTGGACGTATTGGGAGCGCAAGATCATGTGAACAAAATGCTCCAAATCAGCACGATGCGTAATGGTGCCAGTGAGATAGCCTATTTCTTGGACAAAGGCTTTGCAACTTGGTTAAAGGCTTATCGGTTAGGTCAAAGCGAATATTATCCGACCGATTATTCCTTCTATGGCACTCATGAGACGGACTGGCAGGACGCAGTGTTTGTGCCCAATGCCTTTATGCACAACTACAACCTGTCTATAGACGGTGGCGGGGAAAGAGGGCACTATGCGTTCAGTGCCGGCTATTTCAACCAGAATGGTACCATTATCGGTTCCAACTACGAGAGGTTAACCCTTCGTCTGAACACCGACTTCGAGGTACGCAAGTGGCTCGTGATCGGTGAACACCTGAACTTCAGCTATTCCACCGGTCGTAATGCCATGAACAACAGTTCCTCTGCCGGTGCCAGTGTCTTGTCCGCAGCAATGGCGATGGCTCCCTGGGACCCTGTGTATTATCCTGAAGGAAGTGTCAATAAATATAATCAGAATATAGCGGGGAACTATAGCGCAGGTTCTAATTTTAAGAATGTGACCAACCCCTATGTGATGGCATTCAATAGCGAACCTAAGAATGAGACCGAGCGCGCAGTGGGCGATATCTATTTAGAGATTAAACCTGTTGACGGTCTTACTATTAAGCCCAGCATCAGCATGGATTTCTCGCTTAACAGAGACCGTTCCTTTACCTACCCGAATACCTATACGAGTTACAACTATAGCGAGAAAAACTATATCGCCTCTTCTATGTCACGCTATATGACATTATTGGAAGAGGTGACGGCAACCTACGCCAAGAAGATTGGTAAACACAATTTCAGTGTGATGGTTGGTCAGACATGGTCGGAGTATAACTATTACACCATTGGTGGTAGCGGCGCTAATATCTTGAATACCAATCCTAATAACTGGTACCTGAGCAGTGCAACATCTGATTTGACAGAGAGTGCCGATGGCGTATCTCGCACGAGACGGTTGTCCTTCTTAGGCCGTGCATTCTATAGCTATGACGACCGCTATATGGCTACGGTTAACTTCCGTGCAGATGCCTCCAGCAAGTTTACTGACCCTTGGGGCTATTTCCCGTCCGCTTCTTTGGCATGGCGTATGAGCCAAGAGCCTTGGATGCAGGATTATGGTTTTATTGACAACCTGAAACTCCGTCTCGGTTACGGCCGAGTAGGTAATGATGGCGTTGGCGATCATGCATTTGCGGCCAATATCTTCTCGGGCGGTAAAGTATTTGTCGGATATCCGTTGGGCGTTAAACAAGAATTAGCCTATGGTGCTGCGATGTTGACACAAGTGAATACGTCCGGTAAGTGGGAAACCAACGAGCAGTGGGATGCTGGTATTGATTTCGGATTCTGGAACGGCAAACTGAGCGGTACCATTGACTACTTCCGCCGTAATACGCTGGATGCCTTGATGTATGTCAACGCACCTGCCCAAGTCGGTAACCGCTATTCGATGGTGAAGAATGTGGGGAATATCCGTAATGAAGGTGTTGAGGTAAGTCTGGCTCACGAAAATACTGTCGGCAAAGTACACTATAATATAGGGGCTAACTTCAGTTATATCCATAACGAGGTAACCGCGGTTAATGGTGGTAGCCCGCTGTGGGGGGATCGGACCAAAACCGATGTCGGAATGGGATTAAATTCCTTCTGGGGGTACGAGTATGAAGGCGTGTATGGCTCGGACGAAGAGGCTCTCCAACACTTGTATGCTTATACTGCTGAGACCATCAATGTTCATGCCGGCGATGCCAAATACAAGGACAGAAACGAGGACGGTAAGATTGATGACGATGATAAGACGGTCATAGGTAATCCTTTCCCGAAATTTACCTATGGTCTCAACTTCGGTATAGATTTCTACGGCGTGGATATACAACTCTTCTTCCAAGGCGCTGCCGGAAACCAAATCTATAATGCGCAGAGGGAATACTTGGAAGGTAGCGGCACTTCCTATGCTATAGCAACCGATGCTGCGGATAAAATCTGGGTCGGTTACACCGAGGATGTTAAGGCGCGCTTAATCGCCAGCGGTGTGAACTATTATGCTTTGAATCTTGAAAATAGAACCGGTACTATTCCGAATCCTTATGGCGCTTCAACCAATGTGGCAAATAGTACCCGTTTTATAGAGAACGGTGACTATTTCCGTCTGAAGAACGTGCAGATTGGTTATACTTTCCCCAAAAAATGGACAGAGAAGTTCTACTGCAACCGGTTGCGCGTTTATATGACGGCTTCAAACCTCTTCACCATAACTGGGTATAGAGGTTATGACCCCGAGGTAGGAGGCGGTGTGGATTACGGTAACTATCCGCAGAGCCGTACCTTCACGTTTGGTCTTAATGTAACATTCTAATAGGAGGACACAATAATGAAAAAGATAAATCGTATTTTATCCGTTATTGCCTTATGTGCGCTTACCCTTTCTTTCCACTCCTGTAAGGATTATTTGACGGAGCAAGCCCCAGGCACAACGGCTGTAGAGGATTTCTTCAATTCAACAGCTGCTGCAACGCAAGGCGTAACGGCATGTTATGTCCCGCTGATGTGGGAATATAACAGTACTTATTGTTCGGAATGGTTCATCGGCGATATCGCATCCGATGATGCCCTCAAAGGGGGACAAAATACCTCTGATATGGCTGATGCGTATGATATCGAAAACTGGAGAACGACATCGCTCAATACCTTGTTGCTGGATTTCTATCGGGCACAATATCAGGGTATTGCCCGTTCCAATTTGGCCATTCAATATATATCTGCAATGGAAGTGGGTATTGATAATAGTTTTACACAGGCGATGAAAAATCGTCTATTGGGGGAAGCCTATTTCTTAAGGGCATATTACTATTTCCGTTTAGTGCGTGTCTTTGCAGGGGTGCCGATTACAACATCTGTGATTGATAAAACCGATGACTGGGGCATAGAGCGCGCCAGCGTTGATTCCGTTTATAAACAGATACTTGCAGACTTGACCCAAGCAGAAGAGCTCTTGCCGGTTCGCAGTTCCAATCTTTATACCGATGCCGACCTGGGGAGGGCTACGAAAGGGGCTGCACAGGCAATGTTACTGAAAGTCAACTTGTATATGGCTTCTAAATATTGGAGTGCACAAGTGAGCAAATCCCAATCGGATTGTTATGCAGACGCTGTGGCATGGGGAAAGAAAGTAATAGAGAGCGGCGAGTACCATTTGTGCTCCAACTATGAAGATAATTTTACCGTAGCCGGTGAGAATGGTCCCGAATCTGTCTTTGAGATTCAATATGAAGAGGTCGCATGGGGAGACTATGGTGAGGGCTTTGGCTTTACAGCCGGTTCATTCACGCAAATTCTAACCCGTAGCCGTTCTTCCTTGATCGGAGGAGGGTGGGGATTCAATCACCCTACGCAAAGTTTATATGACGAGTTTGAAACAGATGACTCCATACGTTTGGCAACCACCATTTTAGTCCCGGACCCCGCCTTGATGGAGAATGCATCAGAAGAAACATATGCCGGCAATACATACCTTAATAATAAATATGGAATGTATCGTGACCCCGCCGAGGTCGGGGGCGGCTTGGGCAAATGGAGCCTGCACGCTTCACGCGGACCGCTCAATAACAAGCAAATACGTTTGGCGGATGTCTATCTGATGTACGCTGAGGCGTGCTTAGGGGTCGGTGATGCCGGAACCGGTAAACTGTACGTTGATAGTGTCAGAACACGTGTACATCTGCCTGAACTGGCAGTGTTGGATGATGCGGCGTTGAGACACGAGCGCCGTTGCGAATTAGGGATGGAAGGACACAGATGGTTTGACCTCGTACGCTGGGAAGGGGTGGATGGCAATGGCCTAAAAGCACATATGGATGCCTATGCACTAACCGAAACGGACGAGGCGAGATCATATATGCAGACCTTTGTGGCTGGTAAACATGAGATATTCCCCATACCTAATGAGGAGATACAACTCAACCCGACACATATGGAGCAAAACCCCGGATATTAATGTATCAAGACATTATATAATTATCATTATTAACCAACTTAATTTATTAACAAACATGAAAATGAAAAAATTTTTGATTTTTGCAATGGCTGCTTTAACAATAGTAGCTTGCGACAAGAAAGAAGAGCAACAGCAAAGTACAGATCCGACTGCAGTCTCTTCCGTCACATTGGACAAACAAATGGCGAACGTGTTGGTAGGTGAGACACTTCAACTGACAGCTACTCTTGCTCCTGCAGGCGTAGAGGCTACTGTTACATGGAGCAGTAGTAATACAAACGTGGCTACTGTCGCAGATGGCTTGGTAACCGCAGTGGCTAAAGGGGAAGCAATTATTGTAGCAGCTGCAGGTGACAAACAAGCATCCTGCGTTATCTCGGTTATTGAAGAAGAAATCGTACAAAACGACTTCTCTGCGTTGCTTACAGGTTCTAACTACTATGTATTTGCTTTGGATGCAACTACCTATGAGACTATTAAGGATAAAGTCGTAGATGATTTCCGTATAAATGGCGCTTATGAAGATGATATTATTCCGGACGATGTAACATGTGTTTTGGAAATTTGGAATCCTTCTGAAGAGCTGACAGATGCTAACTGGCCGGAGACCAGTGGTCCTAACTGCTTTGGTGAAGTTGAAAGTTGGATTGCCCTAAATGCGGCATCTTGTTCTTGGAATAATATGTGCGGTGGTCTGCGTCAAGCACATCGTACGGTTGATCTTAGCGGAGTGACCGGTGACTATACTTTAGCGATTGTGTATAAGACTCCTGCTACAAATACGGATAAGAGCAAAGCCACGTTTACTCTCTACAGTACAAACAAAACAGGTGCGAAGCCTGCGACTGAAGTTCAACCTGCTCAGACCAATGGCGAATGGACTCTCTTAGAGATTTCTATGGCTGATATGTTTAATAAAGGCTTGGATTGGACCGAAGAGTGGAATAGCTCGGTTAAGGATGATTTCTATACTCTTGGTATCGTAATCGAGCCCGCTAACCAAGGTCTTGAGATTGATGCTGTTCTTGTTTACAAGAAATAAGTTTATCATTCAGCAGGCAGGGGTCTGATACACCCCTGCTTTGCACTATAAAAGTAATACTTCCATGAAAAAAATCGTATTCCCCATCCTGCTCATAGGCTTGCTGAGCGCCTGCCAAAGCAATAAAGAAGGCGAAGCCTCTTCTTCTACAATAACACTCAATACCAATGTATTGCAGATGACTGTCGGTGAAATGCAAACACTGACTGCCACAACCACAGCTACACCTGTTACTTGGACATCCACCAACGACTCCATAGCTACGGTCTATATGGGCTATGTGACGGCTATCGGGGTCGGGAATACCAAAATCACGGCTACTAATAATGCCGGCGTCAGTGCTAATTGCGTCGTCTATGTCAAAGGGAAAAATGGAGAGTCCTTAGCGGTTAGCCCGGCATTGATGCAATTGGAGAAAGGAGAAGAGGGGCAGGCGCAGGCAAATGCTGTATATGATATTGAGCTGACATGGGCATCAACGAATGAAAATGTCGCCGTGGTCGATCAGAATGGGCATATTACCGCAGTTGGTCCCGGACATACATTTGTGACGGTCACCAATGGCTTGCAAACTTGTACTACACATGTTATCGTGCCACATCATTGGGGAGAATATGCCCTTGTTTGGGAAGAGAACTTTGACGGCAATAGCCTGGACGAAAATACGTGGAATATTGAAGTGAATGGTAGTGGCGGAGGTAATAAAGAGGCACAGTATTACACCGATAGAACAGAGAACTTGCGTGTAGAAGACGGATGTCTCGTTATTGAAGCACGCAAAGAAACGTATAATAACAAGGAGTACACATCCGCCAGGATTAATTCACGAGACAAGGTTGGCTTCAAGTATGGTAAAATAGAGGCATCTATCTCTTTCCCCGCAGGAGGGGGAACGTGGCCGGCTTTCTGGATGATGGGACAAGATTATCGAACATCTGGATGGCCATCTTGTGGCGAGATTGATATTATAGAACATGTCGGTAATCAGCCGAGAATGCTGTCGTTCGCCGTTCATACTCCTAAGAAAAATGGAACATATGGCAATAACTGGTCAAGCCGTTCCTACTTCGACGGCGTCGAAAATGCGTTCCATACCTATGGTATAGAGTGGATAGAAGAGGATCTCAACGGATGCGACAGAATTATATTTACATATGACGGAATAGAGTGCGCCGGAATCTTAGAACCCTTGGATTACATTGACCAAAATGCGTATTGGCCTTTTAACAAAGAGCATTTTATAATACTCAATATGGCAATCGGTGGAACAATGGGAGGAACGATAAATGATGACATTTTTGACAATCCGGTTCTGATGAAAGTGGATTGGGTACGTGTTTATCAGCATCAAGAAGCAGAGTAGGATAATGGAGAATTATCCTTACGACAGCCTAACATAAGCCTAACATAAGCCTAACATTATCCTAACGGCATCGAACATAAAGGATAGAAATCTGTATGCGAAAACATATTTATATTTTGTTTATAGCGATATTGGCAGCTTGCACCGCACAAAATACGCCCGATGTGCAACCAACTACACAAGCAGTAGCAACTCAATCCAAGTCGCTCAAGCGCGGTGTCGCTTTTAATTTCCAATTAACTTCGGATTTACCATTGTTGTCGCCGTATATCTCTTGGGATTATAACTGGGGAGTAACAACTACGGATATTTCCTCCACATGGTTTGATTCCAATGAAATGGATTATTGCCCCATGATATGGAATAATGGTTATCTTTCCGATATGAATAAGAACAAGGTGCGCGCGTATGTACAAGCGCATCCGACAACGAAATATCTGTTGGGATTTAATGAACCTAATTTGACTGACCAAGCCAATATGATTCCTTCCAAGGCGGCAGAGACATGGCCTCAAGTGGTGGCGTTAGCCAAAGAGTTGAACCTCAAACTCGTTTCACCCGCCATGAACTATGGCACATTGGCGGGGTATAGTGACCCGATTAAATGGTTGGACGAGTTCTTCAGTATAGACGGAATTGATCTGGCGGATATAGATGCCATCGCCATACATTGCTACATGCCTGATGCCACCTCGCTGATGAATTACATCAAGCGCTTTGAGAAATACGGGAAACCGATTTGGCTTACCGAGTTCTGCGCGTGGGAAACCAATATAGCTTCTGCTGAAATGCAAATCGCTTACATGGCAGAGGCTCTCAATTATCTTGAGCAAGCCGATATGATTGAGCGCTATGCGTGGTTTATACCGCGTTATAAAACAGAGGGAACCTATCCCTATATGCAACTTATCAACAGCCAAAATCCGGCGGGACTGACTGAGGCAGGGAAGGTATATTGCTATTTTTCTCCTTTCAGAAAGGACGAATATCTCGCAACAACGCGTATGATTCACGCCGGTGAGTATTGTGCTGTATCCAATAACGGCATTCAGGTGCGTCCTAATCTCGATGCTGTCGGCGTGGAATTAGCCGGTAAAGAAGGATTAGCAATCGTAAGTATGAGTGTGGGCGATACACTGACGTATCATATCTCTGTACCCAAGGCTGCATCAACCATGTCTATACGCTACACATCCTTTGCCAGTAGTATCATGGAGGTGATGTTAGATGGGTATACCTTAGGATATCCAAGTTTGGCATCTACTAATAGTATCTCTAACTGGCAGCCCGTTGCGTTGAACGCTGAGATCGCGACAGGGCAACATGAACTGAAAATGATTTTGCGCTCAGGCTCATTTCGCTTCTCGGGATTTACAATAGAATAACAAAAATAATACAACCATGAAAAAACTTTTACTTGCTTGCTCTTTAGCATTTGTAACTCTTGCTGCTCAGGCAGTATGTACCGGTGCCGGCACCGATGTGGATGCCTATTACACTTCAGCGGATACACAACACGCCATTGCGTCTATGACCCAAGGCTATACTTGGCAGTGCGAAACAACTTCGGCGGGAGTGGTGATTACCTTCACCTTCCTTGATGCCATCGACGGCATGGCAGCACCCAATCTCTTCACGTTCAATAACTTCGGAGTGCTCATCGGTAATCCTATCCAAATGTCGGGGTGGGATGCCGCAACGCGCACGGCAACACACACACTGACAGGATATAACGACGGCGATAAACTGCGTTTCTTAGTACAAGTGGCTTGCGCCGGCGGCAAAGTGCTCTTCTCTGGACGGGTGAGCTACGAAGTAGGCTCAGACTGCACCGAAGCAGGGAATTCCGTTCTCGCCTCATGTGTGGACACATTGCACACTGTGGACACGTATTATTCGGCTAACAACGGCAAAGCCGCCACGGCAGCTGACCTCGTTAATGGTTATGTCTATACCTGTTCGACCATGGCTAACGGCAACGTCGTGTTGCAAGCCAAGGTCTTGGACGCTTTTGCCGGTTTAGCCGCACCAATGCTCTTCCTCTTCAAGGACGTTGAAGGCAATGAGCAGTTAGACGGCAATCCTATTCAGATGGATTGGGACGGCGCACAAGCGGAATATACCCTGACGGGTAAACAGGAGGGCGAAACAATACGGTTCCTCGTACAATTTGCTTATGCCGATGGCGGTGTCTTGTTCTGCGACCGTATCAGTTATGAGGTCGGCGCTAACTGCGCAGAGGAAACTCACCCTGAAGACCCCGAGCCGACTGTTCCCGATGAACCCGACCCCGTTGTTCCCGACGAACCCGATGACACAGCACTTGATGAGCTCCACATCGCTCCCGATGCTGGCGTGAAGTCACTCCATAACGGACAACTGATTATCGAGAGAAATAATATTCGTTATACTATCTTAGGAACCCAATTATGAGAAAACTCCTTTTGACAGCCTTGATTGGCGTGATATCACTAAGCGGAACTGCGCAGGTGCTGATTGATGATTTTGAGAATACCACTAACACGTGGAATCCCGTGGCATGCGGTGCCGCGATAGTGGATAATCCCTACCAAACAGGGCTTAATCTGTCCTGCAAAGTCTTACAACTGACCCGTGCCGTTGGTTGTGAAAACTGGTCGGGAGCTATCTATACCTTGCCTTCCCAACAAATAGGTTACAACTACGTACATGCCCTCATGTATCGGAATAACACAGGTACACCCAATGTCAAAGTAACCGATGACGGCGGGAACCTGGACGTGGCTCCGATGACCACTATTGTGGCTAATCAGTGGCAGGATGTGGTGTTTGATATCTCCGGTAAGTCTGTGGATTTTGTGATGTTCATGGCAGACCGCGATGATATAACCGCTGACGCTGTCGTCTTGGTCGATGATGTCATCCTCAGTAATGACCCCACACCGCGCACCACCGCCAATACGGCATGCAGCACCGGTGACGGCGATGATAATGATAATAATGATAATAATAATGATAATGATACCGGCACACAATCCACCTCGCAAGTCGGTTCAGGAACGGAGAACGGAACCTACACCCTCGTCTGGGCGGACTATTTCGATCAAGGAAGCCTGAACACCAATGCCTGGAATATCGAAACCAATGGCGACGGAGGCGGCAATAACGAGTTGCAGTACTATTGCGACAGAGGTGTCTCCGTGGCGGACGGTTGTCTGGTGCTCACCGCCACTAAAGAGTCCTATATGGGCAAAACCTGTACCTCCGGACGTATCACAACACAAAACAAAGTGACCTTCACCTACGGCAAGATTGAAGCCTCCATCAAGATGCCGAATACGGCGAACGGCCTCTGGCCGGCATTCTGGATGATGGGGAACGATATATCCACCGTCGGTTGGCCTGCCTGCGGCGAAACGGATATCGTCGAGATGGGCAATGTCGGCGGTATCAATGCCGGCACACAGGACAGATTCCTCAATGGCGCATCACACTGGGGCACGGCAGGGGACGACCATCGCCAGTACGCGACGGAGAACTGCACCTACTCCTACTCCGTGCAAGACAATGCGTTCCACCTCTTTACTTGTATATGGGACGAGAACAAAGTAGCCATGTATATCGACAGGGACATCTATCCCGATGTGTCACCTTACTATATCATGACCATCCCTGCCACCACGGACAATACCGCTCCGGGATACTACTTCCACAAACCTAATTTCATACTCCTCAACCTCGCCGTAGGGGGGAACTTCCCCAGTATCTGGGACATCAACGGTATCACGGCACTCGCTTCGGGCTCGCGCTCCATGTATGTGGATTATGTGTTGGTGTATCAGCGGAACGCCTCTATCACCATTGCCGACGGAGCTACCAATCAGCCCTCTGACCCCTCCGATACCCAAGACAACGGTAACAGCGGCGAAACGGCAGGGGTGGACAAATTGAATATACAGAATGTACCTTCTAAATTTATCCATAATGGCCAACTCTTTATTGAACATGACGGCGCGTACTATGATCTGCTCGGCAATCGTGTTGCTGACCGCATGCGCTAAAAATGACTACGTCCTCGTCTGGGAGGATAATTTTGATGCCGATACCCTCAACACAGCCTTCTGGAATGTCGAAGACAATGCACGTGGCGGCGGCAATGCAGAATTACAATACTATTCTCCCGCCAATATCAGTTTTGAGAACTATCCCGGCACCGACGCCCATTGTCTGGTGCTGAACGCACAACGCGAGGATTACTACTTTGACTATAACGGGGAAGCAGGCTATCGCCCGTGTACCTCCGCGCGGCTCAATACACAGGATAAAGTGACCGTAGAGTATGGCAAAATTGAGGCGCGTATCGCTTTCCCCTATACCGCTAATGGCCTCTGGCCTGCGTTCTGGATGCTCGGCAATAACTTAGCGACCAACCTCGGCGACGATGACTCTGTCGATAATCTGCAAGCACGCTTAGAAGCAGAAGGACGTACCGTATGGCCTAAATGCGGCGAGATTGATATCGTTGAGATGGGACATCACCAGGGGATTGAGAACGGTACACAGGACCGATTCTTCAACGGCGCTTGCCATTGGGGCGAGAACTTCAATAACGGCGCCTATCCTAATGTGGGGATGTTCAAAACCGCCGATTATCCCGTGCAGGGAGATTTCCACCTCTATACGCTTATCTGGACGGAGGATAGTATTGCTATGTACTTGGACCAAGACCGTTATCCCGAAGCAGAACCCTATTTCACCCTCAGTCTGAGAGGCAAGGACATTAATCAGCCTGGACATTATTTCAACCATCCCTTCTATTTTGTACTTAATCTATCCGTAGGAGGCTATTTCCCCAATATGCCTAATCCCGATAAATACTCCGCACGCATTGAGCCATCACTCTTAGAGTCGGTGACGGCATTGCCCGAAGACGGCTCGCCGGGGAAGATGTATGTGGATTATATTCGAGTATATAGACCGCTACGCTGAAAGAAAATGACCGCTAACGCTAAAAGAAGAAAATCACTATATGAAACTATCCTTTAGAGAAAAGCTGGGCTACTCGCTTGGCGACACCGCTTCCCACTTCGTCTGGGATCTTGTTAACTTTTGGCTCATCTTTTATTACACCGATGTATTAGGCATCGGACCCGCTTGGGCTTCGACCATCGCCATCTTAGGTACCATCATGGATGCTGTCATGGACCCTGTCGTGGGTATCTGGGCAGACCGTACCGAAAGCCGGTGGGGTAAGTTCAGACCATTCTTGCTCTTTGGCTGCGTCCCCTTTGCACTATTCGCTTTCCTCGCTTTCTACGGACCGGATTTGCAGGGTAATGCGCTGATAGGATATATCTTACCGATGTTCATCGGCTTGAGGATAGTCTATGCCATCGTTAATATCCCGTACTCCTCGTTAGGGGCCGTGATGACGGATGACTCCATCGAGCGCGCAGGACTCAACTCCTTCCGTTTTGTGGCAGCTAATATCGGCCAACTCATTGTCTCCGGTTTGGCACTCTATATCGTGTATTATCTGGGTGCTCATGCTACGGGTATGGATTATGCCGTGATGGCGGATGATGCACTCCGGAAGGGCTTTATGGATGCAGACCTTGCTAATGCCGAAATTGTTCGCGCATCCTATAAGGTTGGTTTTAGGTACTTGGTAGCTATCTTTGGCTTGATTGGGGTGGCACTATTCCTCGTTACCTTTGCTACAACCAAGGAGCGTGTACAACCTCCTAAACGGCAGGATTCGCATCTCGGACGGGACTTTAAGTATTTGCTTAAAAACAGACCTTGGGTGGTGCTCACTATAGTCGGCATTGTCTCATTCATTATGTTTGCTATCCAAAATATCTCTGCTACCTATTACTTCAAGTATTTCTTGGGCGAAGAGTCGAAGGTGCAAATCTTTAATATCTTAGGTACGGCAGCTTTGATTATTGCCATTCCTCTGACCAAACCGTTAGTCTCACGCTTCGGGGCTAAGCAACTGTATATTGTATGCTCGTTGCTCTCAGGTCTCTTCTTTACGCTACTGTATTTCGCGGGAGATAATTTTGTGCTGATCAACATCTTCAACTGTCTCGGTAAAGTCGCCTATGCCCCTGCCATCTCGCTCCTATGGACCATGCTGGCGGATGCAGCGGATTACGGGGAGTGGAAATTCCAACGACGCACTACCGGGCTCTGCCTCTCTGCGGCTGTCTTTGCCCAAAAGATAGGTTGGTCTATTGGTGCCGCTATCTTTGGAGCTATCATGACCTCAGTCGGTTATAATGCCGAGTTGATGTCTTTCCAACAAATCTTGGATTCTGCACCCATCATGAATAGTATTCATGTGCTCTTCGGTATTGTGCCGGGAGTCCTCTATGCTTCTTGTGCAATCTTCTTAGCTTTTTATAATTTGGATAATGCCACTATGGCACAAATGAAACATGACCTCGATGAAACACGTAACAGGTAAGTATTTTAAGGTCGGAGACGACCTCCTTTATCGCATTGATAATGTGGATGCGATGACACCGTTTTTCACCATGTTAGCCACAGATAATGACCTGTGGATGTACCTCAGCTCAACAGGGGGCTTGTCCTGTGGCAGAAGAAGTCCCGATTATGCGCTTTTCCCTTATTATACGGACGATAAGATTACGCAGAACTATACTTTCACCGGTCCGCGTACACTTATTCGGGTCTCGCAGCATAGCACTTCCGCAGCCCCTGTGGTTTGGGAACCTTTCAGCCTCAATAACGATGCACTCTTTACCATAGAGAGGAGCTTGACCAAACGCGTGGACGGCACCGCCATACGTTTTGAGGAATATAATCAGACCTTGGGACTACGCTTTGCTTACACATGGGAGAGCGCGAAAGCCTATGGCTGGGTACGTACAAGCGAAATCTGTAATGAAACTGGTAGGGACATTGACTTTGAGATAATGGATGGCGTGCAGAACGTGCTGCCGTCAGGCATCAATCGCCAAACCCAAAATGTGTATTCGACCTTAGTCGATGCCTATAAACATACGGAACAAGTGCCCGCTACCAATCTTGTCCTCTTCCGAATGGAAGCCATTATGGTCGATAAGGCTGAGCCATCTGAGTCCCTGACATGCAATACCGTCTATAGTATCGGTACAAAGGGCATGACTGTGCTCACTTCCTCAATACAATTAGAGGCGTTCCGCCATGGCGGTGACATCCGGCCTGAGCCGGAATCAAAAGGCGTTCAGGGGGCTTATCTGCTCTATAGCACGATGCACCTTGCCGACAAGGAAACGAAACAGTGGCGGCTCGTTATGGATGTAGAGAAAGATGCCGCCGGCGTAAGGCAACTCATGAGGATAGTGGGGGAGGATGAACTGCTGAAAAAGATTGAAGAGGCTATTCGCACCTCGCGCCAACATCTGTGCCACATTGTGGAGCTGAACGATGGCGTGATTGAGACCGGCGATATGGCGGTCGATGCCCGCCACTTTGCCGATGTACTCTACAACACCATGCGGGGAGGATATTACCCTAACGGAACAACTATCGTTAAGAAAGATTTTATCAGCCATCTTCAACGCTTCAACAAGGCTATCTATACCCGCTATGAGGCCTTCCTTAATGCCTTGCCCGACACCCTCCCGATGGCGGATTTAGAGGCTCGGTTGCCGCAAGACCACCAACTGCATAGGCTCTTCCTTGAGTTCCTGCCGCTGACATTCTCACGCAGACATGGCGACCCGTCCAGACCATGGAATAGTTTTGATGTCCAAGTCGAGGATAAGGCAGGCAATCCGATTATTGCCTATCAGGGCAACTGGCGGGATATATTCCAGAACTGGGAAGCCCTTAATGCCGCACATCCCGAGTTTATATCGCACACAGTAGCCAAGTTCCTCAATGCCACTACCGCAGATGGCTACAACCCGTATCGCATTACCTCAGATGGCATTGATTGGGAAGTTATTAACCCCGATGACCCTTGGTCTAATATCGGCTACTGGGGTGACCACCAGATTATCTATCTCTGCAAATTGCTGGAGCAACTTTATCAATACGATAAACAGACCTTTATGTCAATGCTCACGCAGCAGGAATTCTCTTTTGCCAATATACCTTATCGCATCAAGACGTATGACGAGATACTCGCTAATCCCAAAGACACCATCACCTTTGACGATGAGCTGCATAACCGCATCATGTCCTTAGTTCCTTTCTTTGGCGCGGACGCTAAACTACTGCCTGCTAAGGATTTACAGCAGGAAGCCTTTAGTCCGGTGCTGGCCACGGGTATGGAGAAACTGCTCATCACGTTACTTACCAAGCTCTCTAATTTTATTCCCTATGCCGGCGTCTGGATGAATACTCTACGCCCGGAGTGGAATGACGCCAACAACGCTTTGGTCGGTAACGGTGCGTCTATGGTGACCGTGTACTATATGTACCGCTATGTCGGTTTCCTCCTGAAAGCGGTTCAGGACAGTACTTCTGCCGTTTATCAACTCCATAAGGAGGTTCTGGACTTTATGCACGACCATTCGCGTTGCGGCGAAGCGTATAGAGCTACTATCTATCAGCATGGTTTTTGCGGAGAGGTAGTCGCTCTCAGCCGCCAAGAGATAATCGATTTCTTGGAACAACAGCGTGATTTATTAGCCGACACCATCCGCGCCAATCGTCGAGAAGACGGCCTCTACCATGCCTATAATCTGGTGAAAGCCAATCGCAGAGGTGATCATGTTGACTGGGAGATAGAACACCTGCAACCTATGTTGGAAGGCCAAGTGGCGGTGCTCTCGGCGCATATCTTGACACCTGAAGAAGCAATAGATTTGTTGCAATCCTTGCGCCACTCACAACTCTATCGCGAAGATAGGCAGTCCTATATGCTCTATCCAAATCACCAAAGGCCTTCGTTCTTGCAGATGAATATCCTTCCCGAGGACATCAAACAGGCTGCTGATTATGCCAGATGGATTAAGCAAGGTATCTTGGTGGAGGACTGCGATGGGCTTGTCCATTTTGCTTCACGCTATCGTAATGCCAATGACCTGCCTGAGACGCTAAAACCCGTTTATGAAGAGGTCTTCCATCACCATGCTTTCACTGGTCGTAGTGGTACCTTCTATAAATACGAGGGCTTGGGCTGCATCTACTGGCATATGGTTTCTAAACTCCGCTTGGCGGTCGCGGAGTACCTTGTCGCCTCACCACTATTGAAACCGTATTATCACGATATCACAGAAGGTATAGGTGCTCATATGGGACCTGAGCAGTATGGAGCGTTCCCGTTTGATGCCTATAGTCATACTCCCGCCAATGCCGGTGCACAACAACCCGGCATGACAGGACAAGTCAAAGAAGATATACTGTGCTATTATATGTTTAAGAACAAATAACATGAAACAATTGTCTCTACTACTCCTACTAATAACCTCTACTACCCTTTACGCTGCTATCCCATCAGGTTATTACGATGCTGCCAACGGCAAAAAAGGCGAGGCACTTCGCGCACAATTGAAAACAATCATTTCTGCCAACTATACCTCTATCAGTTATAGTGGTCTGGAACCCCATTATGCCGAAACGGACATGCGTTCCAACGGCTATATCTGGGACATGTATTCGACCTGTAATTTCACAATGTCGGATGCCGGCAGTAGCCAACAAAACGTTTGTGATTGTTGGAATAAGGAACACTCTGTGCCCCAATCTTGGTTCAGTGAGCAAAGTCCCATGAAATCGGACCTCTTTCATGTCTATCCAACGGATGCGCGGGTCAATAATTTCCGCGGCAATTTGCCGTATGGCGAAACATCATCAACCGCCAATATTGATAATAATAGCCATGCATTAGGGCATATCGGCACCTCCAATTTTACAGGCTATTCAGGTAGAGTCTATGAGCCTGATGATGAATATAAGGGCGATTTTGCACGCACCTATTTCTATATGTCCACCCGTTATATGGATAAGGACTTTACACAAAGCACTACCGGTAGTGTTATGTTTGAAAATGGTGCGGACTTGACACCCTATTCGGTAGCCCTCTTGCTTAAATGGCATCGGCAAGACCCCGTTTCTCAAAAGGAGATTGACCGCAACAACGCCGTTTATTTGAAGCAAAATAACCGCAATCCCTTTATTGATTATCCTTACATGGCGGAATATATTTGGGGTACGCAGAAGTCCGTCAATCTCAATATGGAAACTGATGTTATCAGCTCTGAGGATGTGCGTTTTGTGCCCGGTGTGAGCGATGGTAGTATCCAATCAACAGATCCCATCATCATGTGTGCTACAGACCAAGTCACCTTCCTGCCCGTTCTTGTGGGGGAGAGTAGTGTGCACGAGATTTTCTTCACCGGAGCTAATCTATCCGAGGCGGTGACCTTGACGATTAACGGAACGGATGCCCAATATTTCTCTGCGGATGAAACCGTTTTTGCTAATGCCAACGGCACACACTCCGTCACACTGACCTACCAACCTGCAGAAGTCGGAACACATACGGCACTACTTACATTAGCAAGTGCTGGCGCAGATGATGTTCTTATCACGCTTGCCGGCAGATGTGCCGCTCAATGCAATATCACATGGATGGTAGATGGCCAAAATTATACCCTCGGCAACCCGACAAGTACCATTGCGGTGGGTGCTCGTCCGACTGTCTTGCCCGATGCACCGCAATCCTGCAGCACAGAGAGCGAGCAGTTCATGGGGTGGAGTAGCACCCTCATTGATGGCACTGCTGATGAGGCTCCCGCCGACCTCTTTAAGGATAGCGAAGATGCACCTGCCGTAGTGGACAACACCACCTTCTATGCCGTATTCGCTCACATGGAGGAAAACCAAACCAATGCCGAACCCGACACACTTATCTGGGTTTCTACGGAAACGGTGCCGGACTGGACGGTTAGCACTAAGCAGGCGGGCGAATACTATGTCCTGAACACCAATGGATATATCACCTCGCCTGTTGTTGATCTCGCACGATTGAAGTCTATAACGATTACCGCCCGCACATATGGAGGTACATCCTTTAATACTATTCATATCGCGGCAGGTGACAATGAATTAGGTACCGTCGTCGCCAGTAATAATAAGATGAACCTCTATACATGGACTAATACCGAAACGCTAAGCGGCGAAAGCCCATTGACCTTCACCGGAACCAATAATACCGATGCCAATGGACCGGGCTTACAACGCATTGAGATCGTCACCACCGGCATTGGCTATACCTATAACCACTTCATGACTACCTGCTCCGAGAGCCCGGAACCTAGTACCGGTATCAATGATATAATCCTTCCGGAGGACGGCTCTAACGCCGCTTCTAAACGCCTTGTCAATGGACATGTGCAGATAGAACTGAGGGGTATTCGCTATACTATATTGGGCACAAAATGGTAGAAACGAGTAAAATGAGCAAATAAATTTGCATAATTTGAGATTTTTTAGTATTTTTGCAACCGTTTGTAATTAATAGTTAAAACAACAATAAAAATCATGGCAGAAGAAAAGATTGAAAAACTCCATCTCTTGGAAGACTTTCCTGCCGTGTCCACAAAGACATGGAAGGACAAGATCATCACAGACTTGAAGGGCGCCGACTTCGACAAGAAACTCGTTTGGCGCACACCGGAAGGCTTTAACCAACAGCCTTTCTACCGTCTGGAAGACCTTAAAGGCTTACAGACCACCAAGTCCGCTCCCGGACAATTCCCTTATGTTCGCGGAACGAAAGAAAACAACGATTGGGCTATCAGACAGAACATCTGCGCCTGCAAGAACGCACGCAAGGCGAACGAGAAAGCCCTCGAGGTACTCAACAAAGGTATCAACTCCTTAGGCTTTTGTCTCGACAAAGAGAAGTTGACCTACCATTTCATCAAAACGCTGCTCAACGGCATCGCCGCCGACTGCATCGCCATTAACTTCTCCATCTGCGCCTGCGCAGCGCCGAAGCTCGCGAACATCCTCGTTCGTTACTACGGCCGCATGGGGTATGATGTGAAGCACATGGTAGGTTCCATCAACGTGGACCCGATCAAGAACATGCTCGTCAAGGGCAAACCGCTGACCCGCGAACAGGTGTCCGCCAAGATCGCCGAGGTAGTCAAAGCCGCCAAGTCGCTGCCGGGATACCGCGTAGTAGCAGTCGATACCGTTGTGCTCAACAACTCCGGCGCGTACGCTGCGCAGGAGCTCGCGTACGCCCTCGCTTGGGGTGCCGAGTACATGACGATGCTGACCGAAGCCGGTGTGCCGAACTACCGCGCTGCCAACGCTATCCGTTTTAACATGGGTATCGGCGGCAACTATTTCATGGAGCTGGCTAAGTTCCGTGCTGCGCGTCTGCTCTGGGCAAAAATCGTTGAGGCATACAAAGCCCCAATCTTCACCACTGCTCTCCGCAACGCCGCTAAAATGAACGTCAGTGCCGAGACCAGCCGTTTCAACATGACCATCTTCGACGCGTATGTGAACCTCCTCCGCACGCAGACCGAGACGATGTCTGCAGCCCTTGCCGGCGTGGATGAGATCACCGTTACGCCGTTTGATATCACATACGAGCGTCCGACGGATTTCTCCGAGCGTATCGCCCGCAACCAGCAACTGCTCCTCAAAGAGGAGGCACACTTCGACAAAATCGTGGACCCCGCTGCCGGTTCGTACTACCTTGAGAACCTTACCGCCTCCATCGCTGCCGAGGCTTGGAAGCAGTTCCTTGCTATCCAGGACCAGGGCGGTATGTACCAGATGGTAGCCGAGGGTAAGGTGCAGGAGCACATGGCTGCTAACCTCAAGTCGCGTCTTAGCGATGTTGCTAAACGCAAAGAGATCCTACTCGGCTCGAACCAGTTCCCGAACTTCACGGAGAAAGCCGATAAGAAGATTAAATCCGATGCCGGTGCCTGCAGTTCTATCTGCACTTGCAAGGAATCAAGAGTCAAGAATCAGGAATCAGGACCGAAATGTTCCTGCAATGGTGATAAGTCCTTACTCCTTACTCCTGACTCCTTACTCCCCACTTTGCCCGTTGCCCGTGCCGCCGAGGAGTTTGAGGCATTGCGCTTAGAGACCGAGGCTGCGAAGAAGCAACCCGTTGCTTTCATGCTGACCATCGGCAACCTCGCTATGCGTATCGCGCGTGCGCAGTTCAGTTGTAACTTCCTCGCGTGCGCAGGATACAAGGTCATCGACAACAACGGCTTCGCTACCATCGCCGAAGGAATCAAGGCAGCCCGCAAGGCGAAAGCGGACATCATCGTCCTCTGTTCGTCCGACGACGAGTACGCCGACCTCGCGCCGAAGGCATGGAAGAAGCTGCAGGGCAAGAAAGAGATCTTCATCGTCGCCGGTGCTCCGGCTTGCATGGAGGACCTCCAGAAACTCGGCATCCAGAACTTCATCCACGTCCGCGTGAATGTCCTTGATACATTGAAAGGCCTTAATGCACAGTTACTGAATAAGTGATCTTTGTAAGAAAAAAACATTAAAAACCCCTTTGAATGATTTAATACTTGCAGTATTTTGAGTTTTTGCTTTAACGAGCTTACTCACAAATAAATTTGCAGTAACCCCGTTAAATCAAATCCTCACTTCAAAGAAGTAAAATCATTCAAAGGAAATAAACACAAAAAACAATTTTTATCATCCTATGTCTCAATATCCAAATAAATGGTACATGGTGATTGACCCATACGGCGAAGCAGATCGTTCGACCGGAGGGAAGTTAGAAATGGCAAATGATTTGTTTTTTAGGTTTATGTCCGAAGTTGGCTGTTAACTCGCAAGAGTGTGTATTTGGTTGATTAAGCGTCATGGAAGCTTGCTTACAAGGACGATTAAGCAAACAAAGACACAAAGTCCAAAGGACTAATAGACAACTGAGGTGTCATTTAGGTTTTTTTCTTAAACATCATAATACATAACATACTAAACATTTATTTGCGATGCAATATACTCTGAAAAGATTAATGGATATTCACCCCGAATTGGGCGCAGAGCTCAAACAGCGCTGCTATGCCATCAACGGTGTGTGTGCCGCGGTTCACCGCGAGCTCGGTCCGTTCCTCAACGAGTATATGTATCAGGACGCGTTGCAGATCCTCTTGGACGAGCAACAGATACCCTACCGGCGTGAGTACTACTTTTCGGTAGTCTTCCACGGCAAGCCCATTCAGCACAAGCACTTTGTGGATTTCCTCGTTAACGGAGACATCCTCTTGGAGTGCAAGGCGGTGGACAAACTGGCAGCCGAGCATCGCCAGCAGCTATGGAACTACATGCGTCTCACAGGCAAGCAAATAGGTATCCTGTACAATTTCGCTCCGCCCATGGATCAAGCAGAACATTACTACTTGGATACTAAAGACGGAATGATGTATATGTTTTAGGTCTTATTGAATAAACAATTATGAAAAAGTATTTCACATCCATCCTATTATTCTTAGTGGAAGCAAGTCTATTTGCAGTTAATCCCGTGATAAACGGCGATGATTATGCTAATATGTTCAACGAACATTTGAATAATGGTATCCATTCCGGCATCACGATGTCGGTAGAATTACCTCTCTACGCTTATGGCGAACAAATGTTTACGCTGCAGGACACGGCAAACGGAGGAATAGCAGGATATATGTACAACGGATACACAATTGTTGACTCTATTCAAATAGATTCTGCTTTCTGTATTTTAAGAGAAGGTATTGCTAAACATCCAAATCGTTTAGATTTATATTTGGGCTTGGCTACTGGTTATCTATATTGTTTAGACAGCAAAAATATGATTGAAGTAGTTGGTCTTGCATTGCAAAGAGAACGAAAAAACAAAGGTAAATGGCTGTGGTCAAATGATGAACAGTTAGCCGATACCATTGATATTCTGTACGATCGTATGCAAGAGGACTATCGTAGATTTGTTGATGCCGACCAATTGGATGATGCTGAGCGTTTAGCGAATATTGCCGTTAAATATTTTCCAAAACGTGCTGAATATTGGAATGATTTAGCAGTAATTTACTTTTACCGCGAAAACTATAAAATGACTTTAAAATACTTATATAAGGCTCTCAAATTGAATCCGAATGATGAGTTGATTAAAGCAAATATAGCATATGCAGAAGAATTACTATATCAACAGACTAAATAAATTGTTTTTTATGTTTATGTCCGAAGTTGGCTATTAACTCGCCAGAGTGTGTATTTGGTCGATTGAGCGTCGTGGGAGCTTGCTCACAACGACGATTAAGCAAACAAAGACACAAAGTCCAAAGGACTAATAGACAACTGAGGGGTTTTATAGTTTTTTTTCTTAAAAACACGCAAATACGCAAATTATTAACCATTAAAATCAGAACAACAATGAAACCTGATTTTTCAAAGATTGATATCAAGCAAGTTTCGGCCAGCAAAGTTGTTGGCCCGAACACCGCCGACTGGCAGACGCCCGAACTCATCGACGTCAAGCCTATTTATACCAAAGAGGACCTCAAAGGCATGGAGCACCTCGACTACGTCTCGGGTATCCCGCCCTTCCTCCGTGGTCCGTATAGCGCCATGTATCCGCTGCGCCCTTGGACCATCCGTCAGTACGCCGGATTCTCCACCGCTGAGGAGTCTAACGCTTTCTACCGCCGTAACCTCGCGTCCGGTCAGAAAGGTCTGTCCGTAGCCTTCGATCTCCCGACCCACCGCGGCTACAACGCCGATAACATGCGTGTGGTTGGTGATGTCGGAAAAGCCGGTGTGTCTATCTGCTCGCTCGAGGATATGAAAGT
>FLNX01001828.1_pt1 | contig 28924 bp, 29 predicted proteins | sample 1140341 | NCBI WGS metagenome assembly FLNX01 (sample SAMEA3878208, study PRJEB12797) | bioreactor metagenome | biome: Moose rumen | place: Sweden | collected 2011-10 | reverse complement strand
TGAATCCCGTTATTTCTTTACAACCAACCTACAGGAATGTCAGCTGCTCAGACAAAAAGAACTGAAAGAATTAACTTCCAGTTCTCTTGATTTTAATTGGTTAAGTATTTAGACTTCTGTATAGTGTCCATTGTACAAGTAATCCCTTAATTGTTCTTTGGTCATGTGCCCAATTCCAAGATAGTCAAGATTATACTTTGTATCCTCATAAAAACTTTTCTCATGGAAAGCTCCACCGATTACAATCATCGCATCAATGATTGGTGTAGGAACACCAAACTTAACCCCTAAATCATGATAAATCTTACAACCTACAGGAATATCTTCTGTTATGTATCTGTGATTTATATTATTTGGTCCCGTATTACCTTCGTCACAGGGTTTATCAAGTGGGAATACAACATTGTCCTTTCCATTCTCATCCAACCCCATATACTCTTGTGTGAGAATAGAACGACGAGAGAAGAACATCTCATAATCCCATTTTGGATAGTCGATACCAATCTCTTTAGCAATTGCCACCTGCTCCTGATAGAACTGATACTGAACTCGGCATATACTTGGACAAAGACCATGTGAATACATAGAATAAGAGTCTGGAGCATTTCCATAAACCAAAGACCAGTTCTCCATACTTGAAACACCGAGAAGTGATGCTGGTACGTGAATAACTGGGTTGATGTTTGAGAAACCAATATCAATCATAGTATCACCACGATCAGGACCATTACCTGTATAAACACTATCCATACAAGGGAGGTACTTGCCACTCTCAATGAAGTCATCCATATCGTTCATCGGTAAACATGCGCCACGAAGCGAGATAGCACGATACTTTATACCTACATGATTTGTCCAGAACTGCTGAACCTTTTCCACTCGTGTTCCATATGGCGCAGATCCCCATCCACCGATTATTACGTCTTTTGTACATCCAGCCTCCCGCATGAACCTACGCAGAAGGAAACTGGCATAATTGTCAGGGAATGTATGGATAACCATACCGTCCTCAAGTAGTGGAACCAATTTCCTTAGATAGTCCTCATGGGCAAGAGCTGGGATAGACATCAAAATAAACTTGGCACCTTTAACAGCTTCCGCCATATCATTTGTGTACAGGTCCAGATGAGCACGTCCAGAACGCTCAAATCCATATAAATTCCTTTGAATACCATCCATTTGGATACCGGTTTTATCCATATAGGCAATAGACTTCGGACTGCGAGAATATAAACGAACCTCACGACCACCCAATTTGCAGTCAGCTGCCAATGTCATTCCTACGGCTCCGGCTCCAAGTACAGCTATAGGACAATCCTTCAAATAACTTAAATCTCTCTTCATATTTTTTAATTATTTAGTTGTTTTTAATGGAATGTTTTGCAATAAGGCATCTCTTTTCCTACACTTGTTAAGACTTCTTCATATCGCCTTGCTATCACCATATTATGTTTAAAGTGATAATCCTCTATTTCTTCACCCATGAAGCATTTGATGTGATTCTCCGCACATTCATATCCACCGATACATGAGAATTCGCATCCAGCAGAAAATCTAGGATTACATTCTACAAAGTGATATTCACCTTGTGGATCCAGTATATACTCAAAATTTACATTCCCTACTATATTTAGTTTATCTGCCAAGACTTTTGAGCGTTCTTCTAACGATTTGTCTTGGAATATATATACAGTTGTAGATAGCCCATGTGGTGTTGACATAAGTTCCCTTCTACACATCGCTACAACTTTGTGTGGATCTGGTTGACGTACAATTTCAACCATAACAATCGGTCCCTCAATAAAGGGTTCTACGATATATAGGTCTTTGTCTGCTGTCTTACGGAACTCTTCCCATTCCTCTTCGTTGTATATATACTTTAATCCTTGACTACTCCTTCCATTATAAGGTTTACAAACAACTGGGAAGTCCCATTCAAGTTTATCTATTTCACGCAACAATTTTGTTGGTATAGATTTGACCTCCGGACATTCTGAAGCTATGAAATCAGCAAGTTTCTTCTTGTTCCTCAAAATTGCGATACTCTCACGAGGAGATATACATATGGCTATGTTATGTTCATCAAACCAATCTCGGTTTTCTGAAAACAAATCTACCTCAAGGTCAATAAATGGGACTATAAAAGAAACGTTTTCACGAATGCATATATCTTTTATGAAGTTCAGATAATTCTCAGAATCAGAGATGAGGGGTGCTTGATAGAATTTATCCACTTCGTTAGACCCCACGATCCATTCCTTGGGGTGAGAATCACATCCGATGATTCTGAAGCCCATTCTCCTGTAACTCTTCGTAGCTATATCTGCAGAGACTGCTCCTGTTACGGTTAAAAATACTGTTTTTTCCATATCTTTATATGTTTTTCTTTAATTTCATATTAATATTATCTACAAGTGTATTAATTTGTGTATAGTGTTTGTTTGTAAATGCATCTACAATCATTTGTTGATCTTGAGCAGCTAACACCGGTGAAGTAATTCGCTTAAATTTATTGATAATCCACTCTATACCCAATTCTTTATCTTCAGGCTCACCTGGTGCATCATATACACCTGATTCATAAGTAGTTCCGTCATATAATTCTATCATAACAGATGCCAAACGCCTATTTGGAAATTGACTTTCATATTTTGCATCTTCAACAAATCTCAACCTATCCATCATAGATAACACATCTTTGTTGTTTAAGGCTTCTTCTCTTATTTGCATGAATCCCACATCACCATGTACTAATGCGCAAGCTACTGGATAGGCAATATTATACTGTGCTTCTTCACTGTCCTGCGGAATCTTCTTGCTGAGCAGAGTTGCTGAACGGAATGTATTAATGTATGCTATTTTAACATCCTTATGGCAAAAACCATATTTCTGTTTCATGTCAATGATAGCCTTAATGGGTTGGTGTGCCCAACGGCAACATGTATATGGCTTAAAGTAAAGATCTAATATATGATATTTAGTGCCAAGGTCATCTAAATAGTTCCTGTAATCATCTTTTTCCAGCAGATGTGTCTTGCCAGTGCTCCCACATAATGTTTCGATAACAGCCATCGTGCCAACCAATGCGCCAAAAGGCACACCGTCTTTATTCATAGACGGATATTCAACGGCTCTCATTACAGGTGTGAGAGGTGCATGATAGTCAGCTATAGACAAAGCATTATTGAGTTGTTCTATATTTAGACCTAATATTCGACCAACGCCGACAGCAGTTCCGAAAGCGCCATAGGTCCCCGTGCTATGCAGATAATTATAGTCTTTCTGCATTACCATCGCCCAACGAATCGTGAGTTCATAACAAACAACTAATGTTTCAAGAAACTCTCTGATAGTTATTCCTTTTTTGTATGCTGCAGCTATTATGCCTGCAATAAATGATGTACCAGGATGTCCCTGTATCATTCTGTGCCCATCATCTATGTCAAAGGAATTACTAGAATGTCCCATTGCTATTGCAGCGCCAAGTATATTATATCTTGCGCTACCACCTATTACATTTATGTCACCAGAAAGTCCATATTCAAGCGCAATTCTCTCTCCTGACTCAAATTGTCTGCCATAACTGCCAAGAATCAATGCAGAGATTAAGTCAATAGCACACATCTCTGCATATTGCTTTACTTTATCTGGAAAACAATCCCATTTTGTTTCTATTGCATATTTCTCAGTCTTGTAATCGGTATTGAAGTTCATGTTGATAACCTTGAATTGTAATTGCACAAAAAAAAGGCATCTGCAAGCGTTATGCTACCAAACGCTTGCAGATGCCTATATTATAATAACGTAAAATATTGAGAATTAAGCCTTTACCCCCCCACAGTAGAAGTTTTGCTTATATCGATGCTGTTATTGCTTCTAACTATTCTGCATGGGTTTCCGTATGCAACTGAGTTGTCGGGAATGTCCTTTACAACTACACTTCCTGCGCCAACGATGCAGTTTACTCCGATATGTATTCCTTGAATGATAGTTGTACCAGCACCTATCCATGTACCTTCGCCAACGGTTACATTACCACACAGCGTGGCATGTGGAGATAGATGTACATAGTCGCAAATCTTGTTCTCATGTTCAACTATAACTCCAGTGTTGATAATGCAGTGCTTGCCTATCTGACCTTCACTTTGTATGACGACATTGGGCATAACAACCGTTCCTTCTCCAATAACGGCTGATGAAGAAATAACTGCTGTAGGATGAATCGCTCTTCCAAAGGTACGTCCGATTTTCTCAGCAATCATCCTCCTGATTTTATTATTACCTATAGAGATGATAATAGGTTCGTCAGTCGCAGGTACATCATGTACCACCTTGATACCCCGAAATTCGTTGAATTCCAAATTGTCATCGATCAGCAATGAAACCTTGTTGCCTTGTGCCTCGATGATGTCTTGTATCACTTTTGCGTGTCCGCTTGCTCCGTATAGTATCATAGTTCTCTATTCATGCATATTCTGTGCATGGCAGGCATCAACAATATGGATAGTGTCGTCTTTGATAAAGTATGCGAAATACCATTTATCTGTATTAGCCATGTGATAGTTAGACCATCTTGTAATTTTTGGTTTGCGTCTTTGGAGAGTTTGTTCGATTTGGTTGATAGAGTCGAATGCATCATGAACATTCTTCTCCATAAGCCCTTGTGAATATGTATGCTTGTACTTCTTTGAAACGTTACGATAAAAAGAGACGATTTTATTCACACAACATTTCCTAATTATGTATTTGAATTCTTTCATGGACGAGCATATTCTTCCCTTACGGCTTCCAAAACAATATTTCGTGCTGTCTCAATATCCATATACTCATCGTCAATAAATTCTGTCATTTCCTGAGTATGGAGGTCAACCAACTGTTGCACCCACTGGCTGATAGCAGCTGTACTATTAAGGTTTGGATTTACCTTTCGAAGAATTTCTTCATTCACTTTTACAGTTATAGAACACATGGCTATTCTATTTTTTCTTTTTGCAAATTTAGTTTGAAAGATGATAAATGTAGAATAAATCGGAATAAAAAATGTTAAACCACCAGCGATACCTCAGTTGTTTCCGTTAAATGCCTCCATCGTTGCCATTCCTTCATGGGAAATGCCTTCACGTTTGACAACGGTTTTTATGGTGTACCATATCACTTTGAGATCGGTCAAGAATGACAGATGATCGACATACCATACATCATACTGAAACTTCTTTGTCCATGACAGTTCGTTACGTCCATGGCATTGTGCCCATCCGGTGATACCCGGTCTCACCTCATGGCGTCGCATCTGCTCCTTGGAGTATAATGGAAGGTATTTCACAAGCAGAGGTCTTGGACCTATGAGAGCCATGTCACCTTTTAATACATTAAAGAGTTGTGGTAACTCATCTATACTCGTAGACCTGACAAAGTTACCCACTTTTGTCAAGCGGTCTTCGTCTGGTAACAGTTCGCCGTTTGCATCCTTTTCATCAGTCATTGTCTTGAATTTCACAACCTTGAAGATTTTTCCATGCAATCCCGGACGTTCCTGAAAGAACAAAACAGGTGCAAACCAAGCAGCGAATCTTGCTCGTACGGACTTTTCCTGGGTGCCATCCTGTTTCGACGAAGTCCCCCCCCCTGCATCCTTATTTGCGAAATGCAACCATATTGTTACTACCAGCAACAGTGGACTGATGCATATCAGTGCTATCAGCGCAATCCAGAAATCAAAGAATCTTTTGAAGAAATATTTGTACATATTGGTTTTTAGTTTTTAGTTTTTTGACCACGGATCTACACGGATTTACACGGAAATTAGTTTTTAGTTTTTAGTTCTTAGTCTCTCACAGATTGACACAGATTGACACAGATAATCAGCGAGATCTGCGAGATCTGCGTGACAAAAAATCATTCGTGAGATTCGTGCGATTCGTGGTTTAAGAATAATCTGCAGTATCTGCTAAATCTGCTGGACAAAAACATTCGTGTTATCCGTGTTCGGAGTTTAGAAATACTGTTTACGTTCCACAATGTCTAATATTCCTCAACTAACGAAGCTGGAGTTATTACCTTCATTGACGTGTTGTTCGTGAACTGTTTATAATGTTTCTCTTTGATTGTAAGAAGGATGTCACATCCTAAATCGTTAGCCACATGTACCTGATAGCTATCCTCCAAATCATCAAAGAGAGTGTCGTTGACACCATCATAAATACAGCTTTGTAGCTGGTTTGCTAATCTAAACATCCCCAAAACACCATTGAGAATATAGCGAAGACGTACGATGCGTTCCTCTTTTGTTAGAGTTTTGTCTTCTTTAAGATAACGTTCGGTAAGGTAGGTGATGGTATATAGAATGAGCCATACGAGATGAACAGAGTGTCGCCTCTCTTTGAAGCCTTAGAAAGAATTTGTCCTACTTGGGCAGCATATTTTCGCTGCTGTAGGAATTCCATCACAATATTTGTGTCACAGAAAATAGTCATACGTTATATTTATCTTGCAGGTATTCGTCCAACATCTGTCGGTCTGTTGCCTCATTGCCTTCTCCCTTCAGTATGCCTTGCATCTGAAGAAAGGAAGGTGTTTCTTGTTTCGTCTCATTGGCATGTTCTGCATATTTACGTTGTAACAGCACATAAAGTTCCTTCTGAACGCCCTCATCGCTTGACTGGATGAGGTTCCAGAAAGACTGTAACTGTATCATCTGCGAAGGTTGAAGCATTCCTGTCATAGTTCTTTGTATTTAATTTCGTTACTGCAAAGATATGTTATTTCCTTTTTATCTCCAAACTTTTCCTAAATTAGTTCAGAGTTTTTTGTTTTTAGTTTTTTGGAAAATCCGTGGTCGTCTAAGGATTCTAAGGATTTTAAGGATTTTCTCTTATCCGTGTAAATCCGTTCAAATCCGTGGTCAATAAAAATTCGTGTGATTAATCCCGCTGTCGCGGTCTTGACTTTGCTCACGCTCGGCGATGCTCAAACGTGGTTTGCTTTCAGCGAACTCTGTCACGACTCGGCATAGATATCATGCGAGCATGTATCTCTGCTCTCGCTGCTCCATCGTTTGGCATTGCTCTCGCTTACTCGCAAAGTTCGTGCGATTCGTGTTCGTCTAAAAATCTGCTAAATCTGCGAGATCTGCGTGACAAAAAATTTCCGTGAGATCCGTGGACTATGAATCTAAGATATCCTCATAGAAGTCATACAGACACTGGCGAACAAATCCTTGCTCATAACGGCTCTCTATCATAGGACGGGCATTCGCTGCCATAGTTTCACGCATCTCCGTGCCCGTCACCATCAGTTTCATAGCCTCATACAATGCTTTCGCATCCTTTGACGGAATGATGAGACCATTGCTTTTAACGCTAACGTTTCTGGGAATGTTAACCACTTCTTTTTCTCTGTTTTCTGCGCTTTGCTTTTCCCTTCGGTCAGCGACCGTTGGTTCTGCGAGAGATTTATTATCCGTTAAATCCGTACAATCCGTGGTCTTTATATTATCTGCAGAATCTGCGTTATCTGCATGACTTACATTCGTAATAATCTCGCGTGAGCCATTAATATCCGTCACTATACATGGCAGTCCCATAGCACCAGCTTCCAATACAGTATTTGGGAACCCTTCACGATAGCTGGGGAACACAAAACAGTCAGCTGCCGCATAATGAGCTATGAGGTCATCACCTATTTTCTCCCCAACAGCATCTATTGCCGGGTGTGTATTAATCAGAGTCTTTGTCTCCGCTGACACCGGATCCAAGTTCTCCTCGAAGAATCCCACCAAGACCAGTCTCGTCTCAGGCAACTCCTCGTTCAACCTCACAAATGCCTCCACCAGTTCGTTTATTCCCTTGTCCCTGACTATGCGCCCGACAAACAAAAACTCAAATGAGCTTTTAGTTTTCAGTTTATCCTTATCCGAGTTATCCGTGGTCTTTTCATTCCCGTTGCTAAGATTTCCGCAAGAGAATCTCTGCATATCTATCCCCCTGACATTCCCATATCCCAGCACCTTCAACGGTTTCTTTGTAATACCGTTGTTCAGCAGGTCAGCCTTCACCCCTTCGCCCTCAGGTATCACATGAGTAGCACACCAGCAAGTAATGGCATCCGTCAACATTAAAATACGCTTCTTTATTCCTGCAGCTGTGGGAAATACCAATCCTGTGAATGTGTGCACACGTACAGGCACCCTTGTCAACCATGCAGCTATCATACACAAAAGTCCTGCCTTAGGTGTCATCGAATGCACCATATCTGGTTTCTCCTTCCACAATACTCGAATTATCTTACACAGTGCTATAAAGTCCTTCACTGGTGAGATATGTCGCTCCATCGGAATACGAATACCCCGCACACCATACTTAGCCTCTGCATCATCCATCTCTGGACCAGGAGACGACAGCAGCACAACCTCGTATTTCTTACAGAGGTCTGGCAACATACCCGACACAAAGCCGATAGACATCGATACCGTGCAAGCACGTATAATCTTTTTCATGCCAATTTGTTTTTTCATCTCTCGCAGAAATCGTGGAGGTAGATGGCATTATATTTCCGTACCATATCTGCAATATCAAACTGACGTGCACGCTGATAACACCGCTCCGCCACCTCCCGATAATACACCTTATCCTCCTCCAGTTTCTTGATGACCCCTGCCAGTGCCTCCGCATCCTCATGAGTGAAGAGGATACCGTAGCCATCAGTCACCTCACGCAGCCCGTCCACATCACTTGCCACGAACGGCTTTCCTGCTGCCATACCCTCGATGTTTGACAGCGACAGACCCTCGAAGTGGGACGACATCACCACCACGTCCGCAGCCTTCAGTATGTTCGCCACGTCCGTGCGCAGTCCAAGGAACCTCACGCTCTCCGTCAACTCTAAACTCTTTACTAAAGACTCTAAGCCATTCCTCCTCTCACCGTCGCCCACCAGCCACAACTCAAACCTGTCCTTCGGCAGTAGAGCCATCGCCTTTATCAGCGTGTCCTGATCCTTCTGATAACGGAACCCTGCCACCATCACCAAGACGAGGCGGTCGGTGCTCTCCCGCAGTTCCTTGTTGACAGTTGCCGAGTGGAACGCCTCGATGTCCACACCATTGTATATCGTTGTGATGCTGTCGTGCTTCTCGTTAGCATAAATATATTTTCTCAGGTTCTCCTCCGCCTGGTCGGATATGCAGATGACGTGTTTGTACTGTCGGTACATCCAGCGGTCGACAGACCGCGGATACCACCTCCAATCGCGTCTGCGATTGGAGGTGTTATGCTCGGTGGAGACGAGCACCACCGAGCATAACACCTTCGCCGCAATTGCGGCGAAGAACTGCGGTGCCGTGTTGTGCGTGTGCACCAGGTCGTAGTGGCGCATCAGTCGCCACAGACGGAATATATGCAGAGGGTTATATACATTACCTCCGTTACTCAGCGAGTATATCTTGCAACCACATTGAGTCAGCTTTCGCTTGAAAGCCGTCTCTGTGCCATCAAACAGGCACACGTCCACCTCATGTCCCAGTTCCCTGAGCCGAGGTACAATCTCCGTCACCAGTTTCTCTGCACCTCCTGTGCTCAGAGATGTTATTACGTGTAGTATTTTCATTTTCGAGTTGAAAGTTGTGAAATTGTAAATTGTCAAATTGTCAAATGAAATTGTCTACATGCGCATGTTTTCTTTGTTTTTCTTTATAATCTGTTGAATCGGACGAATCTATCTCTTCTTTCCTCAATAACTCGCTTGTAGCTCCGCTTCATTTTATCATTCAAGAACGAACGGTCAATTAGCGAGTACGTTTTTTGTGGTATCTCCATAAACAGATTAAGAACCATGTCTGTACGTTTCTTTGGCAATCCAATCCTTTCTGCAAAACGTTCAAAGTCCAATCGGCAAGGATGACCTGTACGGTCATACGCTTCGCTTGTGTCAATGTCTGAAGACAGTCCCCCCTTTAGTCCTAAGTCGTTCTCACTTTGAATGTGAATACGGGTGTTAATTAGGTCGTATGCAGGAGCCATGAAGTACTCACCATCTCTATTTATGAGAGAGAAGTTTTTCATGTGAGCATCTTCATTAGCAAACATATAGTCGAACACTACCATCTTGAAAAACTGTTCCATCTGTGGCATCCATGCAGGAATTATCTTTCTAATAGCATCGGCAATTTGTGCATAATTTCCATCATACTTGAAATTACTGTCAGTTCCTTCCTCAGACATTTGCAGAATGGCAGCAAAGTCTTCCTGTGAGCAATCTTTTATGCCACCTGTCACGTCATATCGTTTTGTAATATACACTGGCTGTCCGCTACTTGAAAAACAAAGACCATTTACAGCCGTGTGAATCCCATAAACCTGTGATGCAATCTGCATGGTCACATGTTCGTTGGCTGGTATCTGTTTGCGGGTTGACAAACTTAGATTAAAAGGTGCTGGTTTTAATATATATCCGGCCTGTTCGTTTTCATTACTTAGACGTATGAATCCATTGTCAATCACGGCAGAGAACTTTTCTTGTGCTCCAGAGATAGACATATTGGCCATGTTCTTCATTGCTTCTCTCTGATCACTCTCGCTTTCAAAATCGATATCTATAAAAGGAGATACAGCCGCCCCGTCAAAAAGCATCTTGACAGCGCGGGGAGAGTAGTTTGTGAAACCAGGTGTCAGTGTGGAGGGACAAACTTCAATTGATCTCATTTTTTATGCTTTTTTAGAACGAACAGTCCAATTGCATCCATACCACAAATCATCTCCAGCATTCCAAAGAAGTCACTCTCGTCCACTTTCCTCGCTCTGCACAGCGCTCTGCGGTTAGCACCTTCGGGTAGCATGTTCGTAAAGACGGGAAAGATACGCTCAGCATGATATGCTTTCTGGTTTTTGGGTAGGTTCACCGATACAGGAGGTAAGCTTTTGTCCGACAAGAAAGCATCGTCGTATGCAAACTCATAGTTCCCTTTGGCTAACTCTGTGAGTTGTCCTGCGTAAATATCACCATAATATACATCCACCGTTCTCATTGGCTACTTACCCTATAGTCTGTTTCACTTTTAGAATTATCTCCAAGCCTACAACATCTAAAATCTTCCTTAGTGTATCAATCGATGGATTGCCCACACCACGTTCCAGATCCTTTACAGTGGAGATGCCTACTCCAGAGTAGTCAGATAGATCTTGTTGGGAAATTCCCAACAATGCTCTACGTTGTTTAATGACCTTTCCTATATCCATCATGGTATGATTTATCGTACTTTTGGTGCAAAGATAGTAATAAAATTGAATTAAAACATAAAAAGTATGTTTTTTCATACTTTTACTTTAACTCACACAATCCATGGTTAATTCTTCTCTGTGTTTTCAGCGGTATCCGCGTACAATTGTAAATTGTCCAATTGTCAAATGAAATTATTTGTGTTTTCTTTCCCCGTTATCTTTCAGGTGCATCATCCGTCCCAACGGCTTCGCCCAGTACCACCACCATTTCACCCTCGGCGCCTCCCCATTGGGGAGCGCTGGGGTGGGGCACCAGAACCTCCAATAATTAATCGCTGCCTTAACCTTCTGTATGAAAGGAATATCATACTGAGTCATCTCAGCGTAGGTCATCATTGATGCCACAGGGCTGTTAATTCTTGCTTTTGTTATTCCAGAAGATATTCCATTATCCTGGTATTCAACAAGATATATCACTTTATTAAAATACCTCAGCTTATATTTAGTTGCGATTCTGTTCCAAAGCAACATCTCCGGACAGAATCGTTCACCACCAATTTCAGGAAAAGGAAATTCCTTAAGGACAACTGTACGGAACACCTCTTTCATGTCACCCATCACGCCACGTTTGAAGCGTACAGCTAAAGAAGATTCATCAATCACATCCTTAGATAATCCACTGCCGATAATATTCCCGTCAAAAGTTCTATCCAGTCCACATACCCCCGCAAAAGATTTATCTGCTTTAATCCCGTCAAACATCTCTGCCACAGTTTCCAGTGCATTAGGAGGCAACATATCATCACTGTCTGCAATAAAGAACAGTTCCCCTTTCGCCTCCTTCACCCCACGGTTTATCGCCCTGTGTTTTCCACCGTTCTCTTGATAGAAGTATCGAATTGGGAAAATTGGAATTTGGTTTTCAGCGATTTCTGTGTTTCCTGCGAGGGATTTATTATCCGTTAAACCTGTGTAATCCGTGGTCTTTTCAACGCTTTCTGCGAGGGATTTATTATCCGTTAGACCTGTGTAATCCGTGGTCTTTTCAGCGATTTCTGCGAGAAAACATTTCCCATTCCCAGTAGAATGAAACAAATCCTTTGTTCCATCCGTACTCCCGTCATCCACTATAACCCACTCGAAGTCCGTGAAAGTCTGTCGACAAAGACTCTCATACAGTCTCGGCAGCAGATGTGCCCTGTTATATGTAGGTGTAAATACTGTTATCATTAACCGAAGGTTTTCATCCTATCATCCACTCTGTCATTCTACGTGTCTCTGAAGAGAAGTTAATGCCAATCTTAAATACTCTGCGATTATCGCCCATGAAGGCTGCGGCATATTGTTTTTCCTCAATTTGCTGTAAAGCAACGCCGGCACTTTGGTCAATCTTCAACTCCAAAATGTAGACATAGTCAACCGTCTGTATCAGAATGTCCATGCGCCCGTCAGTCGTGTGACGCTCCACATCCACATAGAAACCCATGAGCTTAAACAGCACGTAAAGAGTATTCTGGAAATACAGCTCTGCCTTACCTGCCACCTGATAGTCGTTACCGGCAAAGAAGGTCTCCATACGCTGCATGAAACGCTCGGCATTGCCAGTTCTGACATCCTTCACAAAGTTTCCCACAAAAAGTTGCGACTTCCCTGCTTTGTTTGGTGTATAGAAAGGTAGAAGGTATTTGACAAAGCCCTGTTCAACCTCACGGTTGGGGAATCCCAACTGATAGGCTTGAAACTCTTCGTCATAGCCTTTTATGGTGAGGTAGCCGCTCTGATAGAGCAGAGGTAACGGATTCTCGTCCATTATGTCGATAGAGTTCAGCGTGTCAGCGGTAAGCTCTTCGCTTGTCATCTCCTCCAAAGGATAGTTGGTTTTCTTCAACTGATGGACGAGGAACGACGGTGTGCCCGTCTCGAACCAGTAGTCGCGGAACTGGCAGCTGGCAAGAGTGTTTAGCACACTGAACGGATTATACATGCCGGCGGTACCAACATCGAAATGATAGCCATCGAAATCACATTTGAGCCGTTCATAGCATTCAGCCTTCGTGAGGTTGTTGGTATTTGCCAGTTTTGTTACGCTCTCATCGAAGCTCTGATGCAGTTCCTCCTCAGTGATGCCGCATATTGTTGCATACCTATTATCGAGTGACAAATCTATTAGGTTGTTCAAGTCGCTGAACACGCTTACCTTACCAAACTTCGTTACACCAGTAAGGAAGGCAAAGCGTATATACCTATCACAACTTTTCAATGCACCATAAAAGGCTTTCAGCGTGTTTCGGTATTCCGTTTGCAAAGCCTCATTTCCGATAGCTTGCAACAGAGGTTTGTCATACTCATCAACAAGAATCACCACTTGACTGCCTGTCTTCTCAAAAGCACGTTTGATGACACCCATAAACCTGCTGCCAAGAGACACTTCGAAGTCCTCAGCTTCGTAGTCTTTTTCCCAGTTGCACAGATAGTTGTTCAGTATTCTTGTTAGTGCCTCTGGAGTATCGTATTTTTCAGTGTTCAGGTCAAGGTGCAGGATGGGATGCTCTGTCCAGTCCTGTTCTAACGATTCCACTGCCAGCCCCATGAACAACTCCTTTTCGCCAGAGAAGAATGCTTCCATGGTGGAAAGCAACAACGATTTACCGAACCTGCGAGGTCTGGACAAGAAGTAGTATTTCCCCTCCGAAACCATCTTATACATCAGTGCTGTTTTATCCACATAGGCATAATTGCCCCGTCGCACCTCTCCGAAGTTCTGTATTCCAATAGGGTATTTCATTTGTTTACGATAATATTCAATTCTCAATTAAAACGTTCCTGTTCCCGCTAGCGTTCACACTTAGCGAAGTGATTATTTCCGTGTTCATTTACCACTCAAAACTACCGCCTCTGACCTTTATCTTTTACCACTTCCTCCTTATCAAATTTAATAAAAAACAGCTTCCACAACCATATACGTATCTGATCAAAAAGCGTACACAACAAAAAGGCAACAAGCAGGGTTGTCAGCATAGCAGGAAGCGACATCCAACCTGTAAAAATATCATTTACATACCTAACAAGAGACATAAAGTATGGATAAACAAAAGGACTATAATGAATGAGATATACGGCAAAGCATGATGCCGCTAACCAGTTGACAACTTTACTTTGCAGCTTTATCTTACTAAAGCACATCACAAACAATATACATGCAAATATCACAAGAGGGTTATCATCCCTTATCTGTCTGCCTGCATTACCAAATAACCATGTAGAGAGACTTGCAATAATAGACATGATTAATATTGTTGCAAAAAGTAATTGCCATGAGTTTCTAAATATCCAGTCAACAGGAAATTTCCTTATATATGCAGCAGTAAGGTAAATGCCACAAAACATTATTATGCTATACCCATTATAATAGTCATACCATGCGCTTAGCCAACTGTATACTGACTGAAAAAGGAAATAAGAAATCAATACTATCTGAAAATCTTTTTTTTTTGCATGTTCAATAAATATGTTTAGTACAGGTGATGCGAGATATAAACCAAGGTATGCCAAAACAAACCAATAACCATCGTAAAAGCATAAACTGTATTTGACACCTGAAGAATTAAATTCAGAGCTACCAGATACAATAGCAATTCCATATATTAACCATAATAGGAAGAATACCTGAAACAGATACTTTAGCAAGCCTTTACCCGAAAACCGTATACCGAACCAACCTGATATTACAATAAAGATGCCAACACCTGTAGTTGCTATACACCCTGACATTATAGCCAAGAAAGAATATAGAGGATTTGTAACAAAAGCATTACTTGTAGGAAGGGCATTAATCCGTAAAGAAGAATGTCCAAACATTATGAATATCATTGCCACGACACGTAGCAATTCAAGATTAGACAATCTGTTTTTAGTCGTTGCCATTATTTTCCTGTTGTATTTTCAGAGATTACATATTATACAATTTATCTGTATCATATTTCTGATCATATTCATACTCTTGGTATATCCACTCTGCTGCAGTATGTCCGGGTGTCAGGAACGTTTTGTATGGACACATATTAAATGCCCACGCATCAATAAGTCTGTAGAAAAGGAAGAATGATACGAAAAGCAACCATACACCATTTTTCAAAAGTTTAGTTCCTTTAATACATATATTACTCATGGTACACATTACACCAATCATAAAAAACCATCCCAGACGTCCTCCATTTTCTGATCTGATAAAAATTAAAAGAATAGCACAAAATATCAGTGCTATATTAAGCATAGCCAAATCTTTAACTTTATTTGATATAATATTATAGCTACTTAATATAACAGATAAGAAAAATACTGCCTCTATAAGATATGCCCACCGGAATCCTGCATCCCTTTCATATCCAGAAGCACCTACACGTCCCGAATTAACGTCTCCGTATGCAGCAAATAATCCTTGTGGAATAGGAGTCAGACCTATCAGAAATGCTGCAACCATTACACCTATCACTCTCTGCCTTTGGAACTTCTTCATTGGTAGGAAGTACATCGGTAAGAACACAACAGCTGAGTTATGGAACGAATATGCTATGAACAAAACTAATAAAAAAGGAGCCAATCTACGCTCTATTATATATCTGATGGACAACCAGACAATAGTACAACCAATAACCTGACGAAGATAAGTAAAAGTAAAAAAGAACCACAGCGCCATAAACATCACAACAGCAAAAGGTGCGTTATCCACATATTGCCGTAGCGAAACTATCAGCAAAATGTATATCGTCATTGTTAATATAAATATAAAGATATATCTATTACCCGTTATATATGAGATCAATGCACATAAAGTACCATATCCGAACTCACTACCATAAAAAGCGAATGAATCGGATGCCCATGGATTCCCACCAGAACGAGTCACTTCAGCCATAGAATCAAATAACTCCGCATAAATATATCGGTCATAGCCTCCAAGCATATCACCCAAACCGACGAACACTCCAAGGGCAACCATGAAGAACGCCATCGTAGTATTCTGCGTCTTCCTATCCGACTTCAGTGTGGCAAAAAGGAATATCACACTGACAAAAAACCAAGATATATATAGTAACATTAGTTTATATGAGTTATAAGTTAAAAATCTCCTTCGAGATTTTTGCACGATCGTGCAGTGTCAATACAGCTTGCCTACCAGCATCAGCCATCCTTTCGTACTTCTCCCGATTGTCAGGAATATCCATCAGCACTTCAATCACCTCCTTAGGTTGCCGATATTCTATACACGACACCCCATTCTCCACAGCAATATTCTCCATTGCATATGGAGTACCTATCACCAACAGTCCATTTGCCAAAGCGTCAAGAACCTTGCCCTTTGTACCCGTACCTATAGAGATCGGTGTTATCTGAATGTCATGCTTGCAAATCTCTTCTATATAGTCTGGTACAAACGTAATGTGGTTCACCTCATACCCAGCACCCCTCATTGCTTCCACATGCTTCTCCCATCCCTTACCCAGAAAAGTAAGTGTATAATGACGAACTAATTCTTCATTCTTAATTCTTAATTCTTCATTCAACAGGTCTGCATCCTGCTTCATATAAAGATTATATTGCCCAGCTATCAACACTTTGATCTTCGGACTGTGGAATCTTTTTATTATATTCTCGCACCCGTTAGCTATTCTTTCTGCGTGATCTGCGAGATCTGCATGACCTTTATTATCCGAGTCATCCGTGTTCATCTTAATCTCTGCGTTTTTCTGCGTTTTCTGCGAGAGGTTTCCAACCTCGTAGTGCGGATGCCTCAGAAACCTCGCTTGTACTTTCGGATTAAGCTGCTGCAGGTGTCTCACATCCTCCTCGCCGACGGCATAGAAAGTGAAATCAAGATCAGGGCAGAAATCCCGTTCCATCCGTGCATATTTCCTATACATCATAGCACACTTCCAGTAGTCTATGACGTTGTTCATTACAAACCGCCTACCCATCATACGATAGTAGTACAGCGACTCCGTATCCGGACCAATCTGTATGCGTCGTTGGTTTGGGAACTGTTTTACTATGCGTGACAATTCTTCACCCATCACCCATATCAAGTCAGGCTTCTTCGCCTTTATCTCATTTACGTATTTTTGTGGTAGCTTGATATAGTTGATGAACGGGTATTTCATGAATATCCGCAAGAACAATAGATGCAGACGGAACATCCACTGATACCATCGTGGCATAGGAATTGGCTTTATCTCCGCACCCAACTCTTGTCTTACCTCCGCAATCTTCTCATCAGAGAGAGCATTGTTGTTGAAAGTATAGATACTAAAATTATGAGCAATATCTCCCTCTCCTTCGGGGAGGGACGGGGTGGGTCTCCCTCCTTTTATCAGATGATAAGGAAGTGCCGAAGTCCCTCGGATATTCTCAGAGGATGGCGTGACAAATGTTATCAGAGTGATGTTCATGATGATTATTGTATGAGGCCTCCTATTCCTCCAATAAGTGTTTTATGTCTATTCTTCTGGCAAACTCTTGTGCACCCGCTTTTGTTAGGTGGAGTCCGTCATGACTGATGAGCTTGCGATTCTTTGTAAAGAGCGATACTTTACCATCAGAGTCAGATATGGAATCCATGAGATTGATGTACATACCTTCGTATTCTATCCTTTCATCCTTGTTAATGTTGTCAACTATCGCCGGCATTTTTTGAATGTAGTCACCTGTCAAGCGTGCCTGATTATATATTCCGCAAACACCACCATCAAAACACTTGTGCCCGACCCTGAAGAATCTCTTTTTCATCATTGCGGGCAAGTAGTCTACATATTGATCAATCGTTGCATTGTTGGCAACAAAAATGATGTCTGCCTGCGCTATCTTCTGACGCAGATCGTTAGCAATATTCTGAGAATATACAAGGTTGATATCATTAATCTTGCTTTCCAATATCACGTTAATCCAATCACGTGCATAACTGTCGCCCACCACAAGGACATTCTTCTTGCCATTCTTCGCAGAGGGGAAAGGCTTATTATACAACACAGAGATACGAGCATTATACTCTTGCGGAGCAAACGTCTTTGGGTCATCCACCCGAACATCTAATTCTGGAATGTCACGAACTACGCCTTGCGTCCTATAGTATTTTATAGAGAAAGTAATGATGAGCAAAGTAGTGAGAAAACTTAATCCTAAAACCATGCGTTTTCTCTTGCTGTTCCCTTTTGTATATGAAGCAACAAACTGCTCCAGAACTTTGTACGAGGCCAGTCCACAAATTATAGATAATATGAGCGTATTTAAATACGACCAGACTGTAAAGTCATTATCAATGATATTACGATAAAATGCCAGAATTGGTTGATGCCAAAGATACAAACTGTAGCTTGCCATTCCGAGGAATGCAACGACATTGACAAACTTTCGCCCCCCCCAATTTAGTTTTATGGTATCCGTGCTATATTTTTCACTATATAGTATGACTAATACAGTAAGAATCACTGTGAATATAAGTCTAACCTTTTTCGTCTCTAAAGATGCATTTGTGAACAACAATATAATAGCAATTCCCATTAACCATGGTAGTATATACTTCCTGCTGTTATTCACCGCTACGCCATTAGTACTTCTTAATGCAACTAACCCACCTGCAGCAAATTCAAACAAACGTGATGGCAGCATATAAAAGTTCAATGCGATGTCGTCTTGATGAAGAATATAAAAAGCCAGTGAACCTGCAAACACTATCCAAAGAACTCTTGTCGAAGCTAAAATGAACTTCTTCGAACACCTGTAGCAAGCCATAAAAATCAGTGGATAAACCACATAAAACTGAAAGACAACCCCCAAATACCATGTGTGCATCAGTGGCTTAAAGTCGTTAGATGTATCCCAATAGTTACCGGCAGTAATATACTGAATGAAGTTGTTAGTAAATGTCGCCGTCCCTATAGCTGTCTCACATGCGTTTTTATATCCATCAGGCAGCATAGTGAAATATCCCACTGCTAATGACACAATGGTGATGACAAGTGCCAGTGGCCATAAGCGCACGAGTCGGTTACAAATGTAGTTCCAGTACGAGAAACCGTCTTTCTGGTATGCACGTGTGATACTCTTTGTTATCAGATATCCACCGACGACAAGAAATATATCTACACCCAGATAACCATATGTGAACAATCCTGCATGGTATAATATCACCGCAATGATAGCAATACCCTTGAAGAAATCTATTATGTTGTTACGAGTTTGCATGAAAAATCAGGTCAAATATCATATTCCTTGATATAATTCACAATATACTGACTCCATTCCGTTGCTCCCCAATAGTTCATGTGCAGACTGTCAATAAACAAATTGCTATGCCCTATGAATTGCTCGTCGGCACTTTTGTCAACGAATGGAACATTATATTGTTTACACAGCGAAATCAGTGGAGAATAACTGATAGAATCGTAATGGAAATATTCGGGTGATACAACAAATACGAGGTGTATTCCACGTTCCTTACAATCTTTTATCAATTTCTCTAAATAATACAATTTCAATGGGTCATATTCTACAGATTGGGGCTCTGCTTTCTTGGGTATAATCTGCATTTTCTGCCTGCTCAGATTGTCATTGCTTCGATTAAATGGAGATTGTGAAGCATATTCCTTAAAGATCTCCAGAAATTGGAAATTGTTTCTATACAATGCAGAATACATCTTATATCTTTCAGTATAGTCTGTACTCCAGATGATGGAGTCAATACCATGTTCTTCGTAAAATGGCTTTAGCCGCATGGTGTATTTTGAATTGTCATTTTTATATAAGTCAAATTGAGGTTTAACATCATAAACAATGACTTTCGGAGTGTAGCGATTTGTTAGTAATATATATCGTCCATACATCTGGATTATGCCATTACCTGTGTCAGCACAATTTAGGCATGGCATACCTAAAGAATCATTCAAAAACTTCATATTATAATTACTCCCACCTTTCGATGAACCAAAGACAATGACATCCTCATTGGCGTGGTGAGCTATATACCCAAGCGAATAGCTTGGTGCTTGTGATTGCATATAAGCGAAAAGCCTCCCAGCCAAGCCATCTGTCAGGCAAAAGAGTAGCAGGAACAACAGAAGTTTGAAAAGTGCTTTTTTCATTTTCAAAAGTTCACATAAATGAATTGCCCTGCGTCAAACACGCCAAACAACAATATCAATATAAGGACTAACATATAAGCAGACCATCGTATTACTATGTAGCGGTTGTGGAACAAATCAAAACGAGGCATATATTCATTCACGATGTCTGCTACTATCATAATATATAGCGGGAACAGGAGTGTCTTATACTCCATAAAGATATGAAAATCAAACGATGGTTGGAAGCATATTTTCTCAATAACGCCTAATGCATCATGTAATGTAGGCATTCTGAAGAATATCCATGCGAAATTAACCAGAAAGAAAGTGATACAGATTCTGAATGCTTTCACAATACCTGTAGAACGCGATTTCTGAAGCCCCAGTGCTTTCTCAATAACTTGAAACAAACCATGTAGCATACCCCAGACAATAAATGTCCAGTTTGCCCCATGCCAGATACCGCTTACTAAAAATGTTATAAAGATGTTCCAATAATTCCTTATTTTACTGCATCGATTGCCGCCTAATGGAATATAGATATAATCTTTTAGCCACGTTGAAAGCGATATATGCCATCTGCGCCAGAACTCAGTTATACTTTGAGATAAGTATGGTCTATTAAAGTTGTTAATCAGGTCGAAGCCCATTATTTTACCGACACCCATTGCCATGAAAGAGTATCCAGCGAAATCAGCATATATCTGGAAAGTGTAAAGGATGCTGGCAATGAGACATGACATTCCGTCATAGTTTTCGTAGAGATTATATACAGGTCCCACAATTGTGTTTATTCTGTCTGCTACAGCCACTTTCAGGAACATACCCCATAGCAGCCACCTACAGCCAGATGCAAATTGTTCATAGCGAAATACCCTTTCAGCTTTGATTTGTGGTAGCAAATCAGCCGCTTTACTAATAGGGCCAGATGCTATTTGTGGAAAGAAACTCACGAAGAGCATATAATCCCACCAGTTGCGCTCTGCCTTAATACGTCCGAAGTATACATCAGCCAAATAACCTATTGCTTGAAGCGTGAAGAAAGATATACCCAAAGGCATCGCCCAGTTCAGTCCAGGCATTCCTAATGTGATACCCGCTTCTCCAAGGAGTGATTCAAAAGAATGTGTTAGGAAGTTATAATACTTAAAGACAATAAGCGGCAGAGTTGCCAGCGTTATTCCAGAGAACACAATGTATTTCTTCTTACCATACGCTTGGTCGCGTTCTATTTTTAATGCAGCCAAATATGTGATAGCAGTCACTCCAAATAACACCAAAGCATATACTGGCTCCCACTTAATGTATAGTCCGTACGAAATGGCAATCAACAGATAATTACCAATCTTCGGATAAAGAGCCATTAATTTCTTTCTGCATGTAACTATGTAGTACACACAGAAGATGATGGGGAATAACCAGAGAAATTCGAAGCTATTAAAAAGCATTACCAGATATCTCTAATTTCTGTTTATTAATTCGTTAACGTTCAATCTCTTTGCAAACTCCTTTGCCCCAGCCCGTGTAAGATGTATTCCATCGTGGGTGATAAGTCGCTTGTCTGCCGTAAACAGATTGATACTTCCGCCAGCATTGCGGATGGAGTCCATCAGGTTTATATACATACCCTGGAATTCTATGCGCTCGTCTTCATTAATACCATCATATACTGGTACAACAAAATGAGAATAATCGTTACCAACGCCTCTGCCAAAAGCCTTATGCCCTACCCGGTAGAACTTCTTCTGCATCATAGCAGGCAGATAGTCCACATAGCGGTCAATGGATGCATTGTTCGCTACGAAAATAATATCCGCCTGCTCAATCTTTTTGCGCAGATCAGGTGCGATATCCATTGAATAGGACAGATTTATGTCTTTGGCTCCCCCTTCCAACAACACATTTATCCAATCACGTGCATAGCTGTCACCAACCACCAAAACGTTCTTCTTTCCATTACGTGGTGGAAAAGGCTTCTCATAAAGAGCCGTGATACGGGCATTATACTCTTGGGGTTCCCATGAGGAAGGGTCGTTCAATGACACCTCTAATTCTGGGATGTCACGAATAGCCCCTTGTGTCTTATACCATTTGAGCGAGAGTACTGAAATGAGTATTGTAGCCAGCAAACATAGTGACAACACCAGATAGGTCCTGCCTTTGGACTGTTTTGTATAGGCTGTGACAGACTTTTCTAACAAGCTGTATGATAAATAGCCTACGAACAAAGAAATGCTAAGTGTCACGATATACGACCAAACTGTGAATTCATTGTTGACCACATACCTGTAAAATGCTAATATAACCTGATGCCACAAATAAAGGCTATAGCTGGCCATCCCTAACGGGACAAACAGCGACAAGGCCTTTAGCCAAACTGAAGAAAACGCATCAGAAGAGACTCTCTCACTATATTTGACAATCAACACCGATAAAGCCACTGTCAACAACAAGCGTACTTTTGCCATGTTGTAGGCATCGTTTATACAAATTAAGACAATCACAAATAAAAGGAAAAAGCCCATTATCCTGTTGTCGCGTTCCTTGTCCTTGCTTCCATCATTAATAAATAGCAATTCCCAACGATAATTCTCATTTTCATCCATAATGTCCCTAACCGCCTTATATAAATAAGGCAAGGAAGCTTCCTCATTATAACAAGGAACAAGGATGGATACAAGTTTCCTTCTCATTTTTATTATCTATAAATAGTATTCTCATTTTTTTAAATGCATAAAAACGTTGCCCTAAATAATTGAAGACTACAAAGAGTAGCGTACCTACAACCATCGCAACATTTTCCTGTACCTCACGTATCGTTCCTGCAAGAATCCAACGAATCAAGGTTTTCGCAATACCATAGGCTAAGATGTAACAGACTAAGATGTTCAATACAAAGCGTAACAGTGATTGCCTATCCGCATTTCCATAATGAAACGTAAAACTTTTATTAAGTAAATAGCTTAAAGTACTTACTAGAAAATAGTTGGCAACAGATGACCACCAATAACTTATGTGTAACACATTATAGCAAAATAACATAATGCCTGTACCTACAAGCGTATTAAACACTCCTACGATTACAAAACGAATATAGGTACTATCAGCAAACCTACTCATAAGCAAAAATATATCCTCATTTATTCCTTGTCGATAATTCATGAAACTATCAATCTTAATTCCCTTTTCCAGTCAACCTCTGCCTTCACTTTTTTTGCTGGCATACCAACATATACAGAATAAGATTGTTCCAAATTACCAGCAACGACACTGCTTTTACCCACCACTACATGGTCAGCTATAAGAGAACCTTTAAGGACACTTACCCCATGTGCAAGCCAGACGTGATTGCCAATAACGACATCTTTAGCTGGATTTTGTCTTTATGATTTGATCATAATCACAATTTCCATTGATAAGCCTCTTCCTCGGTTTGAAATAAGGACTAAGCAAATCACGCTCCTTGTGATAATACGTGCACTTTACCCCCCCCAGAGCAAACATCATCTGACATAAATTGTCCGTCATGAAAGGACGATTCAATGATGTCTTTATCATTTCAAGTTTTTCGGGGAACTTCTCTTTGAATGCTTCAGAACACCAAATCATGAATGGTATTTCAAACTGATATTTGACCTGATTTTTACTCATGTTATCATTCACTCTCCCCCTGGAGTCTCTATAGTCATAAACCTCTTCTCCATGATCAGAAAAATAGACCAATACTGTATTCGAATTTCTAAAACGATTGAAGATTTCACTCATAACGTAATCATTATAAAACGTGGCATTATCGTAATCGGCAATACTTTGCCGTTTATCGTCAGTCATGTATTTTTCGTTCCTAATAATACTATCCTTGGTAAATGTCAGGAAATCCTTAGTATGTGGGAATCTTACCGCCGGATCAACGTGCTGTCCCATGAGATGGAAGATAATAAGGTTGTGTTCGTTTTTCAAATTGACAGCATCAAATGAACAAACGAGACTTTCATCGTACTCGTAACTCTTTTCATTTACAGCCGTATAAGACTCCGCTGCAACATTATTATAAAGAAAAGAATTCAAAGCAAAAGAGAAATTGGCATCTGGTGACATGTCCTTTTGATTGTCCCAAAAATAGACATCATATCCTGCTATACTAAAAATTGCCGGGAAGTAGTAGCATAAATTCCACGATTCTCCGTCCGAAATACTATTAGTACAAAGAATGTTTTTGATAGTAGTACTAGTTGCTGCAAATGGAGATATGACATCATTGAAGACAAATAAGTTTCGGCTATTTCTTTCCTGAATAAGATTTGGTGTGGTATTTAATGGATACCCATATAAAGGGGTGTGACTCTTGATAAAAGATTCGCCTATCACCAAAACAAGATTTAAAGAATCATTTATGCTACAACTAACATTCTTGTCTATTCGTTGCATCAAATTCTCGAATGTTTTTTGTTCCTCATTAAGGATATGGATGCCATGAAAGCTATAGGCTATCAACGACAGCGGATCTTTTGGTGTCTTATTACTGCCATTCCACCAGCCCACCTCATCTGTGGTCTTACGTGCAAAAAGGTCAAAATAAGTTCTAGAAGACACAACCCCGAAAAGGAGAATGATGACGGAAACCATCAAGAAGATAGTATTGTTCTTTATCTTTTGCTTTATGGGAAGCAAATAATCTTTGTTGTAAAATATCTCAACCAAGAACGCAATTATAATAACAGTTACAACTATAGAGAAAGTTGTTATACCACTTGGAGAAAGAAAAAATGAATTGATAAATTCACGTGATTCGTTTTGGTTGGTCTCTGCTAACAAGACAAAGATATGTGGATTAATAGAGAGGTCAAATACAATTCTAAGAAAAAGATAGAAAGAAAAGACAAAAATTACAAACAAATATATTAAGATCTTTAGCCATACACGGTTTATGATAGTAGCCAATGCAGCAAATAGATATGCAAACAGAAAAATAATAGTAAATCTGCAAAACAAGTCAAAAAAAGTAACGGTTGGATCATAAGTGACCATACGCCCATGCAGGTTTCTGACAGTCTCTACAGACCATAGCATAAACGTCATAAAAAAAACAGGAAAGTTCGTTACTATTGGTGACAAAAAGATGGAGAACCATTCCCTTACTTTCATACACATAGAATTGTTTTTTGCCATTGTTTCTCTTTATATTCAATTTACCTATATCTCCCCAAATCCCAGAAATGGGTGTAACCATACCCTTTAGACATCATGTAGGCGCAAATGGAGCCACAGGTGAGACCGGCAAGCAGACCGTCACACTTCGAAAGGATATAGATAGTGGAATAATAATCCACCGTATTGCGCCACTTCTCAGAGTAGTTTGCCACGGCCATTTCAGATAGGAATTTCTTACCATTCATGCCGTCATAAAGTCTCTGCCCGCTGAATAACAGCCTATCACCGAAAGCCTCCTTGAAAGTGTTGTAGATGCGTTTGTCCTCCGTAGCGAGAAATACATAGTCATAACCATATTGCGTCATGACTTCCTTAGCCTTTTTGGCTGCCTGTTCAGCAGTAGGCTGAATAGGATGTCCGTTTGGTTTGCTATCAGTGTAATCAGTTCCCCGACACAACACGCCCAGCACATGCTGTTTGCCCCCAATGACTTTATCTCTTTTCTTCTGAGCGTATGCAGCCACTTCGGGTTTTGGTACGATATATTTCTCAAACAGCGGAGCATACTCCTTGTGGAAAGTAGCATTCATAGGGGTATCAAATCCTATCTCGATGCCTTCAGGAAAAGGCAGCGAGCAACTTTTGATGACGTTTCTGCCCTTGCTGATGTCTTTCAGATAAAATCCACCAGGCTGCTGAAAATACAAATCCCAGGCATTCGTCCTCAATTCCTCATCAACATCTGACAACTGACTTCTGAAATTCTGCATATCTACCACTGGCACGTAACCATGCTGGTAGGCATAACAGATGTGACAAAAGACTGATTTTACGATGGCAAACAACCCTGCAGTAAGGTAAGGGACCCCAATAACATAAAACGTCTTGTCGGGAAAGTCATCACCGTATGAGCAGCTGCGTTCTCTATGCCGATATATCCTGACACTCTTTTTCACGTCTAAATAGTGGACATACAGCCAGTACAGAGGTTTATAGACGATGGAAATTCTTTTTAGCAGATCTTTCATTTGCCCGTCATTTTCAGGTTGACAATCCTCCGCGTGATACCAAACCGCGCATAATACCGTGATGTTATCTCCTTGCCGTTAGTCTTAGGATTGTTCCCTATAAATGTAATATTGCAGGTTTCGGTTTCGGGAAAGATTTTCTTGATGTTATAGAGAGCTGAGGATGTAAAACCATATACACACCTGGGGTAGTTTTTTTCCTCAAGAAGCATCATTTCTATCGTGATTTCAGACCTGCGGAGTTCTATCCCCTCTTCATCGCACATCTTTATCAATTCCTCCATCATAGTCTCGCGGCCATGAGGAACATATACCACAGGCTCGTCCGGGTGCAGCGTCCTCAACTCTCGCATCAGACACTGCAATGTATCCATAAACTGTTTAACAGGTACACACTCAAAGTCACAATAATCCTTGATACATGTACCGATAATATAGATTCCGCTTACATTTGATTTCTCTTTCTGCTGACGCGCCAAGAAACGGAAATAGTTGATGATGGGAATATGCCTGTCATCTTCCAATTCTTCATATACTGTATAGAAATACCGGTCAAAGTCTATCCTGCGAATCCTGCTCATCAGCTCATAATAGGGCCGCAACTTACTACTCAGTTGAAACATCCCATTAAAGAACTGTATGGTGGCAATACCGTCATCAAGATAGACCAATGTTCCGCCATCAGAGACATATCTACATGCCTTAAATATCAGCAACTCATTGTTACAGTCGCCAATAAATGCCAACTTATATTTATTTTTACTGGGCAGCAACGCTTTTATGCGTTCCGATTTCGTGATACGGAAGTTTACACTTTCTATTTCGTATGCAATTTGATATTTTTCCAACAGCGTAATGAGTTGTTCTCGTCTTGGCAGTTCATTCTTACTTAGGCATAAAAGCACACGATACTCTGTTATTTCAAAGGCTTTGATGGCCTCAATCATGCACAGCGCCTGAAATGGCGAACCGCTAAGACAGAATACCGCCGGTTGTCCTTTCAGCATTCCTTCAACGTCTTGCATACCTTATTTTTTATTATTGCCAAATCTCCCAATAAAAGTTGTCGTAATTCCGGGTAAGCCATCATCAATTTCTCCAATGCCACGTCGTTTTTGTCATAGACATTATCCGACCATAACGACTGGTTGTTGACAATAAAGACCCCTTCGAAATCAAAGATATTACCTTCCACGACCCTTACCCTTGTATGCTGCAGAATGGCCATAGCCCAAAACCAAATGTCATCAACGCTGGGAGCCATCGACATGAATTTTTCACGATCACAAATATCTTTATACAGGCAATGAGGAGGGTAGAGTACTCCTCCAGTACCAGTTAGATGCCAACAATACGATGGCTCTTGTGGAGCAAAAATCTGCGTCCCCCAGTCAATATACTTATTGATATAACCATCATTTGCTGTCACCTGCAACACGCGGTGGGCATGGATGAGCTTTGGTTCCTGTAGGTAAGAGTTGTATAGCCGTTCCAGCCATTCAGGTGGGTACCATATATCATCGTCTGCGGTAACTATGATATCATTGGGAAACTCCTCTATTGAAGGAATGAGCTTCGTGTACGAACGGATATCTTTACACCACTTGATGGTGAGTCCATATTGGGTAAGTCGCAGCAGTCGCTTGGGCAGGTCTTTCTCTCTGTAGGGGAACTTGTCGTAGCCTAACCACAGCACCACCATGTTCGCCTTCTTCTTCTGCAGCAGAATACTCTCAATGGTGTAGTTCACCGTCTTTATCCTTGCCGGGAAACTGGTTAGCGACACTATCAGGCGTGGAGAGCCATCGACTGGTTCCACCCCCATAGTATTCACCTTATGATAATATGCCGGCTTCGGACGTATGAACTGATAGCACCAGCGAAAAAATGTATTGTTTCTAATTTTCATAATAATCAGTGAATCTAAGATTCAACACAAATAGATAGCCGTTTATACAAATATTTATTGAACATTGTTAGAACATTATCTAAATGAAGACGATTAACAGCATAAGCTCTCATGGAATCAAACATAGCACAAATAAGGAAAAGACCAAGTGAAAATCCAATAATATATGGGATTAGATACCATGAGTTTATCCAATTTCTTGGAGAAAATGCTCCCTGCCAAAGATAAAAAGACACGAAATGATTCTCATGAATCAGATAAACACCAAAAGTATACGGTGCCAATGCGACAAATGGCTGCCACATTTTTGATTTGAAACTATAATCAATAGTTCGTTAAAATTTCAATATACGGTGTAACGGCTAAGCCGCGCAGCCAAAGAGTTCTTTGAAAATGTGATTAATTAAAGTTTGGTTCGGTCGGTATCGGGATGCGTCAAAAATTCGTTTCGTCAGAAACGTATTGGTCATCAGCAACTTGAAGTTAGACATGGAATATTCCATCCCT
>FLNX01004338.1_pt1 | contig 28960 bp, 28 predicted proteins | sample 1140341 | NCBI WGS metagenome assembly FLNX01 (sample SAMEA3878208, study PRJEB12797) | bioreactor metagenome | biome: Moose rumen | place: Sweden | collected 2011-10 | reverse complement strand
ACCTTGACTTTGATTTGTTAAAAATCAATATCACATGTTAATTATAACAAAATTTCAAGGGAATTTCAATTGCTAAGGGGGAAATCAAGTAGAAAAAGTTTGGCCATGAAAATGAAAAGCAGTACCTTTGCGCGCCGATTATTATCAAAGTAATAGCCCGTTATGGCGATGTCTTGTGGAATTTGGCCGTTCCGCAGGGTGTTGCTTGGGCAATTAACTAACTATTAATTAGGATTTTAAAGAAGTGGATACTTTAAGTTACAAAACCATTTCGGCAAACGCCGAAACCGTTCAAAAGGAATGGGTGGTAGTAGATGCTACCGACCAGATCCTGGGTCGCTTGTGCTCCAAGGTGGCTAAATTGCTGCGCGGCAAGTACAAGACCAACTACACCCCGCATGTTGACTGCGGTGACAACGTGATCATCATCAACGCCGACAAGTGCAAGATGACCGGCAAGAAGTGGACCGAGCACCAGTACGTGCGCTACACCGGCTATCCCGGTGGCCAGCGCTTCACGACTCCTGCCCTGCTTCAGGCCAAGAGCGAGAAGAAGAAGGACCTGCGCAAGGGTATGCACCCCCTGTACATGCAAGTCATCAAGGGCATGCTGCCCAAGAACCGTCTGGGTGCCAAGCTGTTGAAGAACGTACACGTTTACAATGGCCCCGAGCATCCCCACGAGGCACAGAATCCCAAAGTTATTGACATCAACAAACTGAAATAAGAAGCATGGAACAGATTAATGCAGTAGGTCGCCGCAAAGCCGCTATCGCTCGCGTGTACGTGAAGGAAGGCAATGGCGAAATCACAGTGAACAAGCGCTCGTTGGCAGAATACTTCCCCAACCCCATCCTGCAATACATCGTTAAGCAACCGCTCAACACGCTGGAGGCAGCTGAGAAGTATGACATCAAGGTGAACCTGGTTGGCGGCGGTTACAAGGGACAGGCCGAGGCCCTGCGCCTGGCTATCGCCCGCGCCCTGGTGAAGATCAACCCCGAGGACAAGAGCGCCCTGCGCAAGGAAGGCTTCATGACCCGCGACCCGCGTGCTGTGGAGCGCAAGAAACCCGGTCAGCCCAAGGCCCGCAAGAGATTCCAGTTCAGCAAGCGCTAATCGCCGCATGACGACGTCTCACGGCTTGGCGCCGTGGACGATGCTTGCTCTACATTATATAATAAGCTTGATCCCACGAGTTGGGGAACGCTTATTGAAGAGTTTAGTATCCAAATCGCATAGACTCACACTGGGAACTGCGGTGGCTACTATGCGATTGATTTAGTCGAACGTAAACAATTTTAAAAAAACAAAAACAATGCAGACACCTAATTTTGACCAACTGCTGGAGGCTACTTGCCACTTTGGTCACCTGAAACGCAAATGGAACCCCGCTATGGCGCCCTACATCTTCATGGAGCGTAACGGTATCCACATCATCGACTTATACAAGACCAGCGCCAAGCTGGAAGAGGCAGCCAACGCACTCAAGAACATTGCCAAGAGCGGCAAGCGCGTGCTGTTTGTTGCCACCAAGAAGCAGGCCAAGGACGTGACCCGCGAGCGTGCCATGAGCGTTGATATGCCCTACGTTATCGAGCGTTGGCCCGGCGGTATGCTCACCAACTTCACCACCATCCGCAAGGCCGTGAAGAAGATGGACACCATCGACAAGATGGAGACCGACGGCACCATGGCCAACATGTCGAAGCGCGAGAAGCTGCAGTTGAGCCGCCAGCGCGCAAAGCTGGAGAAGAACCTGGGCTCGATCAAGAACCTGAACCGTCTGCCCAGCGCCCTGTTCGTTGTTGACGTGCTCAAGGAGCACATCGCCGTTGCCGAGGCCAACCGCCTGGGTATCCCCGTGTTTGGCATCGTGGACACCAACAGCGACCCCAACAACGTGGACTTTGTAATCCCCGCCAACGATGACGCCAGCAAGTCGATCGACATCATCCTGGCCACCGTTTGTGAGGCTATCAAGGAGGGTCTGGAAGAGCGCAAGGTCGAGCAGATCGACAACAAGGACGCCGAGGCCGAGGCCGATGAGGCAAAGGATGCTCCCAAGCCCCGCCGCCAGCGTGTTCGCCGTCCCGCAGCTGCTGCCGATGACGCCCCCAAGGCCGACGAGGCTCCCGCTGCCGAGGAGACACCCAAAGCAGAGGAATAATTCCCAACAATAACAACTAACCAATTGTTTAATTAAAACAGAATTATGGCTGTAACCATCAATGACATCAAGAAACTGCGCGACATGACCGGCGCAGGCTTGAGCGACTGCAAGAAGGCTCTTATCGAGAGCGACAACGACATCACCAAGGCTATGGAGCTGATCCGCAAGCGCGGCCAGGCCATCGCAGCCAAGCGTGAAGACCGTCAGGCAGCCCAGGGCATCGCCATCGGCAAGACCGACGGCAAGTTCGCTGCCATCATCGCCCTCAAGTGCGAGACCGACTTCGTTGCCAAGAACGAGAAGTTTGTCAACCTCGCCAAGGCTATCCTGGACCTCGCCATGGCCCAGAAGCCCGCTAACCTCGACGAGCTCAATGCCCTCGACATGGACGGCAAGCCCGTGAGCGAGCAGATCACCGCCCTGAGCGGTATCACCGGCGAGAAGATGGAGTTGGGTACCTATGAGTGCCTCAATGCTCCCTCGACCGTTGTCTACAACCACTTCAATGGTATGCTGGCAGCTGCTGTTGCCTTCAACCAGGAGAACGTGGCCGAGGACGTGGCCAAGGCTATCGCCATGCAGGTTGCCTCGATGAACCCCATCAAGGCCACCCGCGAGCAGATCCCCCAGGAGACCATCGACGAGGAGCTGCGCATGGCTGTTGAGAAGACCCGCACCGAGCAGGTGAACAAGGCCGTTGAGAATGCCTTGAAGAAGGCCGGCTTCAACCCCTACTACTGCGCCACCGAGGAGCACCGCGACGAGGCCATCCGCAAGGGCTACATGACCGAGGAGCAGGTTGCCGAGGCCCTGAAGCTCATGGACGAGACCGCCAAGCAGAAGGAGGCCAACATGCCCGAGCAGATGATTCAGAACATCGCACAGGGTCGCCTGAACAAGTTCTACCAGGAGAACGTCCTGATGGAGCAGGTTTACGAGGCTGGCGAGAACAAGGAGACTGTTGCACAGTTCCTGGCCGCCGCCAACAAGGACCTCAAGGCCACCGACCTGAAGCGTGTCAATCTGAACGTGGACTAATTCTCGCAACGAGATAACGACCTCATGTGAGAGCCAACAGAGCATTCTGCTGGCTCTCACTATATTTTACGCCACCCCCAAAAAAATCGGCTGAAAACAACACGACTGCCGTCTCCCGTCGTCCCGGTCCCAAAAACTAAATCAACTATTTTCCCCCAGGGCATTGTCAATTCAGAAAAATGTTGTAACTTTGCCGCGCTTTTTTGAAGTTTCCAGTGTGATGGGAAATTAAAGGAAGCGTTTTCACGTAACAATCACTTTAATTTTGAGTAACACAATTAATTAAAAATGAAGACTTATCAATTGAACGCAGAGGCTCGTACCGACCTCGGCAAGAAGGCCGCTAAGGCCCTCCGCAAGGAGAACAAGATCCCCGTTGTCCTGAATGGTGGCAAGCTCGTTGAGCTCGACAAGGACGGTAACTACAGCGGCAAGCTGCTCGCTGGCGAGAAGGTGGTCCCCGTTGGCCGTGACGGCAAGGGCATCATCACCACCGACCTGACGGTGAACTTCGCCGACGTGCGCAAGCTCATCTACAGCACCGATGTGTATGTCATCGAGCTCACCTATGATGGCCAGACCCGCAAGGCCGTCTTGAAGGACCTTCAGTTCCACCCCGTTAGCGACGCTGTCCTCCACATGGACCTCCTGGAGGTATCCGATGACAAGCCCGTCGTTGTTGAAATCCCCGTGCACCTCGAGGGCCACGCTGTGGGTGTCAAGGCTGGTGGTAAGCTCTACCTGAGCATGAAGAAGGTGAAGGTTAAAGGTCTGTACAAGGACATTCCCGAGACCATCCTGCTCAACGTGGACAGTCTGGAGATTGGCAAGACCATCAAGGTTCGCGACTGCAACTTCGACAACTACGAGCTAGTTAACGCCAAGGATCTGGTTATTGCCGGTGTTCGCGCCACCCGTAACTCTGCCGCTGCCGCTACCACCGAGGATGGCGAGGCTGCTGAGGGCGAGGCTGCTGCCGAGTAATCAACAATATTGCCGCGGCCACGGTCGCGCAATACCACCCGACGACCCTATGAAGTATCTCATTGCTGGCTTGGGGAACATTGGTGCCGAGTACCAGGGGACCCGCCACAACATAGGATTTACGATATTGGATGCCCTCGCCGAGGCATCCAATATTGTTTTCACGACCCAGCGCTATGGTGCCGTGGCCGAGCTGCGCGTCAAGAACCAACAGCTCGTGCTGCTCAAGCCCTCCACCTACATGAACCTGAGCGGTGAGGCCGTGCGCTACTGGATGATCAAGGAACACATCGATCTCGACCACCTGCTGGTCATCGTGGACGACATCGCGCTGCCCTTTGGACAGATACGAATCCGCCCCAAGGGTGCCGACGGCGGTCACAATGGCTTGAAGAACATTACCGACATGCTGCAGAGCCAGCAGTGGGCACGATTGCGCTTTGGCGTTGGAAACGATTTCCCGCCCGGGGCCCAAGTGGATTATGTGCTGGGCTACCCCACCCCCGAGGAACTCGCCGTGCTGCCCGAGCGCGCCAAGGTGGCTACCGACGCCATCAAGGCCTTCTGCCTGTCGGGGGTGACCTTTGCGATGAATAATTACAATAATAAGTAGATCACTCGTTAACGATTGATTTACAGGTTAATGGTTATAGGTTAAAAGGAATGAAGGAAGTGAGAATCGACAAGTGGCTGTGGGCCACCCGCGTGTTCAAGACACGCACCATCGCCACCACTGCATGCAAGCTGGGCCGTGTCACCATGGGCGGCATGACCGTCAAGCCGTCGCACGGCATCAAGGTGGGAGACCGCATCGACGTGCGCAAGCCGCCAGTCACCTACTCCTTTGAGGTCCTCGGCCTGCTCAACAACCGCGTGGGTGCCAAGCTGGTGCCGCAGTATCTCAAGAATGTGACCAGCCCCGACCAGCTGCGCCTGTTGGAGATGGTGAAAATCGATGGCTTTGTCAACCGCCAGCGCGGTCTGGGCCGTCCCACCAAGAAGGAGGGCCGCGAGCTGCAGGACTTTACCGACGAGGCCTTCTTTGGCTTCGACGACCCCACGCCCATCGATGACTCGTTTGACTGGGAAGAGGATGAAAATCCGCTGTGGACCCAGGAGGACGAGGAGCGCCTGAATGCCGACATCGCCCGCCGCCAAGGTCACGGCAAGCAGGAATAAAGCCCTCCTGCACGGGGCGGGAAGGATGAGGGCAAGGCGTCCCACCCCCAAATGCCGCGGCTCATGCCGCCCGGCGGTCAATCCCTGCGTTGTGGGGTGCGACGGCAGAAGTCGATGAAGCGGCAATAGTTGCACGGGGCACTTCCCTCGGGGGCCTGCACAAAGTCCTGATTGTAGAGAGCCTTGATCGTCTCTCCCATGCGGGTGATGAACCCCTGGGCCAACTCGTTGTCCATCGAGAACACATACTGCCCGCTACCCTTGAGCAGCACACCGCTGCTGTCCATTGATGCCAGTTTGTAAATGACGGGCATCACTTTTTTTATCTCCTTGAACTCCAGCAGATAGGCATAGCAGTACAGGAAGAGCTGCAGGATGGCTTTGCAATGTCCCTTGGACGCGCCCAGGGGTTCAAACAGATGCTCAAGGCGGTCAAACTCGGTAGGATCGCCGCCGGTCTTGTAGTCCACGATGCGCACAGTGCCGTCGGCCAGACGGTCGATGCGGTCGGGCTTGTAGGTAAAGTTAAACATTGTGCCGCCAATGGGCATGGCCGCCAGTTGATGGGTCTGCTCACACTCCAGCACCGTGAACGGACCGCCGGTCGACTCAATCAACCGCTTGTCGTAGTCGAGCACAAAGTTGACATATCCCATGATGGTATCGACAAGCATGAGAGGCTCACCCTTGAGGGGCTTGTCGTGGGCGGGCAGGTCCTCGGGAGCGACATGCAGGTAGGTGAGCTTGATGTTGTCAACCACCACACGTTCAAGCCTGTTCTTGCGGTACCAGTCGAGATACTGCCCGTCCACCACACGGCCGCGCGAGCGCAGCTGCTCACAGTCATAGCAGTCGCTCAGGGTGTCGTGGACGATGGTGCCAAAGGTGCCCGCATCCATGAAGTCGCTCACGTCATTGTCATCGTTGAGCCCCTGGATATAGTGCAGATAGAAGGCCAACGGGCAGTGGATGAACTTGTTGATCGCACTGGCCGACAGATACTTGCCTGCAGCCGTGACAGGGTCGCGCGTGTACAGGTCGCACAAGGCACCCGCAGCGGCGTTGGGGACCTGGATGAGGATGGGCGATGAGGTCTGGACAACGGGGTTGAGTTCGACGCGCTGCATGTCCATTCCATAGATTTTCTCGAGCTGAGTGATGTAGCGCGAGGGTTCGCTCGAACCTGTGGCCTGGACACTGGAGTCATAGACCAGCGTCACGCACTCGGCCCGATTGAGCAAGCGATAGAAATTGAAGGAGACAATAGCCTCCTGCTGCTCGATGGTCGACATGCCGTGGGCACGACGGATATAGTTGGGGATGAAGGAATTGATGCCTCGGCGGCGAGGGAACACGCGCTCGTTCATCGACAGGATGACGACGTTGCTGAAGTCGAGGTTGCGCGTCTCGAGCAATCCCATGACCTGGAGCCCCTGCAGGGGTTCTCCGGTAAACGGCACTATCGCGGCAGCGGTGAGCCTGTCGATGAGGTAGAAAACCGAGTTGAGCTGCAACGAGCGGCCACACTGGGCCAGAGACCTCTTGAGCTGGTTGAGCACATCGATATACATGACCAGGAAGGCCTGCTGCAAGGGCAATTCCACGTCGCGGCGGCCATCGGCATCATCACCGTCGTCGGCAATCTCGCCGTCACGCTGCATCTGTCCCATCAACAAGTCACAGAATGCCATGAGATGATCCAGATAATCGGCATGCTGGCGATGGGCATCGCCTGGCTGCCCGGCATCTATCGAAGGGACAAACAAGTCGCAGAACGACAGATCTTTAAATTCATCGGCAGGAATCCTGAATCGGTTGGTCTGCATCAACTGTACCGACATGTCCAGGGACTCGCGGGTGAAGTAAGTCTTGATGAGCGGATGGGAAAGCAGGTCATACACGTCCTCGCGGTAATAGTGCCACCGGCCGTTTTCCTTGCTGGCCTGATGATGCATGCGGGCCACGATGTGCATCAGCGACACGATGCCCGAGCCGCGCAGGGGGTATCCCAGCGTGACATTCAACCGCTCGACACCGTGCACCGAGTGCAGCAGCGGCACGAGCAGGTTCTCGTCGGGCAGGACAATAGCCGTGTCGATATCAATCGTGCCATCCCCGCCGCGCATGAGCTGCACCTCGTTGAAGGCCTGCTTGGCCTGCCCCACTCCCGACGGGACCGCCACCACGCGCACGGCGGGGTGGATATCGTCGAGCTGGGCAATGGGCATGGCGCCAAAACGCTTGCAGTAACCATCGATGAGCAGTGCGCCAGGGTCGTGGGGTGCCTTGTCAAGCATTGCCTTGACGCCCGCATTGTCCCACCAGTAGTCGGCCACACCATCCTGCTTGAAGCGGCCAAACAGTTTGACCTCGGCTGCCGACAGCACGCCAAATCCGACCATCACCAACCGCTTGTAACGCAACGGCTTGCATTTGCCCTCGGCAGCCAACCGCAGCTGGCGGCCGGGCGAGGTCACTCCGCGCTTGTCCAGTTCCTGGTGATAGCCGTGATAGATGGAGGAAAGGGCATTCCACAGGCTCATGAACTCGCGCTTGACCTTGTCATCGGCATCATTGTCCACGTCCTGCCCGCCACGGTGCTGCCACAGGTCGGCATCAACGCTCGTGTCAAAGAAGGCGGTGAACAAGCTGTCGCCAAAGATCCGCTTCACCTGCTCCTGCACCGCGGGCGAGAGGTAATTGCTGGCCAAGCCATGCAAGTCGCTCAGGTTGCGGTAAATCTCGTCGGGGTCGGCCAGCGACTTGTCGATGTCGTTGAAGTCGCCGATGATGAGTTGGGCCCAATAGATGAACTTGTCAAATTCCTGGGCATCGTCGCCCATGGCCGCACAATAGGCGTCATACAGGGCAAACATCATCTCGATATCGGTAGCTGCGACCGTCGAGGTCAGCTCGGCAATCAGGTCATTGATCGACTTCACGCACGGCAGCAATCGAGGCTGGGCACTGCCTGCCACCAGCAGCTGTTGCAGGTAGTGGGTGAAAAACTGGCCGCTACGGCGGTTGGGAAAGACGAAACAATAATCCTCAAGACCCTCGGCCTCAAGGTAATGCTGCGCCACTTGCCACAAGAAGGGGGTCATGGTTCCGGGGTACTGGTTAAGGGTTAACGTCTGATGAGTATCGACAACCTGATGGTCAGGTCAAACAGCACGAGCTTGGCGTTGCCGTTGCCCGCGATATCGGCACTCGCGCGCTCGAGTTCGGCCACGATAGCCTCAACGTTGCGCTCGTTGATAAACGGTGAGAAGCGGGTCGAGAAGGCTTCCTCGTCGCGAGTGAGGTAGTTGAGCTGGGGATTATGCAGGTTATAGATGAAATTCTCACGTACCTGTCGCACGGCATAGTCAAGAAAGCGGCGGGACTTCTCGCGCTTCATATCGGCAACGGCCTCGCTCCACGACTTGAGTCTGGCCAGGTCGTGCTGATAGGAGAGACGCATCAGCTCGATGAACCGCTCACGGAACTCGTGGAACTCGCTGCTCGTCTGCACCATGCGCTCGGCCATGTTGACGTTGCCGTCGGCTGGAGCCGCCAGAGCCATCGCATCCTGCATGTCCATGCCATAATGGTCAGCCAGGTATTGGGCCACCATCGGGGTTGAAGGCTTGCGCAGCTCGATGCGCTGGCAACGCGACAGGATGGTCCCCAAGATGCCCTTCTCGTTGTCACTCACGAGGATAAACTTGCAGTCGTCGTAGGGTTCCTCGATGAGCTTCAACAGCTTGTTGGCAGCCTCGTCCTTCAACTTCTCGGGCAGCCACATGATGAGGACTTTATACTTGGCCGTGTAGGCACTGAGGGCCATCTTGCGCATGATGCTATCGGCCTCGTGCACAAAGATTTGCGGCTGCGCATTATCGTTCTTCAGCAGGTTTAACCATGCTTGATAGTCCTCGACAGGATACCTGGTGATGAACTCACGCCACTCGTCGATGTAATCGCTGGCATCGCAGGGATTTTTGCTGTCGCCCTTGCGGTTGGTGAAAGGGTAACTGAAGTGTGTATCTACCTGGTTGAACGACTGGTGCTGGCGGCACATGGGACACACCCCGCAGGAGTCGCCGCCGGTGCGGTTCTTGCAGTGCAGGTATTGCGCCGCGGCCATGGCCAGGCCCAGTTTGGGCACTCCGGGGTCGCCGTAGAGCAGCAACGCGTGCGGCAGACGGTCGGCATCAATCATGCGCCTGATTTGCCCTATCGCCTGCTCGTTTCCGATAACTTCGCTGAATTTCATGTTTTCCTTGTTATTTGGGAGTGTAAAGATAATATATTTTCTCCAATCGGCCTAACACCTGTGCCTTTTTCTCTCAAAAAAAGCTCTTCACCATGTTGCACAGTGCATGAAATCATGGTAACTTTGCACCAACATGGCCGACAAGATGACTCCCGAACAGCGGCACCGCTGCATGAGCCGCATCAGGGGACGCGACACCAAGCCCGAGCTGGTGGTGCGCCGCTGGTTGTGGCACCAGGGGTTCCGCTACCGGCTGTGCGTCAAGTCGTTGCCCGGCCGCCCCGACATCGTGATGCGCAAGTGGCGGACGGCCATCTTTGTGAACGGCTGTTTTTGGCACGGGCATGAGTGCCAACGGCACCACCCGGCGACCAATGCCCGGTTCTGGCAGGACAAAATCGCGCGCAACCGCCAGCGCGACGCCCGCAACCAGGCACAGTTGCGCACAGCAGGGTGGAACGTCATCGTGGTGTGGGAATGCCAGCTATCACCCAAGCGGCGCGCGAGCACCCTCAGGGAGCTGGACCTGGCTCTGAGCCGCATCGTGCTGGAACACGCCACCGTCCCGGCAAGGCCTTATGCCCCGCTCGAGGATGCCCCGGCACTTGCCGCCGAGCCTGCCCCGTGCTGCCAGCCTCAAGAACAAAGAGAGAGAGCCTCAACTCCGGCCGAGTAAAAAAAAACAATTACCTTTGCAGCATCAATCACAACGATCACGTGCAACATCATGGGAACCAAGAGCACATACCTGCAATCACTGGGCACGCTGCAACTGCTTGCCGTCATCGCCGTTGTCATCGGACACTTCTGGGTCAAGGACAACACCTTTATCAATAGCCTGTGCGTTAGTTTCTGCTTTGTCTACAGCGGCTTCTTCACCGCCATGCGCCACCCGTTCGGCAAGGATTACGGCTTGAAGGAGCACACCGGCTTCATGCTCGACAAGCTGGCACGGCTCTACCCGCTGCACGTCCTGGCCGTCGCGCTGTGCATCCTCACATCGATGGCGACAGGCCTGTCCGACGGCGTGAGCTTCAAGGTCATCCTTGGCCACCTGACGCTGCTAAGCCCATGGATACCCATAGCGGGCTTCTACTTTGGCGCCAACCCCGTCGCCTGGTTCATCTGCGACCTGTTCTTCCTGTACCTGATGGCTCCGCTGGTGGTGAGATTGCTCAAGAAGATTCCCGTCGCGTGGCAAGTGGTGCTGATTGTCGCGCTGCTGGTGGCTGAATACCACTTGGGCTACAGCGCCGACATCAAGGAGAACCTGGGCACAGGCGTGATTGGAGCCTATTACCTGTATGAGTTTCCGCCCACCAGGTTGCTGGATTTTGCCGCCGGCATCATCCTCTACCATGTGACGTTGACCTCCTGGTGGTCCAAGCTGAAAAGCCGCCTCACAGGCCGCGCCGCCACCCTCATCGAGCTGCTGGGCATCGTGGCATTCCTCGCGCTGTACCACGTGGGTGCGACCCGCATCCACACCCACTGTTTCCGCGCCTTCTGCGCCTCGGCTCCCGCCGTGATGGCGCTGCTGGGGTCCTTCCTGCTCACCAGCGAGCGCGGCGGCATCGTCTCCAAGGCATTGAGCATCAAGCCCCTTGCCCAACTGTCCACCATCAATTCCGAAATCTACCTGCTGCAATTTTGCGGGTATTTTGCACTGCTGCCCCTGTGCAACCAGCTGGGCATCACCGGCAACACTGCGGTGCACCTGCCCATTGTGCTCACTGCCCTGTGCATCGCCTCATGGCTCATCCACTACCACTACAGCGTGCCGCTGAGCCGCGTGCTGCGACCCCGTCATTAAAGAAATGCATCAACGAGCCGCCCAAAACGACAAAGTGAAAGCAGAAAGCGGCAAAAAGCGCTGATTTATGCTTTTGCCCACAACAAAACTAATCTTTTTTAACCGCCTATAAATTAGGTAATTCACCCTCAAAAACAGGTGTTGAAAAAAGGTGCCGAAAATATTTTGTCAGTAATAAAATAATACCTAATTTTGAGCGCTTTTTAAGCGACCATCTAATAGAATACATTAACGAACTTTTATTAATATTTAAAAAACGTTTATTAATCTAAACAATGGAGATCAAAACGGCAATGGCCGGAACACTCGAATCCGGCGACATTTTCATCCAGATTGCGCCCAACGCCGGCGCAGGACTGCACATTGATCTTGACAGCACGGTAGCCTACCAGTTTGGCGACCAAATCAAGAAAGTCATCACCGAGACCCTGCAGGGCCTGGGCATCGACCAAGCCGAGGTGAAAGCCACGGACAAGGGAGCCCTGGACTGCACCATCCGCGCCCGCGTAACGGCAGCCGCCGTGCGCGCAACAGGCAAAGACGTGTGGGCCGACTAATTAACCCTTAACCATCAATTAAAAACGAGAAAATTGTTATGCAACGACTCAGAAGAACAATGATGTTTGTCCCTGGTAACAACCCGGGAATGATGGCCGACGCTCACATCTACGGTCCCGATTCAATTATGCTCGACCTCGAGGATTCAGTAACGATGGCCGAGAAGGACGCAGCGCGTCTGCTTGTTCACAATGCACTCAAGACCATCGACTACGGCAATACCGAGATGGTGGTACGTATCAACCCGCTGAACACCCCCTACGGCAAGAAGGATGTTGAGGCAGTAGTCAAGGCTGGCGTTCACGTCATCCGTATGCCCAAGACCGAGACCGCCGAGGAGGTCAAGGAGCTTGAAGAGGAAATCATCAAGGTCGAGACCGAGCTGGGCTGCGTGGGCCGCACCCAGATCATGGCCGCCATCGAGAGCACACTGGGCGCACTCAACGCCTATGCCATCGCCACCGCGAGCAAGCGCATGATGGGTATCGCCCTGGGCGCCGAGGACTATTGTGCCAACCTGAAGGCACAGCGCACAACGGGCGACTCGCCCTTCTTCGGCATGGAGCTGCAAATGGCACGCCAGTGCATCGTCACGGCTGCTCGTGCTGCCGGCATCGACGCCCTGGACACCGTGTTCAGCAACTTGAACGACATGGACACCTTCCGTCGCGAGGTTGAGATGATCAAGGCTATGGGCTTCGACGGCAAGTCGATCATCAATCCCCGCCAAATCGAGGTTGTCAATGAAATCTTTGCACCCAAGGAGAAAGAGATTGAGAAGGCCAAGACCATCCTCGCCGCCATCAAGGAGGCCGAGAAGCGCGGCAGCGGCGTTATCGCCGTCAACGGCAAGATGGTTGACCGCCCCGTGGTTATCAGAGCACAACGTACCATCGACCTGGCCATCGCGTCGGGCATCATGACAAAGGAGGACTTAGCATGAACAGTATCAAAGATAGAGCAGCCCAGATTGCAGAGGTTGCAAAGCAGATGAATAAGGAAGTCTATAACGACTCCAAGGTGAAAAAAGACCCCACCCCCCGTTTTGAGTTGCAGCGCAAGAACAACAAGGTGGTGACCCTCGAGGAAGCCATCCGCAAGAGCGGCCTCAAGGACGGCATGACCATCTCGTTCCACCACCACTTCCGCGGCGGTGACAAGGTCATCAACATGGTAGTGGCCAAGCTCGCCGAGATGGGTTTCAAGAACCTGACGCTGGCTTCATCGAGCCTCATCGACGTGCATGAGCCCCTGATCGAGCACATCAAGAACGGCGTGATCACGCAGTTGCACACCAGCGGCCTGCGCGGTGCCCTCGCTACCGAGGTGTCGCACGGACTGATGGAGAAGCCCGTCATCTTCCGCAGCCACGGCTCGCGCGGCTATGCCATCAAGAGCGGCGAGCTGCACATCGACGTCGCCTTCCTGGGCGCTTCGTCCTGTGACCCCCTGGGCAACGCTGCCGGTTTCTCGACCAGCGAGAACGCCAAGAGCATCTGCGGTTCGCTGGGCTATGCCCTGCCCGATGCCAAGTATGCCGACACGACCGTCATCCTCACCGACGACCTCGTGGACTATCCCAACCAGCACAACTGCATCAGCGAGGCCGATGTGGACTATGTCGTCGTTGTTGACTCGGTGGGCGACTCGAGCAAGATCTCGTCGGGTGCCATCCGCGACACCAAGAATCCCCGCGACATCCTGCTAGCCAAGCAGGCTGCCAAGGTGGTCATGAACAGTGGCTACTTTGAGAACGGTTTCTCGCTGCAGACCGGTTCGGGCGGTGCTTCGCTCGCCGTGACCAAGTATCTGCGACAGGGAATGATTGACAAGGGCATCAAGGCCAGCTTTGCACTGGGTGGCATCACCAGCCACATGGTCAAGCTGCACCAGGAGGGCCTGATCGGCCGCCTGATCGATGTCCAGTCGTTTGACAAGGTGGCTGCCGAGTCGTTGATGAACGACCCGATGCACAAGTGCGTGTCGGCCAACGAGTATGCCGCCATGCTTGAGCCGGGTTCGGCAACCCACTTCCTGGATGTCGTGATCCTGTCGGCACTCGAGGTTGACGTGAACTTCAACGTCAACGTGCTCGTGGGCAGCGACGGCATCATCCGTGGTGCCATCGGCGGTCACCCCGACACCGCCCAGGACAGTGCCCTGTCGGTCATCGTGTGCCCGCTGCTGCGCGGCCGCATCCCCTGCGTCGTCGACGAGGTTACCACCCTCATCACCCCGGGCAGCAATGTTGACGTTGTCGTTACCGAGTATGGAATCGCCGTCAACCCCAACCGTCCCGAGATCAAGGCCCGCCTCGAGGCTGCCGGCCTGAACATCGTGGACATCCACGACCTGGCCGCCAAGGCCCGCTCGATCATCGGCGACCCCGCACCCCTGCCCTTCGGCGACAAGGTTGTCGGCGTCGTGATGAACCGCGACGGCTCGGTACAAGACGTGATCAAGAACATCGTGGACTAAATCACCGCATTTAGTCGAACCAACTATATCAGCATCAGCGATGGAGATTACGCTCGACGCCCTACTGCAAAGCCGTGACAACCGCCACGCCCTGCAGCAGCAATTACAGCAGCAGCATCCCGGCGGCACCCTGGTGTGCCTCACGGTGGTGATGCCTGGAAGCGTCAAGCGTAATCTCTACTCGGTGGTGACCGCACAGGCAGCCCTCACCGCCCTGCTCGACCGCATGGGAGAGCATGTGCAGGCGACAAGGGCGCGGGACCTGGTAACCGGCTATGAGGCCTACCTCATCACCGACTTGCCGGCGCTCGAAGCTAAACGTGTGACCTGTGACATCGAAGACAGCCACCCGTTAGGGCGGCTGTTCGACATTGATGTCATGGGCGATGACGGCACGCCCATCAGCCGCCAGGCCGTGGGCCGGCAGCCGCGGCGTTGCCTGCTGTGTGACCACGAGTCGCGCTGGTGCATGCGCAACCGCAGCCACACTCAAGAGGAGTTGATGGCCCATATCAAGAAGGTAGTCGAGGACTATGTACGATAACTTTGAAATCTGCGACATGCCGCTCTCGCTCAAGTCCAACAGGGCCCGGGTGGAGCGCTTCCTTGCCGACAGTGGCCTGCGTCTCGAAGACGTGGACTACTATGCCGCCGTCACCGATGACGACGGCAACATCATCGCCGGCGGGGGCCTGCAGGGCAACGTTATCAAGTGCATTGCCGTGGGCGAGGCTGCCCGCGACACGGGCATGAGCAACAGGCTCATTTCCCACCTCATCAGGATGGCCACCCAGAGCGGCCACCCGACCGTCAAGGTGTATACCAAGCCCGAGAACCGCACCGTGTTTGAGAGCATGGGGTTCAAGGTGCTTGCCCAGGCGCCCTGCGCCATCCTCATGGAGAACGGCGTGAGGGGGATCGGCTCCTACACCGACTACCTGCGCCGCATGCGCGGTGACCGTCCTGACGGGGCAGCAGCCATCGTGATGAACGCCAACCCGTTCACCATCGGCCACCGCTACCTGATTCATCAGGCAGCCCAAGAGGCCACGACGCTCTATGTCATCGCCGTGCGCGAGGACCGCTCGATATTCACCTATGCCGAGCGGCTGGCCATGATACAGGCTGGCTGCAAGGACCTTGACAACGTCGTAGTGGTCGAGGGCAGCGATTATGCCATCAGCGAGTTGACCTTCCCCACCTACTTCCTCAAGCAGGTGACCGATGCCACCGACACCCACATCACGCTCGACCTGGACCTGTTTGCCCGCCACATCGCGCCCGTGCTGGGCGTGACCACAAGAGTTGTGGGCAGCGAGCCCATCGATGCGCTCACGGCGCGCTACAACGAGCTCATGCAGCAGCAACTGCCACAGCACGGCATCAACGTCAAGATTGTTGACCGGCTGGTGCTCGACGGCGAGCCCGTGAGTGCCTCACGCATGCGCCAAGCCCTGGCCAGCGGATCGTTGACCATGGCAGCCGCACTGGTGCCGCAGACCACCGAGCCCTACCTGATCGCCCACCTGGCCTGCGATTCCCTGCGTGCCGAGCTCAACACCACCCCCAAGCCGGGCCTGGTGGACCTTAACGACAACGGAGCGCACCAGGACATGGACCTGGCACTGATGAGCCGCAGCATCGACACGTTGCAGCCCTTCTTCAACCAGCTGGCGTTGTACGGTCTTGATTGCGGTGAGCGCTACGAGGTGCCTGACGCCCAGGAGGTGCGCCGCATCGGCCTCGAGGCCGAGCAGGCCATGCTCAAGGCCACCGGCGGCGTGAACACCCACCGCGGAGCCCTGTTCGCCATGGGGCTGACCACACTGGCAGCCGCCTGGTGCATGGCACGTGACGGCATCACCGGCAGCAAGCAGCTGCGGGAACTTATCATGCAGGTCGCCGGGCAATTCTCTCCCACGGCGGGCACCCACGGCAACAATGCCGTGAATGTGCACCGCGTGACCGGAGCCCTCGATCTGGCCAAGGGTGGATACTCCCGCCTGTTCAGCGACTGGTTGCCCGCCTATCGAGGCTACCTGGCCGATGAGGCCGAGACCGCACGCCACCGCCTGCTGCTGCTCATCATGAGCCAGCTGGACGACACCAACGTCATCCACCGTGCGGGCTACGATCAGGCGCAGCAGGTCAAGCAAGAGGCCCGAAGGCTGCACGACAACTACAGCACCGCCGCCATGGAGCAGATGAACCGCGACTACATTGCCCGCAACATCTCGCCCGGCGGCAGTGCCGACATGGTTGCGCTCACACTGTTTATTCACGCTATATTGAATTAATAACCCTATATCAATTAACATTAAAATTTTATCATGGTAGAATTAATTAACAACGGAGTTTACTTAATCAACGGTAACGAAATTCGCACCGATGCAACCGGTCTTCCCACGCCTGACGAGGCTCGTGAGAACACCATCACCTACGGCATCCTGCGCAGCCACGACGTGGACGGCAGCAAGGGCAAGAAGATGCGCATCCGCTTCGACGCGATGATGTCGCACGACATCACCTACGTGGGCATCATCCAGACTGCCCGCGCCAGTGGCCTCGAGAAGTTCCCCCTGCCCTACGCAATGACCAACTGCCACAACTCGCTGTGCGCCGTGGGCGGCACCATCAACGAGGATGACCACGTGTTCGGTCTCTCGGCTGCCAAGAAGTATGGCGGCATCTACGTTCCCGCCAACCAGGCCGTTATCCACCAGTTCGCCCGCGAGGCAATGGTGAAGTGCGGTAACATGATCCTGGGCAGCGACAGCCACACGCGCTATGGCTCGCTCGGTAACATGGGCGTTGGCGAAGGCGGTGGTGAGCTCGTCAAGCAGCTGCTGCGCAACACTTGGGACATCAACGCTCCCGAGGTTGTCCTGGTGTGGTTGGAGGGTGCTCCCCGCAAGGGTGTAGGTCCCCACGATGTTGCTATCTCGCTGGTAAAGGCCACCTTCGAGAGCGGCTTTGTAAAGAACAAGGTGCTCGAGTTTGCCGGCCCTGGCGTGAAGAACCTGCCCATCGACTTCCGTAACGGTATCGACATCATGACCACCGAGACCACTTGCCTGAGCTCGATCTGGGTTACCGATGACGAGGTGAAGCATCACTACGAGATTCACAAGCGTCCCGAGGACTTCAAGGTTCTCCAACCCGGTGAGGTGGCTTACTATGACAGCATGATCAAGATCGACCTGAGCACTCAGGAGTGCATGATTGCCCTGCCCTACCACCCCAGCAACGCATTCACCATCCACGAGCTGCAGGCCAATCCCGTCGAGATCCTGCGCAAGGTCGAGGAGGACACCAAGAAGCGCTTTGGCGACAAGGTGCAGTGCGACCTCGTTGACAAGGTGATGAAGGACGGCAAGGTTCAGGCCGACCAGGGTATCATCGCCGGCTGCTCGGGCGGTACCTATGACAACCTGAGCGCTGCTGCAAGCATCATGCGCGGCAAGAGCATCGGCAACGACTACTTCACCATGAGCGCCTATCCTCAGTCGGTTCCCGTCTACATGGCAGCTGTTCGCCAGCGCATCGTGGAGGAACTGCTCGAGACGGGTACGATCATCAAGCCCGCCTTCTGCGGTCCTTGCTTCGGTGCCGGTGACGTGCCCAGCAACAACGGCCTGTCGATCCGCCACACCACCCGCAACTTCCCCAACCGTGAGGGTTCCAAGCCCGGCCAGGGTCAGATCTCGCTGGTTGCCCTGATGGATGCCCGCTCGATCGCTGCCACCGCAGCCAACGGAGGCGTCATCACCGCTGCCACCGACGTTGACTACACCGACGACCACAAGCCCTACGAGTACGATGCCAAGATCTATGAGCGCCGCGTTTATTACGGCTACGGCAAGGCCGAGGCCGACGTCGAGCTGCGCTATGGTCCCAACATCAAGGACTGGCCCAAGATGTATGCCATGGAGGACAACATGCTGCTCGAGTTGGCAGCCGTCATCCACGACAGCGTGACCACCACCGACGAGTTGATTCCCAGCGGTGAGACCTCGAGCTACCGCTCCAACCCGTTGAAGCTCTCGGAGTTTGCCCTGTCACGCCGCGTGCCCGAGTACGTGGGTCTGAGCAAGCGCATCCAGCAACAGGATCACGAGCGCCGCGACGGCAAGTGCCCGCAGCACGTGCTCGACGCACTGGCCAAGGTTGGTGCCAGCGCAGACAACACCTCGTTCGGTTCATGCGTATTCGCCCACAAGCCCGGTGACGGTTCGGCCCGCGAGCAGGCTGCATCGTGCCAGAAGGTGCTGGGCGGCGACGCCAACATCTGCTACGAGTATGCCACCAAGCGCTATCGCAGCAACTGCATCAACTGGGGTATCGTTCCCTTCACCATCGCTCCCGATGTTGAGTTCAACTACAACCCCGGTGACATGGTATTTGTTCCCGGCATCCGTGAGGCCATCATCAGCGGCAAGGAGGAAATCGATGCCAAGGTTATCGCTGCCGACGGCGTGCATGACCTGCACCTGTTCTTCCAGAACCTGACCCAGGACGAGCGCACCATCCTCGCCGAGGGCTGCCTGATGAACTTCTACGCTTCACAGAAGAAGTAATATCTATTCCGGTTCCGGGTTTAGGCCCAGAACCGGAAGTTTAGAGTTTAAAGATTAGGGTTTAGAGACTTAGCCTTAACTTAGACTCACAAACACATCAAACAACAATTTATCAATCATTTATAAACGAAACTGATTTTAATCGATTAAAATGGAAAAAATTAAGATGACCACTCCCCTCGTGGAGATGGACGGTGACGAGATGACCCGCATCCTGTGGAAGATGATCAAGGACGAACTGATTCTTCCGTTTGTTGACCTCAAGAGTGAGTACTACGACCTGGGTCTGGTGAAGCGCGACGAGACTGGTGACAAGATCACCGTCGAGGCTGCTGAGGCCTGCAAGAAGTACGGCGTTGGCGTGAAGTGCGCCACCATCACCCCCAACCTCAAGCGCATGGACGAGTACAAGCTGCACGAGATGTGGAAGAGCCCCAACGGCACCATCCGTTCGATTCTCGACGGTACCGTCTTCCGCGCTCCCATCACCATCCCCAGCATCCACCCCGTTGTAAAGAACTGGGAGAAGCCCATCACCATCGCTCGTCATGCCTATGGCGACGTTTACAAGAGTGTTGAGCTGCGTGCCGACGAGCCCGGCACCGCCAAGCTGGTCTTTGACGGCGTTAGCGGCAAGCACGAGGAAGTGGTGATTCACGAGTTCAAGGGCGAGGGCGTCCTCCAGGGCATGCACAACCTGGACAAGTCCATCCGTTCGTTTGCCCACAGCTGCTTCAAGTATGCCATCGACACCAAGCAGGATCTGTGGTTCTCGACCAAGGACACCATCAGCAAGAAGTATGACGCTCAGTTCCGCATCATCTTTGAGGAGGTTTACGAGCAGAACTACAAGGCTGAGTTCGAGAAGCTGGGTCTGGAGTACTTCTACACCCTCATCGACGACGCCGTTGCCCGCGTGATCCGCAGCAAGGGTGGTTACATCTGGGCTTGCAAGAACTACGACGGCGACGTGATGAGCGACATGGTCAGCACCGCCTTCGGTTCACTGGCCATGATGACCAGCGTGCTGGTTAGCCCCGACGGCAACTACGAGTATGAGGCTGCCCACGGCACCGTAACCCGCCACTACTACAAGTACCTCCAGGGCGAGGAGACCTCGACCAACCCCATGGCCACCATCTTCGCCTGGAGCGGAGCCCTGCGCAAGCGTGGTGAGAAGGATGGCATCAAGGAGCTCATGAACTTTGGTGACCAGCTCGAGGCTGCTTGCTTCGACACCCTGAACGCCGGCATCGTGACCAAGGACCTCGTCAACCTCATGGAGGGTGTTGAGGCCAAGGCTGTGAACAGCGCCGACTTCATCAAGGCCATCCGTGCCAACCTCGAGAAGCGCCTGGGCTAATCCCGCGACGACGTTTCCCTGACACTTAAACGAGAGAGCCCCACACCACGTGAGGCCCTCTCGCTTTATCTATTGCTCATGAGAATCGGCTAAGCTCCCGCATAGACATAATTGCGGTAAAGCCACTTCTTATTCTTCTCGTTAGGTTCAAGATCCACACTCATAATGGGCGACAAGGCTATCAGGTTGTTGGAATAACGCGTCATGTACTCAACATTGGAAATCGACGGGAAACTCATTGACCGGACAACCCGTGAAGCGAACTTATACTCTTCCTCACCACACAGAATCTTGAGTGTGCTCATCTTCTTCTCGGAATACCGCACACTGATTTCGTCACCATCGATAATAACGATTCCCAGGCTGATTTGCTCTGATGTCTCTGGATTAATCACCCCGTAGATGATACTGTATTTCAATGAATTGGACATAAGCTAATTCTCTCACTAAGACATTCCATAAAATTAAGCCAGACATGGTCATACCAATCTGGATCAAGCAAGTCGCTCACTTTTTTAGCGATGATTCCTCTGGGCACATTCCATTCTACTGGTATCATGTCAATGATTTTTGAAGCCCTCTCCATACACCGGCCGACATTTAGAGCATAAGCCCTATCCAGATCAACAATTATAGTCGGTAGAGAAGTTCGGTGGTGTGAGAGTAATACCTCAAAAAGCTCAGAGGACAAGATTGAATCGGTCATCGTCAACTGGGTCAGCGGATAATCATAGGTAGCAGTATTAAACACACAACCGTAATCAATCGGAACAAATAGATGTTTGACTATATCATACATCAGATTGGCATTATTCGCATTACGGTCTTCATTAGCCATCCAGAAATCGAACAATGCTATATGCAACAGTTGGGCAAACGTTTTCGGCATGTCTTCAATTTCACCTATCGTTGCAGGTGTAATATCTATGACTCCCATCTTTTTCTTTGAGCCAAAAGCAGGAGCCGTCATGCTGTGTGATGACCTTAGCCCATTCCAATGGTCAGGCTTAATACGGACTATTGCTGTTTCTGGAGAATTGAGCTGCCAAATTCGAGCCATCTCACTGCCAATTAGTTCCGAGACCAATTTATAGGATGCAGCCGTTGAACGCATATACTTGCAGATATACGCATTCATATCAGAACACATTACCAAGACAGGCTCCTCACCTGTCTTATACTGGTGTTCTATAGCCTTTACACTATTTAAGACTGGTATTTTCATTTTTTCGGTACTGCAAAGATAAATCAAAATGAACAAGTGTCTTACATTTTTCGATTAAATTCTTTCATATTAGAAATAATCTTACTATTTTTGCAGATTGTTGAAGATAAGTCTTCAACAAGACATTTTAGTAAAAAAGAGGCGTTTTGCTTTTCGCTCTCGTTGGAAACCTGAGAAATTTCAAACAGAATGCGAAGGATTGCAAAGCGGTTCCTGCGCTATAGGCGTGGGCTGCTTTCCATATCTGCATTCTAGGTTTTCTCAGGACCCCCAACGAAGGTGTGGCAATTTCAGTCCACGCTTTTTTTTGGTGTGTTTGGACCATGCAGACAGGGCTGGGTCTCAACAAAGGCAACTTCTTTGATTTTAATATATATCAATTCATCTTTCAATAATATTTCAAATTATGAAAAAATTACTTTTAACTCTTACAGCACTGTTGACGGCTAGCACAGTATTTGCTGACAGCGGTTACTTCTTTGGTACGCTTGACAAAACCACCTTGGGATCGACCAATGAGTCCTATTTGGAGATATCACGTAAGGAACTTAGCAGTGATAAAATAGAGATTTATCTTTGGGCTTACTGGAGCGCACGCGTGAACGGTACCGAATGCTGGATCACCTTCCCCGAGGGCTTGCACGTCACGTTTGCCGAGAAAGGAGCCGACTGCACCGTCAATACTCTGAATGCCAGAGGTCGTTCTGCCACCGAGACAGCCAGTGTCTCATTTTCGGATTCCTACGACTACTTTGTTTCCTCATTCAGTGCACCGGGGTACTACCGCGATGAAAATCACGAAGTAAAATATTTTGGTATAAACAAGTGGGAAGCAGGCTTCTATGAAGAGATGATGATTTACTACGTCCAGTTTGATGAGGGTTTCACGGGTGGTGACATCGTTGTTGAGACCAACGTCACCTCTACTGATGATACCCGTGGCGGCACGGTAATTGAGAATGGTGAAAATGGACATAACTTCACTTTTACTTGCCACGTTACAGTTGAGGGTGAACTGCCTGGTTACATCATTGTTGGCTCGCCCGCCGCTAACGGCCAGTTCAACGTGAACTACATGCCAGGTAACTATGAGGGTGAATACAAGATCATTGTCACTATCAACGGTGAAGAAGTTGAGCCTATTGCCGAGGGTACTTATAAGGCCCGTGAGGGCGAGAACAATGTGGTTGTTACCGTAAAGGCCGATGGCTACAACGACAAGGTTGCTACCAACACCTTTTACTTCCATTACCCCGCTAGTCCTACCTACGTAGTGACCTATGATGACGACTTCATGTACATCACTTTCTCCTGCGAGGAAGGTGAGCTCACCATCTATGACGAGTATGGTCAAGAAGTTGCCGAGAATCCTGTGAAAATCGCCCGTCCTGAGTATGACGAGGGAGCCGCTCCAGTTTACGTTCACTACAGTGCCAAGGCCACCAAGGACGGTGTTGACAGTGAAATCATTCATGTGACTGAGATGGTTAATCAAAAGGACAATACCGGAAGCGTGAACGAGCTTAACAGCAACAAGCAGGTTGTCAGCGTGCGTTACTTCAACATGGTGGGTCAAGAGATGCAGCAGGCTAATGGTCTGACCATTATGATCACCACCTACACCGACGGCACCACCAGTGCCATGAAGGTGATCAGGTAACCCACCTCGAGAAGCGCCTCGGCTGCTAATCCTGCCCGACGTTTTTTTACGAGAAACCCTACAGCGAGGGCTGCGACACCAATTGCCGCAGCCCTCTGTAATATAATTTGAGGAATTCCCTTTGCTGGTTATAGGAATTGGGTATTATCTCACAATGATTTCCTTATAAACCGCAGCCTTCTTTCCTCAATTATCCGCTTGTAGTTTCGCTTCATCTTATTGTCCAGAAAAGAGCAGTCAATGAGTTGATAAGTTTCCCGTGGAATATCCATATACATATCAAGGATCTTATCAGCGCGTTTCTGTGGCAAGGCAATCCTTTGGGCAAAACGTTCAAAGTCCAATCGACACAGATGTCCCGACTTGACATACACATCACTCGATTCTATTTCATTAGATAGACCACCTATCAGCCCCATGTCACTATCACTCAGGACATGAACAGATGTATTGATGAGGTCGTAGGCCGGAGCCAAGAAATATTCTCCGCCCCTATTGATTATCGAGAAGTTCTTCATGTGTGCATCCTCATTGCCAAACAGATAGTCAAACACTATCATCCTGAAGAACTGCTCCACCTGGGGCATCCACGCTGGCACGATCTTCCTGATGGCGTCGGCAATCATGGCATAGTTCCCGTGATACTTAAAATTACTGTCACGCCCCTCCTCAGTCATCTGAAGGATGGAAGCAAAATCCTCCTGAGAGCAATCCTTGATGCCACCTGACACATCAAACCGCTTAGTGATATACACTGGCTGTCCGCTGCGGCTGAAACACAAGCCATTCAGTGCAGTTCGGATTCCATATACCTGAGCGGCAATCTGCATTGTCAAGTGCTCATTGGCAGGAATCTGCTTACGTGCATTTAAACTCAAATTGTGCGGCACTGGCTTCAATATATAGGTTGCCTGCTCTCCCCGTTGGCTCAATCTGATTTTCCCATTGTCAATCACTGCCGAGAATTTTTCTTGTGCCCCAGAAATTGACATGTTGCCCATATTCTCCATTGCCAGATGCTGATCTTGATCATCATCAAAGTCAAGGTCGATAATGGGAGACACCGCAACACCATCAAAAAGCATCTTGACAGCACGGGGTGAATAGCTTGAATAGCCCGGCTTCAAGGTAGATGGACAGACTTCAATGGTTTTCATTCTTCGGCCCTCCTAAGTACAAATTTTCCTATAACATCCATACCACAAATCATCTCCAGCATACCGAAGAAGTCTTTTTCATCGACTTTCATTGCCGTGCATAGTGCAATGCGGTTAGCTCCCTCGGGCAACATATTGGTAAACACGGGGAAAATGTGGTCAGCATGGTACGTCTTGCGACTCTTAGGTAGATTCACCGACACTGAAGGTGCGCTGCTGTCGGCCATGAAAGCGTCATCATAAGTAAACTCATAGCTGCCCTTAGCCAACTCAACAAGTTGGCCTACATAAAGATCACCATAATGCACATTCACTTTTCTCATCTTTTACTTCACTTAACCGTCTGTTTCACTTGCAGCACCAGCTCCAGCCCGACGACATCAAGGATTTTCTGTAATGTCACAATCGAGGGGTTGCCTATCCCTCGCTCCAAATCCTTTATTGTAGATATGCCGACTCCTGAGTAATCAGACAAATCTTGTTGAGAAATGCCGAGTACCGCCCTGCGTTCTTTTATGATTTTTCCGAGATGCATAGAGTATGATTTATCGTACTTTTGGCGCAAAATTAATAAAAAAAGATGAGACACAAAGCTAAAAGTATGTTTTTTCATACTTTTAGGCCTAAATTTTGGATTAAGGCTGATTACTCAAAGATAATCCAAAACAATCATGTGTCTCACATTTTCGATTAATTTCTTTCTTGTTATAGTCATCAAGACATTATTTTTATTGAGCAGGAAAGCATTATTTTTCTCAAAAAGGGGCGATTGTGGGGAGAATTCTATAATTTTGCAGGAAATATCATTCGTTATGACGGAAAGCAAGAATAAAGGACTATTGCCCAATGTCGGGTACAATGACTTTGCGCTCGGGCGCAACGTCGCCGACTACCTGGACAGGCCCCACACGTTAAGGCACTTTGAGCCGACTTTCCTGAGCGACACCTACCATTTTGACGACGAGGACATCGACTTGTGGTGTAACGAGGATGGAACCATCTATACCATCCGCTGCCTGTCGTCATGCATCTATCAAGGCGTCGAACTCATCGGGATGCCCTATGAGGAGTTTCTGCAACTGATGCAGATTGATTATCCTGACGAGATCGGGTCCCTCTACATGATGGATGCCGATGGCAAGGGGCATAGCGAGGATGTCGCTGGCTTCCATGACCTGGGGCTGCAAGTGTGGGTGGATAATCAACGGGTAAGCATCTACGTGGAAGATATTTCCGGCCCCATCGTGAACGTGTTTATTGTCAGTTCGTTTGATGAGGATGATTGAGCGCGTCTGCTCTCTTCAGATAATCGCATTACATCTTCTTGTAAAAACATTATCTTTGCATTAGTATAGTTGAAAAACAGGAACCGCAACAAGAACATGAAGTTATGATCAGTTATTGGAAATGCAAGGAGGGATTTGGTGAAATCAACCAGTGGAAGTCGGGGTGCTGGGTCAGAGTGACTAACCCCACAGCCGACGAGTTGTCGTTGCTCAAGCAGCGCTTTGACGTACCGCTCGACTTCATCCACGACGCCCTCGACGTGGAGGAGCGCCCTCGTGTCGACCACGATGCGGGCTGGATGCTGGTGTTCGTGCGCGTGCCCTGCAAGCGCATCGACGACGGGGAGACGGTATTCTCCACCGCGCCGCTGGCGATCCTCATCCGCGACGATGTGTTCATCTCCGTCAACTACTATGAGGGCGAGATGCTCGATGACTTCATCAGTTGGAGCAAGCGACGCCGCATGGACGCTTGCAAGGGCTATGACCTGTTGCTGTCGTTGATGCTATCCACCTCGGTGTGGTACCTCAAGTACCTCAAGCAGATGAACGCCATGATGAACGACGCCGAGGACCGACTGGAGCAGAAGATGGACAACGACGAGTTGATGCGCATGATGGGCATTGGCAAGTTCTTGATCTACTTCATCACCTCGCTCAAGGGCAACGCCACTGTGCTCGCACGACTCAAGATGCGCCTGCGCTCACTGCCACACGACCAGGACCTGCTCGAGGATGTCGAGATCGAGACCCAGCAGGCACTCGATACCGCCGAGATCTATAGCAACATCCTGGACCGGCAGCAGGAGACCTTCTCATCAATCATTGGCAACAACCTCAACCGCATCATGAAGACGCTCACCATCGTGACCATCCTGCTGATGATCCCAACGGTGATTGCTGGATACTACGGCATGAACGTGCCTAACGGCATGGAGAGTTGGCCGCACGGTTTCCCGTTTGCCGTGGTCGTGTCGGTGTTGCTGATGGCCATGGGCTACATCTTCATCCGCCACAGCAAGTTTTTCAAGTGATGTTTCAGAACTCGGTGAACGAGAGCGGCATCGTCGAGGTGATGCTGTCCAGAATATAGATCTTCTCACGGCCGGCAAGGATCAACTCGATGGCATGGCCGTTCTTCTCAAACTCCAGGAACGCCTGACGGCACACGCCGCACGGCGCTGTGGGCTCCTCGACAAACTCACCACGGGTATAGGACGTGATGGCCACCGCCTTGACCGGCACACCGGGAAACTTGGCTCCGGCGGCATAGAGCGCCGACCGCTCACCACAGATGCCGGCAAAGGCTGCATTCTCCTGATTGGCACCGATAAATATCTCGCCATTATCAAGCAGCAGGGCCGCCCCCACCTTGAAGTTGCTATAGGGGGAATAGGAGTTCATCGTGGCCTCGCGAGCCATGTCAACCAATTTTTTTTGCTCTTCGGTGAGTTCATTATAAGAATAAACCCTTACCTTTGTGGTGATTTTCTTTTCGTCCATAAAAAGATTATGAGTTTTAACTTTGAACGCAAAATTATAGATTTTTTCCCGATAAACAAGCAAAATTCCCTTTTTTGCTTGATTTTTGTGCTGTTTTGCGCCTTTTCGGGCCCTGCACAGACCAAACATCAGCGATATTTAGACTACATCGAGCGCTACAAGGCCGTTGCCTTGCAGCACGAGCAGGAATTTGGTGTTCCCGCATGCATCACCCTGGCACAGGGCATCCTCGAGAGCAGCGTGGGCCAGAGCAAGATGGCCCAGGAGGCCAACAACCACTTCGGCATCAAGGCCTATCACTGGCAGGGAGAGGTCTACGGCCAGAGCGACTCACTGCGACAGGTGGGCTACCGCAAGTATGGTGCCCCCGAGGACTCATTCCTCGACCACGCCAAGTTCCTCACGGGACCGCGATACAGCATCCTCTATGAGTTCGACGTCAAGGACTACCGCAGTTGGGCACAGGGGCTGCGAGACTGCGGCTATGCCGAGGACAAGGACTACCCCAACAAACTCATCAACATCATCGAGCAATATGAATTGTACGCCCTCAACGGCGGTCATCTGCTCAACGGTGGCAAGCCTGCCGTGCAGGTCGACGAACCCGTCGAGGAACCCACCAGCACACGATGGCACCACCGCCAGCGCCGAGACCGTTCCCAGCAATGCACAACCACTCAGCCGGCAAGTCAGGAGCACCAGCAACCCTACACACCATTGCGTCAAGGCCAAGTCCTCTCCAGCCCCGACAACGACTGAATCGAGTAGGTCGGGGAGCGAGAGTTTTGGCTTTCGCTCCCTTTCCTCTCACACCACCGTACGTGCCGTTCGGCATACGGCGGTTTAATTTGTTTTCAAAGAGTGTCTAATCAAGTAGTAGTCAAGGCAGCTCACCAAGCCTTTGCGTGAAAGGACTTCTTTGGATATGTACTTGGCAACGCAGGTACGCCTCACTACCCATTCGTAGCGGTCGCCACTATAGGACGTGAGTCGTGCCAGGCCATTGTCAACTCCCAACTTCCGAAGTCCCCATGCACGCTTGCTCGGGGTTTTCCACTGCTTCCATATCACTTTGCGCAACATCGTGCGCAGGTGGGCGTCTATGTCTGCCAATTTGCCTTTCATCATGCTGATGGCAAAATAGTTTATCCACCCACGTATCACGGGATTGAGCAGCGATATGCGCTTGTCCATCGAGATGCTCCATGAGCGTTTGCACAGATTCTTGAGCTTGCGGGTGAACTTCCCGACCGAGCTTTCGTGAGGGCGGGATGCCCATTTACCCGTCTGAGGATTCTTGTAGAACCCGAAGCCGAGGTATTTCAACTTGCTCGGGCGACTGACATGCGTCTTGGTCGCATTCACCTTAAGACCGAGCTTGCGCTCTATCCATGAGGTGATGGTGTGCATCACTCGGGTGGCACTCGCACTGCTGCCGACCGCTATCACACAGTCGTCGGCATAGCGCACGTAGCGTAGTCCCCGATTGACCAGTTCCTTGTCGAGTTCGTTCAGCATCACGTTGCTCAGCAACGGGGACAGGTTGCCGCCTTGCGGGGTGCCGAGCTCTGTCGGGTGGTACATACCGTTCTCCATCACTCCAGACTTGAGATACTTACGTATCAGCGACTCTGTGTCTGGATCACGGATCACACGACCGACATAGCTCATCAACTTGTCCTGCGGAACATTGTCAAAGAACTTCTCC
>FLNX01002244.1_pt1 | contig 29039 bp, 23 predicted proteins | sample 1140341 | NCBI WGS metagenome assembly FLNX01 (sample SAMEA3878208, study PRJEB12797) | bioreactor metagenome | biome: Moose rumen | place: Sweden | collected 2011-10 | reverse complement strand
CCCGCAAAAAAAACATCCTGTTTTTATTGCGGGCGGGCGCACGTCCTGTGCGCCCGTGTCTTCGCCAACCGCTATAAGTTTTTTCATTACGAATTACGCATTGCGCATTTCTAATTGCTTTTCGGAGGTTTAAAATGAGTGTTATTGAAGTTCACGGGCTGAAAAAATCTTTCGGCGACTTTGAAGTTCTGCGCGGAATTGATTTAACCGTCGAAGAAGGCGAGCGCATTGCGATAATCGGCGGGTCGGGTTGCGGAAAAAGTGTTTTCCTTCGCAGCCTTGAACTTTTGGAGACTCCGAACGCGGGAAAAATTTTTATCGACGGACAAGAAATTACCGCGCCCAATGTCGACATCGATAAAATTCGTCGGAGCATGGGCATGGTCTGGCAGAAATTTAATTTGTTCACGCATATGAACGTTATGGAAAATTTGTGCGTCGCGCCGATAAAACTTTTAAAAATGTCGAAGGACGAAGCTCGCGAAAAGGCAACGGCTTTGCTCGCGCAAGTCGGCTTGACTTCAAAGGCGGATGCTTATCCCGAATTTTTATCGGGCGGACAACAACAACGAATCGCCATTTGCCGAAGTCTCATGATGAATCCGAAAGTAATTTTATTCGACGAACCGACAAGCGCACTTGATCCGACGATGGTCGGCGAAGTCTTGGCGGTTATCCGAATGCTCGCCAAACAAAATTTAACGATGCTGATTGTCACGCACGAAATGAATTTTGCCCGCGAAGTCGCCACGAGAATTTTATTTTTTGCCGACGGAGAAATTTACGAGCAGGGAACTCCCGCAGAAATTTTCGACGCGCCCAAGCGTCCGAAGACCATTGCTTTTATTCACAAGCAAAAATATTTTTCCTATGAAATTTCCGAGCGCGACTTTGACTTGCCGAAAATGCAGGGCGGCATTCAAACTTTTGCGGAAAAATACGGGCTCTCCACTCGCCGAAAAAATCGCCTTCAACTTTGTTGCGAAGAATTGACTTATGAAATGCTTGAAAACGCCTGCGCGGACGGCGACATAAAAATTTCTCTCGACGTGACTTATTCGGAGATTAACAACGACATTGATATAAAATTTTCCTGCGCGGGCAAAAATTACAATCCGCTTGCCAAAAATCTGAGTGACGAACTCGACGAAGAAAATTTCAGCACGAAAATTCTGCAGGGGCTCGCCAAAAATTTTTCTCACGAATTCAAAGACGGCGTCAACAAAATCATTTTCAGCCTTGCTTAGGGGTTTTTGGTAAATTCAAAATCATGATGTGACGAGGGATTTTTTCGGATGACGAGGCGTAAGCGCGACGGCGTAGTTCGCTACGTCTAGCGTGCAACAACGAAGTCAAGCGGAAAAATAACCGTCACTTGTAAAGTTTTCCATCTGCCACTAAAAAAAATTTCCCCCAACCGCGCAGGTTGAGGGATTTTTTTGTCGGAAATTTTTCATTTAATATCATCAAGCTGATCTGTCGTGAACAAATTATTTGCCGAACCCCATTTGTTCAAATGTTTCCATTCATTAAATTTAACCAGATTGAAGGAATCAAATCGCGAATTGGCAAGGTTGAAGTCGTTCTTGTCGAAAAAATTCTGATTTGCCAAGTAAGAATATTGGCTGTCGAAAGTTTTATCATCGTCCACTTTTAATTTTTTGTCGCTGACGGGATTAATCGTCGGCTGAACGGTTTGATAGCCGTTAAGATTTTTTTTGTATTGAACATTGCCGCGCTCGTCAACAAAAATTCCTTCAAAATCTTTAAGCTCCGTGCAACCGGCGGCAACGGCAACTTCTTCTTCCTCAAGCTGAACATATTCTTTTGCGATTACGAAGCCTTCAAATGTATGTCCGTTGCCTTTAATGACGACGGGATTATTCGGCGCATAAAGAATTCCGCGAAAATCAGCATCCAGATTCAGAATCACGGGGAAAATTTCCGCCGAAATATATTCGGGTCCTTCGTAAATCAAAACTATCGGGCGGTCGGAAGTTTCACTCATGTTTGAAACATTTACGTCGATAATCACTTGCCGCGTATATTCTTTGCTGTTGTTTATCTCGCTCTCAATGCGCAGATACAGAGGATCGGGCGGATCCTTCGCAAATTTTTTTGCAAGCTCGCTGCTCGGTAAACTCGCGCAGTCGGGATTTTCTTCGCGCAATTTTTCCAACGCCGCACGATTGTCCATATAAAAATCGTAGTTGCGGACGGGATAAACCGTATCGATATTAATTATTCGGTGCGTCAAGAAATATTTGTTTGTGGGATTTTTTTCCTCGTCGTCATCATTTATGTCTGCTCTGCCCGCGCCGTAAACTTCATGCGGATAATAACCGAATCTTATGAACAGATCATCAAAAGCCATTTTCGTTCTGTCATCTATGGAAAAATTTTCCACGTTGCGATTGTTTTTTTTGTCAAAATAAATGTCGTCGTTATCCAATGAAATACTTCGTTCATATGCCGCGTCTTCTCCGTCTTTATGCTTAAGCTCCTCAAAGCTCGAATAAGTTTGCTTCCCCAAATTTTTTATTCTCTCCGAAAAGTCGTAGCCTTTCATCCATTGATTTATTTGGGCAACCGAAGAAACTTTTGCATTCATGGACGAAAACAAGCCGTTAAGCATCATATGCGGCACATCTTCTTCCAACGTCACGTGATAATAAAGACTTTCAAAATTCCCGTTGGTATCGCCCAAAAGTTTACTTCCGAAAAACAATTCTTTTCGCGTCCATAAATCCGTTATCGAATCATTTTCCCAAGTCGAGCCGTCCTTTGCCAAATTTTTTTCAACGTAAATCTTGGCGATTTTGTCGCCTTGAGACGTGTCGCGAGAAATTTCATAAGCCGTTTTGCCGTCAAAGCCGCCGACAAAAGTAACCGAATTGAAATCCGATAAACTCTGTTCTCTGTCGATAAGTTTATAAGCTCCGGCAATCGCCGCCGCGTCCGCCGCGTTTTGCATTCTCGAAACGTTAATATAGTACCAACTGAGATCAAAAGTTACTCCGACAAATAAAAACAAAACCGGGATTAACAAAGCATAAAGCAAAATGATTTGTCCGCGTTGCTTCAATGAATTTTTCCAAGCGGTTCGCGGTTTTTTATTTTTTTTGAACACATCCATCGCGCCCTTCCCTAAACAAAACCTTTCCTTTAAACAGAGTGCATTCAAAAATTTTTAATCGGCAAATTCAAATTGTGAATTTCAAATTCTCCAAATGCCGCCGACGCGGCAAAAGTTTTTAATCGGCGAGTTCAAATTGTGATTTGCATTCAAACGTCCTTTTCCAAGGCAAACTGATTTTTAAATTCTCCAAGTGCCAACGGCGCGGCAAGATTAAATTTTCGGCGGCGAAAGTTTTCATTCTCTCGTTCAAAAGTTTTTCCAACGGCAAAAGTTTTTCTTTTAAATCCATCGGGTTGCCTTCGCCCGGCAATCCGTAACTTGCTCCGACAATTTCTTGACGGACATTCGCTTGATAAGCCCAATCGTCAAGGTAGCGCGTCGTCAAAAGTTCCGCAACGTCTTTATCATCCATGAACTTTGTCAAAACGCCCGCGCCGATTAAAAAGCCGCTCGAATTGGTTGCGGTATTCCAGCCGCCGTAAGCTCTGATTTTGTAAAGCAAATCGTTGCGCTTAAGCATTTTCATCAAGCCGTTGTCGGAGCCGTTTGAAAAAGAAATGTCGGCAATGGCGACGGGATAACCTTTCGCCAAAAGTTTTTTCACGGGGCGAATAAAAGTTTTAACGTCGGTACGAAACTTGCTTTTATTTTTCTTTGCAACCGCCGCCTCAAAAGTTTCTCCGTTTTCGCGAGTGTTGACGGCAAGAATTAGATCAGCGCGTTCATGCGCGGGAATTTTCAAGCCGCCTGCCGCGATTATCGCCGCGTCAACAGAAACTCCAATCGGCTCGTTGCAATAGGAAGGAAAAGTTTCCGCGCCTTTGCCTTCGTTGTACAGAACGCTGACGAACGGTCTGTGATTTAAATCTTTGTTAATGGCGCGGGCAACCATCAACATACCAAGTTCATCCGCGCCCGACGTAACTTGAATAACGGTTTTTCCCATGTCGCTTGCAAGTTCGGTGAGTTTTCGGCTTTCGCGATGAGTCTGAGAAAATTTCGCGCTGTCGTCACAGCCGAGCAGAAAATATTCAAAAACTCCTTCACGGGTGTACTCAATGAAAAGTTCATTGGCGTCGGAATTTTTGGCGCGGCGTTTAAACCAATCGTCGAGATATTCTTTCGGAATTTCTTCTTCCAATTTTTTTAAATCCCGACTGTCGCCGCTTGAAATTTTTCCCATCTCCTGCTTGTCGAGGAGCACGGTGTATTGAAAAAATTTCGCGCCGTATTCCTTATAATATTCGGGCTCGGCACTGGAAAAATTTCCCGAACGCGGCGTCCGCATAATCGTTCCGAACGCATAAATCGGCAGGTAAGGAAATTCTTCGTGAAAAGTTTTAAATCTCTCTGCGCGATTCAAAATTGTTTCTGCCGACAAATCATGAACTCGCGAGCCGACCAAACTTCCATAAATCAAAGAATCTGTCGAGAGCACCGCAAAATCCGATTGCGGAGCATTTTCATAAATCCAATTCCACATTTCTTCTGCGTCACCGTTAAAACCTTTTGTTCCGATAATTCCTTCGGGCGGCGTCAAAATTTCGTAACCGAGTTTTTCGGCGACTTGCACGACTTGCGACAAATTGACGGGGCGATCGTCAATCGGCACATACAAAATTTTTTTTCCCTGCGCCGATACTGTTGAAGTGAAGATTATCAGCGCGAACAATGTAAGAAGTATCTTCCTCAAAAGTTTTTCCCCCATTTCAAAAATTTTCCTGCATTGTATCAAAAAATTTTATGCTTGACAAAGAATTTCTGTTGACTTTAAGGCAGTTCTAATTTAAAATTCAAAATGGAGGTGGGTTAAGAATGTTAGACAAAAGATTGAACCCCGAAGAGGCTAAAAAGGTTCAAGCATCAAAATGGTATCCCAAGTATCACGTTGCGCCGCCCGTCGGCTGGCTCAACGACCCGAATGGTTTTTCGTATTACAAGGGTGAGTATCACATTTTCTATCAGTATCATCCTTATTCCGTGAACTGGGGTCCCATGCACTGGGGACACTCCACAAGTAAGGATCTCTGCCACTGGGAACATCAGCCGATTGCCATTACGCCCGGCGCATTTTCCGAAGGTCATGAGTGGTACGACTGGGACGGTTGCTTCAGCGGTTGCGGCTACGAGTTTGAAGGCAAGCTCTGGCTTATGTACACGTCGCAAAGATTCAACGGTCCGGGCGGCGTCAATTCTTCCGCAGAAAATCCTTCCGGCTACAATCCTTCCGGCAGTGCCGGCGGCGGCAATGTTACCGAGCGTCAGTGCTTTGCTTATTCGGAAGACGGCATTAACTTCACGAAGTACGAAAAAAATCCCGTCATTGACATTCCGAACGATCATCCGATTATCGCCAATATCGACTTCCGCGATCCAAAAATCTGGGATCACAACGGCAAATATTACTGCGTAATCGGTAACAGAATTCGTGACCGCTCTCGTACACAAATCGTCCTGTTCGAGTCCAGCAACTTCTTCGATTGGACATTTAAATCCGTCGTTGCCATTTCCAAACCGGATTACTCTGAAGGTACAATGTGGGAGTGCCCCGGCTTTGCGCATTTCGGCGACAAGTACGTCATGATCACTTCGCCGCAACATGTTCCTTACAAAGGTTACATGTTCCACAATATCCACCAAGCAGGTTACATGGTCGGTACTCTCGATTACGATCAAGGCGTATTCTATCGCGGCGACTTCTTCACCTTCGATCACGGCTTCGACTTCTACGCAACCACAATGATGAAAAATCCTGAAGGACGTTACTTCATTATCGCTTGGTTGGCTGCGTGGCAAAGTCCTTTCCCGGAACAAGCCGACGGCTGGGCAACCATGCTTACTATTCCGCGTGAGCTTGTCTACAAAGATGACAGAGTTTATACCATTCCGCCGAAAGAACTCGAATGTATGCGCGGCGAAGGCGTTCACTACACAGATCTTGCGCTCGACAAGGCAACACAACTTGACGGCGTTAAAGGTACTTGCGGCGAATTGCTCTTTGATGTCGACGTTAATGCTTCGGGCAACAGTTTCGAGTTTGATCTCTTCAGCAGCGACAAAGAGAAAACTTTCGTCAAATATTATCTCGAAGAAGGCAAACCTGTCCTTGAGCTTAACCGCGACCAGACGATTGAAGGCGGCAAAGGCGTTCGCAAAGTCATTTTGCAACCCTTCGATGGCATTCTCAAGTTCCGCATCTTCCTCGACAAGTCCGCGATTGAAATTTTTGTCAACGATGGTTGCGAAGTCATGACGACTCGTGTTTATCCGCAGGAAGGTTCCGACAATATCGTCTTCATTCCGCAAGCTGAAAAATTCGTAATCAAATCACTCGACTACTACGAATTCTAAGTCATAAAATCATCACTAAAACCGCTCCGAAGTTTGGAGCGGTTAATTTTTTTTGAAAGAATCCTTACGGCAAAAAATAAAAATTTCCATTCGGCGGTACGTAACAAGGATGACGAATTTTATACGCAGTTCAGCGACATTCAAAACGCTTTACGAAATGAAAAATTAATCTCCACGAGATAAGCTCGCGAAGAAGTTCACGTGGAAAAATTTTTCAATGATAAAAAGTTTTCTGCTTGTGAAAACGCCGATGAAATATCTCGCAACGGCAACAGGTTTAAGTGAGTTTGCAAAAAAAAATCCCCGTCACTCGGTCGGGGGAAATTTTTTTTAGTCTTCGATAATGTAAAGGTCGATCCATTGTCTGCCGAATTCGTAGCACTCGCCGACGGTATCGAACGCGACATCAATTTTATTTCCGATAATTGCGCCGCCCGTATCTTCCGCAACTGCATAGCCGTAACCGGGAATGAAAACTTTCGTTCCGAGCGGGATAAAGTAAGGATCGGTTGCAATGACGCCGCGTTGACAAAAAGTTCCAAGAGCCGTGTAATCACTCATGCCGGGCTCCATTCTGCTGTAAGCCGTCGCCTCGACGCGCACAACTCTGGCGCAATTCGGGATGCCGTAAAAATCCGCGTTGCTGAAATCGTAGGAGTCTTCTCCGTTGAAAGCCGAATAAGTTCTTCTGCCGCAAATGCCGTCCGCCGTGAGTCCGCGACTTTTTTGAAAATCTTTCAGCGCGTCAACCGTACTTGAATCACAAACTCCGTCCGCTTCGCCGTCATAAAAACCGTGTTCAATCAATTTGTTTTGCAAATCAACAACGCCGTCGCCCTGCATGCCGAACTTAATCACGTCGCCGACGCCCGCATATTGTGCAACTTCCTTGACTGTTGAAACCGCACTAAGAACCGAGCCGATTGTCGCGCCCGAACTTTTTGGAGTGTCAATTTCAACGCCGTCAATTTCAAGTTCGTAATCGGGAACGTAATCGCCGAGCTTAAAGGTGTTGATATTAATTTCATCAAAAGCCGCCGCCCGCAAAATTTTATAAGTTTCTGCGCCGCACACTCCGTCCGCCTCAAGACCGAGTGCGCTTTGAAAATCTTTTATCGCATTGACCGTCGCCGAGCCGTAAACTCCGTCCGCCGCCACATGCAAGAGATTTTGTGCAATCAAATAAGTTTGAATCTCCTTAACCGCCTCGCCCTTGTCGCCGTATTTCAACGCTGCCGCCGAGCAAAGACTCGAAAAACTTACGGCGAGAATCAGAATCAGCGTTGCAAGAACTCGCCTTAACTTCATTTTCGTCACCTCATTTAATCGTTTCTTAATTTTCGGCGATTATATCAACACACGCTGAAATTCTTATGGCAAATCGGGATTTTTTTTATTTGCGCTTGCAAAAATTTTTAATGCAGAATAAAATCTTGCCGATATAAATTTTGTAAGCAATCTAAAAAATATAAGGAGATGCATTTTTTATGATGAGATCGCTTTGGTCGGCGGCGTCGGGCATGAAGGCGCAGCAGACGAATATGGACGTTGTGGCTCACAATATCGCCAACGTCAACAGCTACGGCAACAAAAAAGTTCGTGCCGAGTTCCAAGATTTGCTTTATCAAACTCTGCGCGACGCGGGCGGCACTTCGGGCAACGGCACGCAATATCCTCAAGGCTTGCAAATCGGCTTGGGCGTGCGCGTCGCCGCTACGAACAGAATTTTTACGCAAGGTCCTTTGCAGACGACGGATCGTCCTCTTGATGTCGGTATTCAGGGCGAAGGTTTCTTCCAAGTGCAACTGCCCGACGGAACGACGGCTTACACACGCGACGGCTCCTTCAAAGTCGATTCAAATCGCCGACTTGTGACAAGCGAAGGTTATCTTTTCATTCCCAACATTACTCTCGATGAAAATGCAACAGTTGACAGCGTCGTTATCAGTTCGGACGGAAGAGTTTCGGATACTCCTTCGGGCGGGGATCAAACCGAAATCGGACAGATAACTTTGGTTCGTTTCATCAATCCCGAAGGACTTTACGCTTACGGCAAAAATCTTTTCTTGGAAACTTCGGCTTCGGGTGCTCCGATTGAAAGCGAGCCCGGTTCAGACGGCGCGGGCGTTTTGGCGCAGAATACTTTGGAAATGTCGGGCGTGCAAATCGTTGAGGAAATGGTCAACATGATTGTTGCGCAACGCGCTTATGAATCCAATTCAAAGGCAGTCACAACTTCGGACTCGATGCTTGAGATTGCCAATCAGTTGAAACGATAATTTAACATGAGAAAAATTTTTTTACTCGCGGCGTTGATTTTATTTTTCGGTTTGACGCCGCGAGCTTTTGCATATACGATAACGGGCGCGGAACTTCATTCAATCGCGTTGGAAGCTTTGGAAAATGCACTTGCCGAGCGCGGAGAATATCGGCGACACGAAATTTTTTTCAATCAATATCCGACAGACATAAAATTGCCGGAAGGCGTCGTTGACGTTAAGGCGGAGATACCGACGGCGATAAATTATGTCAGCTTAACGCCTGTTAGAACGATAATTTTTGTGAACGGGCGCGCTTATCGAACAATGAGTTTCACGGCAAAAGTCAAAGTTTATGACACGGTACTTGTCGCCAATCACGATTTAAGAATTGAAGTTGCCGTGACGGCGAGCGATTTTCATCTTGCGGAAATTGCGATTGACGGGCGCAACGAATATGTCAAGGAAACTTCCGAGCTTGAAGGTTTGGTTCCGCACAGATTTGTCCGCGCAGGTTCGCCTGTCTCGCTGAATTATTTTCAACAACCGATAGCCGTTAATCCGAGTCAGCGCGTTACGATCATTGTAAATTATCACGGAGTAAAAGTGACGGCTTCGGGAATTGTTTTGACTCGCGGGCGAATCGGCTCGATTGTCAAAGTCAAGAATGAGACTTCGGAAAAAATTTTGTCGGCGAAAGTCATTGATTCTCATACTGTCGAAGTGAAACTTTAACTTTTTTGTAAGGGATATGGGAAAAGGGAAATGGGAAAGGTTTCTCACTACCCGTGTTTTTACGTAGAAAATTTTTTAATAGGAGGTGACGACATAGATGAAAAAATTTTTTGCGGCAATTTTGGTTGCAACATTTTTATTTGCAGGCGGCGCGGTTGAGGCAAAATCTTTGTGGGTTGATAACGGCAACTGGAGTTGGTACTCCGATAAAAAGGCGCGCAACGTCGGAGATATTTTAACGATTGTAATTAACGAATCGACAACACAAACCGCTACGAAAGCTCGCACGAATTCAAAATCCGGTTCGATAAGCGTTGGAACAGGCACGGGCATTTTCGATTTCATTCGTGCATTTTCGGCGAGCGGCTCCGATAATTTCCAAGCCAACGGCTCCGCAACCGACACGAACAGATACAGCGGGCAAATAACCGTTACTGTCGTTGAAGTTTTGCCCAATGATAATATGATTGTCGAAGGCACTCAATCCATTTGGCAAAACCGCGACGAACACAAAATTACTCTGCGCGGAGTGATTCGCCGTGATGATGTGACAATGAACAACACGGTTCCTTCAACGAAAGTTGCCGACGCCACAATTAAATTTGACGGCAAAGGTCCTCTCAATGCCAAACAGCGGCAGGGCATTTTGACGCAAATTTTCAACTTCCTCTTCTGATATGGATAACGAAATTAAAATCAGCGAAAAATTTGTTTTGCCGCAAGACTTGAGCGCGATGGCAAAAAAATTTTTCGTGCAGACAGAAAAACCGCTGAAAGACAGCGAATTGTTCCTAAAGAAAGGTTCAACCGTTACAGGCGTAAAAGTTATAGCTGAGGGCGAAAATATTCGTGACGTTCAGCGTCTTATTAACAAATATTTGCTCCCGAACGGCGAGAAAACTCAAGCTCAAGACTGGTACAAGTGTCGCGGCACGGCTGTCGTAACCAACGGCACAGAGGAAAAAATCAAAGAAATTCATTGGTATCAGTGCGCAAATATCGGTAAAATCGAATTTAAAATCAAAGAATGGAATGAGAAAAATGTTACTTAAATTTACAGGCGATGACCGCCAAGAAGTTTCACTTATCACCGGAAATTATTACAAGGCAAGAAAATTTCATGATGAATTTGGTGAGGCTTGGGCTATTTTTGACGAAGGCGACGATTGGTATCGTTACGGCGTTCGCTTTGTCGCAGAAAATTTCGAGGAAGTCACGGAAGATGATTTTAAAACCGCCCGCGCAGTCTGAAAAGCAATTAGGAATAAAGAATGAGGAATTGTTTTTCGGAGGTGAAGTTATGAAAAAAATTTTTACAATCGCGACGCTGATAGCTTGCCTTGCGCTGATGACTTCAACGGTCTTCGCAGAGTCGGCAATTACAAGGATTAAAGATATTGCCAAAGTTCAGGGTGTGAGGAGCAACCAACTTATGGGTTACGGTTTGGTAGTGGGCTTGCCGGGCACGGGCGATTCCGACGACACTTGGCAGATGATTCAATCGACGGTTTCTCTGCTTAAAAATTTCGGGATAACGATTAACGCGGCGGAGCTGGATACGGATAACGTTGCGGCGGTTATGGTTACTGCGACTTTGCCGCCTTTTGTCCGCGAAGGCGATACGATTGACGTTACCGTAAGTTCAATGGGCGACGCCGACAGCATTCAAGGCGGAGTACTTTTGCAAACTCCTTTGCGGGCGGCGAACGGTGACGTTTACGCGGTTGCGCAAGGCTCGGTTTCGACGGGCGGATTTTTAGCGGGGCAAAGAAATAATCGTGCGCAAAAAAATTTCCCGACAGCGGGCAATATTCCGAACGGAGCAATCGTCGAAAGAACTTTGGAAGACGATCTCGGCAGGAACGGACAAATTTCTTTGAGTTTGGCGAGCCAAGATTTTACAACGGCGGCGAGAATCACAAATGCGATTAATGCGGCTTACGGCAATGTTGCACACGCCGCCAATCCCGGTCGCGTCGATATAAATATTCCGGGATATTTTCGCGCCAACATTGTTCAATTCGTTGCGTCGATTGAGGAATTGCCCGTCGTCCCCGATAACATTGCAAAAGTTGTCGTCAACGAGCGCACCGGTACAATCGTAATGGGCGGCAATGTTTCAGTTGACGAATGCGCGATAACTCAAGGCGGCTTGTCGATTCGGATTCAGCGCGAGGAAAATGCTTATCAACCCGATCCTTTTTCTTACGGCACGTCAATGGTTGTTCGCAACGTCGAGACAAATGCCCGCGAGGAAATGTCCAGCTCGGTTGTCCTTCCCGCAACGACAAATGTCAGTGACGTTGTCGGCGCATTAAATGCTGTTGGAGCCACGCCGCGTGATTGCATTTCGATTTTGCAGGCAATGAAGGCGGCGGGCGCGATTCATGCCGTGTTGGAAATTATTTAAGGAGCGATTTGATATGCAGATTAACGGCGCGTATTTGATGCCGCAAATGAATTCGACGGGGACGGGCGCGACAGGAGCGCAAATGCTCAATGACGAGTCGAGTTTTCAAGCGCAACTGCAAGCGGCAAAAGATAAACTTGAACAGCCGAGCAAAGCCAAAACTCTTACCGAAGAAGAACTTGCACAGCGCAACAAAGAGATAAAAGATGCCAGCATTCAACTTGAAGCGATTATGCTGAAGCTGATGTACAACGAAATGTGGAAAACCGTCCCGAAAAATAAACTCTTCGGCGACGATAACGCAATGGAAATTTATCGCGACATGTACAACGAAGAGTTGACAAAAATTGCGGCGGAAGGCGGCGGCATCGGGCTTGCCGATTTCATTTACAAGCAACTTTCACAGACCAAATGATCAAAAAAAATTATCCCCGCTTGAATGTCGGGGATTTTTTAATCTGCGCGAAAAATTTTCAATCATCCCAACGAAGAACTGAAAAAATTTTCGGCGGAAGGCGGCGGCATCGGGCTTGCCGATTTCATTTACAAGCAACTTTCACAGACCAAATGATCAAAAAAATTATCCCCGCTTGAATGTCGGGGATTTTTTAATCTGCGCGAAAAATTTTCAATCATCTCAACGAAAAGCTGAAAAAAATTGCGGCGGAAGGCGGCGGCATCGAGCTTGTCGATTTCATTTACAAGCAACTTTCACAGACCAAATGATCAAAAAAAATTATCCCTCCAATGCGGGGGGATTTTTTTTTGTAAAAATAAATTAATCGGCGGACGAAGCGACAATTTCTTTCAGCAAAGCTTGGCAACCGAGATAAATTTCCGAAAAAGCTTTTTCATGTTCACCGAGAAAACCGGGGTCGGCTACGCTTATTTCATTGCCGTCAAAATCTTTCAGCAGACGAATTTTTTTATCGGGGTCGCCAAGCTCCCGTGTCATGAGTTGCAAAGTTCTTTTGTCCAAAGCGATAACGATTTTGAAATTTTGATATTCCCGCGCCGTGAAATGTTTTGAAATATGTTCGGCGACGGGAATTTTATTTTCCAGCAAAGTTTTGCGCGTCCTTCTGCCCAAAAATTCGCCGCCGTCGGTGGTGCAACCCGCCGAGTCAACGCTGATTTTTTTTGCGAGCCCCGCCGCCTTCAAAAGATACCGCATGATATATTTCGCCATTGCCGAGCGGCATGTATTCCATTCGCAGACAAAAATTATATCGCCCAAGCTGTCAACGCCGCTTTGAAAAATTTCTCCGCTTAAAATATCGACCGCCGACAATCGCCCGCCGGGAATAAATGCGCCCGTGTCGACCATCAAAATATTTCTGTCGGGAATTTTTATCGGACGCGGATTGATTGAATCGAAGTCGAAAAATAATTTAATCGGCGAGTGCCCGCTGATTATAACGTCCTTGCCGCTGTAATGATTGAAAAATTTTTCGCGAGCCCACAGCAAAAATTCTTTGTCTTGCTCCTCAAGCGCAACGCCTTCTTCAACGCCCGCATGACAGAAAAAATATTTTTGCCCGCCGACTTCGATTGAGTAACTGAGCGGAAAATTTTTAATGAAATTAATCAAGTCGTCAATCGTGCAATTATTTTTTTTGCAAAGAACCTTTATCCACCTTAAAGTTTCTTGTCCGCCGTTGATAAGCCATGAAACCGCCGCGCCGTATCCCATTGCGTCGCGGTTGCTGATAATTTTTTTCTTCCCGTCCAAAATTTCTTCGAGAAATTCACGATCTTTTTCAAAAGCGTCAAGCATCATTTGTTCATGATTCCCGCGCAGGAAAATAAAATTTTTGTCTTTTGGCTGATTGATAACCCAATCAAGAACGGCGGCGACGTTTTCGCCTCTGTCAATGTAGTCGCCCAAAAAAATTATCAAATCGTTATCGGTCACGGAAAGTTTTCTCCACAAGGATTTCAATTCGTTGAACTTGCCGTGAATATCCCCGACAGCCAAAATTCTTTTGTAAGACGAATCGTTGACGGACGGAACAATTTCCCGTGCGTTGTTGATAAAAAGTTTTTCTTTATCCATTTTAAAGCCTCCAAAAAATTTTCAACGAAAAAACTCCTCCGCGATTCACAGAGGAGTTTTTTTCATAACGCCGATTACTCGACGAAAATTTTCTTAGAAGAACCAGCTTGCACGTCCGAAGAAAGTTCTAAGGTTTTCATCCGAGCCAAGGGTTTTGCCGAAGAAGTAACCAAGCTGAAGTCTTGTGTTATAAATCGGTGTATAAGTAAGTCCGATGTCGACGCCTTTTCTGTGGCTGTTGTTAAACCAAGTGTCGTAAGTCGGAGCCAAGCTGACGAATTTGCTGGTGTAACGATAATCGGCACTGATGCCCCAGCTGCCGGGAACTTTTCTGTCCGCGCCTTTGTAAGCAATGCCGGCAGTCCAAGATTTTTTCTCTTTTTCGGCTTTGGTGTTGTTTGCATATGCGCCGCCGATTTTAAAGCCGCCTTTGAAGTTGTAACGTGCGCCGACTGTCCAAACATTGGCATCATCTTTGCCGTACATGCCTTTGAAGTCGTCGCTGTTGAAGTGATGATAGCCCGCGCCGATATAAAATCTGTCATCGTCGTAGGAAAGTTCGCCGCCTTGATAGCTTGCGGGATCGTCAAAACTTCCGTCACTGCTGTAACGACCTGCCATAAGTGCAACTTTGAATTTGTCGCCGTAAACAGCCGCCGCGCCGCTGAGGAAGTCATCCATTACAAGACCGTCGTCAACATTGGTATAGAAATCGAATTTACCGACGTTAAGTGTAAGCTTACCGTAATTGCCTTGAGCATAAGCTGTTCTGAGATGCAAATCGCCGTCCCAAGAATCGCCTTTGTCTTCGCTCATGTTGACACGTGCATCAATACGCGCTTTGAGTTTCCAATGATCGTTGACTTCGGCGGTCGGAAGCAAACGGAGTTCAACGCGGTTTTTGCTGGTCTTAATGTCGCCGCCGCCTTTGGTATCTTCTTTTTCGTTCCAGTAGCGATAACGAAGTTCGCCGTTCCAAATAACTTTGTCGGCGTATTTTTCGAGCTCGGCAACGCGAACGCCCAATGCATCCAATTCATCTCTGAACTCTGCCGCGAGACGATCCAACTCGGCTTTGTTCGCGCCTGTCGGATTCTTCGCCATTGCTTTAGCAACCATCTGCGCCATTTCGTAACGAGTAATGTTTCTGTCGCCGCGATAAGTACCGTCGCCGTAACCTTCGACAACGCCCGCCGCCGCAAGTTTTGCAACCGACTGATAAGCCCAATGCCCCGCAGGAACATCGCTGAACGGATTTGCCGCTGCGAATGCGGTTGAAGTTGAAGTTGCTCCGACAACGAACGCCGCCGTCAAAGCTGCCGCCAATGTTTTCTTCATTTTGAAGACCTCCCAAAAAATTAACCGATAAAATTTTTCCTGTGGCTCTCGGTTTCATTTGGAGGAGCTTTCAAATTTGAGTGGCCGTGTTTCCTCAAGTCGTCTTTCTTCTCCGCTTGTTCCCTCAAGCCGCGCAGAATATAGCACAGTCGAAAAAATTTTTCAAGAAAAATTTTTTCCATATTTGTTACATATTTAATCGCATTGCTTTTCGTTTGCTCGTAATTTATAATTTGCGCAGAAAAATTTGCAGAGGAGTTGAGAGAATGGCAAATTACACGACGACGACTCCCGATTGGGCAGTTTCAAATCAATCGGCGGTCATGAGCGGCATTGAAGGCATAAAGGATACGACGGTCGGGAATATCAATCCCGCGTTCGCTTCGGGGCAATTCAAACCGAAACGCCGAATGACTTTGACGGAAGATGAACTCGTTGACGGCGTGACGAGCGGCGACAGAATGATTTTATCGCGGGCAATAACTTTGATTGAAAGCAACAGCCCGAAACATTTCGCGAAGGCGCAGAGAGTTTTGCAAAGACTTTTGCCGCGAACAGGTAAGGCATTGCGAATCGGAATAACGGGCGTTCCCGGCGCGGGCAAATCGACAATCATTGAGGCGTTCGGCAACATGCTTTGTGACGACGGACATCGCGTCGCAGTTCTTTCAATCGATCCGACGAGCTCGATAACGAAGGGTTCAATTCTCGGCGATAAAACTCGCATGGGAACTTTGAGCCGCCGCAGTGAAGCTTTTATTCGTCCAAGCCCGGCGGGCGGAACTTTGGGCGGCGTCGCCAGAAAAAGTCGCGAGACAATGTTAATGTGCGAGGCTGCAGGTTACGACGTGATTTTGATTGAAACTGTCGGCGTCGGGCAATCGGAAACAACGGTTCGTTCAATGGTAGATTTTTTTATGCTGGTTGTGTTGACGGGCGCGGGAGATGATTTGCAGGGAATAAAAAAAGGAATTATGGAGCTCGCGGACGCTATCGTCGTCAACAAGGCGGACGGAGATAATTTGGTTCGAGCGAAAGTCACTCGCGGCGAATACGAACGCATGACGGAATTTATTCGTCCCGCAACCGAAGGTTGGAATACTCATGCTTACCTTGCCAGTGCCGTTACGAAAATGGGCTTGCCCGAATTGTGGCAGGTGATTCAACTTTTCAAAGAGACAACGACGGCAAGCGGCGTCTTTCAACGGCGAAGAGATTCACAGCTTCTCGATTGGATGCACGCAATGATTGATGAACATCTGCACAATTTATTTTTCGGCGACGCCGTGATAACAGGCAGAATGCCCGAAATAAAAGAAGCCGTCCTGCGCGGAGTAATTTCGCCGACGCAAGCGGTTGCGGAGCTTGTAAAAATGTTTGACATTGCCCGCGCCGCGCAGAAAAAAGTTGACTTATTCGGCGCGTAAATTCTATTGAGTTTGCAGGAAAATTTTTTCGGCGGCAGAATCAATCAACAAAAAGAATTTTCACAAATTTTTTGGAGGTGGTTTCTGTGGCAAGTCTTGGGATAAGGAATTGTATACGTTGCAAAAAAATTTTCATGCCGGTTTCCGATGAGAAACTATGTCGGGATTGTCGCAACGAAGAACTTGAAATGGAAGAAACGGTTAAAAATTATGTTCGCGACCATCCCGGCATCACGGTAGATCAACTCATTGAAGGTTCGGGGGCGCCGAGTGCTCTGGTTTGGCGAATGATTCGGCAAGGCTTGTTTGAAAATTCCACTCTGCGTGACGCAAAATATCCCTGCGGAAATTGCGGCAAGTTGATAAGCAAAGGCGTTTACTGTTACGAATGCGCCAGCAAACTCAGATTAGACGCGCAAAAATTCGCCAACGCCATGACTGCCAAAAAACGCGCCGAAGAAAAAGCCGCCGAAGCCGCCGAAAACAGGAAAACTTTTTCAAGCTCAATGTACGACGAGATAAACAGTTCTCGCGGTCGATAAAAATGATCAAAAAAATCTGCAAGTTTTTCCTTGCAGATTTTAATTTTTTAAGGGAGATGAATTGCAGAGATGGCATCCGAAAAAATTTTGCGCGTTACAAACTCGACGAATCCCTTTTTGATTTTGGACGAAGAAACGGAAATCGTCGACGCCTCAAAACGCACGAAGCCGATTCAAATCACGGGTAATGCAAATGATAATTCAATCGTCGGCGGTTTCGGAAACGACACGGTAAACGGCGGCTCGGAAAGCGACGACACTTTAACGGGCGGCAAAGGCAAGGATATTTTTGTTTAAGGCGGCGGCAACGACAGAATTACCGATTACGAAAAAGGAAAAGATGTCCTCAGCTTAAGCGGCGAAAAAATTTCTGACGTGATTTCAAGTGACAAAGATTTAATTTTTACTTTCGACAACGATAAATTTTTGATTCTGAACGAAGCGGCGAATAAAAAAATTTCTTTTCGTACCGACAAGAAAACGGTTAAAAATTTTTTTGCCGATCACGCAGTTTTGAGCGGCACAAAGACAAGCGCGACTTTGTACTCGACGGCAACAACTTTTTCAGCCGAAAATTATTCGGCAATGACAACGATTGACGGCGCGTCTGTTTCTTCGGCAGTCAACCTTGCGGGCAATGACAAAGGTAATTATCTGATTGCGGGCGAAAACGGCTCGACACTCGACGGCGGCAAGGGCAGAGATACCCTTAAAGGCGGCAACGGCTCAGATATTTTCGTCTGCAACAAAAACAGCGGGAACAAAGTTATCACGGATTATTCTGCGGACGACGTGATAAGTTTGGTCGGCGCGACGGTTGATAATGCGTCCGTCAAGAGCAACGGCGATGTTATTTTGAAAGTCGGCAGGAATAAAATAACCGTCAAGGGCGCGGGCGAAAATGACATCATGCTTAGCGAAGACGGCACGACAAAAATTTTCTCCGAAGGAATTTTTTACAACGAAGACAAAACGGCGGCGACAATTCCCGCAAAATATCGTTCGGGCAAAGTGAATTTTGATAAAACGGTTACGAACATTGACGGCACGGCGGCAGGGAAAAAATTGAACCTTACGGCAACTTCAACCGAAGGCGCAACAATTCTCGGCGGCAAGAGAAAAGATTCTTTGACTGGCGGCGCGGGCAACGATTATATCGACGGCGGCAAGGGCAATGATATTTTGACAGGCGGCGAAGGTGCAGATACTTTTTTTTGCAACAATAATTCGGGGAACGATCTCATAACCGACTTTAATTCCGAAGAGGACATAATTAAGCTCGGCGGAAATTACTCCGTCAAATATTACGTGAAAAAAAATGACGTTATCCTTAAAACCGGAAGGAATAAAATCACTTTGAAAGGAGCCGCCGACTCCGAAATAAGTATTGTCGGCGGAAACGGAAATGTAAGTTTGCTTGGAGATTCTTTTTATTCCGTCCCCGCAGGTTTATCTTTCGACAATGTTCGTGATTCGGTCTCTTCCGCCGTCAAAATAACTTCCGATTACAAAGAAACTCAATTCAAAGCGGCGAATTATCCTTCCGTTGTCTCTTTGGATTCTTCCGCAAAAACGGACGGCATGAATATCATCGGCAACGAAAAAGATAATTTTATCGTGAGCGGCGCGGGCAATGACACTCTCGAAGGCGGCAAGGGCAAAAATATTTTTGTCTGCGGCGACGGCAATGATCTTATTCTCGATTACAAAGAAGGACAAGACACAATTAAATTGAACAAAGGATATATCCTCGATATTTCTTTCGACGGCGACGACGTAATTTTTATGACCGGCGGCGGTTCTGTCACAGTCAAAAACGGCACGGGCAAAACCATAACGATCACGGATGCCTTTGACAACACGACAAGCAAAATTTATACGCCCGAAGAATCTTCCCCCGACTTGACGGAAGACGAGATGTTGGAAAATCTTCACGAAGTTTCAAAAGATTTATTGCAGTCTTTTGTGGATTCTTTCGGCGAAGTTGATTTTGAAGAACTCCTTGATTCTGCCAAAACAGATTACGAAAAAAATTTGCTGGAGCATATGCAAAAATTAATTACTCTCTCAAAAGATTTGCTTGAAAACAAAATTTCATTCGAGTCCGACAAGGCGGAGGAGCTTGAAAATGTATCGGAGCCCGCCGTTAAAGAGCTCGCTCAAACTAATGAATCCTACACCAAAGAAGAATTTATCAGAGAGCTTAAGGAAATTGACAATTTCAATCTCGCCTCGGAAAATCTTTTGAATGACCCGGATAATCTTTTGAAACATTTAGATCTTCCGCCCGCTCCGCTGAAAGTTTTTTTAAGGGTTTATAATTTAACTTCCGTATGCATGACAGCTTACGTTGCCACAGACGGAGAAATTCTGGACGATCCCGATTTCAGAGATGAATTGCTGAGTACATTGGGCGACATCATCGGCGACTCATTGGAAGACATAAGCAAAATTGACGGCGTTTCGGACAATACGGCACTCGGTGCCTCACTCATGATAGCTTTTAATAACGCCGTCCAAGATTACAAAGAACTTGAAGGCAACCCCACTTTTACCGACAACAATGATATTTTTATTCCTTCGGAAAGATTTTGGCACGCCGCTTCGACTTTCGCCGTTGAAATTTTTGAGGAAGTTCCTTTGCTCGGTCCGATATGGGCATTTTTCCCGCCCGATGTCAAAGACGCCTCACGAGATGAAATTGCCGACTTTTTCATTTCGCACGGCAATGTAATTTTGGATAACGATCACGGCAGAAATTTCAGAGCCTCTCGCGCAGTGGAAAATATTGATGCCACTCGGCGAGACGAAAAAAATCCTATCAGCATAATTTGTACGGGCAACAACACTTCCGTTGTCGGCGGAGCAGGCAGCGATACGATTAAAGGCGATTGCGGAAAAGATATTTTTAAAGGCAACGCGGGCAATGATTCAATCGTAGGCGGCGGCAACAACGATCTTATTTGCGGAAATGCCGGCAATGATATTCTGATTGGCGATTATTACGGCGACAACAATCCTTACATAAAAAACAACGAGCATTCCGAAAATACCGGGCTCGACAACAAAACCTATTATCCCGAAACTTTTTATTACGGCAACGACACGCTGATTGGCGGCGCGGGAAATGATGACATTTTCGGCGGCGAAGGCGACGATTTCCTTTACGGATACGAAACGATTAATTCTTCTTCGATTGATGTCAACGGCATCTCGATTGGACAGGATGATCTCGATACACTTCGCGGCGGCAAGGGTAACGACAATATTTATTGCGGCAACGGACAAAATCTTATTCTGTATGCTTCGGGCGACGGCAACGATATTGTTCATAACTTCTCTGAAAGCGATACTTTTAAAATCACTTCCGGAAATTATGAAGTCACGACAAAAGCTCAAGATGTTATTTTTACAATCGGCGAAGGCTCCGTTACCTTCAAAAACGCCAAAGAAAAAGAAATTTATTTCATAGATGAAGAAGACGAAATTCATTTTTACGCTCCCCGAAAAATTTTGCACGGCAACGACAAACCTAATCAACTGGTAGGCGGCTACGGCAACGATATAATTTACGGTCACGGCGACGACGACACTCTTTCGGGCGATTACGGCGACGATCTTTTAATCGGCGGAAAAGGCAATGACATTTTGAACGGCAACGAAGGCGATGATACTCTTAAAGGCAACGAAGGCGAAGATTATCTTGACGGCGGCAAGGGCAACAACACATTTTTCGGCGGCGCGGGAAAAGATAAATTTCTTTTTTCCGAAGAAGCTTCGGACGGCAAAAGCACAACGAACATTATTGAAGATTACAGCGAAACAGACGGCGATGTCATAACCTCTTACGGTTTCAGAACAACGGATAGCTATTTCTCTTCTGAAAATGAAAACGACGTTGTTTTTGAATACGAAGTTTCTCCGCGCCGGTCTGACGAATCTTGGACATGCAAACTTATCGTCAAAAATGCAAGAGGACAATTCGTGACTTTCAACAACACCGATTATAATTGCGATGCGGATATTCTTCGCGTTGACGACACTTATCCTTTCCCAACAATCAATGGTTATTTAACGGTTATTTTGGATTCAAAGCGTACCGGAATTGACGCGACGGCTTGCACAAAAGACGTTTACTTAATCGGCAACTCGAAATGCAATGAAATTCAGGGCGGCGCGGGCAACGACACTTTAGACGGCAACTCCTACGATCAAAATTACTTGTGGGGCGGCGCGGGCAAAGATGTTTTTATTTGCGAGGATTCGGTTTCGGACGTGATATGGGATTACACCGAAGGCGAAGACATTATAAAAATCGGCGATTGGATGTGGGTCAATGAAAATTATTCTGCTGTTGAAGGCGATGATGTCAATTTAAGTTTCGGAATACAGGGGATGCCTCACTGCAACGTTTTGATAAAAAATGCTGTCGGCAAAGATATTCATGTTAAAGAAAACGGCGGAACTTTCGTGTACAATTTTAAGTAAACGCAAACGATAAATAAAAAAAATCCCCCTTCCAAGTCGGAGGGGGATTTTTTATGTCAAGTTCCGATAGTAAAAACTTATTGCGGGCAGAATCAGATACAAAATCAGTTCGTTAATTTCTTCAAAAATTTGTCCGTGCATTTTGCCGAAAAGCCAGCCGTGTTCTCCTACATAAGAAAGAATCACTGCCATAATCATTAATGCAAAGGCGGCGAGCGGTTGCGGGCTCAACAAAATTTTTTTTACGGAAACAAAGCGAACCAAAATAAAAATCATCGCCGCGCTGTAAGTCGCAAGGAAAATGTAAACGGGAATGCGATATTCATAATCAGCCATGCTGACGAAAACCGGTCCCAACTTTTCCACTTCCAACGGAAAAAAAACTCTTCCCCAACTCAATTCACGAAGAGCCATGAGAAAAAGTCCCGCCGCAAAAAGTCTTTGAAACCATCTCATCTGCGCGGATTCGGAACAAAAAATTAATATCAGCAGTGCGCTCAAAATTAAAACGGCGACTTGCGTATTTTCAAGGAAGCCGTTTTCAAAACTTATTTCGACTGGCAAAACAAAGACGAGCGGCAGACTCAAAATTATTGCGGCGAAGAGTGCGCCGAGATAAATTTTGTAAATTCGATACTGCAACTTTGTCGAGTTCATTAATTTTTCGCCTCTTGTCACCAGCCGAACAATCTGTCCAAAAAGCCGCGCCAGCCTCTGGAAACCGAGCCCATTCTTTCGCCGCTCAACAAACTTTTAACCAATTCCGAGACACAACGCGCCGCCGAAGATTTCGGATTGGAAATGATAAACGGTTCCTGTTTGTGCACAGCCTCAAGGACAACTCTGTCTTCATAAATGTAGCCGAGACAATCAATCGACAAACCCAAAAAATTTTTCGTCGTCTGATTAATTTTTTCGGCAACGTCTTCGCATTCTTCTTCGTCATGAATTCTGTTGACGACAAGTTTAATGTTTCGCCGCTCGGTGTAAGTCGTATAAGCTTTTATCACGGCGTAGGCATCGGCAAGCGCGGTCGGTTCGGGCGTAGTTATCAGCAAAACTTCTTCCGCCGCCAAAATAAATTCAATCACGTTTCGATTCAAGCCCGCGCCCGTGTCGATTATGATAATGTTCGCAAGTTCGGAACAACGCCCAAGTTTTTTGTGCAATTTTTTTTGCTCGTTGCGATTCAAACTCAAAGCCGCCTCAATCGCCGCGACGCCCGAAATATATTTCACGCCCTCAACGCCGTTTTCCACAACGTCTTCAAGCTCAATATCGTTATCCAAAAGATCTATCAGACTGCGATTGGTTACGGAGCCCATCAAAAGATTTACGTTCGCCATGCCGATGTCCGCATCAATCAGCATAACTTTTTGCCCCGCCATTTGCAAGCCGACTGCAAGATTTACGGCAAGGCTCGTTTTTCCGACGCCGCCTTTGCCGCTCGTTACGGCGATAACTCGTGTATTTTCTCCGACATCCAAATAAAGTTCGCCAATTTCTCGCGCCTTTGCCTCCTCTTCGGCTCGTTCTTCAACCAAATTTCTCAGTCTTGATGCTTGGTCAGACATGTTTTTTACCTCTTAATTACTCTTCAACTTTTTGGAGTAAAAGATTTGCAAGCACTTCAGAATTTGCGCGCTCAATGTCATCGGGGACGCTTTGCCCGGTCGTTATGTAAGACAGCGAATATCTGTTGTCGTTCAAAAGATTTACAATCATTCCTACGCTGCCCGTCTCGTCGATTTTGGTAAAAATTATTTTGTCGGGATTGACTTGCGAAAATTTATTCATAATCTGCTTGGCGTCGGTGAATTTTGTTGTCGCGCTGATAACCAAATGTTTTTCGATTCGAGGATTGACGCGCAAAAATTCTTCCAGCTCGCGCATTTGATATTCGTTGTGCTGACTGCGCCCCGCCGTGTCGATTAAAATCAATTCCTTGTGACGATGACGTTCGATAGCAGAGGCAAGTTCGGGCGGATTGTAAACAATCTCCAGCGGCAACTCCAAAATGTCCGAATAAGTTTTAAGCTGTTCGACGGCTGAAATTCTGTAAGTGTCCGCCGTTATCAGCGCGACGCTCGTTCTTTGTTCCAAAACAAATTTCGCCGCGATTTTGGCAAGCGTCGTAGTTTTTCCTACGCCCGTTGTGCCCAACAACGCAACTATTCTTACGCCGTGCCGATTGAGTTTCACGCCGTCGGAAAATTTCACATGCTCGTTAAGATAATTTGTCAAAGTGGTTTTCGCCGCCGGCGTATGCATATCGACCAAAGTTTCTCCCGCCTGTGCCTGCGCCGCCATTTCCTTTAAAATTTCTTCGTCAACTTCTTGGAGTTTCAAAGCTTCGTGCAACGAGACGCCGCCCTTTTTTGATTCGCGTCCCAAAATTTCTGTCAGCAGAGCTTTCATCTGCGCAATTTCTTCTTCGAGCTTCTTGATTTTTTCTTCGTTCGCCGTCGAAGGTTGCGCCTGCGCGATTGCGGCTTGTTGTGCCTGTTGAAGACGAAGTTGTTCCGCCGCTTGTGCCTGCGCTTGAGCTATTGCCGCCTGCTGAATCATTTGCAACTGATTGAATTGCGCCATTATCATTGCTTGAGTTTGCGCCATTTGTTCTTGAGTAAAGCCCGCGACTTGTTGCGGAATTTCGTTGTTCGCAGAAATTTTTTCTGTCGGTTGCGGGGCTTCGTTGGTTAAGGAAACTTTTTTTGAAGGTTGCGAAGATTCTTCGGGCGTGGAAATTTCTTTTGAAGGTTGCGAAGATTCTTCGGGTGTGGAAATTTCTTTTGAAGGTTGCGAAGATTCTTCGGGTGTGGAAATTTCTTCGGAAGGTTGCGAAGTTTCTTCAGACTCGGAAATTTTTTCTGACGATTGAGAAGTTTCTTCGGGTGCAGAAATTTCTTCCGAAGGTTGCGAAGTTTCTTCGGACTCTGAAATTTTTTCCGAAGGTTGAGATTCTTCGTCGGGTGAAGATTTTTCTTCCGATTCATCGGACGATACAGAATCTTCCTTTGCCGCGTTCAACATGTCTTCAAAATTTTTTGGCGGCGCGGGCGAATTTTTCTGCGCGGAAATTTTTTCTGCAAGATTGTCGATTTGCGTTGAAGAAGAAGTTTCATCTTTATTTTCCGCAGAAAGTTTTTCGTTTACCTTTTCTGCTCCCGCGACTGCCTGCGCGGTGCCGTCCGTTTTATAACGACTCAAAATTGAAGAAGTTGCAACGGTCGGATGCTTAAGGCGTTGCGGCTCCGTTTTTTTCGGCAGAGAACTTTCTTCGACCGCCGCCGTTATTTCCACGACTTCGCGGCTGCCGATGCCCAACAGCCCGCCCTCCTTATATTTTTTGCTGTGCAATATGACGGCTTCTTCGCCGAGCTCTTTTTTCATAGCCGCCATTGCGTCCTTCATATTGCCCGCTTTAAAAACTTTTATTTGCAAACAAAATCACCGCCAATTTCCATTTTATTTCTGTCAAGGGATTATAGCAGAAAAAATTTTCATAGCAAACCTTGACGGTTTTTTTTATGCGGTTTACACTCAAAAAAATTTTTGGGAGATGATTGGAATTTTAAGAGCCCTGTCTTTGTTTTCGGGAGCGGGCGGAATGGATCTCGGCATTCGTCAAGCAGGTTTTGAAATTTCTGCGTGCATTGAGATTGACAAAAATTGTTGTGAAACACTGCGAACAAATTTTTCGAACGGCACGAAAATTTTTCAAGGCGATATTCGACAATTTAAGCCTGAAGATTTTGCAACAGAGCAGATTGATTTGCTTTTCGGCGGCTCACCTTGTCAAGCATTTTCGCAGGCAGGAAAAAAACTTTCTCTCGGAGATGAACGCGGCGAATTGCTTTTTGAGTTCATAAGATTTGCTCGCACAATCAAACCTTCGGCAATTATGATTGAACAAGTAAAAGGATTATTGACTGCCAAAGATTTAAACGGCAAGTCGGGCGGAGTTTTTGAAAATTTCATAAGGCAACTTGAAAATCTCGGCTATGTTGTGAAGTACAAGATTTTGTCGGCGGCAGAATACGGCATTGCCCAAAAGCGCGAGAGAATTTTTCTTGTCGCTTTAACGAACGATAGATTTAATTTTCCGTCAGCCACTCATGCCGAGTCGGGAAATTTATTCTGTCTTCCTTACAAAACGGTTGGAGAAGTCATTGACGATTTGCCGCCTCCGCAAAAAAAATCGGCTGTTCATGAAATTCCCGAAGACAGCCACATTGATATTACTCCGTTGCGAGATCGTCAACGTATTCACGGAGTTCCCGAAGGAAAATATTTGTCGTCGCAATTACAGCTTCCGAAAGATCAAATTTGCGGTTTGACAAAAAAAGATACAACAAAATTTTTGCGGCTCGCCCGAAACAAACCTGCCAATACTCTGCGCGGCGGCGAAATATTTTTTCATCCTACGGAAGATCGTTATCTGACTCCTCGCGAATACATGAGGATTCATGGCTATCCCGACGATTATATTTTGTGCGGATCGATACGCGGACGGTCGGGCACGTTTAAAGATTTGGATCAATATCGCCAGATAAGCAATTCTGTCCCGCCGCCTTTGGCAAAAGTTATCGCCGAAAAAATTAAGGAGGCTCTCTTGTGTCAAAGATTTATGAACTGTTCGGCTATCCCGTAACCGACAAAAGTTTGGGAGTAAAAGAATCAAGAATGCGAGCACTTTGTCCTTTTATGTCGGCGACTTGTGACGGCGGCGGAAATCGTTTTCAATCTGAAATAAATTTATCCGGGCATCCCGAATTAAAAAAATTTTTTCCGGACATGGAAAAAGTTCCTTCGGGCATTTGTTCAATCCAACTTCGCGAAGATGCCGAGCCTTGGATAATTTGCCCGCGCAGATTGTTTTATCCGAATCCTGCGAATGAAGTTCAAAAAATTTTAATGAGTAAATGTGATTTTCCAAAAGGAACTCAACTTGGCGTTTGGTCGGAAGTTAAAATAAAATATAAATCCACTGCCTCACAAAACTTTGATTATACTTTCGATTATATTTTGATGCCGATTGTCGAAAATATTCCTGTCGGTTTGCCTGTGATTGTTGAGGTTATGACTTCGAGCACTTCGGGCGGCAATAAAAAAATTCGGAGCACTATTCCCCAAGCTTTTGAAGATTGTATCCTTCAAAAGAATCACACGGCACCCGGAATAAATTATCGGCAGGTTTGGGCAAGGATGGCAAGTCAACTTCTTGTGAAATCTCAAGTTGCTTTGGCGTGGGGCGGAAAAACAATTTGGGTTATTCAAGATTTGCTCGCCGATTATATTTCTTCAACTACAGCTCTGAATCTCAAAGATTTTATTTCCGAAAAAACAAACGAGGTAAATATTTTGTCGTTTGCATACGACGATTATAGAAATCCCGTTTCAAACAATACGGTATCGCTGAAAAATTTGGCATTGTATGCGGGAACAATCAAACCGACAAAAGAAATTAATCATGGATTTCAAGATATAATTTTGGCGTCGGTATGTCCGCCGCGTCAAGTGCTTATTTCAGCTTTATGCAAAAAATCTTACACAAATATTTTTACAATCTGAGGAGGAAAAAATTTGTTTATCGCCGACAAATACGACGTGATAATAATCGGCGCGGGGCACGCGGGCATTGAGGCGGCGTTGGCTTCTGCGCGGCTCGGTTGCAAAACTTTGCTGACAACTTTATCTCTGGAAAATTTGGCGATGATGCCTTGCAATCCGTCAATCGGCGGACCTGCAAAAGGACATCTCGTCCGAGAAATTGACGCGCTGGGCGGACAAATGGGAATTGCCGCCGATGAAACTTGCATTCAATTTCGCACGCTGAACACGGGCAAAGGTTTTGCCGTCCAAGCACTGCGCGCCCAAGCCGACAAAAAAATTTATCAAGCCGTCATGAAAAATTTTTGCGAAAATGTTGACGAGCTCGATTTGAAACAGTTGCTGATTGAAAAAATTTTGGTTGAGAAAAATAAAATTGTCGGAGTCACGGCGGAGACGGGCGAAACTTTTTTGGCGGACGCCGTGATTTTGGCAAGCGGAACTTATTTAAGCGGGCGAATCATTATCGGCGAAAGTATTTTTGACGGCGGTCCGAACGGACAGCGGGCGGCGATTAAACTTTCCGATTCGCTTAAAAATCTCGGCGTAAAACTTATGCGCTTTAAAACGGGAACGCCTGCGCGGGTTGACGCGAGAACTTTGGACTTCGACAAAATGGAAATTCAACGCGGCGACAATCCTCCGCAAAATTTTTCTTTCATGACGAAAACGCCCGTTAAAAATCTTGTGAATTGTTATTTGACTTACACCAACGAACGGACGCATGAAATTTTGAGAAAAAATCTTCACCGCGCCCCGATGGCGAACGGCATTATCGAAGGAATAGGTCCGCGCTATTGCCCGTCGATTGAGTCAAAAATTATTCGTTTCCCCGACAAGGAGCGTCATCAACTTTTTCTTGAGCCCGAAGGTTTGAACACGCAGGAATATTATGTTCAAGGCATGTCAACTTCAATGCCGATGGATGTTCAGATAGAATTTTTGCATACGATACCGGGCTTGGAGCGGGCAAAAATTATGCGGGCGGGCTACGCGATTGAATACGACTGCATTGATCCTTTGCAACTCAAGCCGACGTTGGAATTTAAAAATATCGCGGGATTTTTTTCGGCGGGACAATCGAACGGAACTTCAGGCTACGAAGAGGCGGCGGCGCAGGGATTAATCGCGGGAATAAACGCGGCGGCTTTCGTGAAAAAATTTGAGCCGCTGATTTTAAAACGTTCGGAAGGATATATCGGCGTGTTGATTGATGATTTGGTAACGAAGGGCACAAACGAACCTTATCGCATGATGACTTCCCGCGCCGAGTACAGACTTTTGCTCCGACAAGACAACGCGGACTTAAGATTAACTCCTTATGCGATAAAAATCGGACTTGCCTCACTTGAACGCGGAGAGTTATTCGAGAAGAAGCGGACGGAGATTGAATTGGCAACGCGGCGTCTCAACGAAATTAAATTGACGCCGAGCAACGAAGTCAATCAAAAACTTTTGGGCTTGGGAATTGGCGAAGTTCATAACACGATGCCGCTTGCGGAACTTTTGCGCCGCCAAAATGTCACATATGAAAAACTCCGCGCCGCCTTTGATTTGCCCGAAATTTCTTCGGAAGCCGCCGCGCAGGTTGAAATTTCCATTTTCTACGAAGGATATATCAAAAAGCAGTCGGAACTTGCCGAGAAATTGGATCGGCTTGAAAATAAAATTATTCCCGACGG
>FLNX01002843.1_pt1 | contig 29114 bp, 24 predicted proteins | sample 1140341 | NCBI WGS metagenome assembly FLNX01 (sample SAMEA3878208, study PRJEB12797) | bioreactor metagenome | biome: Moose rumen | place: Sweden | collected 2011-10 | reverse complement strand
AGGGGAAGGCTTCCCCCGCGGAGCACTCGGCCAGATAGTCGTGGCGGCTCTTCACGATGCCCTGCAGCATGTTGTGACCGCCCTGCTCGACATCCTTGGGAAGCGGAGCCCAGGTTCCTTTTAGGGAATTGCCACCCGTACCCTGCAGGTACATGCCGGGATAGTTGAACAGCGAGGCCTCCATGATGTCTATCTTCTTGCCGTCCGGAACCTCCACCATGAGCGGAAGCAGGCCCAGGCGCTCTCCTGAAACCTCACTCAAGGCAAGATGGTCATACCGGCTCTCATGGGAACTGAAGAAACTGCCCACGCCGGCCACATAGGTGTTCCAGTTGCCCGGGAAATTGAATTCCTCGCGCTCGGAAGCCACCTTGAAAGGCACCTTGCTCTTTGAGACGAAGCGCCAGGCGATGCAGTCGTCGTAGGCCCTCACTATGAAGTCGCAGTCCTTGAAAGACAGGGCGGCTTCGTTGAAATTGTCGCGGACCCGGGCCCTCTTGTAGGCGATGGCGTCGAAGGTTTCGTCCACCGAGCGCCTTGTCACCCGGCCCGGACGGAGGGAGCCGAATTCGGCCGCACCGACCGGGGTGATTCCCACCCTCGACGGCAGGATAAGCACCTCGTCGTCGTAGAGAACGGAATAGGAGAGGCCCCCGTCAGCGACCACCGTCACTTTCAGATGGCCGTCGGGAGATGAGAGATTGATGGTTTTGCCGGCTGCCGCAGAGGGCAGGCTGCAGGCGAGCAGAAGGACCGCGCCCGCAAGGAACAGTTTCAGAGAGTTACGCATAGCGACACAAAGTTAAAAAAACTGCCCGAAAAGACACATATAAACAAGAAATATTGTAATTTTGCAGCCTGACAGACACAATAAAACCTATTGAAATGGCTGAAAACAAAATGGATCTCAGGAAAGTCGCCATCATCGCAGGATGCGTGAGCGCAGTTTTCTCGCTGATAGCCTTCATCGCCGCGCTCTTCACGAAGAACGGCGGCATATGCGTCAGCATGTGGTTCGTGTCGGTGCTCTGCATCGGCCTCTATTTCTGCCTTGCAAGGCCCTACTTCGCCACAGGCAGCTACAGGCTCGAAAAGGCCGACAACCTCCTCTACTGGATCTTCGGAGCGGCCCTCGTGGCGCTGCTCTTCCGCCAGTTCACATGGCTTCCCATCGTTCTCATGGCCCTCTCGGCCGTAGCCTGCTACATCGTGGTTTTCGCCGACAAGAAGCTTGAGCCCAAGGAATATACGCTTGCGCTCGTGGGCCTCGCCGCGGCAATCTACGCGGTGTTCGGCATCCTCAACTTCGGCGGGGCCGGCTTCGGCTTCCTGGGCAGGGTGCTGGTATCTGCGGCCCTGGTGGTCAGCGCCATCTTCCTGGTGAACGACCATCTCTCCGAGAAAGACATCGACATGGTCAAAGGCACCGTCAAGGATGTCACCGACAAGGCCAAGGAAATGGTGGACGATGTGAAGGATGCCGTCAAGCGCGGTGGCGGTGAAACTCCCGAAAACCCTGAAGAATAATCCCGGAATGAAAGCAAGGACAATTTTGGCGATGGTCCTCGTTGCGGCAGCCGCAATGGGGTGCAGCAGGAAATACATCGTGGACGGCGTTTCCGTCAACACCGAGGAATATCAGATAGCTCCCGCCGACTGGCAGCGCAACACCGGCGACCTCGAACCGGGCGCATACAACTATCTCTATGTCACCACACAGAACCAGTGGATAACCAAGGACGTCTTCAGGTACGGTTCGGTACAGGCCGACGCCTATGTAATCTACGACAAATCGAAGAACCTCGGCGCGTGGACCCCGCTGCCATACGTCTATCCCGTCGAAATCACCGAAACCGACTCCCAAGGCAACAGCACGACCGTAATCGTGCCCGAAACTCTCCGCATGGAATGGGAAGAGGGCTCCGTCACTTTCGTCCTTCAGGACCTCGACGGTTTCGATCCCCTCGACATGACGTCCGTCATTTCCGTAAGGGTCAGCGTGATATATTAAAGGACGATAAAAAATCAGCTGCATCACTTTCCCTGCCGTCGCCCGTTGGGCGACCCCTCCCATCGCGAGCGATGGGCCCCTCCCTCTTATGGAGCCGAGGGTGGCTACAGGCGATGAAAGTGATGCAGCTGATTTTTTACAATTCCAATAACGAAATACGGGAACCGTGGATTTCGGAGGCGCCGGTGCAGTCGATGATTGCACCGGCGTTTTCGGCGGTCACCCCGCCTCCGGGCATGACTATGCAGCGGCCGGCGGCGATGCGCGCCATTTCGGCGATGACTTCCCTCCCCGCATAGGCATCGGCGGCGCCGCCGGAGGTGAGGATGCGGTCCACGCCGAGGGAAAGGATTTCATTCATGACCGTACGCACCGGAACGCCGGCCGCGAGAGCCTCGTCCACGGCACGGTGGAAGGTAATCCGGAGGCCGTACGAACGGGCGAGCGCAATCAGGTCGCGGCACACCGGAAGGTCCACCCTGCCTTCGGGCGTAAGAGCCCCGAGCACCACGGCGTTATGGCCGATCTGGCCGCAGCAGGCTATCTCGCGCGACATCTTCTCAACCTCTTCGGGAGTATATACGAAATTTCCGGGACGCGGGCGGATGAGCACGTTCACCGGGACGCCCAGATTCAGGGTGGAGAAAATCTCGGAGAAGGCGGGGGTGATGCCGCCGCAGGACAGGTCGGAACAGAGCTCGATGCGCCTTGCACCTCTCCAGACGGCCTTGCGCGCGGCCTCCACGCCGTCGCAGCATATCTCTACGAGAGGCTTCATTTCTTTTCAGGGCGGAGCTTGGCGTATTTGAGCAGGAGCTGCTTCCTGCCGTAGTCGTCGAAGTCGACCACGGCCTTCATTTCGGGGGCGGTGCCGGTGATCTGGATAATCTTTCCGCCGCCGAAGCGGTTGTGCTCGATGCGCTCGCCCTCGTAGAGTTCCGTCATGGGCACGGGGACGAAATCGGGATCGATCAGGGGCGGAGGGGCGCCGGGCCGCACGGCGGGAGACGCCTTGGAGGGCTCCGGGGAGGGGCTCCTGCGCGGGAACGTCACCCCGCGGGAGCCGGATCCTCCGAAAGCCGGGCCCGAAGAGGAAGTGTCGGAGAGACTGAAGAAATCACTCTTTGGAAGCGGATTCTGGACGTATTTTTCGTCTATTTCGCGGATGAAGCGGCTGGGCGGATTGCTCTCGTGCCGGCCGTTGCGCATGCGGGTAGCGGCAAACGACACGGAGACGCTCTTCTTGGCGCGAGTGAGCGCCACGTAGAAGAGCCTGCGCTCCTCCTCGATGTCGGAGGGACGCGCCAGCATGCCGCCCCCGGGGAAGAGGTTCTCCTCGAGGCCGGCCACATATACGCAGGGGAATTCGAGACCCTTGGCCGAGTGCACGGTCATCAGGGCCACCTTGTTGTTGGTGTCTTCGTCGTCGGCGATGTCGACGTTCGCGAGCAGCGCGGTGTTTTCGAGGAAGTCGGCCAGGGTGACCACCGGAAACTCGTCTTCGGAGAGGTTGTTGTCGGCAAATTCGTCCTGCCTGTCTTCGATGAAGGCCTGCACGGAGTTCAGGAGTTCGTCGAGGTTTGCGGTGCGGGCAAGGCCCTCGATCGAGGTGTCGGCCTTGTACATGGCATAGAGGCCGCTGCCGTCGGCGATCTGCCGGGCGAGATCGAACGCGCCGGTCTCCGGCACCTTTGCCGCAAGGGCGTTCACAAAGGTACAGAAACCCTGGATTTTGGCCGCCGCTCCGGCCCTGAGCCCATAAACGGCTTCGAGGTCGGGCATGAAGGCGGCCTTGAAAAGCGGCACTCCGTGGGCGCGGGCACATTCCGAGAGTGCGGCGAGGGAGGTGCCTCCTATGCCCCTTGCGGGAAGGTTCACCACGCGTTTGAAGCTCTCGTCGTCGGAGGGGTTCACCACCAGCTTGAAATAGGCCATCATGTCTTTGATTTCCGCCCTTTCGAAGAAGGAGTTGCCCGAATAAATCATATAGGGGATGTTCCGGCGGCGGAGCTGCTCCTCAATGGCGCGCGACTGGGCGTTGGTCCTGTAGAGGACCGCGAAGTCCTGGTAGCGGGCCTTGTCCCTCTGCATGCGGGCGATGATGTCGGAGACTATCATGACGGCCTCCTCCTGCTCGGTGTAGGCCTTGAAGAATTTGATCTTTTCGCCCTCATCTCCCACCGAATAGCATTTCTTGGGGATGCGGCCCTCGTTGTGGGCGATCACGGAATTGGCGGCCTGCACTATGTTGGAGGTGGAACGGTAGTTGCGCTCGAGGCGCACCACGGTGCATTCGGGATAGTCTTTCCTGAAATTGAGGATGTTCTCTATCTTGGCGCCCCGGAAGGCGTAGATGCTCTGGGAGTCGTCGCCCACCACGCAGATATTGTGATGCGGGGAGGCGAGCTTCTTGAGGATGAGGTACTGGGCGTAGTTGGTGTCCTGGTATTCATCCACCATTATGTACGAAAAACGGGCCGCGACGGCGGCGAGGGCCTCCGGGTTGTCGCGGAAGAGGATGTTCGTCTGCAGGAGGATGTCGTCGAAGTCCATGACCCCGCTCTGCTTGAGCTTCTGCTGGTAGAGTTCGAACACTTCGCCGAGGCGCGGCCTCTTGGAAGCGGTGTCGGCGCGCCGGAAATCGGGGTTGTTCCGGTATGCAGCCGGGGTGTACAGCGCGTTTTTCGCAAAGGAAAAACGGCCGAGCACGTCGCGGGGCTTGTAGGTTTTGTCGTCGAGGCCCAGCTCCCGGATGCAGGCCTTGACGGCGCTCAGGGAGTCGGACTGGTCGTAGATGGTAAAGCCGGAGGGATAGCCGAGGAATCCGGCATACTCGCGCAGGAACCTTATGAAGATGCTGTGGAAAGTGCCCATGACCACCCGGCGTGCCCTCCTTTCCCCTACCATGAGGGATATGCGTTCTTTCATCTCCCCGGCCGCCTTCCTGGTGAAAGTGAGGGCCAGGATGCGCGAGGGGTCGATTTCACGGGTTGCCAGGATGTAGGCTACCCTGCTGGTGAGGACGCGGGTTTTCCCCGAACCGGCACCGGCGACAATAAGCTCCGGGCCGTCAACGCATTCCACCGCCCTTTTCTGCTCGGCATTCAGGCCTTGCAGCACAGATTCCATTTTATCGCTCATCACGACGCGAAAATACAAAAAAAATGGCTACCTTCGTAGACTGTTTCGAGATTTAACACAACAATATATTTCAAGAACCGTATGTCCAACAAAATCGTTTTGAAAAGAGGCCTTGACATCCCTGTTTCGGGAAAAGCCGAGTGCCGCGTATCCAAGACAGTTTCTCCGGACGTGGTCGCCGTATGCCCGGCAGATTTCAAGGGTTTCACTCCCAGGCTGCTGGTGAAGGAGGGCGACAGCGTGTCCTGCGGCTCTCCGGTCCTGGCAGACAAGAAGCATCCCGAAATCCTGGTGGCTTCCCCTGTCAGCGGAACCGTAAAGGAAATTGTCCGCGGTGAAAAGCGGAAGCTGCTCGCGGTGCTGGTAGCTCCGGGCGAAAAGCAGGAGAAGCTCGACTTCGGAGTCAAGTCGCCTGAAAGCCTTGATGCGGAGCAGATCAAGGCGGCCATCCTCGAGAGCGGGCTCTGGCCTTTCATCATCCAGAGGCCCTACGGCATCGTGGCCAATCCGGCCGACACGCCAAAGGCCGTATTCGTATCCGCCTTCGATACCGCCCCGCTCGCGGCATCGCCCGAATTCACCCTGGGCGACAGGATGGCGGACATCCAGACCGGCATCAACGCCCTCGCCCGCCTCACGGGCGGCGGAGTGCATCTCGGCCTGAATGCGGCGAACTGCGCCTCAACCCCGTTCCACAAGCTGGAGAACGCAACCTTCCATGTCTTCGAGGGCAAGCACCCCGCGGGCAACGTGGGAGTCCAGATCAGCCACGTCTGCCCCGTCACCAAGGGCAGCGTCGTCTGGACCGTCTCCCTGACCGGCCTCGCCGCAATAGGCGCCCGCTTCAACACCGGCACCTACAACGTCCGCCGCAAGGTGGCGGTATGCGGCCCCCTGGCCATCGAGCCAGCCTATGCCGACACCCTCCCGGGCGCTCCCATGAGCAGCCTGGCGGGCTTCATCGGCAACTCCGATGACGTCCGCGTTGTCAGCGGCAACATCCTTTCCGGCACCACGGTCGGCCGGGAAGGCTACCTCGGCTTCTACGACAACACGGTCACCCTTCTCAAGGAAGGCACCGAAGAGGAGCTCCTCGGCTGGATCAACCCGCTCAGGCTCAAGCTCTTCAGCAACGACATGTCGTATTTCTCCTGGCTCACGCCCAAAAAGAAGTTCGACATGGACACCAACCTCCACGGCGGAGAGCGCGCATTCGTCATGAGCGACGGCTACTACGCCAAGGTGCTTCCCATGGACATCTATCCCGTCTATCTCCTCAAGGCCTGTCTCGCTGGCGACATCGACAAGATGGAGAAGTTCGGCATATACGAAGTCATTCCCGAAGACCTCGCCCTGTGCGAGTTCACGGATCCTTCCAAGAACGACATCCAGCAAATCATTGCAAACGGCATCCGCCTGATGCTCAAAGAAATGGAATAGCATATGAAAAAGTTCTGGACAGCAACCAAAGATGCCTTTGCAACCTTCCTTCACGTCCCCGGCACGGTCACCCGCAGCGGCGCCCACGTCCGTGACGCGATAGACCTCAAGCGCATCATGATAATCGTGGTGATCGCCCTCGTGCCCGCGGCCCTCTTCGGCATGTGGAACGTCGGCTATCAGCACCAGCTTGCCGTCGGCGGCGGCACCGCCGCCAACATCTGGCCCAACTTCTGGTTCGGCTTCCTCAAGGTCCTGCCCCTCTATGTGGTCTCCTATGCGGTGGGCCTCTTCATAGAGTTCTTCAGCAGCGGCCTCAGGAACGAGGAAGTCAACGAAGGATACCTCGTTTCAGGTTTCCTCATCCCCCTCATCGTGCCCGTCACCACTCCCCTGTGGATGCTCGCCCTGGCAGTCGCCTTCGCGGTCATCTTCGGCAAGGAGGTCTTCGGCGGCACCGGCATGAACATCTGGAATCCCGCCCTGCTCGCCCGCGCCTTCCTCTTCTTCAGCTATCCTTCATCCATGTCGGGCAGCGAAGTGTGGATCGCGAAGAAGGCCGGCGAGACCTTCGTCGACGGCTTCACGGGGGCCACGCCCCTCGCGCTCGACGGAGCCGCCCAGTACAGCAACACCGTGTGGAGCCAGTTCCTCGGCACCATCCCCGGCAGCGTCGGCGAGACTTCGGTGATCGCCATCCTGCTCGGAGCCATACTCCTGCTCTGGACCGGCATCGCAAGCTGGAAGGTCATGTGCGGAAGCGTTCTCGGCGCCCTCCTGGTGGGCTGCATCGGCGACATCGCCGGAGTCAGCACCATGCCGTGCTGGAACCAGCTCCTGGTCGGAGGCTTCGCCTTCGGTACCGTCTTCATGGCCACCGACCCGGTGACCTCCGCCCAGACCGAAACCGGCAAGTGGATCTACGGCCTGCTCATCGGCATGCTCTGCGTCACGGTGCGCCTCTTCAACCCCGGCTACGCCGAGGGCATGATGCTCGCCATCCTGCTGGGCAACACCGCAGCGCCTCTCATCGACCACTGCGTAGTCACTTCACGTATCGGCCGCAGGGCCCGCAAATTTAACGCAACTGCCTAGCCATGAATACAAACGGTAACACTTACACCATAATCTACACCACCGTGATAGTCGTGGTGGTGGCAGGTATCCTGGCGGCTGCGGCAAGTTTCCTCAAGCCCGCACAGCAGGCCAACATCAAGGCCGAGACCATCTCCCAGATGCTCCAGGCCGCGCAGTTCGACACCCAGGGCATGAACAACATGCAGAAGCTCGACAAATACGCCGAGCAAATCGAGAGCGCCTTCATCATCGACGCCGACGGCAACAAGGTCCGCGACCTCGGCGTGGAGCGCAACGGCATCGAGCTCGAAGACGGCCTCAAGGCCCAGAACTACGCCATCGCAGGCAAGGGCGGCTACACCCTCGGCCTTCCGGTCTACATCCTCAAAGGCGGAGTCACCCTCATCCCCTGCTACGGCGCGGGCCTCTGGGGTCCCGTCTGGGGCTATCTTGCAATCGAGCCCGACGGCACCACCATCAGGGGCGCCTACTTCGACCATGAATCCGAAACCGCAGGCCTCGGCGCCCGCATCAAGGACGATCCCGCCTTCCGCGCCCGCTTCGTGGGCAAGAAGATAGCCTGGAACGAAGTCCCGCAGTTCGAAATCGTAAAGGGCGGAGCTCCCGAGGGCAGGTCGAACGCCATCGACGCCATCACCGGCGCCACCATGACGAGCAAGGGCCTCGATGCCGCGATAAGCACCTGGCTGGCCGCCTACAAGCCCTATTTCACCAACCTGAACAAAGAAGAGGAGGAATAAAGTATGACACTTAAAGAAACCTTCCTTAACCCCATACTGAAGGGCAATCCCATCACCGTCCTGGTGCTCGGCATCTGCTCTTCGCTGGCGGTCACCGTAACGCTCAAGGGCGCGCTCGTGATGGCGCTCTCCGTCACGGTCGTGACCGGCCTCAGCAGCCTGGTGATGTCGCTGCTCCGCAAAGGCATTCCCAACCGCGTCCGCATCATAGTGCAGCTCGTCGTGGTGGCCCTCCTCGTCATCCTGGTCGACCAGGTCCTCAAGAGCATCGAGGTCACCTTCCCCATCGACAAGCAGCTCTCAGTATACATCGGCCTCATCATCACCAACTGCATCGTGATGGGCCGCATCGAGGCCTTCGCACTCGGCAACAAGCCCTTCGCTTCGCTGCTCGACGGCCTCGGAAACGGTCTCGGCTACGGCCTCATCCTCATCGTGGTGGCCTTCTTCCGCGAACTCCTCGGAAGCGGCACCCTCTTCGGGATCACCATCCTGAGCCCCGAATGGTACACACCCAACAACCTCGTGATTCTTCCCCCGTTCGCCCTTATCCTCATCGGCTGCATCATCTGGGTGCACCGCGGGATAATCGACAAGGACCTCCAGGAAAAATAAAAGCACAGCCATATGGAATACGTAAGCCTTTTCGTCAAGTCTATTTTCGTAGACAACATGATCTTCGCCTACTTCCTGGGTATGTGTTCGTACCTGGCGGTAAGCAAGAACGTCAAGACGGCCAACGGCCTCGGCCTCGCCGTCATCTTCGTGCTGCTCTGCACCCTTCCGCTGAACTACCTGCTCAACAAGTACGTACTTCAGCCGGGCGCACTCAGCTGGCTGGGCCCGCAGTTCGCGGAGGTCGACCTCAGCTTCCTCAGCTTCATCCTCTTCATCGCCGTGATCGCCGCCTTCGTGCAGCTGGTCGAGATGATAGTCGAGAGGTTCCTCCCCTCGCTCTACTCCTCCCTCGGCATCTTCCTTCCGCTCATCGCGGTGAACTGCGCCATCCTGGGCGGCAGTCTCTTCATGCAGCAGAGGGATTTCGCCAACGTCGGCGAAAGCGCCGTGTACGCGCTCGGAAGCGGCATAGGCTGGTATCTGGCGATCGTGCTCCTCGCCGCAATCCGCGAGAAGCTCGCCTACAGCAACGTTCCGAAGCCCCTCAAGGGCATAGGAATCACCTTCATCACCGTCGGACTCATGGGCCTCGCGTTCATGATCTTCATGGGCATATCTTTATAGGAGGGCAGGCAATATGAGTACAGCAATATTCAGCGCAATCATAATCACGGTCCTGGTCACCCTCATCCTGGTGATTCTCCTGCTGGTGGTGAAAGCCAAGATCACCCCTTCGGGCACCGTAAAGATAGACATCAACGACGGCAAGAAGGTTCTCGACGTGGCGCAGGGCGGCGACATCATGCACACCCTCGCCGAAGAGGGCATCTTCCTCCCCTCCGCCTGCGGCGGCAAAGCCAACTGCGGCCAGTGCAAGGTGCAGATGATAGAGGGCGGCGGCGAGATTCTCGACACCGAGAAGCCCCATTTCAACCGCAAGCAGATAAAGGAAGGCATGCGCCTGGGCTGCCAGGTCAAGGTCAAGGAAGACCTCAAGATCCGCATCCCCGACAGCACCCTGAGCGTCAAGAAGCTCGAGTGCGAGGTCATCAGCAACCACAACGTCGCCTCCTTCATCAAGGAGTTCACCATCCGCATCCCCGACGGCGAGCACCTCGACTTCAAGAGCGGCGAGTACATCCAGATAGACGTCCCCAAGGGCACCTTCGACTACAAGGACATCGACGTGGACGAGCCCTACAGGGCCACGTGGGAGCACTACGGATTCTTCGACCTCAAGTGCGTCAATCCCGAAGACACGGTGCGCGCCTACTCCATGGCCAACTATCCCGCCGAGGGGCAGGTCATCAAGCTCAACGTGCGCATAGCCACTCCCCCGTTCGACCGCAACGCGCCCAAGGGCAGCAACAAGCTCCTGCCGGTCAATCCGGGCATCGCCTCCTCGTATGTGTACACGAGGCATCCCGGCGACAAGGTCACGGTGAGCGGCCCCTTCGGCGACTTCCTCCTCCCGGAGAACGACCCGATCGAAACGGAGTACGTGTTCGTGGGCGGCGGCGCCGGCATGGCTCCGCTCCGCAGCCACATCATGCACCTGTTCCACACCGTCAAGACCAAGCGCAAGGTATCCTTCTTCTACGGCGCCCGCAGCCTCTCCGAGGCCTTCTACCTCGAAGACTACTGGGCCATCGAGAAGGAATTCCCGAACTTCAAGTTCTACCTCACCCTCGACAGGCCCGATCCCGTGGCAGACGAGAAGGGTGTCAAGTACAGCGCAGGTTTCGTAGCTCCCGAGATGGGCAGGCTCTATCTCAACCAGCATGAGGCCCCCGAAGACATCCAGTACTTCATGTGCGGTCCGCCCATGATGGTGAAGACCGTCCAGGACCTCCTCGACAGTCTGGGAGTCGACCTTGAAAACAACCTCCACTTCGACAACTTCGGTTAGTCGATATCGCAAAAAAAAGAGGGTGACCGGACGGTCACCCCTTTTTATTTTTAAGGTTTTCAAAAAAAGAAAAAAATCGATTTTCTTTTTTTACCCCCTTGACCGGTAAAATCCCTCTCCTTAGATTTGCCGCCGAACAATGGTCAATTCGCAGCAGTCAGGTATGAGCCGGTTTCTGTTATTGGGACGTCCGTCCCGGAGATTCTACTCCAATGTGTTTGTGTCTTGCTTCCTGTTGCAGGCTCGCCTGGCTGCAACGGTCATCGCCGTCGCTGTGACAGCGACGGCATGTGCCGGCGATGCAGGCGCAGCCCCCACTCCGGGGGAAGAGATCGCTGAAACATCCCTCAAAGATTCAGTAAACATTTATATCTCAGCCGATTACAAAATAAACACGGTGGATGTTTTCGTCTACAGGGACAGGCCCACGAAGCCACTTGAAACGCATGTGCGCTCGGAGGGCGGATCGCCGCTGAGGATTCCCTCCGCAAAGGGCGACAGGATAGTGGCCGTCGTGGCCAACAGCCCGGCGGAATTCAACCTCGAGGCGCTCAGCAGCTTCGATTCGGCGGAGCTGCTCACCATGTACTACCGCGACGAAGACCCGGCGGCCCCCCTCATGAGCGGAACGGCCGAATCCTCGGAAGACAAAGTCAGGGTGAAGCTCACTCCCCTGCTCTGTCCAGTCCTCCTCGTTTCGGTGGAAAACTGCCTCGACTCCCTGGTGGAGAACGCCACCGTGACGCTGAGGCAGGTGAACGCCAAGGCGGAGATCTTCCGTTCCGACGGCTTCAGGCCCGTAGAGACGGTGGATTTCCCGGGCGAGACGGCCCATCCCGCGATGATGACGGCGCAGCTCCCGTGCGACGTGGGGCTGTTCATCCAATATCCGGAGCTCACGCTCTACGCCTATCCGAACGACTGCAAGGCCGCGCTGGGCATCCCGCAGACCGAACTGGTGCTCGACTACAGCGTGAACGGAGACGAGCGCACCCTCGTAAGCCCCGTACACCCCATCCGCCGCGGTTGCACCACCGTGGTAGAGCTCAGGATAAAGCGGAAAAATTAATATCTTTGCACCATGGACATCGACTTCGTGGTTTCCTGGGTAGACATGGACGACCCCTCGTGGCAGGCCTCCTTCGCGGAATGGTCCTCCAGGGAGGGCGGCTCCCGCAACGGCCTCTCGAAGGCGCGTTTCAGGGACAACGGTCTGCTGAGGTACTGGTTCCGCGGAGTCGAGCGGATGTGCCCCTGGGTGCGCCGCATCCACTTCGTCACCTGCGGCCAGAAGCCTTCGTGGCTCGACGTGTCCAACCCCAGGCTGAATCTCGTAAGCCACGCCGACTACATTCCGGAAAGATTCCTGCCCACCTTCAATTCGTCGGTACTGGAGCTCTACCTGCACAGGATTCCGGGGCTTGCCGGGCATTTCGTGTACTTCAACGACGACGTGTTCGCAACGGCGCCCGTCCCGCAGGACCGCTTCTTCTCGGAGGAAGGGCTTCCGCGCGACATAGCCGCATTCCGCTTCAACGGCGGCACGGGGCTGTGGAACAGGTGCCTTCGCAACAACATGGAAATCCTCAACCGCCGCTTCGACAAGAAGCAGGTGCAGCGCGAGTTCCCCGGCAAGTGGTTCACTCCCGAATACGACGGAAGGGACACCCTCACCAAGCTTCTCCGGCCCTGCGGGAAATTCCCCACCTTCAAGGTGCCACACAGCGCACAGCCGTATCTGAAAGAAACTTACGTGCAGGTGTGGGACTATGCGGAGGCGGAGCTCCTGAAGGCATCGGAGCACCGTTTCCGCAGCGCCGAAGACTACACCCAGGAGCTGATGCGCGGCTGGCAGCTGTGCAGCGGCGCGTTCGAGCCCTGCAACACCTACCGCGACGCCCGCATGTTCCCCCTGCTGCTGAAGGCCGGAGAGGCCGCCGAAGCCGTGCGGGAGCAAAGATACAGGCTTGTCTGCCTCAACGACAACGCCCGCATAAAGAACTACGACGCCGTGATGGAGGAGCTCTCGCGCTCATTCGAGAGCATCCTCCCCGGGAAATCCTCCTTCGAGCTATGATGGATTTCGTGATAACCTGGGTGGACGGGGGCGAAGCGGCCCACCGCGCGAAGATGCAGCCTTACCTCAGCGCCGAAGACGCCGCCCGCAGCGACATCGCCGGTCCCGAAAGGCTCCTGCAGCGCGGCGAAATCCGCTGGTGCGTAGCTTCGGTGCTCCGCTTCGCCGCGAGCTTCGTCCGCAAGGTTTTCATAGTCACCGACGGCCAGGACCCGCAGCTGGAAGGGTTCCTCCGCAAGAACTTCCCCGAGAGCGCGTCGAAAGTTGAAACGGTGGACCACAGCGTCATCTTCCGGGGCTACGAGGAGTATCTGCCGGTGTTCAACAGCATCGCCATCGAGACCATGCTCTTCCGCATTCCGGGGCTTTCCGACCACTTCGTGTACATGAACGACGACGTGATCCTTACCGCCCCGCTCACCGAGGAGGATTTCATCGCGGACGGAAAGACCATAGCCTACACCCAGAGGCAGTCGGTCCTGCAGGGGCGGATGGCGCATTTCTTCAGGCCCCGGGTGGACGGCCACAAGGTGCTCACCTTCCGGGACACCCTGCGCACCGCGGCCACGGTGCTCGGCACCGGCCATTTCCAGCGCACCCCGCACATCGCATTCTGCTACAGGCGGGCGTGGTTCGAGGAGTTTTTCGCAGCGCGGCCCGAAGTGCTCGTCTCCAACATCAGCCACCGCTTCCGCAGCCCCGGCCAGGTGAACCTCGCGGCCCTGTACTACACGGCCACGGTCGACAGCGGAGAGAGCGTGATGAGAAGCGCCGCGGGAAAGAAATTCTACATGCGCAGCAGTTGGAAAAGCAGCGCCTACCCCGCACGGAAACTCCGCGAACTCGACTCGAACCCGAATCTCAAGGTGGCCTGTTTCGGCGCGCTTTACAAATTGCCCGAAGACGACTTCGCCCGGTACAAGGAGTGGCTCGACCGTCACCTGGGCGTTTCGGACTGAGAGCGCAGGTACCTGGCGGTGAAGGTATCGGCCCCCGCCATCATGTCTTCGGGGGTACCCTCGAACACCACGGTGCCGCCGTCGGCCCCGGCGTCGGGCCCCAGGTCTATCACCCAGTCGGCATTGCGGATGACGTCGGTGTTGTGCTCCACCACCACTATGCTGTGGCCGGCGTCGAGCAGGGCGTCGAAGCTCTTCAGCAGCTTTTCGACATCGTAGAAGTGGAGTCCCGTGGTGGGCTCGTCGAAAATGAAGAGGATGCGGTCGCTGCTGCGCCTGCCCCCGCCGCCAAGCGAGAGGAAATACGCCAGCTTGATTCTCTGGCTCTCCCCGCCCGAAAGGGTGCTGCTGGTCTGTCCCAGCTTGATATATCCCAGGCCCACGTCCACGAGCGGCTGCAGCTTCAGGGCTATGGTCTTCGCGGATTCCTCGGCGCCGAGCGAGAAGAAATCTATCGCCTCCTCCACGCTCATGTTCAGGATGTCGTCGATGTTCTTTCCGCGGTAGCGCACTTCGAGGATGTCCGGCTTGAAACGCTTGCCGCCGCACTCCTCGCACACCATCGTGATGTCCGACATGAACTGCATCTGGATGGATACCACTCCGTCGCCCTGGCACTCGGGACAGCGTCCGCCGTCCTGGTTGAAGGAAAAATACGACGGCCCGTAGCCGTTTATCCGGGCGTACTGCTGGTCGGACATCAGCTTGCGGATTTCGTCGTACACCTTCAGGAAGGTGACCGGGTTGCTGCGGGAGTTCTTCCCGATGGGGTTCTGGTCGACGTATTCCACGCGGGAGATGCGGTCGAGATTACCTCCCAGCCCCTTGTGAGTGCCGGGGACCACCCCGCCGTCCCCCATACGGATACACAGCGCGGGATAGAGGATGTCCCCCACGAGCGAAGACTTTCCGGAGCCGCTCACGCCCGTCACCACGGTGAGCACCCTGAGCGGAAAAGTGACGTCGATACCCTTGAGATTGTGCTCCATGGCCCCTTCCACGCTCACGTAATAGTGCCAGGGGCGCTTCTCCCGCATGTAACGCTTCCTCACTCCCGAAAGATACTGGAGCGTGAGCGACTTTTCCAGGGCCGGCGCGGGAATCGCCCCGGAGGCCCTGCCCTTGAACACCACCTCGCCGCCGTTGACACCGGCCAGGGGGCCCATGTCCACCAGAAGGTCGGCCGCGCGGATTATATTCTCGTCGTGCTCCACCACGATCACGGTGTTGCCCAGGTCGCGCAGGCGGCGGAGCACCCCTATCAGCCGTTCCGTGTCGCGCGGATGCAGGCCGACCGACGGTTCGTCGAGGATGTACATGCTGCCCACGAGGGAGCTGCCGAGCGCCGTCACGAGGTTGATTCGCTGGCTCTCGCCGCCCGAGAGAGTGTTGAAGGCGCGGCTGAGCGTAAGGTAACCCAGCCCCACTTCCTGAATGTACTGCAGCCGGCTGCGGATTTCGCGGAGAGGCTCGGCCGCAATAGTGCGTTCCCTCTCATCCAGACAGAGGCCGTCCATGAAGGTGATGAGAGAGTCCACGGTCATCGACAGCCACTCGTGGATGTTCCTGCCGCCGACCTTCACGTAGAGGGCTTCCGGGCGCAGCCTCGAACCGTGGCACGAAGTGCAGGCGGTGCGCCCGCTGAAGCGGCTTTCCATGAACTTGTACTGGATCTTGTAGCGCTGGGTGTGCACCCAGTCGAAGAACTCGTTGATGCCCACTATGCTGTCGTCGTCGCCGGGAATGCTGTGGCCGTTCCAGATGATATCCTTTTCCTTTTCGGAGAGATTGCAGTAGGGCTCGAACGGGCGGATGCCGTAGCGTGGCGCAACGTGCACCAGGTGGTCGCGGAACCAGCCCATCTTCTCGCCCCTCCAGCAGGCGACGGCGCCGTCGTAAATGCTCTTGCTCTTGTCGGGTACCACCAGGTCTTCGCTGATGCCGATGATCTTGCCGAGACCGCCGCACACCGGGCAGGCGCCCAGGGGGCTGTTGAAGCTGAGCAGGTATTCGTCGGGCTGCCTGAAGGAGATTCCGTCCAGTTCGAAGCGGCTGCAGAAGGGGGTGGCGGCGCCGTCGGCGACCACCGTCATGTCTCCGCCGCCCCGGTCGAAGGCGTCGCCCACGCTCTGCAGGAGCCTGGTGCGGAGATCCGAATCGGTGTTGATTTCAGCGGGATCGCCAAGCCGGAGGCGGTCGATGAGCAGCATCGCCCCTTCGGGGTAGGCTCCTCCCTGCTGCAGGATGTCGTCGATGCCGCGCACCCGCCCTTCGGCGAAGAGGCGGGAATAGCCCTGCTCCTTGAGCGAGAGCATGAGCTCCACCTTGTCGTCGCGGGAGTCCCAGCGGATGTCGGCAAGGATGTAGAACACCGAAGCGCCGGAGCCTTCCATGAAGCGCAGCACGTCCTGGACGGTGTCGGCCCGCACCTCGCGCCCGCTGACGGGAGAACAGGTGCGGCCTATCCTGGAAAAGACGATGCGCAGGAAATCGTAGATTTCGGTGGTGGTGCCCACGGTGCTTCGGGGGTTCTTGACGCTCACCTTCTGCTCGATAGCGATTGCCGGCGGGATGCCGTCGATGATGTCGACGTCGGGCTTGGTCATGCGCCCCAGGAACTGCCGGGCATAGGACGAGACGCTCTGGGCGAAGCGCCTCTGCCCCTCGGCATACAGGGTGTCGAACGCCAGCGAGCTCTTGCCGCTGCCGCTGATGCCGGTGAGCACGACAAGTTTCCCCCTCGGAATTTCGAGGTCTATGTTTTTGAGGTTGTTGGCCCGGGCCCCTTTTATGCTGATTTTTTCTGCCATTGAGCGTCCAATTTTCCCTTAACGGAGGGAAAGTCTGCAAAATTACGAAAAGATTAGTAAATTTGCCGTATGAAAAAGATAATAGCTACTCTTGCACTCGCCCTGGCGCTGCTCTCCCTCACCTCGTGCGAGAAATGGAAACTCCGCAAGGAATCCTTCTATACCGTCGACGTGGAGAAGAGCTTCACCGACATCCACCACGAATTCACCTTCTATTTCAGGGAATACAACGGCTACGGCGAATGCATCAACGCCAGGCAGCGCATGAAAGTGCAGGCCGGCTTCCACGAAACCTTCTGCGCCGCCGACGACGCCACCTTCATCAAGATTTCCGTCTACGAAGACACGGCCAAGCCCAGATGGGTGAGCGTGGGCTATCCCCTCAAGCAGGGCAAGACCATCACCATCACGCTGAACGACCTCACCCAGCTCGTCGACAAGGAGTCCGACGTAACCATAGTCAAGCTCTGACAGCGCGCGCAAATACCTGCAAATCAATCACATAACCACAACTAAGATGAAAAAGATCCTAAATCTCGCCGCATTGCTGCTCATCGCGGTTTCCACCAGCAGCTGCTTCGTAGGGAAGTACATGTCCAACTACGTCCTCACTCCCAACCCGCACGGGACGGCCGACATCGAAAGGACGCGCTACAAGGCCGATTCGCTGCTTTCCGGAAGCACCGCCTGGTACGACAGCCTGCATGAGCAGGGCATCCTCAGGGACACCGTGATCACGGGCTACAACGACAAGCAGATTCACGCCTGCTACGTTCCCGCGGCCGATCCCGCAAACGCCAACGGCACCGCCATAGTCGTCCACGGCTACACCGACAACCACTTCGTGTTCCTCTATCTCGTACGCATGTACAGGGATGAGTTCAACTACAACGTCCTCTTCCCCGACCTCCAGTACTGGGGCTATTCCGAGGGCGATGCCACCTCTATGGGCTGGTACGACCGCCTCGACCTCCTCAAGTGGATGGACGTGGCCCACGGCATATTCAACGACGACTTCATGGTGGCCCACGGCGTGTCGATGGGTGCCGCCACCGTCATGATGGCCTCCGGCGAGGATCTTCCCCCGTACGTGAAGGGCCTCGTGGAAGACTGCGGCTACAGTTCCGTCTGGGACCAGTTCAAGTTCAACCTGAAGCAGTCCTTCCACCTGCCGGCATTCCCGGTGCTCAACAGCGCAAACATAGTCACCAAGAACAGGTACGGCTGGTCGTTCAAGGAAGCTTCCTCCGTTAACCAGCTCGCGAAGTGCGAGGTCCCCATGCTCTTCATCCACGGCGACGCCGACGATTTCGTGCCCTTCTCGCACCTGCAGAAGAACTACGACGCCAAGGTGAACGGCTACAAGGAGATGTGGGTGGCTTCCGGAGCCGTCCATGCGAACTCCTTCGCCAAGCATCCCGAAGAATACAAGGCCCACGTGAAGAGTTTCCTCGACCGCATCCACAGCGGAGAAATCAAGTAGCGGGAACACCTGCTCCCCAACATTAACCTACACTGACATGAAAAAGATTTTCAGCCGCCTCAGCGATGTGTCGAGGATTACCCGCCGCGCCGCCTTTTCCGACATGGAACAGCAGATAATCAGGCATAAATACGGCTCCGACGCCTTCATGAACATTCTGGAAAGCCGCTATTCCTGCCATTCCTTCACCCACACACCCGTCTCGGCCTCCAAGCTGGAAATGATCCTGGAGGCCGGCCGGATGGCGCCTTCGGCAAAGAACCTCCAGCCCACCCGCATCTGGGTGGTCAAAAGCGACGAGGCACTCGAGCGCCTGCACAAGGTGCACGACTGCTACGGCGCTCCAGTGGTGCTCATCGTGGGCTGCCGCAACGAGGAAGCCTGGGTGCGCGAATGCGACGGAGTGAACGCCGCGAAGACCGACGCCGCAATCGTCCTGACGCACCTCATGCTCACTGCCACCGACGCCGGCCTGGCGAACATGTGGATATGGGATTTCGATCCGAAGAAAATCAGGGAGGTGCTCCCCGAAACCCGCGAGCACGGCATCTACGGCCTCCTGGCCATAGGGCATCCCTCCTCCTCCGAAGGCAAGCCCACCGACCTCCACGACAGGCGCAAGCCGCTGAAAGACCTCGTAATCGAATTATAGGGGGCGGCCTAGCCCCCTTATCGGAAGTTCGCATCAGCGAACCGGCCGGGCCCGGGACTTTTGCCTGCAAAAGTCGGAAAGGGCAAAAAGGCCGCCAGGGGTCATAGGGGGCGGCCTAGCCCCCTTATCGGAAGTTCGCATCAGCGAACCGGCCGGGCCCGGGACTTTTGCCTGCAAAAGTCGGAAAGGGCAAAAAGGCCGCCAGGGGTTATAGGGGGCGGCCTAGCCCCCTTATGGAACTAAAAAGCCGGTCGAATGACCGGCTTTTTAGTAGGGACGATCGGGGTCGAACCGATGACCTCTTGAATGTGACTCAAGCGCTCTGAACCAACTGGGCTACGCCCCTGAACACCCGTTTTGCAAACGGGACCGCAATTGTAGGAAAAATCTTCCAAATTTCCAAGTTTTTCTGAATTTTTTCCTGTTTTTTCCACATCGCAGTGGAAAGGTCGGGAGAATTCATTATATTTGAAGGATTGCGCCCGCACGGCGCGCATGGCACGAAACTAAACAATCAACAAGCGACAATATGAGCAAATACCCCAAAATCGGAATCAGGCCCACGATAGACGGCCGCCAGGGCGGCGTCCGGGAGAGCCTCGAAGAAAAGACCATGTGTCTTGCACAGGCAGTCAAAACCCTTATCGAAAGCAATCTGCGCAACGGTGACGGCTCACCCGTGGAGTGCATAATCGCCGACACCACCATAGGCCGCGTGGCCGAATCTGCGGCATGCCAGGCCAAGTTCGAACGGGAAGGCGTCGGCGCAACCATCTCCGTAACCTCCTGCTGGTGCTACGGTTCCGAAACCATGGACATGCATCCCCACTGGCCCAAGGCGGTCTGGGGCTTCAACGGCACCGAACGCCCGGGAGCGGTGTATCTGGCGGCCGTGCTTGCCGCTCACGCGCAGAAGGGCCTTCCCGCCTTCGGCATCTACGGGCACGACGTGCAGGACATCTCCGACAACAGCATCCCCGACGACGTCGCCGAGAAAATCCTCCGCTGGGCACGCGCCGCCCAGGCCGTGGCCACCATGCGCGGCAAGTCGTACCTCAGCCTCGGAAACACCTGCATGGGCATCGCCGGTTCCATAGTCGACGCCGACTTCCTGCAGAACTACCTGGGCATGCGCACCGAATACGTCGAGCTCGTCGAAATCCTCCGCCGCGTCGACTTCGGCATCTACGACCACGAAGAGTTCAAAAAAGCCATGGAATGGGTGGATAAATACTGCAAGCCGCAGGAAGGCCACGACTACAACGAAGACCGCCCGCTCTTCCCCGGCACCCCGATGACCTCGTTCAACGGCAAGGGCAAGGGCAAGAACCGCGCCGAAAAGGACGCCGACTGGGAGTTCACCGTCAAGAACATGATGATCATCCGCGACCTCATGCACGGCAATCCCAGGCTGCTCGAAATGGGCTACAAAGAGGAAGCCCTCGGGCACAACGCCATCCTCGCGGGCGTGCAGGGGCAGCGCCAGTGGACCGACTACAAGCCCAACTTCGACTTCCCCGAATCGCTGATGTGCTCTTCCTTCGACTGGAACGGCATCCGCGAAGCCGACCTGCTCGCCACCGAGAACGACTCCCTCAACGGCATCTCCATGCTCTTCGGCCACCTGCTCACGGGCCGCGGCGTAATGTTCAGCGACGTGCGCACCTACTGGAGCCCCGAAGCCGTCAGGCGCGTCACCGGAAAGGCCCCCGAGGGCCTCGCCGCCGGCGGATTCATCCATCTCATCAACTCCGGGGCCACCACCCTCGACGCCACCGGCGCCATGTGCGGCAAAGACGGCGCCCCCACCATGAAGGAGCCCTGGAACATGGACGCCAAAGACGTGGAAGCCTGCCTCAAGGCCACCAACTGGATGCCGGCAGACCGAGACTATTTCCGCGGCGGCGGCTATTCGGCGCACTTCGTCACCCGCGGCGGCATGCCCATGACCATGCTGAGGCTCAACATGGTGCACGGGCTCGGTCCCGTGCTGCAGATTGCCGAAGGCTGGACCGCCGAGCTCCCGAAGGAGCAGCACGACATCCTCGACAAGCGCACCGACCCCACCTGGCCCACCACCTGGTTCGTCCCCCGCACCGACGCATCCAAAGACGCCTTCAAGGACGTCTACAGCGTCATGAACAACTGGGGAGCCAACCACGGCGCGATAGCCTACGGCCACATAGGCGCCGACCTGCTCACCTTCGCATCCATGCTGCGCATCCCCGTCTGCATGCACAACGTTCCCGAAGACAAGATATTCCGTCCCGCCGCCTGGAACGCGTTCGGAATGGACAAGGAAGGGGCCGACTTCAGGGCCTGCACGAGCTATGGACCGATCTACAAGTAAGAAAGGCGCATCGTACGTCCTGCCCTTCGCGCTCATAACCGTCTGCTTCGCGCTCTGGGGCTTCGCGAACGACATCACCAACCCCATGGTGAAGGCGTTCTCCAAGATATTCAGGATGAGCGTCACCGACGGCACCCTGGTGCAGGTGGCCTTCTACGGGGGCTACTTCGCCATGGCCTTCCCCGCCGCCATGTTCATCCGGAAACACTCCTACAAGGCCGGCGTGCTCATGGGCCTGGGGCTTTACGCCGTGGGCGCGCTGCTCTTCTTCCCGTCGAGGCTCACCGGGCAGTTCTATCCCTTCCTGATATCTTACTTCATCCTCACCTGCGGCCTGTCCTTCCTCGAGACCAGCTGCAATCCGTACATCCTGTCCATGGGGCCCGAAGAGACGGCCACGCGCCGGCTCAACTTCGCCCAGTGCTTCAACCCGCTCGGTTCGCTGGCGGGAATGTACGTGGCCATGAACTTCATCCAGAACAGGCTCAGTCCGCTCGACACGGCAGCCAGGGCCCAGCTTTCCGACGCCGAGTTCGAGGCCGTCAAGCAGTCCGACCTGGGCGTGCTAATCTCGCCCTATCTCGCCATAGGCCTGGTCATCGTGGTGATGTTCATCCTCATCGCCGCTGTCCGCATGCCGCACAATGCCGACACCAACCACAGAATGGATCTCGGGCCCACCCTGAAGCGCATCTTCGCCAAGGCTCGCTACCGCGAGGGGGTCATAGCGCAGTTCTTCTACGTGGGCGCCCAGATCATGTGCTGGACCTTCATCATCCAGTACGGCACGCGGCTCTTCATGAGCCAGGGAATGGCCGAGCAGGCCGCCGAGGTGCTCTCCCAGAAGTACAACATCGCCGCCATGGTCATCTTCTGCCTGAGCCGCTTCATCTGCACCTACTTCCTCAAGTACGTGAATCCGGGCAAGCTCCTGGGCATTCTCGCCGTCGCCGCGATGGCGCTGTGCTGCGGGGTGATCTTCATTCAGGGAAGCGCAGGGCTGTACTGCCTCGTGGGAGTTTCCGCGTGCATGTCGCTGATGTTCCCCACCATCTACGGAATTGCGCTCGAAGGCATGGGAGACGACGCCAAGTTCGGCGCCGCAGGCCTCATCATGGCCATCCTGGGCGGCTCCGTGCTGCCCCCGCTGCAGGCCCGCATCATCGACGCCGGCTCCATTATGGGCATGCCCGCCGTCAACGTGTCCTTCGTAGTCCCCTTCATCTGCTTCGTGGTGGTGGCCGTCTTCGGAGCGCGCCGGTTCAGGGAATCCGGGGTGCAGCGCGCATAAATTCGCCTTCTGGCCTCATTTTTGCCCTGCGGAAAACAACCAGCTTACTCGTATGAAAAGATTTCTTGCATTTTTGGTTCTTGCATCGATGGCCGCAGGCGTCTGCGGATGCCGCGGCGACGCCCTCGAGGCGCTCATCGACGATTCCGGCACCGGCACCGGTTCCACTCCTGCCGGATCCACCCTCATCGACCCGGAGCTGTCGTGGAGCGAGAGCGAGTGCACCGTCACGTACGGGGCGTCCGGCAACACCTTTCCCACGCTAAACAACGAATACAAAGTTTCCGTAACCTACACCTCCGGGGACGAGTCCGTCGCAACCATCGCCTCCGACGGCACGGTTACGCTCATTGCAGCAGGCACGACCACCATCACGGCCTCCTCGGAAGAGGACGGCACCTATGAGGCGGATTCGGCCAGCTATACCCTGACCGTCAACAAGGGCAAGACCGGCCTTGCATGGTCCGCATCGGCATGCGCGGCCACCATAGGCGCCGAAGACAACGTCTTCCCCACCCTGAGCAATCCCAACGGGCTCGAAATCTCGTACTCGTCTTCCAATGAGAACGTGGCCACGATCAGCTCCGACGGGGCCGTCTCCCTCGTCGCCGCAGGAAGCACCGCCATAACCGCGACGTCCAAGGCGGACGGCGGCTTCGACTCCGAGAGCGTATTCTACACGCTCACCGTCATCGACGCCTCAAGCAGCCTTGAAGACCCGGGGCTCTCCTGGTCTTCCGATTCTTACAGCGTAACCATAGGCGACGCCTGCGATTTCCCCACCCTGAACAACCCCAACGGCCTGGGCATCAGCTACAGCTCCAGCAACGCCGCAGTGGCCGAAATCAGCCAGGACGGAGAAATCACCATAATCACCTCCGGCACCACCATCATCACGGCCGCCTCCGAGGCGACGGAGGTCTACACCGCCGGAAGCGCCTCCTATACCCTCACCGTGAGCAAGGCGGACGCTCCCCTCTCCTGGTCGGAAAGCAGCTGCACCGCCGTCCTTGACGAAGACAACACCTTCCCCACGCTCATCAACGGCGCCGGAGTGAGCGTCACCTATTCTTCGAGCAACACGGGCGTGGCCACGATTGATTCGCAGGGTACCATAAAACTCTCCGCAGCGGGCACCACCGTCATCACGGCCGCCTTCGCGGGCGACGACTCCCACAACCCGTCGTCCGCTTCATACACCCTTACGGTCACCGGCGGGAACGACTCGGGCGCCGGCACCTTCACCTATCCCTCCACCGGCGACAGCTCTTCCGCCGACGACATTTCGGGCACCACCTTCACCCGCAAGATCACCGTCACCTACTCCACGGGCGGCAGCGCCTCGGTCACGGGCGACTATTACGGATACGTCACGGTCAGCGGCAACGACGTGACGGTCAACAACACCGGCGACGAGTGCATAGTCTACGAACTGCTCGGCACCACCACCGACGGTTTCTTCAAGCTCTACAGCTCCCGCAAGCAGGCCATCCTGCTCAACGGCGTCAGCATCACCAACAAATCGGGCGCGGCCATCAACAACCAGAGCGGCAAGCGCACCTTCGTGATGATAGAAGGCACGAACAGGCTCGCGGACGGCTCGTCCTACACCGACACCCCCTCGGGTGAAGACGAGAAGGCCTGCTTCTTCTCCGAAGGGCAGCTCATCCTTTCCGGCAGCGGCAGCCTCACCGTCACCGCCTCCGGGAAGGCCGGCATCACCTCCGACGACTACATCCGCGTGATGAACAGCCCCACCCTGAACGTCAGTTCCTCCGCAGGCCACGGCCTCAGGGGCAAGGACGCGGTGCAGGTGGACGCGGGAAGCGTCACTTCGAAGGTGAGCGCCGCGATGAAGAAAGGCATATCCTCCGACTCCCTGGTGGTCTTCAACGGCGGGGTCACCACCGTCACCGTTTCGGGAGGCACCGCCTATGACAGCGACGACGGCGAATACAACGGCTCCGCGGGCGTGAAGGCCGACAAGCTCTTCATCATGAACGCCGGCACGCTCACGATCACCAACACCGGCGCCGGCGGAAAGGGCATCAGCGTCGGAACCGACGACGCGACCAAGACTCCGACAGCCCTCTTCAACGGCGGCACGGTAAGCGTCACCGTGTCGGGCAAGGAGAGCAACGGCGTCTCGCCCAAGGGCATCAAGGTGGGCAACAAGTTCCTCAAGTCGGGCTACAGCAGCAGCTCCCAGTCGGCAAAGGCTTACAACTACACCGGAGTCCTCAATTTCACGGGCTCCACGGTGGTCGTGACGGCATCCGGCGACGAGGCGATAGAATGCAAGGGCGTAATCAATATGAGCGGCGGCGACGTCTGCGCCCGTTCTTCCTCCGACGACGCCATCAATTCGTCGAGCACCTTCACCATCAGCGGCGGCTACATGGCCGGCATTTCCAGCGGCAACGACGGCATCGACGCCAACGGCAACATGACCATCAGCGGCGGCGTGGTGATGGCGGCGAGCACCAGCGGCGCGGAATGCGGTATAGACGTGAATTCCGAAGACCAGTTCAAGCTCACCTTCACCGGCGGCACCCTCTTCGTGCAGGGCGGGCTCGAGAAGGGCTCCACCCTCAGCCAGAGCTGCTATTCCACCTCTTCCATATCGAAGAACACCTGGTACGGCATGACCGTGGGGAATACGGTTTATGCCTTCAAGACCGCCAACACCAGCGGCACTCCGCTGGTGGTTTCGGCATCCTCCACCCCCACTCTCAAGTCGGGAGTCACGGTTTCGGGCGGCACGCTTAGGCTCGACGGCATCTGCCTTACGGACTGCAGCATCAGCGGCGGTTCCTCCGTCTCCCTTTCCTCCTACACCTCCGGCAGCGGCGGTGACGGCGGTGGCGGCGGAGGCGGCGGCAATCCGGGAGGCGGCGGAGGCGGCCACGGCGGATTCTGATTCATCCGAACTTTAAACGTAAAGATATGAAAATCAATAAGATACTTGCAGCGCTCCTGCTCATTCTTGCCGCGGCCCAGGCGGCCCCGGCACAGGAGCAGACGCCCAAAATCAACAAGAAGAACCTGGTCATCAAGGAATGGAACACCGATGCCGGAAGCAGGCACAAGGTACTCGACCACCAGACCGTCTACAATGCAGAAGGCCGCAAGATAGAAGAAAAGGAATACACTTCCACCAGCCTGAAATGGACCAAGCGCTTCGAGTACGGAGCGGACGGCAAAGTGTCCCGCGAGCTGGCTTACGACGAGCGGGGCAAGCTGGTCTCGATAAAGAAGTTCGAGTGGAACGAGTTCGGCCGCAAGAAGACCCAGTACACCTACGACGCCAAGGGACGGCTCGTGTCCACCAAGGTATTCGAATACATTGCCCAGGACAGCGAATAAAGTGAGCACCGCGGTAGAGAGTTTCGGGGTATGGGAGCGTCTGGGCTCCATCCGGCTTGAGGAGATGGACTCCATCAGGCTGATGAACCGCATCGACTCCAAGTTCCTTACCAGCGAGAGCGTGCTGGAGCGCGTGCTCGAGCTGGCCGCGGACCATGGCTACCGTGCCCTTGAAGTGGAGGGCAGCCGGATCAGCCCGTACAATTCGATGTATTACGACACCGACTCCCTGAAGATGTTCCGGGACCACCACGACTGCCGTCTCGTGCGGCAGAAGGTGCGCACGCGGGTGTACGTGGCTTCGGGGCTGACTTTCCTCGAGATAAAGCGCAAGAACAACAAGGGCCGCACCAAAAAGAAACGGACGGCCATCCCTTCAGGGGATTTCATGGACTTCAGGGGCAATGCCGCCGCGGCCGCCTTCCTCGCGGAAAAGTCGGCCTATACCGCGGACATGCTGAAACCCCGCATGGAGACTGTCTTCCGCCGCATCACCCTGGTGAATCCGGCCAGGACCGAACGAATCACCATCGACACGGCCCTCCATTTCGTGAACCACGACACTCTCCTGCAGGCCGACCTGGGCCCCGCCGTCATAATCGAGCTCAAGCAGGACGGACGCGCCGGCAGCGAAATGAAGAACATCCTGCTCGACTGCCGGGTGAAGCCCGTCAGGATAAGCAAATACTGCATCGGCACCACCCTGACCAATCCTGCGGCCAAGTCGAACAGGTTCAAGGTCAAGGCCAGAATGATAGAAAAGACAAGCGGACAAAAAATCATCGTCAAATGAAAAAGATAATCGCTACCCTGTTTTCGGCGCTCGCCCTCTGCTGCGGCGCCTCATATGCCCAGCCTGAAAACAGCCTCGACGAGGCCGTGGCAGCTTTCGGAGACGTGCAGCTGAGCGACGAGGAGGTCTTCGACATCGCGTCGATCACCGACGCCATGAAGACCCCGGCGCAGAGCCTCACCGAGCTCGCCCTGCGCTTCATCATCAACCTGCTCTTCTGCTGGATCATCGTGCACTGCTTCTACTACCGCAAGAGCCGGCGCCGCGACTACTATTTCACCTATCTTGTGTTCTCGTCCGCCATGCTCATAATGCTCTACATGATGGGCAACGTCGAGATCGGCGTGGGGCTCACGCTGGGCCTGTTCGCCATCTTCGGGGTAATCCGCTACAGGACCGAGACCGTCCCCATCCGCGAGATGACCTACATGTTCGTCATCATAGCCGTGGCTGCCGTGAACGGCCTCTCCCCCATCTTCAAGCTGGTCGGGGAAGGCACGGCGCACGCCCATTACACCCTCGAATGGGCGAACGTGGGGATCCTGGTCCTCACGAACCTGCTGCTCATTGCGCTGATTGCGGTGCTCGAGGGAGACAGGCTCGTGAAGCACACTTCCACCAAGCTGGTGCTCTACGACCGCATCGAGCTCATAGTCCCCGAGCGGCGCGGGGAGCTCGTCGCCGACCTCGAAAAACGCCTCGGGCTCAAGATAGACAATCTGGAGGTGGGCCACGTCGACTTCCTGAAGGACTCCGCGTTCATCAAGGTGTACTACACCCTCGGCAAAGGCGAAGCCAACTCGGTGGACACTCTCCAAAAAGCGAAGGATTATGTGGAATAAAAAAGTTATTTTGCTCTCGCTGGTGATTGCTTCGGCGGGGCTTCTTTTCCCGACCGCCCTCTCCGGCCAGACTCTCGAATACACGCAGACCGACCCCACGTTCGAGGCCGGCGCACGGGTTGCGGCCGGAATCGAGAAAAGCGTCATCCCGAAAACTCTCACATTCTCGCTGGACGAGCAGCTCCGCGTGAACGGCAATTTCTCGCATTTCCAGCGTTCGTACACCACGCTCGGGGCAGACTACAGGCTTCTCCCCTGGCTCAAGACAGGCCTCAGCTACTCGCTCATCGTCAACAATTCGAGTTCGAACGGATGGGGGCTGCGTCACCGCGGGGCCTTCTCGCTCACCGAAACCGCAAGGAGCGGGCGGCTTAAAATCGCCTTCCGCGAAAAGATCCAGGCGACGTACAGGGCCGATTCGATGAACGTATACCAGTCTCCCCGGACAACCTGGGTGCTTAAGACGAGGGTGAAGGCGAGCTACGACCTGCGCGGCAGCCGCTTCACTCCCTACGCATCGGCCGAGGTCCGTTTCCTTCTCAACGGGGCCAATCCGGCGTATTTCGTGTACGATTCCTACACCGGAAGGATGAGCAACACCTCTCCCGTGTACAACGACGTCTATTTCAACAGGCTGCGCATCAATCTCGGTTCGACATACAAGACTCCCCGCAGGAACACCCTCGACTTCTACATCGTGGGGGACCTCTGCTACGACCTCGACATCGATTTCAACTCCAAGGGCAAGCAGAAAAAAAGCTCCCTCTACAACAGCGGCTACGCCCCGTACATGTACCTCAGCGATTCGTACTTCGTCGGCGCCGGCTTCGCGTATACCTTCAAGCTGTAGGGCTTGCCGGAGAGGGGGTGCGGTCTGGCGCGCGGGGGCGCGGAGGTGTCATTCTGAGCGCCAGACTTGTCATTCTGAACGAAGTGAAGAATCTGCGGCGCCGTGGTGGCCAATCTCGAGCCAACACCGAGCCAACCTCGGGCGTTTTCGTTAACTGCTTCATTCAAAGTACTTTACGCAAAAACGGTACCTCGAATTCGGGGTACCGTTTTTATGTAAATCGCCGATTATCAATCAATTAAGAAAAAAGGGCCTACCTATTCCATGGTCGCGACGGCGAAACGAGGCCCCGACAGAGAAACGGCTTCGCGGCGGAGTTTTCCGGCCATGTGCCGTGCGAAGCTATGTGCAGGTTGCAGCGAAATCTACCAATCCAGCCCTGTGCGAGTTGTCGAGAAAGCCCCAGCGGAGTCTTCCGGCTTAGTAATGTGCGAGGCGGGCCGTAGTTTGCGGCGGAGTCTTCCAGACGGGCGGCCGGAAATTATTTTTCGGCGCGGTGGCCGAAAAACCAATTTCCGCTCCGCTTTCCGCCGCAATCGACCAAAAATCTGCAGGCAATCGACGGAACTATCAGGATACTGTCGTTCTTTCCGCCGCAATCGACAGTGAGGTGTCGGTAGAGGTCCACTCAAGTGGCAGGGGACAGTCAAAATCGGCCGGTTCTTGATGCTACTCTGCCACCTG